>Ga0256914_1003902_pt1 | contig 11517 bp, 12 predicted proteins | sample HulkmetaG_FD_191571 | JGI IMG/M metagenome (GOLD analysis project Ga0256914, IMG submission 191571) | Hydrothermal chimney microbial communities from Main Endeavour vent field at the Juan de Fuca Ridge, Pacific Ocean - Hulk | ecosystem: Environmental > Aquatic > Marine > Hydrothermal vents ...
AAAAACCTTGCAATTAAAGGGCCTGCAATAATCTTTAACGGCCACTGCACACTGTAAAATAAGATAACCATCCAAAAGAATTTAGACAACGCCACTAATAAAAACGGCGACCATACAGACATAGAAGCCATCTGCTTAAACGACTTGGACAAAACCTTTTCAATCAACTTAATCATAATCATACTCCTTTTCCCAACAACATATGTTCAATGGTTTCCAGAATTACCATCAAATCCATTGGCAAACTCAAATGTTCTATATAGAACAAATCATACTTGAGCTTTATAGCAACATCCCTGATGTCGGCATCATAGCGATGCCTAACCTGAGCAAGGCCTGTTACACCCGGCCTTACGTTAAGCCTCTCAAAATACCTTGGCAATTTTTCCTGCAAGGACTGCGCAATCTCCGGCCTCTCAGGCCTAGGGCCTATCAAGCTCATATCGCCCATAATAACATTAACCAATTGAGGCAGTTCATCTAAATGCGTTGCCCTTAAAAATGCGCCCACTTTAGTAACCCTCGGGTCATCTTTCATTGCCCAGACAGCCCGGCCCTCCTTCTCCGCATCGGCCCTCATGCTCCTAAACTTATATATAGTAAAAGGCCTGCCTTTATAGCCCAGCCTTTTTTGAGAATAAATTACAGGGCCTTTTGAGTCCAGCTTAATCATCAAGGCAATAAAGAGCATCAATGGCGCAAAAACAATAAACAAGAAAATAGACAAAACAAAATCCACCAACCTCTTCAAAAACCTGTATGGCGAGCAAACAACACAACGCCTATTTAATGTTTTCATTTGAGCAGGCAAATCCATTTTAAATAATCCCTTTCCTATTCCTCCCGACAAAGGCACCTAAACCCAACAACATCATCGCAAACGTCGCAGGCTCAGGCGTAGACGAAACAGGAGAGCGTTGGCCAACAGGACACTCTGACCCGGGTTCCGTTGGCAAATCCGAATTCCAATCAGGTTCATCAAAAGAGGCCTCATCGCCTTGGGAAAAATCATCAATATGCCCCGGCCTATATAATACCCTGCCGTCATTATCTGACCCTCCAACGTTGGGCCAAGAAACAACATCGCCGGGCAAATTGTCTTGCGCTGGGAAAAATATGCTTAAATTTCCTCCGGAATTCGGCAGAAAACTATTCCTTCCAAAAACAGCCGTGCCGACAATAAAGGCATTGGGCGCAACACAAACATCGCTTCCCGTAAAATAAAAAAGCCCGCCCGCTGGCCATTTAAGCGAAGAAGCAGGAGAAAAAGAAACCTCACTCCCATTGCTAACGGATAAATATAATCCAGAAAAGACAAAAGAATCTCCGGAATTCAACAACTCCACCCACTCATTGGCCTCAGACCTGCCATCTCCATTGACAACCATACGCGTCACAAACACTCCGGCAAAAGACAAACTATACGTAAGAAACGCAAACGTAAGCGCAATGGAAACAACCTTAAAAATATCCGACCTTCTTTCCCAAAACATCTTTTTAACCTCCTACATCACAACAAAACCACAATTGGATATTTTAAAACAATACTTATTGCAAGTCAATAAGTTTTGTTTTTAATAAAACTTTATAAAAACCTAAAAACTCCAAGAAAGGGCGCTTATCAAATGGAGGTCGTTTTTCTTCTTATCCTGCGCCGGAGAATTATCGTATTCATCCAAGAGCGAGATTTTTACTGACAGATTATCTTTTATAGGCAAAGACAGGCTTGTTTCGGATATCAGCCTATAATTATCCACATCTTGCACAGAGGGATAAAAAGCCAGATCCTGCGTCAATATAAAGGAATCAAAGATCTTCGCAGATAAAAACCCGCGCATAATCACCATAACCTCTCCATCATCATTCCAGCCATAAAAGTCCGTAATCTGATATCCCAAAGACCCCTCCAACATTGCCTTAAAAGGCATTTCATCGGAAAACCAATAGCCAATACCAACAGACGGAAGCCACCTCGCCTTTACCGCGGCGAATTTGTCGTGCCAGAATTCCGCCTTTGCAAACCAATACCACATCATTTCTTCGCCGAAACTCACGCCTCTGCGCCCCATAAAACGAAACTGTTGCTGGTCCATCTTATTGTCTGAGGAAGAATAAAAAAGGGCTAGTTTAAGTTCGTCTTCTGAAAACAGTCCTTTTCTGCGCAATCTAAAATCAGAGGAAAAGGCGCGCGACTCCGTATTGCCGCGTTTCTGCTCATATCCCAAAGAAAAATCCCTCTGCAATTCATTTTGTTTCACGTTTTTTGTGTCTGCTTTCTTTTTAATAATGTCCTTAACCTGCACTTCCAATGTTCCCAAAACCGGATGCTTTATTATCCACACGTCATTCTTTTTAATTACCTCATCGCATACAAGCCTATCTCCGTTTTTCAAAAAGACCTCTTGGGCAAACAGGCCTTTAAGACACATAAAACAAACAATCGTTAAAAATAAAACTGTGCGGCGCATCATTACCTCCTTGAAATTTTTCCCTCTTCTTGTGAAAAAATACTATACATTGTTTTTATTATGTGTTAAAGTGCTTTTGTTAGGCTTGAGTATTGGTTGAGTTGTATCGAAAAAAGAACGGCCCGCTGAAAGTACTCGGCGGGCCGTTTTCTTTTTTATGAGCAAAAGGGAGGTGTTATGAAAAAAGCAGCTTTACTAGGCATGGCCACGATAGCCTTGGCCATGGGAATTACGTCTGTTTCCGCTATTGCGGCGGAACAAAAAAAACAAGAAAAAAAACAAGCGAAAAAGGAGGAGACACAAATGGTAAAAGAAGGATCAGTTGTATCTATTGAATACACATTGACTGACAAGAAAGACGGGACAGTCCTTGATTCCAACAAGGGCAAAGAACCTCTTACATTTACTGCAAACGGAACCCAAATTATTCCGGGGCTGGAAAAACAGATCATTGGTATGAAAAAAGGCGAAGAGAAAAAAATAGAGGTCGCAGCAAAAGACGCATACGGAGAGATTAGAGATGACCTCATTATGGACGTGCCGATTGAGAAACTTCCTCAAGGAGTCAAGGTAGGAGATATCTTGACAGCCACCGGCGCAAACGGAAGTGTTGTTCAGTGTAAAGTCAAGGAGGTGAATGAGAAGAGCGCAAAACTAGATATGAATCACCCGTTAGCGGGTAAGGACCTTGTATTTGATATCAAGGTAGTGGACGTTAAGTAAAAAAGTGTAAGTAAAGGAGTCTTAAAATGGGTAAGAGATTATTTGTTGGAAATTTGCCGTACGCTGTCACTGATGAAAAACTTCAGGAGATATTTGACGGCGATTGGACAATAGAAAATGCATACGTAATTATTGACAGGCACACAGGCAGGTCAAAAGGTTTTGGTTTTGTTGAGATGTCAACCGAACAAGAAGCCCAGACTGCCATAGAGAAAATGGACGGACATGAAGTTGACGGCAGAAAGATAGTCGTTAACGAAGCAAAACCTATGAGAGAGAGAAACTCTTCTTTCAGAGGCGGCCGTTCCAGAAGTTTCGGCAATAATTATTAATTAAAAAAATAAAGGGCAGGTTTAAATCACCTGCCCTTTTTCTCTAAAAAAGCCCGTCAAAACCATTCTCCAAGGCATTTTTGGCCGCATTTAGCTGGGCCTGCCTTTTGTTTTTTCCCCGGCCAATGCCCAATTCCTTGCCCTCAAAAAACACACGGCACAAAAAACCGTCCTTTTCAGCAACAATTTCATAATCAGGCAAACCATTGCTGTGCGACTGTATAATCCTTTGCAACAACTCCTTCTCTCCGAAAAGATCGCCCGGCGACATCCTGTCTATCAGGGGCATCCATAACCTCAACACCACATCTGTCGCAACCTCTGCGCCGCCATCTAACAAAACACCGCCAACGATTGCCTCCAACGTATCACAGAGAAATTTGTTGCCTTTATTTCTGCCATGCCTTGCCACCCCTATATCCTGCGCAATCTTATCCATTGCCTCTTTACTAACAAGATAAGAGCGAATACGCGTCAATATCCCCTCGTCAGCCACTGGCATAGAAGAAAACAAAACAGACGTCAAAACAAACTCTATAAAACTGTCTCCCAAGAATTCCTGCCTTTGTTTTGCCAAACGATACTTCTTTTTGGCAGAGGGCATTGACAAGGCTATATCCAACAACTCCTTATTCTTAAAACTATACCCCAAGTTTTTCTCTATTTTTCCCCTCTCCATAATCCCGGAATCTCCTTTCCGCAAAATTCGCACCTGCCGTCTTTTATGTGGTTTTCCTTTATCATATAACCTTCCCTGTCAATCAAGAGCTTATGGCAAAACGGACAATACGTATCCTCCTGATTATGCCCGGGCACATTCCCTATATACACAAACATCAACCCCTCTTCTCTTGCTATCGTTGCGCACCTCTCCAAAACAGCCACAGGCGTCGGCGGCAGGTTATTCATCTTATACATCGGATAAAACCTTGAAAAATGCACAGGCACATCTTTCCCCAAATTTTCAACAATCCACCTGCACATCTGCCTCACCTTATCCTCGCTATCGTTGACCCCAGGGATAATCAAACAAGTAATCTCCAGCCACGTCCCGCTTTCCTTGATAATCTTCAAAGAATTAAGCACAGGCTCTATGCTAGCCATCAGCCCTATCTTGTTGTAAAACTCTTCGGAAAACCCCTTCAAATCTATATTCGCCGCATCAATATACGGAAGCAGCTCCTTTAAAGGCTCAGGATTAATATACCCGCAGGAATGCATTCCCGTCATAAGGCCGTTTTGCTTTGCCAAACGTGCGCTCTGCAACATATACTCGTAAAATACCGTCGGCTCAGAATACGTATATACCACCCAATTGATGTGATACTGCTTGGCAAGCTCAACTATCTGACTTGGAGAAAGATGAAAAGAAGGCCCTTCGTCAGGCCCTATCTGAGATATCTGCCAGTTTTGACAGAACAAGCACCGCATATTACATCCGGCCAAGGCAATAGACAATGCCCTTGCCCCGGGCCAGACATGAAAAAACGGCTTCTTTTCTATCGGGTCGTTATGCACGGCAACAGGATTGTTCCAGTTTAGCGTCCAAAGGCGGCCGTTTACATTCTCCCTTGTGCGGCAAATGCCTCTTTTGCCTTTCGGGATAAGGCACTTTCTCGGGCATAAAAGACAGCGGACAGCATTATCCCTTTCCGCTTTCCAAAACATAGCTTCTTTCTTCTCTGCAAAAGAAAACGGAGAAAAGGCCAACAACCCGACGAACACACACAAAAACCACTTTATATTCACGCCCATAACGCCTTTCTGTAATTCAATGCCTCCAAGATATGCTCTTCCTCTATATCTTTGCTTCCATCCAAATCTGCAATAGTCCTGCTGACCTTCAGGACCTTGTGATACGCCCTGCCGGACAAGCCCATAGATTCTATTGCGCCTGACAATACCCTTTGAGCAGATTCACTGCACCTGCAATACTCCTCTATCTGTGAAGAATTCATCTGCCCGTTATAAACAATATTCTCGTTTCTAAACCGCTTCTTCTGTATGGCAACCGCTTTTAAAACCCGTTTTCTTATCTGCGCTGATGACTCTTCCTGCGATGCCTTTTGCAGCTCTGACGGATCTAATTCAGCGACATCTATATGGATATCTATCCTGTCTAACAACGGCCCTGACACCTTTCTGGTATAGCGATATATCTGATTTGCGCTGCACCTGCACATATGCCTCTTGCTGGAAAAATACCCGCACGGACAGGGGTTCATTGCGCAAATAAGGATAAAGTCTGCCGGGAACTTCACGCTCTTTGCGCCTGCCCTTGCGATATTTATCTTTCCCTCTTCCAAAGGTTCCCTCAGGCTCTCCAACACATCCCTTCTAAACTCCGGAAGCTCATCCAAAAACAAAACACCCTTATGAGCCAAACTGATCTCACCGGGCATAGGTGGATTCCCGCCTCCGATAATCGCAGCCGCGCTGCTGGTATGATGAGGAAAGCGAAAAGGCGGCCTGACAATCAGGCCCTCGTCCATATGCCCTGCCAAACTATATATCTTAGTGGCCTCTATTGCCTCGTGCATCTGCAAAGGAGGCAAAATAGACGGCAGCCTTTTTGCAAGCATACTCTTTCCTGCTCCGGGAGGGCCTATCATTATGGCATTATGCCTGCCTGCCGCCGCTATCTCAAGCGCGCGCTTTGCAAGGCGCTGGCCTTTTACCTGCGCAAAATCATATTCAAAATCGCAACGCTGTTTCATCGCCTCTTCTAAATCCGCCTTGGCAGGAGAAAGTTCCAACTCGCCGTTCAAAAAATAAACCGCTTCTGTCAAATCCTCTATGCCAAAAACATTCACGTCCTCAATCAACGCTGCTTCCAATGCGTTTTGTTTCGGGCAAATCAAATTAGCGCCTTTAGGCAATGCCGAAGCAATGGCCAACATTCCCCTGACAGGCGCGCACTTCCCGTCTAAAGACAACTCACCCACAATAAAAAACCTGCTCAATGCGTTTTCCTTTACAACACCAATCCTCTCAAGCAGGCCCAACGCAATTGGCAAATCAAAATACGACCCCTCCTTCTTCGTATCTGCAGGCACCAAATTTACAGTTATCCTAGAAGAAGGAAAATCTATATGAGAATTCTTGATAGCCGAACGAATGCGCTCCCGGCTTTCTCGCACAGATGCATCCGGCAGGCCGACGATAACAGTATTGGGAAGCCCTGAAGAGACATCCACTTCAACCGATACAATCCCCGGCTCTATCCCTGAAATCCCACAGCTCTTTACCTTGCTGACCATAAACCCCGCCTACAACTTAATCTGCCGCCTATACTTATTCACCGTGCGCCTTGAAATCTCTATACCCATCTCCTTAAGCCTCTTGGCAATCGCGTTATCAGAAGGGCGCCTGCCTGTGGAGTTCAACAAAATCTCCTTAATTAACGCCTTTGTCGTCTCCGGGCCTGTCTCGGATTTATGCGACAATGGATTGGAAAAGAAATCCTTTATCCTCACTATACCCCATGGCAACTGCACATACTTTCTGTTAGACAACCTGCTAACCGTTGATTCGCTCACATCCAGATACCGCGCAGCCTCCTTTAAAGTCAACGGCAAAAGACGGCTGTACCCTTCCTCAACAAAACCCCTCTGCTTCTCCGCCAAAAACCTGACCAAAGAAACCAGCCTCTTTTGCCTCTCCTCTATCGCAGAAAGCAGGGCCTTGGCCCTGTTAATATGTTCTGCGACAAATTCCTCGGCCTTCTTATCCCTGCTCTTTTTGGCAAGCTCAAGATACGCCTTATTAATCCTCAGCTTCGGAATAAATCTCGTATTCTCCAACACAAACAACTGCCCGTTTTCAACCCTAACCTCAACCTCAGGAAAGACATACTCATTTACGCTCTCATCCTCTATAACCGTAGGTTGAAACTCCTTCAGCCTAGACAACTGCTCAACCACATCCTGCCTGCTGATATTCAAGGCCTTGGCAATCTTGCCGTATCTCTTGTTTATCGCGTCGGGCAAAAAATCCTTCACAATAGAAAACAAAACAGACCGTCCTTCCTCCCGCTCTATCCGCAACAAAATAGCCTCTCTAACATCCCTTGCGCAAAGCCCTGCCGGGCCGGCATCCTGAATAGCCTTCAACAAGATTTGCGCCCTTTCTATCCCCGTATTAAACACCGCAGCCGCATCCAAAAAAGAAACAGTCAACAGCCCCGTGGAATCAACATTATTGATAAGATACTCGCAAAACTCCCTTTCCTGAGAACTAACAATAACCGCGCTCAACTTAGAAAGCAGCTCCGCCCTCCAATTATGCGGGGCCTTAATCTGAACCAAAAGATTTTCCCCTGCGCCCTGCCTGCGTGGAAGATCCTCTTCTATAGACGGAAAAAACACGTCCTCATCTTGGCCTGTATTATCAAAAACCTCGGATTCCTCAAACTGAAAAAGCCCTTCCGCCTCCAAAACAGGATTAAGCTCCAGCTCATCCATCACCTTAGCCTGAAGATCAATCAAAGGCAGTTGAATAATTCCCAAAAACTGCAGGAGATACGGACTTAACCGCATTTCCTGACGAAGACTCTGATAAGCAGACTGTTTATACCCCATAGCAACCTTTTATAAAATCGACGACAACAATGCCATGCCATATTCAGACGAAGGCGACCTGAAAAACTCATTAGCAGGACCGCTTTCCACGACCTTGCCGTTTTTCAACAACAATATATTATCTGCCATAATCTCTGCCAATGCAAGGTCATGAGAGATAAACATCATAGAAAACCCATATTTTTTCTTCAGATTCATAATCAAAGAAACAATCATCCTTTCCGTATCCTTATCCAAGGCTGAAGTCGGCTCATCCAATATCAGCACCTTTGGACTAAGCATAATCGCCCTTGCAATACATACCCTCTGCAATTGCCCTCCGCTCAACTCTGCGGGAAACTTCTCCAACGCAACATCCTCCAACCCGACATCCTTCAAAGCCAGCCTTGCCCGTGATAACTTCTCGTCCTTTTTCAGATTAGGAAAATGCACGTCCAACGCCTCATAAAAATATTCCCTGATAGTATACAACGGGTCAACGGCCTCTGTTGGATTTTGAAACACCAACTGCACAGCCCTGCGAAAACGCCTTAAAAACCCCTTATCATGAGAACCATAGACATCTGCACCGTCAAACAGGACATTGCCCTTTTGGGGCAAAAGCAAACCGGCCATCACCATACCGAGAGTCGTCTTGCCCGAACCGGACTCCCCGATAACAGCGACAGAAACGCCTTCCTGCAGGCAAACAGACACATCTGAAAGGGCAACCACCCTTTTTCTCCCAGCAACAGACGTCAAATCAAAAACAACCTCTATAGAACGCGCGCACAGCAGGCCCTCATCCATCAACAACACCTCCTGCAAACATCCCTGCAAAACGTCCGGCATTAACTCCCATACAAATAGCCGCCTCTATATTATACCCCCCTGTAGGCCCGTCTATATCCAAAATTTCGCCCGCAAAAAACAAACCCGGCACCTTCTTTGACATAAGAGTCTTTGCATAAACCTCGTTCAATACAACCCCACCCCTAGTTGCCATTGCATAATCAAAAGGCAAACTCCCAATCACAGTAAGGGGCAAAGACTTGGCCACGCCAGCCATTACCTTCAGATTAGCCGAAGCAGACTTCTCAACATACCTTGCAAGATTCTTTGGCAAAAACCGCTTCAACCTATTGGCTGGCCGTTTAGAACCTTCCTGCGACATACCAGAAAACAATTCATCCTCGCCCAAGTCAGGCAAAAGATCCAGATATATAGTTCTGATATTCTTCTCCAACACATCTGCGCAGATATTATGAATAACAGGCCCTGATATACCGAAATGAGTAAAAATAACCGCGCCCCTTGCGCGCTTTTTGCCGTAGCGCACAACAACATCCTTCAAAGTTATACCCTTCAACAGAGAAGTATCCTGCGCGCATTTCAAAGCGGAAAGCGCAGGCACAAGCCTCGTGATAGAATGCCCTGACCTAATTGCCAAACGATAACCATTGCCATCCGAACCCGTATTACTATACGTCGCCCCGCCCGTTGCCAAAACAACGGCCTTAGAATCAAACCGCCCCTGACTCGTCTGCAAGACGAACCCGCCGGAACCTGACAAAGATATGTCCCGAACAAAAGCGTCCGTAAAAACCGAAACACCCTTGCGCAACAACTCATTATTCAAAACAGAAACAACGTCCCCTGCCCTTTCACTAACAGGGAAAACCCTTTCGCCCTCTTCTTTCAAAGGCAGGCCCCTTTCAGAGAAAAAGGCCTCAATCTTGGCAAACGGCATAACGTAAAGCGAAGGCTTCAAAAACCTGCCCCTTTCGCCAAACCTTGCCAAAAAATCCTGACCATCCACACTGCTTGCCAGATTACACCTGCCAGATCCGCTAATTGACAACTTCTTGCCAAGAACAGAATTGCGCTCCAATATACACACATTGGCAAAATCAGAGGCATAAATAGCGGCGAACATACCGGCAGGACCGGCGCCAATAACAATGACGTCAAAATCCATCATACAAATCTAACAATCTCTTCCAACGGCCGTTTAGGCACGTGCAACACATCCTTATCGTCTAAAAAATACCTGACATCAGAAGACATAGTCTCCACAACAGGCTCTTCATCAGGCAGGCCCAAAGAAACAACACAATGCACAGACCAACTCGGACTGATAGACAAAACCTCCTTAATCCCATCCTTATCAATAGCGCCCAGCCAGCAGGAGCCTATACCCTTAAACCTTGCCGCCAATAACATAGCGTTTACAGCCCCTCCCACGTCATAAGGGATATACGGAGATACAGATATCTCATCATCGGAACAAACCACCACATAAGCAGTAGGCCTTTTACCTTCCGGTGGAATTCGCTTGGGCTTCACATAACCCGCCCAGCGCAAAAGAGGAAACAACCTCTCCCTATATTCTTCCGACCTGACCACAACAAACTTAAGCGGCTGAAGATTCATAGCCGACGGAGACAACCTTGCGGCATTTAATATAAAAGAAATATCCTCATCGCTTATCAAATCCTGTTTATAAAATCGTATACTGCGCCGACTGAAAAACAGATTCTCCATACACGCTCCTTCACATTACAAACCGGACACGTCCGCCCCCTTCGGATAAGAAACAGAAAAAGACTCCTTAATCCTCTTCTTGCCATTGGCAGGCAAGCGAAATTCCCACAAACACACACCCGGCATAGAATCCACGTCCTTTTTATCCGGCTTTGGATTCAAGACCAGATTCTTAACCTTTATCTTATCCGTTTGCGCAACAGGCGTTGACTCATACACCTTAATAGAAACAGGCTTGTCCTTCAGATTAACAATATCAATCTCATAAACAAACGACTCAACAATAAACGGCCTATTAATCCCGCCGAAAATGGTCTCCTGTTTCTTCCTTGACTTAAGCTCCCTTACCAACTTGACACTCTTATCCCTGCCCAACAAAAGCCTTAACTTGTCTTTTGCCTTATAGCTTCCCGCATAACTCTTGCCAATAAAGGACCCATCCAGAAAAACATTTATATTGCCCGGCAAAAAATCCTTTGCGGATATCTCGCAGACCAAAAACACCTCGTTTGAGGCCTTCGGAACGGCATAGTCGTAAAACACAGCCGATTCCTTCCACTGCCTAACAGGCAAAAGCCTTGACGAACCATCGCTAGGGACCGAACTATTTCCCTGCAATCTATACTCAACCGCTATCCCCAAATCCTTTGCAGTAGATCCAGCAATAACCGCCTTTGCCTTATCCATAGAATTTGCGCCTTCTTCCAACCTTCCGCCTAGAGAATCAGATATTCCATTTATCAACCTTCTCGTTGTCATAGAAGTGCTAACAAGAGACTCCATTTGGACCAAAGACAAAGTCCAAGCCAAAGGCATTGGCAAGGCCCCTCCCCTTACAGGCGTAATAGACGAAATCGTAATACCAACGTCCTTCCAATCCTCGCCTGTGGA
>Ga0256914_1003903_pt1 | contig 11511 bp, 12 predicted proteins | sample HulkmetaG_FD_191571 | JGI IMG/M metagenome (GOLD analysis project Ga0256914, IMG submission 191571) | Hydrothermal chimney microbial communities from Main Endeavour vent field at the Juan de Fuca Ridge, Pacific Ocean - Hulk | ecosystem: Environmental > Aquatic > Marine > Hydrothermal vents ...
AAAGCATTTGAAAAAGAGGCTCTTTTTTACTATGCAAGAGTAGAAACTTTTGATCTTAAAACAGATTCCAACAAAACCAAAAACAAGATATATATAGAGGTTTACTGTGATAAAAACTGTCTTGGTTTTAAAAATCTTGAACAAAGAAGTATCGACTGGTACATCAACAAAAATGACGATTTTTCGGACAATGTCTTATTTTATCCGAGAATTTCGATCTCTTACAATGATGCCGTAGCACCCTATTGTGCGGTAAAAAACACAAATACCGCAAAGGGAGTTATCACTTTTGATGTCATCAACACCATCCAAAAAGACAACAGCGCATATTTTCATATAGATATTCCCTCATGGCTTTGGAGCAGCAGATATTATGATTACGGATTTGATGTTCCCAACAGTAACTGCGCCAAACACCCCTGTTTTCATTACAGCTTCAAAAACGGCAGCAAAACCTCATCAAAAGAGATAAAAACCGGAAAATATCAGGGAATTGATCTGTTGGATGATCACAACACATCTATAAAAAACAGATATCTGAAGGTACTTAGATGAGATATGCTTTTACGCTTATTGAGCTTATTTTATCGATTGTTATGATTGCCATGCTTTTTACCGTTGTTCCAAAAATCATTTTTGCCATAAACACAAACACCGGTTTTGCTCTTAAAAAAGAGAATACAAACAGCGCTCTGTCTTTGATAAATTATATAGCCAAACTTCCGTGGGATGAGAATGAGACAAAAAGCAGTGAAATACTTATAACCGACTCTTTAAATAAAGATTTTGACTGCAACTCCTCTTCAAAAACAAGAATCGGTTCTTTTAGCAAAGAGAGAAACTGTCAAAACACTCTTAAAGCTTCCAAAAGAGGGTATGATTTTGATGATGACGGATTTGATGATATAGATGATTATGATCAAAGATCATTTACATTTTTCAAACACAGAAAAAGATATAAAATGTTTGTTGAAGTAAACTATCTGAATGATTCAAATTCTGTTTTTGTTTATGACTACAACAACAAAAGTGCAGTTGTAAATCTTGAAAAAAGCACTCCATCATCTGTTTCTACAAATCTAAAAGAGATCAAAATAACTTTGTCGGAAGAAAAAGCAGGTTTCGAGCAAAATATTACCTCATTTTCCTATATAAGCACAAATATCGGTCAAATCTTGATAAAAGGTTTAAATTGGTAAGAAAAAAGGGCTTTACTCTCATAGAGTTAATCACGGTGATAGTTATCCTCTCCATCATATCGGCAGGAAGTTTTATGGCTATCAACAAAATATATTCAAGCTATAACAGATCAAAAACCGTTGTCTCTTTGCTAAACGAGAGTGAGATCATAACCCAACAGATAAAAAACCTGCTCTCAAACAGAGTTCCCTCCTCTGCTGTCGGATATGATCCAAAAACAGGAAATTTTGAATCGATCTATAACCTGACCAAAGAGTACAAAGTATTTGAATGGCTGTCGATTGCAAGTGAAAGTTTTTTAAAGGGAGAGTACAGCTCTTTTATCGATATGAAAAGTTGCGATCCAAACAGTAATATGATCGTATCGGTTGATACAAATCTCTCTTTGGTAAATAAAACAGAACAGGAGAAATTTGAATTACAGGGCGATCTTTTTCAAAAAGAGGATTTGGCTCTTATCTTCAGTGAAAGTTATGATGAGGGAGGAGATGTATATGACAATAATTTTACAAACTTCTACGGATGGCATTCAAAAGGCTCCAACAAAATTTTCAGGATCAAAAAAGCAACACAAAACAAAATCTTCAATCTAAAAAGTCATCCTTTCTCCATTTATGAAAAATATTTTCTAATAGACAGTGCCTATACGATTGCAAGGGGAGAAGATATCGATCCAAATGCCCCGTGTATAAAAAACCTACCTTTAAAAACAACCAAAGAGACGCTGTTTTTATTCTACAATTTTCGCCCGTGGAAAAAAGAGAGTTTCTGTGCCGATCCCAAAAGCGGCAACAAAAGCGGCAATGTTACGATCTACTCTTTGAATGCAAAAGGGTTTGAGATACTTTTGAGAAATGATAATCTAATCTTAAATCTCACCCTTGCAAAAAGATCAAAAAGCGGTGATGAGATAAAAATCTCAACTCAAAAGGTGATATTTTGAACAAAAAAGCTTTTTCTCTGATTCATGTTCTTATCATTATGATACTGCTTAGTACGGTTTTGCTAATGGGGCTTAGATATGCCTCTTTGTCAAGAAGTTTTGCAAAAGATTTTTATATAAAAGAAAAAGCCGAACTTTTTTTGAAAAGTTCCATCGAAACGGCTCTTCTTGCCATAAGCGGATATGACCGCTCCAAAAAATCAAACTGCCTTGAGAAAATTAAAATAATTTCTAAAGATAGAAGATTTATAGCCGATATTAATATTAGTAGATATTATTTATCGAAAAATTCTTCACTTTACTGTAAAAAGTCGTCGATTATAAAAAGCGAAGAATCTCATGGTATGGTTCTGTTGGACATAACGGTTACAAACAACCCCGCTAATCACAAAATAAAAAAAACAATTAAAATAACAAAAAGAACTTTACAAAAGATTTAAGGAAAAAGAAGATGAAAAAAGCGTTTAGTATGTTGGAAATCGTCATAGTTATAATGATCATAGGAGTTCTTGCGGCGATTTCAAAAGAGATTATACCAGATACCACTCTTTTAAAAGACACCTCCTATCTCTTTTCAAAACTGAAAGAGGCACAAAGCAATGCTCTTTTGGGAGAAAGCGCAAAAAACTGCATAGATCTTAATATATCAAAATCCGATTCCATAAAAAAAGAGGAGATGGCAAGTAAAAATCCCAAAAAGTACTTTTTCGACAAAAAAACAAAAATTTCTATTTCCGGTAATGTTTTAAAAAGTGAAGATAAAAGACTCTGTTTTGATGAAAACGGTCGTCCTTATGATTCCAAAATAGATCTAAAATATATGATAAAAAAACCATTTTCGATAAAAGTAAGCTATCAAAAAGAGAATAAAGAGATGGTTATTATGCCATACAGCGGATTTATTACCATAAAGTAGGAGAGAAGATGCATAAAGACACAATCTTTTATGTCAGTACGATAGACAATAGCGTCATCAGATATTACGGCAAAGAGTTTATTCCCGCCGAAATCAAAAATCCGAAAAAACTCTTTATAGGTTCAAGAGTTTTATATCAGGATATAACAACCCACACATTTAAAATAGATAAAAACGAACTTCAAAACAATCTTGAAACCGTTATCGAAATGAAAATGTACGAAGAGGCGGGGCTGAATCTGCAAAAAGTTTATAAGATAGAATATCTAATAAAAGAATCTCAGGTAGAAGAATCCTATCTTATAGAGGCTTTTGCAATAGACAAAGAGAAGATAGAGCAAAAATTTGAAAAATTTTTACAAAAAGCAAAACATATAGATTTTTTGGCTATGCCTTTTTTATCATATACAACTCTTTACAAAAATGATATCCTAAAAAAAGCAAACGATGTATTTATATATATATCTGACGATGAAGCGTATGCGGCTTTTTATAAAGACGGCGAATATATCTCTTCAAAATCTCTTCCTACTTTAAACAACATTGCAAAAGAGGTTCAAAAATATTCAACTCATACTCTTGAGAGTGAAACTTTAAAAAAGCTGCTTTTTGAAAAAGGTCTGGTAAAAGAGAATTATGATGTAAGCGAATATGATCTGTGCGATACTCTTCAGACTGTTTTTTCAAATATTTTTACAAAAATAGGCAATGTGGCAATTCACAACAGAAACATATACGGCTTTGATCAGATCGAAAGAGTATTTTTTGCAATAGATGATCAAAATATCAAAGGGATTGAAGAGTTCCTAAAACTGCTTGGTATAGAGAAAAACATCCTCTACAAACACTCTTTTTTTAATACCAAAAACAGATACAATCAGCTTGATCTGATATCCACCCTCTATATCTATGACAAAGCAAAAGAGGAGGACAACAATAATAATCTTACGATTTTTCACAGAAAAAAATCTTTTTTTAAAAAAGAGATAGGAAAAATCTTCTCATTTTCTCTTGCTTCACTGCTTCTGTTTTCACTGTTTGGATTATACAAACACTACTCTGTCAGCTTGTTGGAAAAGGAGTATGAAGAGTTAAATACAAAATATACGGATATTCAAAACAGTACTTTTACAACAAAAGAGAGAATAAGAAAACTTCAAAAACAACTTGCTTCTTTGGAAAAAGAGCTGCAACAAAGAAAAGAAAAAATCAACAAAATAGGAAATATCATGGAAGAGATAACAAAATTAGAGCCAAAAAATCAAAAATATACTAAAATGATCATTGATATCAACAATCTGCTTGCAAAATACAACCTTGAAGTAGAACAGATAAAACAGAAGAGTCAAAACGAACTCACACTTAAAATAATCTCTCAGGAAAACAGAAGAGATACAATTGCAAAATTTATGCAGGATTTGATAGAAGACTCATACAAAGGTGTAACAACGGCAGAAATAACGGGTAATGCAGAGGCATATACAAGTTTGATTGAGATTAAAAGATGAAACCCTCCTATGAGGAGCATTTTGAAAATTTTTTGATTAATGCTCCACTGAGTCAAAAAGTTCTTATTTATATCGGTTCTTTGCTGTTTATCGCTATGATCTTTCTAAAAACGGTTATTCCGACATTTGAGGAGAAGGAAGAATCTCTAAAAGCGGATATAGAAAATATAAAAACCCAGATACAGATGGAAGATCCAAAAACCCTTTCCAAAAAAGCAGGAGTACTGAAAAGGAAACTTCTCTCAAAGAGAAGTGAAAATGAAAAGATAAAAGCGGATACTCTTTTACTCAAATCAAAACTGACAGATCTTCCTTTCAGGTTTAATGATAAAAAATCAGCTATGATTTTGGATAAGATTTTAAAAAAATCTCTTGATTTGGATATAGAGTTAAATCTCGTAAAAAGTGCTTCAAAAAAGGAGACAAAAGAAGAGAAATATATAAAACTGCAAAAAAAGATAGAGATAAGCGGCAAAGGAAAATTTGTAAATATAGTATATTTTCTTCATTATATTGAAGAGATTGAAATACTGTCCGATATAAAAAATATTGAACTAACAAAAGAGCAAGAAGGAAAAGTGAGATTTAAATTTGACTGGCTTATATACGGAGTCGATCTATGAAAAAAATATGCAAAGCGATCTGTATATCTTTGCTAGGATATCACTCTATCCTTACAGCCGATACAAATATAGAACAGATTTTAAAAAAGATAGAGGCTTTTAAAAAGACAAAAGAGACCTCTGCAAAAATCGTTTTACGATATGATCCCTTTTTTCCAAAGAGGGCAAAAGAGAAAAAAAAGAGCAAAAAGCAGCTTTTTAAAAAACCTGTTGCAAAGAAAAGTTACAGACTAAAAGCGATATTAAACAAAAAAGCATTTATCAACAAAAAGTGGTACGAAACAGGAGATATTATCGGTTCATACAAGATAGATAAAATAGGAAACGAAAAAGTTTTGCTGGTAAGAGGTAAAAAAAGTATCATACTTGATTTATCCTCCTCAAAAAGAGTGCTTAAAATAAAGGATAACAGAATATGAGATATCTGCTATTTTTATCAATTTTTATAATTTTTTCTTTTCAGCAGACAGAAGCCAAAAATCTGTGTGAAAACAAACTTTTCTCTTTCAGCGTAAACAGCAGTAAAAAAGGGGGAGAAGTCAGCATACTTGACATACTGGAAAATCTCGCATCCACCTGTAAAATGAGTATTTTGTTCAAAGATGATATAAGCCAAAAAGAGGCGGAAAAAACCATAAACTACATAAATGTAAATGATTTTTCCCTGCAGGATCTTCTTGATATGCTCCTAAATGATCACAATCTCTTCTACTCTTTAGAGAAAAATGACAAAATACTAAAAATATCCTACCTAAAAACAAAAACTTTTTTTATAGACTATGTAAGTTTCTCACAGCGAAAAAGTTCAACAAACAAAACCATCAAAACAGGCTCTTCAAGTGAGGGAGGAGACGACTCTACAACGATGAACTTCACTTCGGAATTTAAATTTTGGGATAAAATCGAAAAAGAGATAATCAATATCCTGCATTCAAACGCAGCCAAAGGAGATGAAGAGTCAAAAACAAAAAGAGTTTTGATAAATCAGGAGGCAGGAACGATAACCGTTACGGGAAATTTCAATCAGCTAAAAAGGATAGAAGAGTATATATCGACGATAACAAAGAGACTGCACAAACAGGTCTTGATAGAGACAAAGATACTTGAAGTAACTTTCAACAGAGCAAATACGACAGGAATAAACTGGAGTAAATTTGAACTCTCTCTAAAGGGAAGTTCAGATGCCTCAAAATCGAGACAAAACGGAGAAAAACAGGGAGGATTTGCCTATCCCAATTATCTGATAGGATACAATTTTACGATAGAAGCGTTAATGAAATTTCTAAAAACGCAAGGGAATGTATCTGTTGTTTCAAATCCCAAAATACTGACACTAAACAACCAACCTGCAATCATCAATGTAGGAAAGGAGATAAATTACAGATACAGTACCGGCACAACAACCACAACAACCAACGGAGCAACGACAACTACTCCCGATTTTCAGGTTGATTCTACATTTGTGGGTATTACTTTGGATATAACTCCCGAAATCACGGATGACAATTTTATCATTCTGAAAATCAATCCGGTGGTAAGCGAAATAGCAGATGAACACAGAGATGAGAAAGGAGTACCCTATCTCGCACCGGACATAAAACTAAAACAGCTCTCTTCCATTGTAAAAGTAAAAAACGGAAAGAAGATTCTGCTTGGCGGTCTTATCCAAAAAAAGAGTGAAACGGTAAACAACAAAGTACCCCTTCTTGGCAGCATACCTATCATAAAATATGCCTTCAGCAGCAGCGAAAAAAAACAGTTCAAAAGTGAGCTGATTATGATCATAACTCCGTATATTTTAAAAGGTGATAAATCTTTTCCGAGTTTAGGCGATTTTGAAAAGAGGTTAAAGATAAAGGATGATGAAAAATGAACGAATTTGATAAAGCACAAACAATTTTTTATGACAGAATTGATACAAACGATTACTTTGACAGTTTCAGTGCGGAATCTGCCAAAAGAAAACTTTTTGAAGTGTTAAATTCAGAAGATATTCACCTGACCTTTTTGATAGGAGATTCCGGCGTAGGCAAAACCTTTATGCTAAGTTTCATAAAAGAGAAACTGAAAAAGAGAAAAAACATAATCTTTTTCAAAGATCCTCTCTTTACAAAAGAGGAGTTTTTCAAAACACTGATCTATAAAAGAGGAGAAGTGAACGAAAACGCCAATATCCATTATGGAGAACTAAAACAAAAAGTGCTAAAATTGTATCAAAATGTCGATAATGCCATATTTATAGATGAAGCCCAGCTTCTTACCGAAGAACAGCTTGAGATGATTCGCATCTTGAGCGATACAAAAGTTTTCAGATTTGTTTTATCAATGCACCACAAAGAGAGAAAAAAAGTTCTAAAATCAGAATATTTTAAAAACAGAACCCATATAAACATCACTCTTGAACATCTTGCCGATTCGGAGGTACAAAGATATATACAAAACAAACTGCTAAACAACTCATTGGGAGAAATCTCTTCTCTTTTTGAAAGTCATCACTTTGAGATGATATCCAAACTCACAAAAAGGAATTTTCGTATGATCAAAAGATTTATGTCCACCCTTTTTGAACTTTTGTCGTATGCAAAAGACAACAATTTAAAACAGTATCATCAAATAAATAAAAAGATATTAACAATGACTGCCATTGATATAGGATTGATAAATGTTAAATAACAGCTTTGAAGAATTAGAAAAAAAATATGAAAAATTACAAAGAAACAAAATTATCAGAAATCTGTTTGTTTTGATATTGATAATATTATCGATATTAACGGCAACAGCTTACTATCTTCTAAAAGAGAGCCGGATAAAAATGTTCTATGAAAATATATTTTCACCGGAAACCAACAGAACTATTATAAAAACCCTGCCCTCTCCGTCACCCTCTTTGGAACTTGCACCAAGTGTCGATACCAAAAAACTAAAATCTCTGATAGAAGATGACAAAACGGAAAAAAAGAGAGTCAAACATTTACCAAAAGAGCTGAATATGCCAAAAGAAGTATATAAAAGGAAAACTGCCAAAGGAGAAAAAGCTCAAAAGAAAAAAGAGCTGAATATCATAGAGATAAAAAACGAAAAAACTCTGAAAAAAGATTTCAGTTTATACAATGACTACAAAAGCGCACTCTCTTTGGCAAAACTCTTTTATGAACAGAAAAAATACTCAAAAGCCATCAAATGGTCGATAAAGGCAAGTAGGTACAATCCGGGTGCGGATGAGCCGTGGATCATCTACGCCAAATCAAAAAATGCCCAAAATCAAAAAAGACTTGCCATCAAGGCTCTAAAAGCCTATCTAAACAATCACAAATCAAAAAAAGTAACTGCTTTGTTAAACAGATACCAAAAGAGCAAAGGAGGTAAAAAATGAGATATACGGCTCTTTTATTCATTTTATCCCTCTTCTCATTTGCTTCCGAATATAAAAATATCATATTGTATTATCAGTTTGAGAATTATTCCAAAGCGTGTCAAACCGGCATAAAAAATCTGGATACAAAAAATGAGGCGCTTTTATCGATGATAGCGGATGCCTGTGCAAAGGACAATAAAATAGATGAACTCTCCAAAATCATCTCATATTTAAAAAGCACCAAAGAGTACAGACAAAACCGCTCTTACTTTACCACTCTTCTTTTGCAAAAAAGTTTGATTTTACAGTTTATAAAAGATGATATTGATTTGAGTTATCTGAAATTTCCAAAAACAACTCATCTTATTTCAAAGATCTTCAGCAAAATAGCCCAAAAAAAGTTCAGTATCCTTATCAAAAAGCCAAAAACCATAAAAATAGATATGGATGACAAGAGCTATCTTATAACCGTATCAAGAAATGCAAAAGATACACTTGTGATAAAAGAGTATCTAGGCGACACCCTTTTAAAAACAAACAGGATCAACTAATGATCAAATACAAAATCAGACTAGGAGATATCCTCGAAGAAAAAGGGCTGATAAGCAAAGAGCAGTTAGAGAAGTGTCTGAGGATACAGCAGACAAACCATTTCAATAAAAAATTGGGTGAAATTCTGATAGATGAGGGATTTATCGACGAAAAAGAACTCTCTAAAATCTTGGCTGATCAGTTAAATATAGATTTTATCGATCTCTTCTCGATTGAGATAGACTTCTCTCTCTTTGAGTCATATCCGGTTACTCTGTTTAAAAATTCAGATGCGATAATTTTCAAAGAGGATCTTGATTTTGTTCATATCGCGATAGCCGATCCCCTAAACTATGACGCAATAGAGCTTTTTGAAAAACATATAGCCGTAAAACCCATAAAACTCTATGTCGTATCAAAAAACGACATCAAACACATATATGAGCGATATGATATCATTCAAACGACAAAATCCATCATAGAAAATGTCAAAAGAGAGATGAAAACGGGGGATCTCAAAAGCGAAAACGAACAAAGCTCCGTTATGCAGCTCATAGGACAGATCATAAAAAATGCCATTTTGCACAATGCAAGTGATATTCATATCGAACCAACCGCCTCAGGCGCTACCGTCAGAAGCAGAATAGACGGAGTTTTGAGAGAAAATTTCATCTTTGACAAAGATGTTTTCAATGCTCTTACATCAAGGATCAAAATACTCGGAAATCTGGATATCAGCGAAAAGAGAAAGGCACAAGACGGACGGTTTTCTTTGAAAATAATGGGAAAAGCCTATGACTTTCGTCTCTCTACAATCCCGACTCTTTACGGAGAATCGATAGTTTTAAGGATACTTGATCAGGCAAAAGTGCTTTTGAAACTGCATGAACTCGGATTTAACAAATACAACCTGAAAAAGATGGAAAATTTTCTCAAAACGCCATACGGTATCGTTTTTGTAACAGGACCAACCGGAAGCGGTAAAACAACAACTCTTTATGCCGCTTTGAATGAAATCAAACAGATAGAAAACAAAGCCATCACCGTAGAAGATCCTGTCGAATATCAGATTCCTCTTATTCAGCAGATACAGGTAAACGAAAAGATCGATTTTACATTTGCCCATATCCTAAGATCAGTTCTAAGACAAGATCCCGATATCATAATGATAGGAGAGGCAAGGGATTATGAAACGCTAAACGCCGCCGTTCAGGCATCTTTGACCGGACACCTTGTTTTTTCAACACTTCATACAAACGACGCTCCAAGCGCCATAACAAGGATGATCCAGATGGGACTTGAACCCTATCTGATAGCTGATTCTCTTATCGGCATTATCTCACAAAGACTTGCTAGAAAGATCTGCCCCCACTGTAAAAAGAGATACAGACCTCACAGAGATATTTTGCAAAAGATAGAGAGATTTTTACCCAAAAACGCAACCTTTTACAAAGGTGAAGGATGTGCAAAATGTCTTTTTACCGGATACAGCGGCAGGATAGTTATAAGTGAGATTTTGGAAATAACACAAAGAGTATCTCATCTTATCTCAATCAATACAAACAAATTTGAGATCGTCAAAGAGGCAAAAAAGGAGGGATATATCCCGATGATAGGAGACGGTGTGCATAAAGCACTTTTGGGAATTACAACTATCGAAGAGGTTCTAAGAGTCGTTAAAGTTGCATGAAATATTTTGAGATCGAGTATATACAAAATGGTCAAAAAAGAACAACCATCATATCATCCTCTCATAAGATAGAGGCTATCAAGCATTTCAAAACTCTCTATCTGGGTGTTTTTGTAAATATCGCAGAGATAAATGAACCGTTTGAATATAAAGCAAAAAGATTTCTTGAAGATATTGACAAATACATCAAATCAAAAAAAGTCTCTTTGGAACCCTATATCGCCACTTTGAGACATCTTTCCATCATGCTTGATGCCGGTCTTCCGGTAACTGTCTGTTTGCAGGATATCGTAAAAACAACTGCCGACAAACAGTTAAAAGAGATATACAAAGATATATTAAACAAGGTAGAATCGGGTATAAGCATATCAAAGGCGTTTTTGGACTACAGATATGAGTTTGGAGAGATATCCTATGCAATGGTCGATCTTGGCGAACAGACAGGAACATTGAGCGATGCCATAGCAAAACTAGCAGATATCTTACAGGAGATTTACGATAACAGAATCAGACTGAAAAAAGCTGTCAGATATCCTCTTTTGACGATGTTGGCTATGATAGCCGCTTTTGGTTTTGTCATAGTCATCGTTGTTCCGGAATTCCAAACCATTTTTAAAGAGTATAACACCACCCTTCCCTATCCCACTCTAATCCTTTTGGCTATCGAAAGAGTGATAAAAAATTTCGCCCCTTTGATTATAGCCTCTATCGGAATAACTCTCTTGTTTTCATTTTATCTCTATAG
>Ga0256914_1003904_pt1 | contig 11508 bp, 8 predicted proteins | sample HulkmetaG_FD_191571 | JGI IMG/M metagenome (GOLD analysis project Ga0256914, IMG submission 191571) | Hydrothermal chimney microbial communities from Main Endeavour vent field at the Juan de Fuca Ridge, Pacific Ocean - Hulk | ecosystem: Environmental > Aquatic > Marine > Hydrothermal vents ...
TAAGTCATATTTTTGCATTATTTGTGCTACTTCATCCGCGTGGTCAGTTGTTTTTACCGAAATAATATCAGTTTTATAAATTTCTTTAACAGGTGTTTTAGCATTGGCAGTCAGTAAGCTTTTTAGCGACAAACGCCCTTTTAACATATCTTCATCATCTACCACATAAACAATATATACTTCCCCTATTTCTTGAGCTTGTCGTCTCATCTCACGGACACAGTGCATCACCGTCCAGTTTTCATTGACACTAACTAACTCCTTCCCCATCAAACCACCGGCGGAATCCTCATCATAGCGCATCAAATCAACGATATCTTTGGCGTGCTCTTTGTCATCCAAATGCGCAATTACTCGATCTTTTCTATCATCGGGTAATTCTGCAATAATATCAGCTGCCGCATCGGTTTCCAGTTCATCAATCTCTTGGGCAATCTCTTTTGGAGTCAGCTGTTCTAATACTCTTGCACGCGTATCTTCTTCTAACTCCTCTAAGATATCCGACGTAGTTTCGGTATCCAACAAACGCATAATATAAACCGCCTCATCAAAACTTAAATCATCCAAAACCTCAGCTATATCAGCCGGATGCAGGTCTTTTAGCTGCTCTGAGAGTAGTTTACTGTCATTTGACGCTATAAGTTGAGCTACCTCCTCAATAAATTCTTTTGTGATTTCGAATTGCATACTAGTAGCATTTTAAGAGTTAAACTTAAGCCTTTGAATCGTTGACAATTAGTTGTGTAAGTAATATAAATGCTTCCACACTTAATTGTTCGGGTCGTTGAGCAAAGATACTATCTTCTCGCAATTTATCGGACAAATTAAATGATTTTAAACTATTTCGTAGTGTTTTACGCCTTTGATTAAAGGCTGTTTTGACTACTTTAAAGAATATTTTCTCGTCTATATCTAATTGATATTTGGGTTTTCGTGTTAATTTAATAACTCCGGAATCTACCTTTGGCGGCGGATTAAAAACTTGTGGTGATACGGTAAAAAGATAATCTACATCATAAAATGCCTGTGTTAAAACCGAAAGTATTCCATAAACTTTACTACCCGGACCTGCAGCAATACGTTTGGCAACTTCTTTTTGAAACATCCCTGAAAATTCCGGAATCCTGTTTTTATTATCCAAGGTTTTAAAAAGTATTTGACTGGAAATATTATACGGAAAATTACCAATAATCGCCACTTGTTCCTCTTTAAAATATGATGTAAAATCCATTTTTAAAAAATCAGCTTCCAAAATATGTGCCTCTAACTCAGGGAAATTGTTTTGTAAATAAACTACTGATTCTCTATCTATTTCTATCACATAAGTTTCTGTAGATTGTTGTAATAAAAATTGAGTTAACACACCCATCCCCGGACCAATTTCTAAAACCTTATCATACGTTTGATATGATAAGCTTTCAGCAATTTTTTTAGCAATATTCAAATCTTTTAAAAAATGTTGCCCTAAATGTTTTTTTGGTCTAACCTTCATCGTACGGTTTTAATCTTTGGTAAACTCTTCTATAAGTTGTAATTCTGTTCTAAAGGCAACAAATTGATTGGCAAATAATTTTGTTGTTTTTTCACGCAAACTTGTAGCATTTTCTTTATAATAATTATCCAATAATTCTTTTGAAGCGGCAGTATATTGCACTGAGTAAGTAACTCCTCCCATTTCTTCATCAACCATAACTCTGACCAATTTTGCCTTGTAAAACTTACCGGTAGCCAGCATCTCTGGTATATGCGTGGAGCGCATCCATTGCAACCACTTTTGTTCAGCTTCTTCTGCAATATTTATTGTGACATTGTATATATACATAAGTATTTTATGATTTTAATACGATATAACGTAATCCTTAAAATTCAAAAATACTAATTCCAAGGGGAATAAATCTTGTAAGTAGATTTTTTTGTACTTTTAGAGCGGAAATTATTCTATAAGATTAATAAAAAAAAGTGTCCCGTTTAACAGCCTTTCAAGTTTACAGCGCCTCTGCCGGAAGTGGAAAAACTTTCACTTTGGTCAAAGAATATCTAAAAATCATTTTACAAAACAATGATGTTTTTCATTTTCAAAAAATTTTAGCAATAACTTTTACCAACAAAGCGGCGACCGAAATGAAAGAAAGGGTTCTGGAGAATCTACAATGTTTTGCCAGAGGAGAAAAAACAGCTATGTGGGAACCCATCAAAAAAGAAGCGGGTTTAAGTGATGATATTATTCAACAAAGGTCCTTAAAAATCACAAAAGCCATTTTACAAAATTATGCTGCCTTTAATATCACAACTATTGATAGTTTTACGCATAAAATAATCAGAAGTTTTGCCTATGATTTTGGGTTATCTCTAGATTTTGAGGTAGAATTGGATGCCAAAAAACTTTTACAGGAAGCTATAGATGCTGTTATTGCTAAAATTGGGATTGATAGTGATTTGACAAATGCTTTAATTAATTTTTCCATTCAAAAATCTAATGATGACAAGGCTTGGGATATCAGTAAAACATTGTTTGATTTTGCTGAAGTTCTTTTAAACGAAACTGACAAAAAGGAATTTCAAAAAATTGAAAACCAAAGCTTTAACCAATACAAACAACTACAAAAAACTATTGAACAAAAGAGAGGTTTTATTGAAAAATCTTTACAAGAAATAGGAAACAAGGGAAATGAACTATTACAAAAAAATCAGTTGTCGGATACCTTCTTCTATCAGAGAATGCTCCCTAAATTCTTTAAAAATCTAGTTGAGAAAAATGACTTATCAAAAGTATTTGAAGAAGGTAAATTATTGAAACGTTTTGAAGAAAATACGCTACTCAACAAATCTGCAAAAGGAGCTGTTTTGCTTACTTTTGAGAATAATTACCCACTTTTTTATGAGCTATATCTCGAAGCAGAACGCTTTTATAGTCAACTCAATCTGCTTCAATTATTCAAAGAAAGTATTATTCCGCTTGCCGTACTCTCTTATATTCACAAAGCCTTAGAGGCAATAAAAACAGATAACAACATTCGGCTAATTGCTGAATTCAACGAGCTCATCTTTAAAAAAATTCAAGATGAACCAACTCCCTTTATTTATGAAAGATTAGGAGAAAAATTTCAACATTATTTTATCGATGAAATGCAAGATACTTCTATTTTACAATGGAAAAATCTGGTAAAATTGATTGATAATGCACTAACCCAAGAAGGTGGGAGTTTATTATTGGTTGGTGATGCCAAACAAGCTATCTATCGTTGGCGCGGAGGGGTTTCTGAACAGTTTATCGAATTAGCAGACTCTTCTTCTTTACAACCCTTTCATATCCCTAAGAAAGTTATTGATTTGGGTGTCAATTATCGTAGTTTTTCTGAAATCATTAAATTCAATAATTCCTTTTTTCAACATATTGCACGACATCTACAAAATGAAACCTACAAAAAACTATATATTGAAGGAAACAAACAAAAATACAATTCAAAAAAAGGAGGTTATGTACAATTTGAGTTTGTAGATTTTGAAAAGGAACTTTTAGAAAAAGAAAAATGTATTCCCGATAAAGTTTTAAAAACTATTCAAGAACTTTCCGATTTTGAGTTAAACGAAATTTGTATTTTAGTACGTGGACACAAAGATGCCGTTGCCATTGCCGATTATTTGACCGAAAATAACGTTCCTATTATTTCTTCGGAAACTTTACTGTTGGCCAATAATGCTAAGGTGGTATTCTTACTACAATTACTCACCTATATTCATCAACCCGACAACAAAGAAAGTAGCTTAGCATTTTTAGACTATTTATACGATAACAATACTATTTCCGGCAGTAAACATTCATTTTTTACAGCTTTATTATACAAAACTCAGCAAGATTTTTTTAAAAGCCTAACAGGTTTCGGGTTTCATTTTAGCCTCGAAATATTTCATCAAAAATCTTTATACGATACCGTTGAGTATTGCATAAGAGTTTTTAGGCTTAACGACAAACCCAACGCCTATTTACAATACTTTTTAGATACAATTATCGAGTTTCAAAACAAAAAAGGAAGTGACTTATCGGGATTTTTAGATTTTTGGGAATTACAAAAAGATAAACTGAGTATCAGCATACCCGAAGGAAAAAATGCTGTTAAAATTATGACCATCCACAAGGCAAAGGGTTTGCAATTCCCTGTAGTTATATTTCCTTATGACTTAGATATTTACCGGCAAATTAATCCTAAGATATGGTATCCCATCAGCAATCCGAAGGATTATCAAGATTTTAACAGCTTACTCATTCCCTATAAAAAAAGGCTGCAAAACACCGATGATATTGGAGCACAACTATTTCAAGAAAGGCGTGAAATGTTAGAATTGGATAATTTTAACCTTTTATACGTTGCGCTTACACGTACGGTAGAACAATTATACATCATAACTGATTACAAAAAACACGAAAAAACAAATTTCTTTTCCGACTTGTATATCGATTTTCTAAAATCTACCGGAATGTGGAATCCCGAGCAACTAATCTATCATTTTGGAGAGAAAAAAAGGATTGTTGAAAAAAATAAATCTGATGATAATTGCCTACAAACAACTATTCAAAATATTGAAGCAAAAGAATTTATCAGCACCGATATTGCTGACCATCGGGTAGCAATTTATACCAAATCATCTTTACTGTGGGATACCGAACAAGGAGAAGCCATTCTTTACGGAAACCTTATGCACGGATTATTAGCACAAATAAAAACAGTTGATGATATTGATGGAACCTTACAGTTATTTACTAATCAAGGAATCATCACAAACGATGAATCTAAGGAGTTTTATCTAATATTAAAAAGGCTTATTGGTAATCCAAAGCTGTCAGCTTATTTCAAACACAATCTAAATATTCTCAATGAACGTGAAATAGTAACCGATGACGGTAAAATTGTAATTCCCGACAGACTGATTCTTTATCCTGATAACACGGCAGTTATTATCGATTATAAAACCGGCGCCAAAGAGAGTAAACATCACACTCAAATTCGTACTTACGGTGAAGTAATTGAAAAAATGGGCTATACGGTTTTAGAAAAAATTTTAGTGTATATTACCAATAAGGATGTGCAAATTGAAAAAGTGAACTGAGATGATTAAAGTATTTCAAAAGAATCCCAATCAAGACCTACTTTAAAACCTGTACGAACTTTATTGATTTCATCTAAATTAATTGTTGCATAACAAACCTCTTCTTGGTTTGCTTGAACGTGTGTTATAACTTGTCCCATTGTATTGATTACTTGTGAATCACCACTATGCCCTTGGTTTTTGGCATCAACTCCTACTCTATTGACCCAGACTACATAGGCTTGATTCTCAATTGCTCTTGCTTTTAACAAAGTCATATAAGCCTGCTTTCTCACTTCCGGCCAATTTGCCACATAGATTATAACATCGTAATCATATTTGTCAGATTGGGGATTATAACGATTCTTTGCAGCCACGGGGAAACGTAAATCATAACAAACTTGCAATAAAAAACGGGTGTTTTTATGAGAAACAATCACTCGCCTATTACCGGCAGTAATGGTATGGTGCTCATTACCCATTTGAAACAGATGTCTTTTATCATAATACTCATAAGTACCATTCGGACGCATCCAAAACATTCTATTATAATACTCTCCTTCTTCCTCGAACAAAATGCTGCCAACAATAATTTTTTGTAATTCTTTTGCCTTTTCTAACAGCCACTTAAAGGCTCTTTTTCCTACCGGCTTTTCTTGTCTTTCAGTATCTACCGTAAATGCCGTAGCAAACATTTCAGGCAAAATAATTATCTCTGTATCAGTAGTAATACCTTGCAATAATCTATCAAATTTCTGAAGATTTTTTTGAATATCTTCCCAATATAAATCGGCTTGCACCAAAGCTATTTTAATAGTATTATCCATTTATATAGCATTTAAAATTTCTACAGCTTTTAGTAATGTTGCTTCTTCTTTAGGGAAGGCAAAACGTAAAACTTGTTGGTTTTTTTTGTTGTGATAGAATGAAGAAACAGGAATTGATGCCAAACCTTTTTCTTTAGTCATCCATTGAGCAAACTCAAATTCGGGTTGTTCCGAGATAGCACTATAATCTAATAGTTGAAAATAAGTTCCGTAAGACGGAATAACTTTAAATTTAGAATCTCCTAACTTATCTACAAAAAAATCTCTCTTTTGTTGGTAAAAATCAGGAAGCGAAAGGTAGTTACTCGGTTCTTTAAGATAAGCTGCCAAAGCATATTGTATGGGTGTATTAACACAGAATACATTAAACTGATGGACCTTTCTAAACTCAATCATCAAATTTTCGGGAGCGACCACATAACCCATTTTCCAACCGGTTGCATGAAAAGTTTTTCCAAAGGAATAAACGGCAATAGTTCGTTCAAATAATTCCGGAAATTTCAAAGCAGATTGGTGTACTAAGCCGTCAAAAATAATATGTTCATACACTTCGTCACTAATAACCACTATAGCTGTGTCTCTAGTCAAAGTCTCCAAGTTTTTCATATCAGACTCTTCAAAGACAAAGCCTCCCGGATTATTAGGTGTATTGATGATAATCATTTTAGTCTTAGTGGAAATCATTTTTTGCACTTCAGTCCAATCTATCTTAAAATTTGGTGCTTCCAACTGAATATATTTAGGAATCCCACCATTTAATTTTACAGCAGGTGCATACGAATCATAAGCCGGTTCAAAGATTATCACCTCATCACCTACTCCCACAAAAGCGGTAATAGCCGTAAAAAGAGCTTGTGTAGCTCCGGCTGTTATGGTAATTTGTGTATCCGGATTTACTTGCGTTTGATATAATTTTTCAATTTTAACCGCTAATGCATACCGTAACTCAGAAACACCCTGCATAGGTGCATATTGGTTTTTACCAGCTTGCATTTGACTGTAAATCAAATCTACTAATTCTTCAGAGACCTTAAAATCGGGAAATCCTTGAGATAAATTGATGGCATTATATTGGTTAGCCAAACCTGACATAACAGCAAAAATAGAAGTTTCGGTATGTGGTAGTTTACTTTTCATTAAATAAATTTAAATTTTTATAAAACAACTGACAATTAAGAATTTTCAAAATTGCGTATTCTTTTTTCAACACCTTTTAAATGTATATTTTCTTTCGGGAAAACACCTTTTGACATCAAAGCCAAACCAAAAACGATGAGAATAATACCTATTGTTCGTTTCATTTTATAAACGGTTGTAGGTTTCATTTTATCTCGTAATTTTTTTGCCAATAGTATTTTGCCTATATCGGTAGCTAAATACGAAAGTAAAACCACTGAAAAAAACCAAAATATCTTTGGCTCGTTCATTTGAAACTTAGCACCGTATACCACAATCATTCCCAACCAAAAACCCAAGACACCGATATTGATAAAATTCAGTAAGAAACCTTTAACAAAAAGATTCAAATAATTCGTTTTAGGAATTACCACTAGAGTTTCATCTTGAATAATTGCTTTTTGCTTTTGATTAAAAAAAGAATAGAGTCCGTAAACCACCAAAATCAGACCTCCAAAAATAAACAGCAAGGGGTTATCCTTAATTTTCATCAGCACAAAACGGCTGCCAAAATAAGCAATCAGCAAAAAGAACACATCACCCAATACTACTCCTAAGTCAAAAGAAAAAGCAGCACGAAAACCTTTAAGAATACTGGTTTGTATCAACATAAAAAAGACAGGTCCTATCATAAAAGCTAAAATAAAGCCCACAATAATTGCCTCTTTTATGTCGTAAAAATCCATCAAAATTAATTATATATCAAAATTAACACTTAACGTATCTGTAGTAGCTCTTGCCACGCAAGTTAATACTTTTCCGGCAGCAATTTCATCATCGTTTAAAGTTGAATTCTCCTCCATTTCCGCTTGTCCTTCTGTTACCGTTGCCATACAGCTGGTACAAAAACCTCCTTGACAAGAGTAAGAAGGGTCTAAACCGGCAGCTATAGCCGCATCGAGAATTGTTGTGGTTTTTGCTACTCTCAATTCTTTTTCTTCTCCGTCTAAGATGATATTCATCTTTACCAAATTCGATTTTTTTGGTTTTGAAAACAACTCAAAATAAATAGCCTCCTCAGGCACCCCGTTAATCAATAAAGAATTTGATACTTGCTCTTTCATATCCTCTTGTCCACAAATATAAAATTGTTCCCAAGTAATGTCTTTAAATTTATTTTTGATGACAAAATCTACCAGTTTTTTATTTATCCTTCCCGTTATTGCACCCGGAACTACTTCTTGGCTATAAAGATATTGTACAAAAAATTGATTTGGATATTCATTTTGAAGCTTATCCAACTTCTCTTTAAAAATGGTATCCTTCTGGTTTTTATTCCCGTAAAACAAACCAAATTTACTATTGGGTTCGTTCTCCAATACTGCCATAATCATAGCATAAATAGGGGCAATCCCACTTCCTGTAGCAAATCCTAAATAATTTTTAGCATTATCTTTATCAACAGGCAATACAAAATTACCTTTGGGAGCCGAAACCTCCACAGTATCACCAACTTTCAGTTCATTGTTGATATATTTAGAAAAATCTCCGCTTGCCGTTTCTTTAACAGTAACCTGCAATACTCCTGTATTGGGTTTAGATGTAATAGAGTATGCTCGTTTATATAACTTATTATCAATCTCTTTTTGAACAAAGACATACTGTCCTGCAACAAAACGGTATGTCTCACGAAGTTCTTCCGGAATTTTAAAAACAATACTCGTGGTATTTGGAGTTTCTTTGTATAAAGAAGTGATTTTTAGTATATGCATAGTTGTTTGTTTTTAATCGTAGTTTAGATTTTTTAGCACACAAAGGTACTAACAATGAAATTAATAATAAAGTGTTAAAAATTTCGTTTTTAATTTTTAGCTTTTAATTAATAATAACTTTGTACATCAAAGTTATCCGTTCAAAAAAATAATATGAAAAAATTTCTTTTACTTGCGTTTTTGTATTCATTCATTGGCTTACAAGCACAAACATCCGAAACTCCTCTATCAATTTATTTAGATTGCCAATCTTGTGACGAAACGATGATTAAACAAGAATTAAAAAATGTTTCTTTTGTAAGAGACCAAAAGGATGCTGATGTACACCTGTTTTTTACTATCCAAGAAAACGCTAATGGTGGCGGTGCTTACGAAATTGAGTTTATAGGCAAAAATAAATATGACAAACTTCATGATACTTTATTCTTTGACACCAACGCTGATATGTCTGAGTTGGAAGTTACCAACAAGATACTAAAATACATACGTATAGGACTCTTACGCTTTTGGGTTGAAAACGGATTAGCTGACAGGGTGGTAATAAGCGTAAAAGAAAATCAAAAAAATGAAAAAACAGACGCCAAAGACCCTTGGAATAAATGGTCTTTTAGAATTGGAGTAAACGGCTGGTTTAACGGTCAAGAAACTTCTAAGTTTTACAATATAAACGGAAGTATCTCCGGAGAGCAAATTACCGATAAAAATAAATTTAAATTTTATGCAGGATTGTCACAGAACAAATCAACGTTTATTTATGGAGATAACGAGATTGTTTCTGAGAAAAAATCTAAATACTTTAACATTAGTGATGTAATCAGCCTTAACGAACATTGGTCTGCCGGTCTATTTGCCAGTATGGGAAATTCCGTTTTTAATAATTATAGGTATTACCTTAACATACAACCCGGAGTTGAATATAACTTCTTTCCTTATTCAGAATCAGCAAAAAAACAAATGGTTCTCTCTTATAAAATAGGTGGAAGATTTAATGATTATTACGAAACGACTATTTTTAACCAAGATGAAGAATTTTTGTGGAAACAAACGGCTTTGGCAGGAGCTTCATTTAGAAAAAAATGGGGAAGTCTATCAACCAATCTGGAATATTCCAGCTATTTATATGATTTATCTCTTAATGAGTTAAATATTCATATCAATACCAATATTCGTTTATTTAAGGGCTTTTCATTAAATCTTTACGGCTTATACGGTATAACACACAATCAGATTAACTTATCGGCAGAAGGAGCCACTTTAGAAGAAATGCTACTACAACAAAGACAGATACGTTCCGGATACAACTACTATGGTAGTATAGGAATTAACTACTCCTTTGGCTCTATTTACAATACCGTTGTCAACTCCAGATTTGATTTTTAATCAGCAAAATCATCTTTGATATCTTTGATTTTTAACTGAATGTCGGTCATACCATTCCATTTATTCTCATCTAAAGAAAAAACAGCTTTAAAGGGTTTATGAATCATCGTATGCAGATGTCCCAAACCAAAGGCTATACCGTTATACGTCTTTGGGTTTGCTCCTTCTACAATACTGAGCTTTAAATGCGATTGATCAGAACCTACACGTCTTCCTGTGCCATTGTCTCGCAAACCGCTTGCCATAAAAACGGGGTGCATATTTTGAGGACCAAAAGGAGCCATTTGTTGTAAAATTCTATAAAATTTTGGAGAGATATCCGATAAAAATAACTCACTGTCAATCCTGATTTCCGGTTCTCGTAGTTCTGCAGGAATCGTATCTTTGACAACTTCCTCAAATCTATCTTTAAAAGTTTTAAAATTTTCGGGTTTTATTCGTAATCCGGCAGCATATTTATGACCTCCCCATTGCTCAATACTATCTTGGCAAGCCTCAAGTGCTTTATACAAATCAAATCCTCTTACAGAACGTGCTGATGCCGTTAAATACTCACCACTTTTTGTAAAAACAATCGTAGGTCTGTAATAGGTTTCTATCAATCGAGAAGCGACAATACCAATAACACCCTTATGCCAATCGGCATCGTATACCACCGTTGTAAAATTAGTTTCTTCTTTATTAGCAACGATTTGAGCGATGGCTTGTTGCGTAATCAACTTATCCAAATCTTTGCGTTCAGTATTAAAATCATTGATAGCTTTTGCCATTTCTTTCGCCTTATCCTCATCTGTTTCCGTTAAAAGTTCTACGGCGTAATTGGCATGTTTTAAACGACCTGCCGCATTGATACGCGGTGCAATACCAAAAACCACATCAGTAATAGAAAGTTCTTCTTTTTCATAAGCTGCTTTTTTGAGTGCTGCAATTCCTACACTCGGGCTATTATTGATAACCTGTAAACCAAAATAGGTCAATACTCTATTCTCTCCTGTCATAGGAACAATATCGGCAGCAATACTTGTAGCTACTAAATCTAAATAGGGAACTAAATCTTCAACAGTTCCACCCTCTTCATGATGTAAAGCCTGCACTAACTTAAAGCCTACACCACAACCGCTCAATTCTTTATACGGATAACTACAAGTTGTACGTTTTGGATTTAACACAGCAACCGCTTTAGGTAACTCTTTTCCCGGTGTATGATGGTCACATATTATAAAATCAATGTTTTTCTCCGTGGCATAAGCTACTTTATCTAGTGCTTTTATTCCACAATCCAAGGCTATTATCAAAGAGAAATCATTATCAGCGGCAAAATCTATACC
>Ga0256914_1003905_pt1 | contig 11507 bp, 11 predicted proteins | sample HulkmetaG_FD_191571 | JGI IMG/M metagenome (GOLD analysis project Ga0256914, IMG submission 191571) | Hydrothermal chimney microbial communities from Main Endeavour vent field at the Juan de Fuca Ridge, Pacific Ocean - Hulk | ecosystem: Environmental > Aquatic > Marine > Hydrothermal vents ...
TGTGGCCTAATCTAGCCACTAAGCCACTTATTAGGAGTAGAGTTCCCGTTACACCAGTAACTACCCATGCTATTAGTAACGTTAGTGATACGAACCTCCTTAGCTTAATTACGTAGCTCATCTCTATTCACCTCCCTTACTACATACTTTATCATCAAAAGCGATCTCAATAGCTACTAAACTACCCTCCTCCTTGACTACCTTAACGCTTAACTCAGAACCTTTAGGTAATTCAGATAACTCATTTAGTAAGTACCTCCACTTCATTTCAACACCGTTGCATGTCCATGAACCCTTGATAAATATCTTAGTATGATTAACTACTACGTACTTACCGCTTAAGCTAACCTCCTCTAAGGTACCCTTAATAACCTCCTCACTAGTTACTGAAGTCGCTTGAGAAGTAGTTGTTTGCGTTACCTCTAACTGAGGTAATGACTTAACTACGTACAACTCAACATGGACCCTCTCCTCAGTACCGTAAGGGCACCCACTACCGTACTTATAGACAACGTCAACACTACCATTACCTAATACCTTAACGATGAAGTACTTAGTGGCTGTATAGGCATTAACTAAGGTTGTTCTCGACTCACTAACTACCTCAGCACCTCTAACGTCCTCAATAAGTATTTCCCAGTTACTGTATGGGCAAGGTTGCGCATGCTTAAACTTAACAGTTACGTTAATCCTGACCTCAGCACCTACTTTACTTACGTAAGCCTTAATGGGACACACGATTAAGTAGTCAGCACCACTATGTGACTCACCGCAACCCATGTATGAGACACCACCAGAGGATACTACAGCACCTCCCTGTGGAAGTACTACGGAAGTACTTGGTATGCTTACATACTTAATTACCTGCCCCTCAATAAGCTTAACTATGAATGGAGTTATGATTAATAAAGCGCATATTATAAACGCAATCACTAACCTACGCTCCATACCCCACTCCATTCACGTCCAAAATAATACATCTTAAAAACTTATCCTAAGCACTCACCCACCCAGAGACATTGAGAACTAGGTAAACTGTATATCAGAAATTGATATAAAAACCTAAAAGAAGAGGAGTATACATAAATGCTGAGGGCCCGTCGTCTAGCCCGGTTAGGACGCCGCCCTCACACGGCGGAGGTCCGGGGTTCAAATCCCCGCGGGCCCACCACTGCAACATTTGGCTTAGTGATTTATTCATGCGGTACCTACTTACCGACTTAAGATGTAATCAGCCTTAACTTAATAAAGTACTTAAGTAATTGAGAGATGCCGTCTTGAACGGCAACCACGTAGGGGCTAAGTATATAAAAGGAGCGTTTCCCACCTACCGTAACTAAAATATTCAAAAGTATCGAGAAGTAACGGTAGGTGTGTCATCGTGCTTCCCGCAGACCCTCCTCACCGTTAGGGACTCATCCTTGGTCACCTAGGGGTTCATGGCTTACGGCTCTAGAGAATCTATGGTCACCAATTGAAGTACAAGTGAAAAATACGTCATAAGTATTTTTGGAGGGCTATAGCCTTGCATGAACAGCCTCCATGAAGTGGTATTCAGGTGACATTATAAGGTAATTACAGAAACTAGCCATTAACATAGTGGATTTAGTACAAGGTGAATTAATTGAAGTAGGGGGTTTATTCCTAAATAGTGAATTATACAGGGATAGGAGTGTGTTTTGTAGTTTATTATTATGATATATGATGTAGTATTAAGATAGTGTAGCTAATCCATTGATTAGTAATTACTGCTTATGATGTAGTAGATACTAGCTGTTGGTAGTAGTTGTGGCATTATGTGTTAAAAGTATTTTATCGTTCGCAGGATTTTTTCTATGGGTAATACTTTGGGGTCTGTGGAACTTAAGAATATCGTTAAGATATTCCCTCCAAATACGGTGGCTGTTAATAACATTAACTTGAAGATACATGATGGAGAGTTCTTCATACTTCTCGGTCCTTCAGGATGCGGTAAGACAACTACCTTAAGGATCATAGCTGGTCTTGAGAAACCTACGAAGGGTAGGGTCTACATAGATAATGTAGACGTGACTGACTTACCACCTAGGAAACGTGATGTAGCTATGGTGTTCCAGACATGGGCTCTATACCCACATATGAAGGTCTACGATAATATAGCGTTCCCCCTTAAGCTTAGGAAAGTACCTAAGGACGAGATTGATAGGAAGGTTAAGGAAGTCGCTAAGATGCTTCAGATAGAGTCGCTACTTGATAGGTACCCAAGGCAGTTATCGGGTGGTCAGCAGCAAAGAGTTGCATTAGCTAGGGCACTAGTTAGGAAGCCTAAGGTATGGTTACTTGATGAGCCATTAAGTAACCTAGACGCTATACTTAGGGTTCAGATGAGGGCCGAACTTAAGAAGCTACAGAAGGAGTTAGGTATTACTGCAGTATACGTGACTCATGATCAAGTAGAGGCTATGTCGATGGCCGATAGAGTAGCGGTAATGAATGCTGGTAGGGTGCTTCAAGTAGGTAGACCTGAGGAGGTCTACAGGAAGCCAAATACATTATTCGTTGCTAGATTCATAGGATCGCCGCCAATGAACTTCATTAATGTATCACTTACTGAGGAGGGGGGTAAGTACTACTTAAGGTCAGAGGGAGTTAACGTTGAGTTACCTAGAGAATTAGGTGATGTTATTATTAAGAACGCATCAGACCCCAAGGATTTAATACTAGGTGTTAGGCCTGAGCACCTAGAACTAACCACAGCCGACAACGCGCATATAGTAGGTGAGGTCTACATAATAGAGCCATTAGGCTCTGAGACAATAATCAATATAAAGGTAGGCGATACCGTGATAAAGGCTAGGTCAATAAAGGAGGTAAGGCTTAACATAGGTGAGAGAGTATTCTTAAGAGCAAATATAGATAACATCCACGTATTTGACCCTAAGACCGAAAAAGCAGTAATTTAACTAAACCAAATAAGTCTAACTCTTTAATGTACCTTAGAAAACTATTAATGAATGCAAGCTTTATTATACGCATTAATTAACTACCACTCATTAGTAGCACTTACTTCTTGAGATTCACAAGAAATAAAAACCTCACTAATGCATTAAACTTGGTGGATCTATTGACGAGAGAAAAGCAGTTAATTAGTAACTCCGAATTACTAGGTAATACCTACATACTCAGTAGTTACCGCGGTAGGTGATGAGTATGAGAATCTTAGTTATTCATCCACATCTTCACTTCTTAGGTGGTAGTGAGATCTTAACTAAGATATTGATTGATGGTCTAGTTAATTTAGGGCATGAAGTAGTTGTTCTTAGCAAGGACTTTAGGGAGGGAGTCTTTACTGAAGGTAAGGGAGTTGCTCTAAGGCGTATTAAGAGGGTTAGTGAAGGAGAGGGTGTTATGGATAGATTAACTGATTTAATGCATTCATTTAATGAAGTAATCAATGAATTCAGTGACGCTGTACCGTTCATAATGATTCAAGAACCCATATATGCCGTATTATTAAAGACAATTAAGCCTGGTATTAAGGTAGGTATGTACATTCACTACCCAATGGAGGAGGAGGTTACTGAGGAGAATCTTAAGGAATTCATCAGTAATTACAGATTCCCCAATATGTACGGTGAGTTTTACAAGGTAGTTGAGTTACATATAGTTAACTCGAACTACACAGCTAAGGCATTCTATAAGTTCTTCGGACTAACAAGTAATGTGGTTTACCCAGCAATACCTGGTGACTACTTCAGTGAGGAGGTGGAGGTCAGTGCTAGGGATCCAGTAGCTATTAGTGTAGGTAGGTTCGTACCTCAGAAGAGACTCGATAAGCTTATTGAATGGTTCGGTGAAAGCATCAAGCCTAAGGTACCTAGTGCTAAGTTACTAGTGGTTGGCATACCTGATTCAAGGTATAAGCAATACTATGAGAGACTTAAGGAATTAAGTAGTAAGTATCCTGACGTTGAGCTCATCGACAGGCCGCTTAAGCCTCATGAGCTGGCAAGGTACTACAGAATAGCTAGGGCATACATCCACTTAAGAATAGGTGAGCACTTCGGTATGGCACCCGTAGAAGCTATGACTCAAGGAGCTATACCGATACTACCTAAGGCCTCAGGGCTTGCTGAGTTAATAAGTGATGGTTATAACGGCTATACCTACAGTAGTGACGAGGAAGCTATCAAGTACCTACTTAAGGTACTCAGTATGAGTAATGAGGAGTATGCTAAGGTAGCTAGGAACGCATTAAGATCTTCTTGGCACTTCACACCGTACAGATTCACTAGAGATATAGCTAACTACCTAAAGCTCATTACGGAATAAATCAATTTGTTTTATATTTATGTTTATAAGGTCTTCTAACGCAATTACTAAACTCCTTAGCTGAAGCCTCAGGACTTACAGTTACTATGTAAGCACCGCCACCACGCTCTAGGCCTCCCCAAGTAGCTATGACAGGCTCTATCTCTATGTGCCAATGAAATGTATCGGTACCTAAGAGCCTCTTAGGTGTTATGTGGAACCATAGGTTATATGCGGGATCGTTGAGACATGACCTATAGAGGCTTAAAGCCTTCTTAAATGCGTCAGCAAGGAGCTTAAGTTCATCATCCCCATAATTAAGTGGTGATTCCTCATGCCTTATCGGAGCCATCCACAACTCATAAGGCTGTCGTGGAGCCCATGGAGTAAACACCTTAAACAGCTCATTACTGTATACGACACGACCACCCTCCTCAGCCCTCTTAAGTTCTTGACATAGTGGGCAAGTACCTAAGGTATTCCTTAAGTCTTCAAAGGTACGTGCCTCTAACTCAATAATAGGTATTAGTGAGTGAGAGGCGAATAACTGCATGTGTGGATGCGGTATACTGGCACCAGCTCTTGACCCGTAGTTCCTTATTATTATTAAGTACCTTATTAATTCATTACTTAAGATCTCCTTAACACGCTTAAATAACGTCCTAAACATCAGTACTAACTCATTTACCGACATCGTAGGTGGTTGTTTACCATGATCCCTACACTCAACAATTACTTCATGATATCCGAAGGCTAGGTCCTTTAACTCATTAATTGATCTATCGTGTATGTACGCAGGGTACTTATTAGGTATGATCCTCACTATCCAGTCACTGAACCTTACATCACCTTCCTCCCTATCAAAAATTAAGTCCTTTCCTACCTTCCTAAGCACTAAGGTCGCTGGAGGTGTTAACCCTTCATTACCTGGACAGAAGGGGCATGTAGTGTTCCTGCTCACCTCAACATCCATTGCCTTAAGTATCTTAGGTCTCTTACCTCTAACGGTCGATATTATAGTCACCCTACTAGGTATTAAGGGATTATACCTTATTCTCGGATATTCACTACCCATCTTATGAGCCCTACCATCTAACGCAGTAGGGTGTAATGTATTTTTATTACTGAGTTAAGTGAGCTGTAAAAAATCCAGTAATTAATTCGTTAAGAAGTTGGTAATACCTAACCATGGATAGGTAGTAGCGGTTATACAGCCTTAACTAACTTATAACCCTCCTTACGTATCTTAACGATTATCTTAGAACCACAGGCAGGGCACCTAATGAATGTAAAGCCCTCAAGAAAATCCCTAGCTTCGAAAGCCTCGATTTCCTTCCTGCTAAACACCCTACCGCACTTCCAGCACTTATAGTATATATCACTCGACTCAGCAAACACTAATCCACACCCCCTCTCTCACGTTATTTCCTTACTTAATAAGTCTAAGTACCTCCCTAAGAGTAATACCAGTTACGCATCCTCAATCAATCCTAAGGTGTTAGTTGATCTAGTAGACTAAGGTACTACCTACTTAACTACTTATTAGTTAACGCCACGGAAAGCTTATTAGGAAAGAGATTATGTGAAAAATGTAGCAGGGTGGGTCATGCCGAAGAGATCCAAGACCGATATAGAGGCACTATGTGGTGGGCTACCCGAGGAATTATGCGTTCAGCTGGGAGCTGAGCAGCAGCTCGTTAAGATAAAGGTTGAGAAGAGGAAGTACGGCAGGGAAGTAACTATTATTGAGGGGCTGGATCCATCAGTATTTAACCTAAGGGAAGTAGCATCCACGCTTAAGTCTAAGCTAGCTACTGGAGGTACTGTTAAGAATAACCACATAGAACTTCAAGGAAACCATAAGTATAAGGTTAAGCAGATACTAACTAATGAGTTCGGAATACCTCCGGATAACATAATATTCATAGAGTCTGAGTAAGTACTTAATGAGGATTATTAAAAATAACAATTTTTTATGAATTATACAGTAAAACCTACTGCTCAGGCACTTTAATCTTAAGGTACTGAATCAGCTCCTTATACCTATTCCTAACCGTAACCTCAGTTACACCAGCTACTTGAGCAACGTCCTTCTGAGTTCTACGCTCATTGTACAGCTGAGCTGCTGTATATACTGCTGCTGCAGCTAGTCCTGCTGGGTCCTTACCAGCTGTTAGTCCTAACTTCTTAGCCTTCTCAATAATCTCTATGGCCTTCCTAACCACCTTACCGCTTAGTCCTAAAGCGGCCGCTATCCTAGGTACGAAGTCGGAGGCGTCTGAGATGGGTATTCTCAGGCTTAACTCCCTAACTAATAACCTATAGCACCTAGCTACCTCCTTCTTACTAGTCTTAGTTAGTTGCGAGATCTCATCTAGGGTTCTGGGCACTCTGAATATCCTACATGCTGCGTATATAGCAGCAGCAACTACAGACTCAACCGACCTACCCCTAACTACACCCTTCTCAACAGCTCTCTTGTATATCGTAGCTGCCTGCTCCTTAACGGCTCTAGGGAGTCCTAACTGATCAGCTATCCTCTCAAGTTCTGAAGCTGCTTGTGTGATGTTCCTATCAATGCTGTTCTGTATCCTAGTCCTTATCTGCCACTTCCTCCACCTCATAACCTCCAATCTCCTCTTCAGCTCCAGCTTCTTACCGGATGCGTCCTTATCCCTCCAGTCAATCATTGTAGCTAATCCACTATCATGAATAGTCGGGGATAGAGGTGATCCCGTCCTAGACCTCTTCTCCCTCTCCTCAGGTGTGAATGCCCTCCACTCAGGTCCGTGATCAACTACCCTCTCCTCAACAACCTCACCAGTCTCTGTACAGATGTACTCACCACGTGTCTCATCGTAAATAATCTTATCTGGAGGACAGGATGAGCCTCCCTTCTCCTTACTGGTTCCAAACAGAATATCTACGTCATCTCCTGAAACCATAATACCACCCAAGGAGACCTCGGGTTTATAAGCTTTAGGCCTTATAAAGCTTTCGCTCCAACCTTAAAAACCTTTACCCTCAACCCTAAGTACCGAAACCTTGACCTAAGGCGTAGATAACTCCCATCTCAAATAATAGTAAGGGATAAGCACCTAAAAACCCCCTAAAGTATAAGTAATCTACGGAGCCGCCGTAGCTCAGCTGGTAGAGCGCCGGCCTTGTAAGCCGGTGGTCGCGGGTTCAAATCCCGCCGGCGGCTCCACAGCTCCATAAACCCTCTTCGAGTTAACTACCTGTAACTTCTTCACGTACTCCTCAAGAAGTATCCGGCGAGCCTACAGATGTCCCGCTTGGTCAGCCTCTCGACCTTACCCAGCGACTTGTATATCTGGTAGACCCTCGCCATCTCCTCTAGTAGGCCGATGTAGAAGGTGCTGACCTTACCGTTCACACGGTACTCGTCATAGACGCACAGCCTATCCTCGATGCACTTAACAACCAGCGTCACCACCCCAGCACCCATCTTAATTAATTGTTAGTAGTGCGTAAGGTTGCCATCGTTTGTCCCTAGAGGGTCATTCCTTGTGTTTTAGGGTTGTTTGGGGTTGCCTCTAGGGACTTCCGCCTCGCCCATAGGGACTTACTTATCCCTATGGGGTCATGGGTGGCGGTCGGCCCGAACGGCGCATGGGCCCCCATCTAGATCGTACCTGTCTAAGCTTGGAGCACCGTTCCCATCACCTAGACCGGCTTTGACTAACAATAAACAGCCCTAAACAACACCGATAGATGTTTTTGCCTCTGGCTACCAAGCTATTCGAGGCTACCGAAGGCTATCTCCCTCTCCTAGAATGATGAAGCGAAGTCTGCTTGACGTGAGTTTTTAGGGGTTTGTGTCACGTGATTTATAAGTCTGTGACACGGATGGATGACTACTAAGAATGCCTTGCTACGGATAGCCTCAGTAGATACCTAGTATTACGTAGTTATGTTATTATGTAGTAGGGAGTTGCGGATAGCGAACTGTAGACGATGGTTTCCCATGCTCTATATCCTAATTTATATAGCTGTGTACCGTACACAACAACCATAACGTACTTAACAACCTGTATTGCAGATTATTTTCTGCGAACTGATGAGAATTCTCCCCTTACCTCAACGGTAGTCTTCATCATGAGCTCCTCCGTTTTTCTTACGTTTCTGGGCAGCTAGGGGACTCATCAGGCTTTTTAAGTTCTTAGATGGTGTGGGATATTGTTATTTCCCTATTTTGTCCTAGTTTATATTTGGGGCTGTGTGTTGGCGGGTGCCTCGATTAGTATTCCAAAGACTGTTGCTAAGCGTATTCGGGAGGAGGCTGAGAAGCTCGGTATGACTAATGAGGAGTATCTCCTAGAGCTTGTTACGCGTGGCCTCGACCCCAGAGATAGGGCGAGAGATTATATTGAGGCTGCGGAGGAGTTGCTTGAGCAGGCTCTGGATGAGCTAGGGAAGGGTGATGTTAGGCAGGCTGCTGAGAAGCTATGGGGTGCAGCTGCACTAGCCGTTAAGGCCTATGCATCGTGGAGTGAGGGTAAGCGGATAGCAAGTCATGGAGAACTGTGGAAGTACAAGCGCAGAATGGCTAAGGAACTCGGTGATTGGGTTAGCGACGCATGGTACGCCAGCCAAGCCATGCACACCTGCTTCTACGAGGGGTGGTGCGCTAGAGAAGACATCGAAGACGCCTACAAGAGAATTGAGAAACTGGTAAAGGAGGTGGCCTCCAGAATTAAAAATAAGTAACGGAAACCGATGTAAAAACAAATCATCAGATTAAGTCCTGCCCCTTTAACCACACCACATAAATACTGATAGCTTATCCGCACAATCCCGTGTGTTCAGGTAGTGCTCGCCTGTCACGCTTAGCTCGCAACTCATGATGAGGTTCACCGCGCCTAATCTAATGTTGCGCTCTGCGCAAGAGCCTCTAGGTACTGATTTGAGAACTTCCTGAAGAGGCTGTCCTTAACCTTTAGCTGCTTGCTGAGGAGGTCCTTCAGCTGCGTGTACGTCAACTTCGAAATTCTGAACCTCGCGGAGAGCCTTGGGAAGTAGATGTAGTCGACCCTCTTCGTCCCCACTCCTTCCGCTCGAGGTGGTATCGGCAGAACTCCTTAGTGCAGTAGAGCCTCGGCTCGAACCTGCTCATCGGGTGCTTCACCTTCTCCATCGGGCTCCAGGTCTCCAGCATCAGCACTACGTGCCTCAGCCGAGCACCCCCGAGCAAGAGGTAGTAGAGGTCTCTATACTCGCTTGAGAGGAGGTGCTCCCGGTACTCCTGTATTAGCTTAACAGGTACTTCTTCCGTCACCTTCCTCCTAGGTTTCGATAGTTTGAGGAACTCCAAATACCTTGCCCATTCTTCCCATGATATCCTACCCACCGAGAACAGATACTGTATGTACTGGCGCCACGCCTTGACGTGGCTCCTCTTCTCCGGCAGACACACCCGCTTACCAACAACATTAACGTAATCCTTCGTAGTACCCTCGCTCACCTTACCGAGTAGGTAGTCGCGGAACCCCGCTAGGAGCTGGTTATCCACCGAGGGAGCAGGCAGTACGGAGCACTGCGTAGTTAACTCCTGAGCTGAAATCACCTCCTTGCCGGGATGGCCGCGCCGGCCTTGTAAGTCGATGGTCACGGGGTTCAAATCCTGCCAGCGGCTTCATAGCTCTACATTATGTCTGTTCTTGCCTCTACCGTTCTTGACTAGCTACGTACTTAGATGCTATGCTCTCAAGTATTAATTTAGTTGCTAAGGATACCGTTGAGTAACCAGCATCCTCTCTGGGTACTACCTCAACTATATCCATACCTACTGACTTAGGAATTACTTGAGTTACTAGATCAATTAAGTAAGTAGGTGTGAGCCCCTCAGGTTCAGGTGTTGATACTCCGGGTGCGTAGGCTGGATCAACTACGTCGATATCTACTGATACGTATACGTACCTACAGCTCGTTATGAAGTTACTTAATTTACTGCTTACGTACTTAACACCGTATCTTATAATGTCTAGTGAAGTTACGTACCTAATCCTACTCCTCCTTAACTCAGTGACTTCATCCTTACATAAGGCCCTAACACCAATTAAGAATACATTATTAGGTGATACCGTCTCAACTACTCTACGGGTAACGCATGCATGACTTAATCTACTCCCTAAGTACTCACTCCTTAGGTCAGCATGAGCATCGAAGATAATTACGCATAAATTACTTGATAAACCTCTAATAACAGCCCTAATTATCGGGTACGTAATGAGGTGTTCACCACCAACGAATATAGGGTACCTACCCTCACGGACTAACTCCTCAGCAACTGCCTCAATAGCTCTAAAGGAAGCATTAATACCCCCTGGAGTTACAGCTACATCACCTTCATCGTAAATACCTACATCCTCAACGTCGACATTGAACCTTAATGAGTAAGTCTCTAAACTCTTGGAAACTAACCTAATGTAGTAGGGAGTTAAGTCGGAGCCACGTGCAAAGGTTGAGGTAATATCTAAGGGAACCCCTACGAAACTGAATTTAGTGGATCCTCTATCAATATTAAGACCTAAGAACGTAAGTGGAGGTCTAATTAAGTACATATCCTTAATACTCAATATACTACCACCTAACTATAGAGGTTGTTTTAGAGTTAACTTATTAATACCTAGGTATCACTACACGTAGAGAGTAGGTGATGGAGTATTGGTGAGGGAGAATAGTAGTGATAAGTACACTAAGATAGTTGAGTTAGCTAGGAGGAGGGGGTTCTTCTGGCCATCTTACGAGATTTACGGAGGGGTAGCGGGCTTTTACGACTTAGGACCCTTAGGTGCTGCATTAAAGAATAACATAATTCAGTTGTGGAGGGAGTACTTCATAGTAAGACACTCAGATATCGTAGTAGAGATTGAGACGCCAGTAATTACGCCTAAAGTAGTCTTTGAGGCTAGCGGTCACCTACAGCACTTTACCGACCCTATAGTTGAGTGCTTAAGGTGTGGTAGGAAGTTTAGGGCTGATCAATTAATTGAGGAAGTAGTAGGGATTAAGGCTGAGGGTAAGCCCGTAAGTGAGTTAACCGAGATAATAAGGAGTAAAGGTATTAAATGCCCTGTATGCGGTGGTGACTTAAGTGATGTTAAGCTATTCAACTTACTCTTCCAGACATTCATAGGTCCGTACACACAGAACGTAGCCTTCCTAAGGCCCGAGACCGCTCAAGGCATGTTCGT
>Ga0256914_1003906_pt1 | contig 11507 bp, 8 predicted proteins | sample HulkmetaG_FD_191571 | JGI IMG/M metagenome (GOLD analysis project Ga0256914, IMG submission 191571) | Hydrothermal chimney microbial communities from Main Endeavour vent field at the Juan de Fuca Ridge, Pacific Ocean - Hulk | ecosystem: Environmental > Aquatic > Marine > Hydrothermal vents ...
CATCGTGTGCGCCGGGGATTGCTCGGTGGACGACGACCATGACAACCAGACCGAGGAAGAATGCGACTGCAACGACTTCAGCGCCACGGTCTACTTCGGCAGCGACCTTCCGGACATCCCCAACGGCGTGGACGAAGATTGCGACGGGGAGGAAGGCGAGGACGGCAACGGCACCGGCACGGGCGCCGGGACCGGCACGGGCGCCGGGACCGGCACGGGCGCCGGGACCGGAACGGGCCGATGATGCCCATGATACCTCGAGCCGCCGGCCCACCGCCGAGAGAGAAGAGACCCTCCCCGGGGATACCCGCCCAGGCGCAATTCTGTTGCACATGCCCCCAAAGCTGACTATGTAACCTGGGTTCGACCCGGCCGGGGCGGCCTGCGCGCCCCGGGTGTAGCTCGAGGGCGGTCCATGCGTCGGCGCATTTTCTGGATAGCACATACCACGATCTTGTTGGTGGGCCTTGTGGTGCCCAAGGTGCTCAAGATGCCCCTGCTGGCGCCGGACTGGCGGTTGGGGGACCTGGTGGCCGTGCTGGTTCCTGACCTCCTGTTCGTCCTGGTCGCCGAGATGGCGGTCCTGGGCGCTGTCCGGCTGGTCGGCGACCGGGTCGGCCGGTGGGTCGGCGGAGCCTGGGGCGCGGCCTTGCTTCCCCTCGGATTCGTGTTGGTGGTGGAGCACCGCTTTTTCCTGGCCACCGGTTCCCTGCTCGACTGGCACCTCCTGTGGCACGGCCTGGGCCGGGTCCGGGAGATTTCGGGCGTGATTGCCGCCGAAATCCCTCCCCTCTACTGGGTGCTCCTGTTCCTTCCGGTGCCCTTGGCCGGTCTGTTCGCCCTGCTCGGATGGCGGGCAGGTTCGGAGAGGAGCGCTGGATGGTCGTGGCCCGCCTGGGCCGTGGCCGGAGGCGCGGTCGCCGCCCTGATCGGAATCCGTGCCACCGTGGCCCCCGGCAGCGATCCCCGGTTGGTCCTGCTCCGCTCCAGCGTGCCCGCGGCCATGGCTGGTCAGGCACTGACGGCAGCCAGGACCGCCCTGTTCGGCACCGGCGATGTCTACCTCGACTACGAACTCCCGGAACCGGTGGAACTCGAGACCACGCCCGAGAGCAACCTGGTCAACCTGGTATTCATCGTGCTCGAATCGGTCCGTGCCGACGCCACCACTCCCTATGCCCCCGAGCTGGACACCACGCCTTTCCTGGAAAGACTCGCTCGAGAAGGCATGCTGGTGCGCCGGCATTACACGGTGATTCCCCACACCACCAAGAGCCTGGTGCCGATCCTCTGCGGGTACGGCCCGGACGTGCGGCAGGCGTTGACCGAGAGTGTCCCCGGCGCCTTGCCAGGGCCCTGCCTCCCCGACCTGCTCAAGCCCTGGGGGTACTCGAGCGCCCATTTTCAGCCGGCGTCCAGGCGGTTCGAGCAGCGGTCCGTGCTCACACAGTCGATGGGGTTCGATCACCTCTTCACGTGGGAGGACATCGACCGGTCGCGGTGGGAGTCGCCCAACTACCTCGGGGTGGAGGACCGGGCCATCATCGGGCCGGCCATGGATTGGGTCGATCGGCAGGATGGACCGTTCCTCCTCAGCATCCTCACCCTGATCACCCACCACGACTATCAGGTCCCCTCCTACTTCGAAAAGAAAACCTACCCCGGCTCGGAGCGGTGGAGCAACTACCTCAACACGGTCCGGTATACCGATCGGTTCATCGAGGAACTGTTCGACGCCTTCGACCAGCGCGGTTTGCTCGACCAGACCCTCTTCGTCATCGTGGGAGATCACGGTGAAGGCCACGGTGAACACGGTCGCAAGGGCCACGACGCCATCGTCTACGAGGAGGGAATCCACGTCCCGGCCATCCTGTGGGGTCCGGCAGTCATTCCCGAAGCCCACGTCGTGACCGGCAACCGCCAGCACCAGGACTTCCTTCCCACCATCGTCGACCTCCTCCACCTCCGCGTGAGAGCCGGCACACTCGAGGGCCGCAGCATGCTCGAGTCGGTGGACGATCGGGTGATCCACGTCTCCTGCTGGTACCGGGATCGGTGCCTGGGGCGGATCGATGGGGACGACAAGTTCATCTACTACTATGACCGTTCTCCGAATGAGTTGTTCGATCTCGGGGCAGACCCGAAGGAACAGCACAACCTGGCCGACACCTTGACGCCTCAAGCCGTGGAGCAGATGGTCGCCGAGATGAAGGCGTGGAAACGGGAGCGGCAGACCCTCTATCTGGCGCACCGGGCTCAGCGGGGGGGCAAGTACTTTCTCTGGAAACCCCCGAACCCGGTCCGGAGCCTGGACGCAAAGTTCAAACACTTCCTCGCCGTGGTCGGCTACGACCCGCCGTTCATGCAGCGGGGCCGAGAGACCACCCTGGTCGTCTATTGCAAGGTCCTCGATTCCCTGGGCTGGCACCGCAAGTTCCGCCTCGAACTCGTCGACGTGACCGGTCGACCGTTCCCGCTGAGGATTCGGTCCATCGAGGCGAAACACCCCATGTACAGTTGGCCGGCCGGACTCTACATTCGGGACGAGATCACGTTCAAGGTACCCATGGCGGCCCGGTCTGGACCGGGGGAATTGCGTCTCTACCTGAAGGGACCGCGCAAGGTGGACGACAAGGTGGTCGGCGACGACACGGTGCCCCGCGACCGGTACGTCCGGCTCGAGGTGGATGTGCGGGACTGAATGGGCGCCCCTGAGTGGGCGACCCGCGGATACCTCGTTTCCCGTGCGGCCGCACTCCCGACGGGTCCTGTCCGGGGCGGGTCGGGCCGCGGGAGTGGTCGGTGCATGCACATGCCGGGATTCACGCCGGGGGAAGCAGGATCCGGAAAGTGGTGCCCGCGCCCGGGGCACTCTTCACCATGATACGTCCGCCGTGTTCCTCGATGATCTGCTGCGAGATGGGTAGGCCAAGCCCTGTTCCGGTGGACTTGGTGGAGTAGAACGGGTCGAAAATGTGGGCCAGTACGTCCGGTTCCATCCCCTCCCCCTCGTCCTGGATGACGATCTCGATGTCCCGTTCCGCCTTGCCGACCCGTACATGGATCCGGCCGCCGTGCCGGGTCGCTTCTCTCGAGTTTCGGAGGATGTTGAGCAGGGCCTGGCGGAGCTGGTTCTCGTCCACCATGGCCTCGGGCAAGCGTTGCGCCAGATCCAGTGTCACCTCGATGCCGTCGGCACTGAGTTCTTCTTGCATGAACTCGAGCAAGTTGGCGACCACGGGGCCGATGTCCACCCGCTCGAGCTGGGGCGAGGGCTGGCGTGCGAGCCGGAGATAGGTCTCGGTCACCTCGGTGAGCCGGTCGATCTCGCTGGAGATGGAGCGGAGCAGGCCGTGAGCGTCGGTACGGCCGTCCGGGTCCAGGGCCACGATTTCGTCCTCGAGCATCTCCGCGTTGAGTCCGAGTGCGTTGAGCGGGTTGCGGATTTCGTGGGTGACCTGGGCGCTCATTCGGCCGATCAGCGCCAGCCGCTCCGTCTGGATCAGCCGTTCCTTGGTTCGCGTCTTCTCGGTCACATCCTCGGCCACCACGATGACCCCCTCCACGGCGCCGCCATCGCCCATCAGGGGCACAAAGGTGGTGTCGATCAATCGCTCCGGACCGTCGCCCGTGCGCAGCTCGAGCCCGTCCTTGCGCAGCACATCCCCACTTTCCTGCACCTGCGCAGACCAGGCCTCGAGCCCCCCGATGGGCAGTACCTCGCCCAGGCGTCGCCCCACCGCACTCGAAGACTCGATGCCCCAGATCCGTTCCGCCGCCTGGTTCAAGGTGGTGACCCGTCCCTCCCGGTCGCACACGATCAGACCCACGTCGATGGACTGGATGATACTCTCGTTGTAATGAGAAATACGCTTGAGCTCCTGGTGCACCCGTTTCTGGTTCTCCAGGGCCGCCTCGAGTTCGGCCTGGCTCTTTCGCAACGACGCTTCCCGTTCCTCCAGGCTGCCGGCCATGGCGTTGAACTCCCGCGCCAGGGTGCCTATCTCGTCGTCCGCCTCGATCGAGACCCGCTGGCCATAGTCCCCGCCCGCGATGGATTTGACTCCTTGAATCAGCCTCGAGATGGGACGCAGCACCAGGTGAGTGGCAAAGATGGCCACCATGCCGAACACGATCGCCGCAGCGGACAGACCTCCGGCCATGTACGCGGCCTGAGCCTGCCGTTCTCGAGTGGTCTGCACCGCGCTCTCCACCCGCTGGGCCAGCAGGTCGTCCAGGTCCCGAATGGCTCGAGACACCTTGTCCATATGGCTTCGGAGTGAGGGCACGAGGGCTCGAGCCGCTTCCATCTGCCCGGCCTGGAGGCGGGCCATCACGTCGCGGAGGGCCTGGCTGTAGGCGTCGTATTCCCGTTCGATGGTGAGGAGTTGATCCCGGATGATGTTCAGTGCCCGCTGTTCACTCTCCACCCCGGGGAGCTTGAGTGTGGCCTCCACCCGTTCCTTTCCGTTGCGGATGCTCTCCCCGACTCGAGAGAGGTGGAACAGGGCCAGGGAGAGGTAGAGGTTGGTGGGTACGTTTTCCCGGGACAGGAGCCGGTCCGGGTTGAGGTAGCGCTCCATGCTCTGATGGTCGTTGTCCATTCTGGCCACAACCTGGGTAAGCGGGAGGTAGCCCTGCTGGACAATGGTGAGTTGCCAGGCGATTCGGCGCATTTGAACCAGGTTGTAGATCAGCACGGTGATGAACAGCACGAACACCAGGACCGACCCGGAGAGGATCTTGGTTCGGACAGAGAATCGAAGCCTGCGCGTCATTGCTTCCCCGTGTGCATCGCCGCCTCGCACCGGGCGCGGGGCGTGTCGGCACGTTGTGGGCCAGGACCCGGCGCCTGCGGCTCGAGCGGGCCGGGCGGGGCGCCGGGGGCGGTGGCCAGGCGCCTCAAAATGCCTAGGGCTTTGTGCGCCTGGTCCGGACCTCCCGGGCCTTCCGTCGCTTGCGCGACTCGATGGCGATCACGCCGGTCACCAGGCCTGCAACGACCAGGGTGGCCGGAACGTCCAGCCAGGGGAGCCCCTTGAACCCGATGTGGACGTCCGGTCGCTGGTTGAGGATGTAGACCACGATACCGAGCAGAATCAATGCAAACGGTGCCACGACGCCTCCACCGTTTCCAGCCGCGCCTGCCGGGGCGTACTACCAACCGGCGGGAAGAAAGCGGACATGTTCAAGCGCCTTGATCTCGATGCCGTTGTCATACAGACGGATCTCCTGAAGCTGGTAACCCTCCTCGGATGGGGTGAGCAGGCGTGCCTGGCGGCTCGATCGCGCTGTGGGGCCCCCCGGCTGGATGTCCAGGGAGGTGGTCAGGGCCGCCACCAGGCTGGCATACTGGTGCGACGGGAGTTCTCCAATCTCCTGCTCACGGTCCGGGGTGGACAGGAACACCTGGACACCCTTGCGACCCGGGAGCAGTCGGATGTGATCCGAGCCGGACAGGGCGAGCTGGTGTGAAAGAAACCCGATCAGCCCCAGATAGTTCCTCGAGGGATCCGAGGCGAACAGGGCGATGAGGTGCGCCATCTCGAGCGGCGGCACCCGGTCGCGTACCGCCTGGCTCCAGCCGTCCCACTGGTCCAGGGCCTGCGCCACCGGGGCATCCGAGACCGAACCATCGGCGTCCCGAAACAGGCGCTCCACTTCGGCTTCCGGAGGAGGCTCCAGGATGTCTCCACCCGGGACATCCCCCGAGTTCGCTGCCATTCCAGTCTCCGATTCCCCCCCCGCTCGAAACGCCCGCGGTCGCACCCGGCCGGTGCGCGGGCGCCTCCGCTTCTGTGGGGTCGACACCGACCGTCGGCGGTCGCCCGTGCGAACCCCGGCGGCGCCGAACCACCAGAGGGCGGCCAGGACGCCGCCGGCGAACAGCAACACGCCGGCAGACTCCAGTGGGTGGTGCACGACGTGGTACCAGATTTTTTCCTGGACCACCTGGGCTTGCTGGACCTCGAGGGCGGCCAGGCGGGCGTCGAGGCGGGCCTGCTCGGCCGGGTCCCTGGCCTGGAGCCGGGCGGACCAGGTCTCCAGTTTCCGTCGACTCAGAGACGCTTCGTAGCCGGCAAGCTGGTCCGGTGGAAACCCCTTGAGCGGTCGTCCGTTCACCAATGCCTGCGCATGTCGAACCACCGGTGTCCACAGGGTGTCCCGGAGAGGCCGAACCACAGCCGCCAGGAGCAGAAGAAGTGCAACAATCGCAAGACCGGTCTTGCGCCGGGATCCCATGCAACCTCCATCCGTTCTCTGCAACCGCTCCATTCTACCGGAAATCTCCGGCATTGAACACTGAACCGCGGGCCACCTGGGACTCGGAGACCAGGACACGAACCTCGAGCCCCGCCGATCTCACCACGGCTGGACCCGTTCCGGTGGTCCAGCCGGAGGGCATGCCCTGGTTCGCATAGGGAACCACCAGCGTGCACCGGCCGAATGCATCCGCAGTGTTCGAGTCTTCGTACACGAAGCGTCTCCCGGCCTGGGTTTCCACTGCTTGAGACACCGTCACCTGTGCGCCCGGGGTGGTCCGGACCAGGAGGACGGCGCCGGGGACGCGCTCGAACAGCTTGTACGCAGGATGGCCGACGCCCACCCGGCGGGCCGCCGGGGTCCCGGGCGCGGTGCGGCCCCCTTCCCAGACCAGGCGGAGGCGACGAACAGGCGGATCGTCGCCGTGCTTCAGGCCATCCTCCAGGTAGAGGCGGGCCGCCAGGGTTTCCCCGTGTTCCGGTCCGGGCGCCCAACGACCATCGCGCCAGACCGCATATCGGTCCGGATCTCGTCCCAGGAACCGCGCTTCGTTCCGGAGCAGGCCCATGCGGAACGAGGCGAGCACGAATCGTGCGCGGAATTGCTCGAGCAGGTCTGCTGCGTCGGCTCCGTGGGCGAGCCAGAAGCGTGCGGCGCGTTGGATTCCCGGCATGAACCACTCGATCCCGAACGGATTGGCGATGTTCGGCCGGTGCCCCAGGGCGATCAGGTGGTGTCCCTCGTCCCAGGGAGCGAGAATCCCGTATTCAGGGTGCTCAAATCCGGAGTCGGCTCGGTGCGTGGGGGACACTCCAGGATGGAGTCGGTATCCGGACGTGGGTGGCGTGTGGGTCCGGATCCACGCCATGGCATCCAGCAACCCCTGGTCCTGGACCGGCAGGGTGGCCTGGGCCACGGTGACCAGAGCGGTGGGCAGGAGCAGCAAGGTCCCAAGGCCGGCCGCTGCTGCCTGTGCGGCCCACCTTCGGGTCTTCAGCCAGTGCCACGCGGCGGGCGCGGCGCTTCCGATCCAGACGGCGAGGAGTGGGGTGAACAGCACGGCGTACCGGCGTTGGACCAGGGCCATCAGCAGGAGGGGGGCCGTCCAGGTGGCGAGCGTGGCGACCGGCCCCCAGTGGATTGTCTCGAGCCGCTCCTGTCGAGTCCGATTTGGGTGGCGTGCCTGGTGTATCACCGCGTGGACAGCAGGGGGAAGCAGGAACAGGAACGGCCCGTAGAAATAGAAGGCGTAGGCGAGGGTGACCCTGCCGTCATCGTCGAGGAACAGCGGGCGTTGCTCCCCGACGGCCTGGACGAAGGCGTCGGCCCGACTGAGGAATCCAAGTCCTGCCAGCAGGTTGTGACGCAGGTCCGGGACGATCCAGAGGGCCGCGAGCACCGGGGTGAGGGCGGCGGCGACCATGCACACTCGAGTCGTGGTGGGCCGCCAGGAACCCCGGTCGGCCAGGATGGCCGCGCCGGTGAGCGCGAGGAACCCGGCGGATACGAGGGCGAGCGTGGCGGGTTGCAAGAAGCTGATGGTGAAATAGGAAAACGGTTCTGCTGCGGGGAACCATAGGGCCGCCGGGGTGGCGCAGGCGGCGGCGAAGGCGAACAGGGTTGGGTTTCCCCTGCGGACGAGTGGGTCCTGTGCGGCGTTGTTACCGAGCCACAGGGCGCGGAGCCCGAGGGTGGCGGCGAGCAGTGCGGCCGGGAGGAGGATACCGCGCCAGAAGAGGAGGCCGGTCCCCAGGAGCACCCCGGTCCAGCGTGCACGCCCCGGCCGGTTCGGGGCGCTCATTGTGCTCAATCCGGCGAGCAGGACACTGCCGGCCAGCAAGGGTTCGAGCTGGTGGTGGTCCACCTGGCCGAGGCTGGAGGCAAAGGCGGCGCCAGGGAGGAAGGCGAGCATGCCTGCGGTGGTCCGTGCAGCGCCGGGTCCGGCGGTGCGGCGTGCGATGGCGGCAAAGAGTGGGAGGAGGAGCAGGCCGAACAGGGGCATGATCCCGGCGGAGATCCGCCGGATTCTGCGTTCCTCGGCCATTCGGGTGGAGGTTTCCGGGCCGGTGGCACGGTGGGGGGCAGGGAGGACCCGTGAGGCTCCCTGGACCAGGGTGGCGATGAGCAGGTCGAACCCGGGTTCGTAAGGACAGAGTGCCCCGTCCGGATGGTTCAGGTAGGGGTCGAACATGGGTACCGCCGGGTAGTTGTCAACGATGGCGGCGATCCGACGGGTGTGGTAGTAGGCGTCGGGACCCACGAGGTGGGCGTCGTCCGGGTCGGAGCGAAACACAGGCCCCAGGTCGGCGCAACGGACGGCCAGGGCGAGGAGGATGCAGACCGGCCAGAACCAGCGGGTACCCGGCCCGGACGTGGACGAGGCGGAATGGCTTCTCATGCAGCACCCTGCTCGAGCGGCCCGGTTACGGACAGTGTGCGATCCCTTGCTCGATACGTTCCCGGACCGCGGTCTGTTGTCCGGCGGTGCGGGTCATTTCCAGGTACACGGTCGGGTCGTCGAATCCGTGGCGGCGGTAGATCGCCCAGACCGCTCGCACCCGCTCCCTCGGATCCGGTACGCGACGCGACAGGCAAGCCACCTCCACCGTGGTCTGCACGTAGGCGTCGATCGACGGTCTCCTGCTCGGGCCGGCCACATTCTCCCCGGGCGGGCCTCCTGGATGTTCCGCCACTCGAGAGCAGCTCGACATCAGAACCAGTGCGAGCAAAAGGGCCGCGACACAAGTCCAGTGCGGCCTCGAGCAACGGCCCGGAGTCCGTGACGGGCCGGGGGAACGAGATGTCATGGTCCGGTCCTCCTCGTAAGGTGCGTTGATGTTATACCTCAACCGCGCCGAGGTTGCATTGAATTGAGAAGCGCCGGTGCGGGCCGGTCGGGTATGGGGACGGGGGCGTGCCGGATGGGGGGCCGGAAACCGGGCCGGTCGGGTCCGGGGCGGGGACAGGGACGAGGCCGTCTCCAGGCGTCCGGGAAGGCGGGAGGCGGTCCCGTTGCGTCCGGAGCGCCGGTGCAAGCGGCTCGAGGGCTAGAGCAGGGCTTCCACCTCCTCGAGCGTCGGCCTCATGAGCAGGGTGTCGCGCACATCCACCACCGGGAGATCCACGGGGCCACCGTCGAACCAGTCGGCGGTTGCGAGTTTGTCGATCAGTTCTTGCTGCGCACCGGGGTCGGTCTCCAGGTCCTTGAACGTGTAAGGGATCCCCGCACCGTCCAGGTCGTCCATCAGGCCGGTGGTGAATCCGCAGGAAGCGGTACCATACACAATGACATCTTCGGGGGAGAGGGTTCGCGTGCTCACATCGGCGTCGCAGGCGATCAGGGCCGTGCAGGCAGCCAGGAGGAGCCAGAAAAAGACAGAAGGGCGCTGCATGACGTTCTCCTCCACCAGGGGTGGGTCCGTCCCGGGCCGATTCGCCCCGGCGTCGCCCGCGGCGTGGTATGAGCGCAGCCGGAGTGGCGCGACGTCCGGGATGAGGAGCCCCCGGCGCGGGTCGGTTGCGCGTTGGGGGGGCCGGGTGGTCTGCGTTCCACGAGTCATCTTAGCAGACCTCTGGAGTCTGGAAAAGAAGCAAGCGACCGGGAAATGACCCGGTACGGGTGGAGGTTGGGGGGCAAAGCGCGTCCACGGAGGCATTGCATGCTTTCGTTTTTTCCGGCAGGTGGTAACATAGAACGGAATTGAACCTGCAGGATGTGCCATCGGGAGCCGCTCTTCATGCTTCGTTACGTGCCCGTTTGCAGTGTCGTGCTGGTCGCCGCTCTTGGCATGACGGAAGCGTTCGCCGACTCGGGGGTGATCAACGCCTCTGCGGTCAACCTTCGGACCGAGGCAGCGCTTCAGGCGGCGGTGCTGATGAAACTGCCCTACGGCACCCCGTGCGAGGTGGTGGAGTCGGCCGGGGGGTGGAAGCGGGTGCGGCTGGCCGACGCACCGTCTGTGGAGGGCTATGTCAGCGCCTCCCTGGTGAGTGGCGTCCCGTTCTCGGCCTCGGAAGAGGACGAACGGATCATTCGGGCGTTCAAGGCGGAGCTGTTCGCCCCGGACTCCACCGCCGATATCTATCGGCACCGGGTGGACGTGGCGGCGATTCCCCCTGCGGAAAGCACGCTCGAGTACGAGAAACGGGCACGGGAATGTCTGGAGCGCTGGCTCTACTGGGACGCGACCGCTCCGGCCAAGTATCGTGTGTGGCTGATGGATCTGATGGAGCGCCACCACACCTACGACCGGGTTCCGATCGAGGCGTTGCGGAATGCGCGAGCCCTGCGGATCACGCCGGAAAGCTACGTGGAGACGGTGGAGACCTCGGGGGTGCAGCCGATCCAGGTTCCCCCTGCGCGGCCCTCGTTCTTCGTGGCGACTCCAAAGCACTTCGTGGTGGCTCCGGCGCGTCGCGATGGCGGTTTGGTCGCGGTGGACCGGGCCGACGTGGTGTTCCTCCAGGCATTGCCTTTGATCGGGGGCGAGCAGCGGGCGTCCATCCACATCGAAAAGATCGCCGGACATCTGGCCTACGTGTCGGACCGGCCGGTGGATTTCGTCTCGGTCCCTCTTGAGGGGGGCGCCCCAACGCTGGAGCAGGCCACGGTGGTGTTCATCCCCGGGGCACGGAAGTTCCATCTCAAGGCCACTCGAGACCCGGGCGTGCGGGCCGACCCCGTCTACGTGGTGCTCGCCCCGGACAGTATCCTGCACCGAATTGCCGCCTGTCCCACCATCACGGTCGCCCGGAGCGGAACTCCAGGCGGAACGGCAACCGGGGTGGACGGGCGGGACGTGGCCTACACCACCCGGTTCGACCTGGACGGGGACGGGGTGCTCGATCTGGTCCAGACCCTCGAGGCCTGTCCTGACGAGGCTACGGAACCTCGAGATCTGGTCAACTATTTCAATGTGGGTGACCGGTGGGAGCCCCTCCTGTTCTGGCGGACCTGGTGCCGTGCGGGCGCGCCCTGAACCGTGGAAGCAGTGCTCGGCGCAGCGCAATCCCCCCTGATTCACACCGATTCCAGCACGTGGCGGACCGGCGCCTCCTGGTATCGAGGGGAGATGTGAACGCCGGACACAGCCTGTGCGTTGGAAGGAGCAGAGGAGAGAACCGGGAATGAGCCGCGACGTGGCAAACCTGTTGAAAGCAGCGACCGAGGCCGCACGGTCGAAACGGCTGGGAGAAGCGGCCGGGCTCCTGGACCGGGTACTTGCCATGGACCCGGACAACCT
>Ga0256914_1003907_pt1 | contig 11504 bp, 8 predicted proteins | sample HulkmetaG_FD_191571 | JGI IMG/M metagenome (GOLD analysis project Ga0256914, IMG submission 191571) | Hydrothermal chimney microbial communities from Main Endeavour vent field at the Juan de Fuca Ridge, Pacific Ocean - Hulk | ecosystem: Environmental > Aquatic > Marine > Hydrothermal vents ...
CAAGGGTCTGAGCTTCGAGTCCTAGCCCGAAAGCCAAGCAGTTGGCTTTCTCATCTTTAACACCAAAACTCAACTTACTCCTTTTAAAATAATTTCACCCGCTAACTTAGTGGACCATATCGGACTCGAACCGATCGCCTCTCCCATGCCATGGGAACGCTCTACCAGATGAGCTAATGGCCCCAATGTAATTATTTTATTTTAAACTCTTTAACACACTCTTTACCGAGTGCGCTCGGACTCTGCCCGCCCCTGGCGGGAGATGAGCAGTGTTTGTTTAAATTTAAAAATTTAAAACAATCCTCTCTTATAATCTATCATTTTAACAAAATAGTCAAGAGATAAACAAAAAAAAGAATACTTGTAGATAACAGCATTGACAAAAAATAAAAATAAGATAATATATATAATACAGAAGTCAAGTAAAATTATATGTGTAATATTTATTTAAACAGCCGAAAGAACAACAAAAAAAGGACCTCTCGCCGAGAGTAGTTTGTTGTATTTCAATATTTAAGTAAATTGATTAACAAACTCCTCTCAGGGAGTTTTTTTAAAATAACCAGAAATGCCCAAATAACAATTAATTAAAACAAAGATGTTGTCAGACAATTCTTATCAACAATTTAAAAAATGCAACAAAAAGTACCTCAATTTTTGAGAGTAGTTTATTGCGTTTTATCCCATTAGAACCTTATAATCTCCTCTCAAAGAGGAGTTTTTTGTTCTTTAATAATTTATAGTGGAGTAATTGTTTGAGCGGGGGGGTGTAAAAATAAACACAATGGTCAAAAGGATTTTTAATTGTAAAAAATAACCATTGAATATATTAGGACATATAACAGCAACACTAAAATCACAAAGGAAGGAGGATTTTTATGTAAAAAAGAAGCATCTTGTAGAAACAAGAAAAAATCATTCAAAAAATAATTAAAAATACTCAGAGTATATAGTATTTTTTATTATATACTCCAGCAACGAACCATTGTACAATCAATTATTCAAAGGAGGTTTGTCGTGAAGAAAATTTATGGTACAATAACCGCCATTGTTACGCCAATGATATGCGGCGAAGTTGATATTTTGGGACTGAACAGCCTGATTAAATTTCAGCTTCAACAGGGTGTTGATGGGATAGTTCCGTGTGGAACGACGGGAGAGTCAGCTACACTTTCTATGGTTGAACAAGAAAGTGTTATAAGACAAACCGTTAAACAAGTTGACGGTGTAGTGCCTGTTATTGCCGGTGCTGGAGCCAATAACACCGCCGAAGCTATTGAACTGACATCATTAGCAGAAAATGTTGGAGCGGACGCAGTCTTATCAGTATCCCCATACTATAATCGTCCTAGTCAAAAAGGAATTAGGAGGCATTTTGAGGAAATAGCCGACAAACACAGCATTCCCCTTGTCTTGTACAATGTGCCTAGTCGCACTGGTTCCAATATTGAACCAGAAACAGTTAGTTTTTTGGCGAACCACCCTAACATTGTTGGTATCAAGGAGGCAAGTGGAGACTTAAGGCAAATTTCTCAAATTAACCAACAGACTCCGGATAACTTTGTAGTTCTTTCCGGAGATGACTTTACTTGTCTACCCACAATAGCCATTGGGGGACAAGGGGTGGTCTCGGTCGTTTCTAATGTTGCACCAAGGCAGATGACAGAAATGGTTCAGTATGGTCTAGCGGGAAATTTGCAAACAGCTCAAAAAAAGCACGAAGAGTTATTTGGTTTAATGGCAGCAATGTTTTGTCACCCATCACCCGCCCCGGCAAAAAAGGGACTTGAATTATTGAATGTAATCCAAGTCGCCGAAGTTCGTCTGCCTATGACGGAAATGGAAGGCAACACAATCAATACGCTTATCACAGCCATGAAAAATCTGGACTTGATTTAATATCAAGACAGAAAATTTATAGCCCCGTTGGAATAAAAAAACAACGGGGTTTTTAATAATAAAAAATATACTATAAAATATTTAATCACTATAAATATTTATTACCAACAACAAGGGGACTGCTTCCAAACTCCGTTTTTGATGTCACCCTATTAGGGCGATTATAACCCTTAAATGTTTTTTAATAATATTTTATCAGCACTATTTTTAGATAAAAAACTGGACGGCGTAGTGGTCGGACCACTACTTCCATAATTTTTAAATTCTCGACCGGCGAATGCTGGTCTTAACCGGCGCATGCTGGTTTAAATTCCAAAAGTCATAGATCGGGGAAAATTGGCGAAAATTGAGGTTTGGAAGCAGTCCCATAAATATACTAGAGCGAAAAACCCTCAAACAACACGTCCTTGCCGTATTATTTTTCCATACATTTCGCAACTTTTTCGTGGAGTTCGCTTGCCGGTCGTACGGTCAATTTCCACTAAACCAAATTTAAAAGTATAGCCACTATCCCATTCATAACTATCACACAAGCTATAATAAAAATATCCTCGCACATCAATACCCTCAGCCATAGCTCTGTGCATATACTCAATGGACCGTTTCAAAAATTTTTGTCGGTTGACATCATCAACCCCGGAATTTGTCGGCTTGCCGTTTTCCAAAATCAAAATCGGTTTCCCGAATTTACCAACCTTCAACAACACTTTATACAACCCTCGTGGAAAAGATTTCCAAAGAGTGGGGGAGTGCCAATTATTGGTGCCGTGCCAACCAAATCGTCCACCACTTTTTCCAAAGAAAAAACTGTTGCTGGTATAATAATTCACACCGATAAAATCACTATACTTCCGCAACGACCGCAAAAAATAAAAATCCTGCCAAAAATATTTTCCCCACAAAACAGTCCTCTGTAATAGAGAATTATCCCGCCCAGCATCATGATTCCATAAATAAGTGGAGCCGATAGGAGTGTTGGGAAATTTTTTCTTCCACAAAAGATAAGTTCGCCGATGCATCCCGACTAAATTTTGAGATACTCGCCAAAATCCCCACAAATTATTTTTATAAAACGGTGGACGAGTGCCGGACAAATAACTGCTCCAAACATAAACCAGCGGTTCGTTAAACACCACCACATAATCAATCAAATCACCCAATTCGTCACGCACAAATTTAACAAATCTATCGAACAGTATTGGACATTTCCGATGGTGCATTCCATATTTTTCCTCAAACCACATCGGCACACTCCAATGCCACAAACCAACCACTACGGAAATATTTCTCCGATGCAAATCCTCAAGTATTTTACGATAATGCTCAATTGCCTTAACATCAAATTTTCTTTCCACCGGTTCTACTCTCGCCCACTCAATGGTAATACGCATACTATTGCAACCAATTTCCTCAACCACAGTATGGTCTTTTTTATAATCCCGCCAATAATTATTAGCCTTTCCAATCTCCGGCACCAACCCCCGTTTGGCCCATCGTTCCCAATTGCTATCAACACCGGACCCCTCCGTTTGTTGACCGATATTCACCACCCCCCAAAGAAATTTTTTATTTTCAAACATAAAAACTTAAAATTATTTTTCTACAACACACCACACACCATACATTATACACTACACACCACACATTATACCAACACAATACCATTACAAATAATTAAAGACAAGAAAAAACACCTTCTACAAATTTGTAAAAAGTGTTAAATAACATTTTAGTATATGCGATATTTTGCGAAGTGCAACAACCCCTTGAGTTTGCTTTAGATTTTTATTCATTAAATCCAATTTTATAAATTTTTTCTAACCAATCTTTTTTCTGACTTTCAGAGGACATTTTTACAGATCCAAAATAATTTTTGTGAACTGGTTTAATACCGCAGAAATTCATAATATCTTTCATCATTTTAAATCCAGGGTCACCAGCAAACCATTTATAATACCAAGGCGGCGAATCCATTGTTACAACAACTCTAGCAGATTTATTAAGAAGTAATTTATCCCATTTTGGAGCAATTCCTGTCGATTTTTTGTATTTGTAAGCAAATTCAGAATGAAAAACTATTTCAAAAAATATTTTCAACAGGGCGGGAGGAGTCGCCCACCAAGTTGGGTAAACAAAAACCAAATGATTTGACCAGGTAATTAAATTTTGAGCGTCTAATAAATCTGCTGGTAATTCTGGATTTTCTGCGTGTTCGTATTTTATGAATTTTTCTAAGTTTAAATCTTTCAAGTTTAAGATTTTTATTTTGTTATTAGATTTGGTTGCCCCTTCAATATATTTATCTGCTAGTGCATTACAAAAACTATTTTCTTTTGGATGTACCTTAATGACTAGTATTTTTTTCATAGTAAGTATTTTAAAGATTGAAAATTTATAAAATTATCCTTTTTGTCCTTAAAAATCTCAAGTAAATTTCACCTAACGTATCCGAATATCTGAAGTCCCGCCGTTGTATTTGGCACAAACATTCAATATTCTACAATTATTATAGCACCACAGCCGTTGAATTCAAGAAGCGGGATTTGGGCGAAATCCAGAGAAATATTTTTATAATTTTTCCTTATTATAATAATCCTTTTGAAATTTTTGGTTGTGAAGCTTGACTTTTGTAACATAATATGATAGAATACCATATTAGAAAAATGGCAACAAAACCATAACAAAAAAGGAGGGCGTAAATATGAGTTTGGCTGCAATTATTTCTAATGAGTTAGATGCCGAGGGTATCTCTTTTAGAAAGGGGAGGGAAAAAGTGTCAACACAGGATGTCGCAGGGATTATAAAAAACATTGTCTGTAAACGGCTCTTGACTTTTAACCAAGGTGGAGCAACCGATAATAAATATTTTTGCGACAACTGTGCAAAAAAAGTGGTTTCAGGATAAATTCCACACATCACCATAGCCCGATTAAGGTTAACACAACTTGATCGGGCTTTTTTCTTTCTTAAAAAAATTTCAAAAGGGCTTTTTTTAAAAAACAAAAAAATTATAAAAATACTTTTCTGGGCGTAGCCAGATATTCGGTATTAGGAGATGTAAATTTATTTTTTTACTCTTTGTATTTTTCAAAAGTTACACTTACTGGAGCAGCTTTCCAATTCCTTATTACTTCTTCACAAGTTTGCATTCCGTATTCATCGGGGTTTTTACAATTTTTACTACATGTAACTTTGTCACTTGAATTATTTTTTTATTTAATGCCCATGTTTTACAGTCATTAAAAATTACCAAAAATCATTGCCAATCTAACAATAAATGGTATGATAAAAATAAAAGGGAAGTTGTGAATTATCAGCAGTGAGTTATTAATTACAGGGAAAATGAAAGAGGGGAATTAAAGGGGTGAATTCCATTTTTTCAAAACCCCTTATTATATTATGTCTAATTCCTTATCTTCTATTGTTTCACCAAGTTTCAATAATTTATTTACTGATTCAGGTATATTTTTGATTTTTGGTTCAAACTCTTCTAAATCTTCAATTTTAACCCATTTATATTCAGAATATTCATCATTTAATTTCACCTCACCTTCCAAATGCTTAGCAAAATAATGAGGCAGTATCATATTAGAACCATCTTTTTTCTTAAAAGTAAGATTGTTGGAGAATTCATGATAAAGTTGAATTTTAAAATCCTCACCTACTTCCTCATTTTTTTCTCTTTGCATCGCTGAAACAATATCTTCGTCAGAAGTTTCCATTTTGCCACCAATAAAAGAGTATACTCCATCGTAATCATTTTCTCCTTTTCTTCTGCATAACAAAACCTTTTTTAAATCTGATGAAAAGACTACTATTTTTTGACAATACTGAAAATTGTATTTTTCTTTATTTTCCATATTTTCTATTATATTTTTATTTATCATATAATCTTAGTATATCATTGTTTTAAAAGTTTACTAAAGCCCTAATTAAATAGGCTTTCCTCACTAAGATTATAAATTTAATTTTTTTTCCGTTTTGAAAAATGAAAGAGGGATTAGGGGTGAATTTCATTTTTCAAAACACATTATTATAAACTTTTATAATATTTTTCTATTTTTTCTGCCATTAATTTTCTTCTTTTCTCTAAGAATTCCTCATAATCATCAATATCCATTTCAAATATATTCTCTGGAATTGCATTTTGTTTTAAATTATCTAATAATTTATTTTCATCAGTAATCAAACCATATGATATATTGCCCTGTTTAACTTGTCCTAAAAGTTCTCCAAAATATTCTTTTGGTGCTTTTGCTCCAACTTTTACATTTACCTCTTGTTGGAGATAAACAAAATTTGCAATTTGATTATAATCGCCTCTACCTAAACCTGCTTTTTGTAAATAATTCTTTGGAAAAATATGATGTATATCTCCCTTAATTTCAATTAACTTTTGAACACTAACAGATTCTGAAAAAAGAGCCTTATCATGAAAATAAATTTGTGCTGTAAAAAACAACTTCAAAAATGGATTTGATATTGTAGCTTTTCTTAAATCTTGAACAAGTCCAACTTTCCAATAATTATCAGATAAATCAGCTTCTTCAATTTCTTCAATAACTTTAGCAATCCCTTTTTTACTTATATCCTTTATGTCTTTGTCCATGGTTGATTCAGGTGAACCTGAATATCTTTCAGTTAAAATAGAAATAACTAGCCATTTTCTCGTGTATTTTTCTATTAAATTATTATCCATCCCTTTCTTTCTCAAATGTAAATAAACGATGTAAGCAAAATTTAAAACGTTTTGAGAATTTATTAGTTTAGAATTGATAATTCCTGCAGATTGAACAATTATTAGGAATTTTTTAAAATGATTTTCATTAACGAAGTCTAATATCCCCTTTTTAAGAGTTAAAAAAGATTGTTCTTGTATTTTTTCATCGAATTCTCTTGTTTCAAAATTTTGTCCTGAAAGAAGTTTTACTAAATCACTAATTTTCCCTCTTTCAAATTCCTTGACAAAGCTTACTCTTAAAATATCCTTATAATCAGGATCGTATAAATCGTCATTTTCATTTTTAAGCCATTTTATTTTTTGTAAATATTCAGTTTGATTAAACTCAGAATCATTTCTTTCGATTTCTTCAAAAAAATGTGGCTCTTTTGCTAAGTGGGCAAAATAATCAACACATTTTCTTAAATTTACACCAAATAATTTATCAAACTCTGGTTCATAAGAAGCGATTTTACTCATAGCGAAATCAGCTTGCTCAAGTGGAATTCCTGCAGAATTAATTCTGACAAAAATTTCTGTTACATCTTCAATATCCAATTTTGCATCAAGTTCAACAATTCCAACATCTTTAGTTTTAATTGCAGATAACTTTTCTAATCTTTTTTCTACTAAGTTTTTTTCATCTTCTGTTAAATGTTTATTTTTATCAAGATATTTTCTCAAAAAAGCCATTTGGCTATTTGTTGTCAAAAATTCAGATATATCTGAAATCCATTCTGAACTTTTTTTAATGGCTGGAGTAAGTGTTTCAAATTTTTCTTCTAAAGGATGAAAGGCTATAAAAATCCTTTTTTTCTTATAATTTTCATCAACAATTTCTTGTCCTAAAACTGCAGCCATTAAAGCTGTAATTCTTTGTTGTCCGTCAATTAAAACTTGTTTTCCTCCGCTTAATTCTCCGTTTTTTAATCTAATATTCGGATTTTTCCAAGTTATTATATAACCAATTGGAAACCCTTGATACAGAGAATCCATTAAATCACGAACTTTTATACTTTTCCAAACAAAAGGTCTTTGAATTTCTGGAATAACAATTTCTCCATCTTTTATATAATGGAGCAACATATCAACACTTCTTTGGTTTACTGAATACTTTTGCATAATAATTTAGTTAATCATAAATAATATAAATCTTTTGTTTTAAATAAAATCGTTTTCGTAACGACGTGGAGAAAACACAATATTATTCCCCTCTTATAATAAAGAAAAAAATTAAATTTTCATTTCTTTTTAAAAAATCTCTCTGCAAATCATTAAATTGTTAAAAAAATGATTACACACAATGGGCGGCGGTATATCTGAAGTTTTACGGAGCGATAGCGGAGCAAAATATGGGTCGAGGCTCTGCAAGAGCCGAGCCAGATATACGCTGTTATACGCCCCGAGCCGTAGCGATAGCGAAGGCGAGAGTGCAACGGGGCGCGACTGAAAGGAGCGAGTTCAAAAAATATTTTTCAATTAAATTCATTTTGATAGGTTTTTATTCAATATTTATAAATTTGTTTTTTGTTTTGGATTTTGGGCAGAGGGGAATTAAAGGGGTGAATGTCCAAAAGCCAAAACTCCTTATTTATCTGTCTCTTGTTTACCTAATGTCCCACCGCTAAACCAAGTTCTGTATCTTGCTTCGCCTTTCCCAGTTGGTGGAATATAAACTAATAATGTACCTTGGTCTTTCTTTCCAGCTATTTGAGTTTCAGAATAAGGCTCTAGTTTTACATTAACTCCAGCTCCTAGTTCCGCTTGAACAGCAAGAGCTAGTAAATCAGCTGTCTGTTGGTCTTTAACTTTATATGAATCCTTTTTAGTTTCTGGATCCTGCACCCATTCGCCAGCTGCCATAACTAAAACAGTTTGTTTTGTTGTAGCTTCTTTCATATTCAAACTGTTGCCAATAAGTTCTCGTAGTTTAGCTAAGTCCTGAGAAATTTCTGTTGGAGGATAGTGTGTTAAAACAGCATTGCGTGTACCGTTTGGATGTTCGGTGTAAACCAAACAACCATAACAACCACCTAGCCCATAGGTCCAAATTATTTTTTCTTGATCATCTGGAGAAACTTCAATTGCTTTTCCCTGGCTCATTGCAACTTGTTCAACATTAGGATCACCCGCTTCTACTCTATCCCAAAGAGAATTAACCTCAGGGGTAAACTGCTTACGTTGAAAATATTTTCTTAGTTTTTCTTTTTCCTCTTCAGTAGTTTGCCCCAAAACATCTTTTGCAAGAAGGCTGGCTCCTTGTGGATTGTCAGGGAAAGCAAAAAGTCCCTGTAACTCCGCGGCTTCTTCGCGAGATAATTCTTGTCCTTCTCGTTGCTTTGCTAACAACTCGTCTTTGCGAGGATTTTTTTCAATACCTATTGGCTGAAATTGAAATTCAAAATTGTCCATAGTTTTTTCTTGTTAAATTATAAATCGTTTTCGGAGCGATAGCGGAGAAAACACCTTATATCCCCTCTAAAAATAAAAAAGAAAAATTTTGTTTTGTTTCCTTATTCCTAAAGCGAAGCGGGAAACCTCCTTATTATCAAAAGATAAAAAAATGTATGTCGCCTAATGGGCGGCGGTATATCTGAAGTTTTACGGAGCAAGCTTGCTTGCGAAGTAAAATTTCAGATATACCGAGTTATCCAAAATCGCGTGAGCGATTTTGGATAATGTTTATGATATGAGAAGTTTTTAAAATTCCTTATTAAATTAATAATTATTTTAAAAATTTGGACGGAAAGAAATAATTTTTTAATAATTTTTATTTTGGCTCCATTATCTCACCAGTGTCTTTATTTATTTTTACGGCTGAATTGCCCCCTGCGTAAAACCAGTTTGATTTACCGAGCGGATAATCCCTATTAATATAATACCAATTTCCCATTTGTGAAATATAATCTTCCGGAGTACCATTTTGTTCTCGATTTTTTAATACAAACGATTTTTCTAGATACGGCCTTGCTAACTCATATGCTTTTTCACAACTTATCTTAGCGCCTGGAATAGATTTACATTTTGTATCATTCCCTAAGTATTCAGGACTTGGTTGAGAAAAAACTATATATACAAATAAAATAAATAACCCAATAATTATGAATGGTGCAAAAATTATTAATAACGTTTTTTTCTTCATAAAAATAAAAATTATTAAAAAATTATTTCTCGTAGTCTCATATCACTTGTTATATGATGTGCTGTTTTCTTTTTTCTCCAGCATTTCATATAACTCGTTTTTATCCGAAATATATTTCGTGATAAAATCAAAATACTGCCAAAATGCGAAACCTTTTCTTTTCACTATTAATTACTACTAAAACCATATCACACAACCAAGCCGAAATCAAATTTATGAAATATATAGAACAACATAGAGGCAAGACCTCTGTGTTGTCTCTATATTGTTAAAAATCATTGCCAAGTGGGGAATAAATGGTATGATGAAAATAAAAGAAAAAATTGTAAATTATCAACGGTAAATTGTAAATTACAGAGAGAATGACAAAAAAGAGCAAACAATTTAATATCCCGGAGAAAATTTTAACGGTTTTGCAAAAATTGGAGCAAGCCGGTTTTGAGGCGTTTTTGGTCGGTGGTTGCGTACGAGATTTGATAATGGGACGAGAGCCGAAAGACTGGGATATTACCACCAATGCCAAGCCGAAAGAGATTTTGGAAGTTTTTCCCGATGGAAAATATGAAAATCAATTCGGAACGGTAATTCTGCCGGAGAAATACATTGCCCCTACGAATTCACAAATTAATTACAACCGAGCATCCGCCGGTCGGGAATCTACAAATGCCAAAGATGAGGAGCAGACAAAAAGGTTAAAGTCGTTACCTGAAACTGTAAAAATTAATCCAAAAGAAAAAGAAGAAGAAGGTAATATCGGCAATGTGGAAATAACCACCTATCGCATTGAATCAACTTATTCAGATCGGCGACGACCGGATGAGGTAAAATTCGCCAAAACTTTGGAGGAGGATTTAAGTAGGAGAGATTTTACTTGTAATGCTATAGCGTTATCTCCGCAAATCTACAAATCAACTACAAATTTACAAATAGTTAAAAAAGAGAAGTATAAAATAATTGATATATTTAATGGAATTCAGGATATTGAAAACCAAGTAATTCGTGCGGTGGGGGAGGCAGATGAGCGATTTAATGAAGATGCCTTGCGAATGATGCGCGCCGTTCGTTTTGCTTCACAATTGAGCAAGGGAGATGATTTGGATTTTTTAAAGAAAAGAAAAGGAAGAGGGCATCAAAATCAAGAAACTGAACATCAAATACTGGCACACAAAAAAGAACATAGAGGAAGCGAGGAGGAGAAAAGTCCCGGTTCTCGTTGGTGGATTGGCGAGCGGACTTTTGAAGCCATTAAGAAAAACGCTCACTTATTAAAACATATTTCGCCGGAACGAATCAGTGATGAATTTCAAAAAATCATTCTTTCCAATCGTCCCGCCTGGGGCGTGGAATTGTTGGTGGAAACGGGATTGATGCAATATATTATTCCGGAAGTTCTGGATACCATCGGCGTTCGTCAAAATCGCCATCACTACTATGGACCGTTTAACACCGTTTACAAGCATATGTTGGCGGCATTGAAAACTTGCCCTTCCGACAAATTGGAAGTTCGCCTGGCGGCCTTTTTTCACGACATTGGCAAGCCGAAAGCCAAACGAGGACACGGCTATAATTCAACTTTTTACGGACACGAGTATATCGGTGCCAAAATGACTAAACAAATTATGGAACGACTAAAATTTCCCCGTCAAATAATAGACAAAACGGTTTTGTTGGTAAAAAATCATATGTTTTATTACAATGTTGACGAAGTGGGTGAGAAGGGCGTGCGAAAAGTAATTCGCAAAG
>Ga0256914_1003908_pt1 | contig 11504 bp, 6 predicted proteins | sample HulkmetaG_FD_191571 | JGI IMG/M metagenome (GOLD analysis project Ga0256914, IMG submission 191571) | Hydrothermal chimney microbial communities from Main Endeavour vent field at the Juan de Fuca Ridge, Pacific Ocean - Hulk | ecosystem: Environmental > Aquatic > Marine > Hydrothermal vents ...
GTTCGATGAAGATTTCATCGGCGCACCAGTTCATGTTGATCATCTTGATGCTGTCGTTCAGCCCCATGCTCTTGAGATCCTTCGCCAGAACCGCTGCCGGGCTGGAGACGGTATGGACGATGATGTAGTTGGCGCCAAACTGCTGCACCTGGGTCAGTTCAGCCACAAAATCGGTGGCTTTAGGCATTGCAATAGCGGTGAATTCGATTCCGTTGGCTTCGGCAAAGGCCTGCGCATCGGGTACCGGAGACTGCCCAAAGGGGCTGTCGTGGTGCAGAATTGCCACTTTCGGCATTCCGCTGTTGCCCATTGCCGCCCAATCATCCATTGCCCAGCGCAAGGCGATGATTGCCTGGTCGGAGTAGGAGGTTCCGATCAGGAAGTTGTAAGGGGCTTCATCCATGTTCAGCAGGTTAGCGGAGTAAGATGCCGACATGAAGGGGATTTTGTCGGCGGCGATTTTGCTGCGCAGCGCCTCGGTATCACCGGTGCCCCAGCCCTGGAAAGCAACCACGCCTTCCTGCACGTACTGGGTGTAGAGTTGTTCGGCCTGGTCTACCTTGTAGGCGTAATCTGCCGAGAGTAATTCAATCTGGTGGCCGTCAATGCCGCCGCTGGCATTCAACCAGGCGACATAGCCCTTGATGCCTTCGGCATAGGGCGTGCCGACATCGGAGGTGGGGCCGGTCAGGTCGTGGATGGCACCAACTTTGATGGAAACCGGGCCCCCTTCCTCACCGCCGCCGCCGCAAGCGGTCAGCGCCAAAGCAGCGGTCAACAGCACCACCAGAAACAAAAACAATCGTTGTCGAGACATGCTTCTTCCTCCTTCAGGAAAAAATCGAGATGAACTACCGTACTTCCCTCCCCGGAGACTCCGGGGCCGGGGGCAAAAGGGGAGTTTGTCCGTGTGAGGCTGAAACGTCACCTCCTTTCCGTTTGCACACGTCAGTAACTGAACGGCCATAACCGGAAGTAGTCCTTGATGTTGCGCCACATTTTATTCAAGCCTTCCGGTTCAAAAATCAAAAACAGGATGATCACCAGCCCGAAAGTTCCCTGCTGGATGAACGGCATCACCGAGTCGATGAAGGGGAACTGTGCTTTGAGTACTCGTCCGAGGTTTGTGATGACTGCCGGCAAAAGTGTGATGAACGCCGCCCCGAAGAATGAACCGCGTACCGACCCCAGCCCGCCGATGATGATCATCGCCAGGTAAGTTACCGAAACGTCAATGGTAAAGCGCTCCCAGGTGACAATGTTGCGGTAATGCGCAATCAGCGCACCGGCCAACCCCACGAAGAAAGATGAAATGGCAAACGAGAGCAACTTGTATTTGAAGAGGTTGATTCCCATCGTCTCGGCGGCAATATCCTGATCGCGGATGGCGACAAAAGCGCGCCCGAACCGCGTGCGGAACAGGTTGACCGTCAGCAGGGCGGTGATGCCTGCCAGGGCCCATGCCAGCCAGTAGAACACAAAATCATCGTTGAGCGGCCTCCCGAAAATCGTCGAGTTCGGGACCACCAGCGCGTCCACCCCGCCGGTCACTGCGTCCCAGTGAGTAACCACCCACAGGATGATTTCCTGCGCCGCCAGGGTGGCAATTGCCAGGTACAGCCCTTTCAGCCGCAGGGAGGGAATCCCGAAGGCCGCGCCGACCAATGCGGTGGCAAAGCAGGCCACAACAATGGAGGCATACCACGGCAGCCCCATCCGCGCGCTGAGAATTCCGGCAGTGTAAGCGCCCACCGCCATAAAACCGCCCTGACCGAGGCTGATCTGCCCCGTGAACCCGACCAGGATGTTCAGACCAATCGCGCCGATGGTGGCAATCGCCACCTGGTTTGCCAGAGTCAGGTAATACCGGTTAGCAAAGAAAGGGAAGATCAGAATCGCCAGAAAGAGCAGCACAATGCGGATTTTCTCCGCGTGGGTGCGGCGCAAGGCCATATCCGCTTTGTAGGTGGAGTGAAAAATTCCAGATTGCATAGTTTTTTCCCGTTAGACGCGCTCGATGATTTCCTGCCCGAACAACCCGTAGGGGCGCACCATCAGGATGATGATGAGCACAATGAAAGGCAGAACCTGGTTAAGCCCCTGGCCGATGTAGCCGCCGACATAAGTTTCCAGCAGCCCGATGATGATCCCGCCGACAATCGCTCCGGGGATAGAATCCAGCCCTCCGAGGATGACCACCGGGAACACCCGCAGCCCGAAACCGCTCAACTCCCCGCTCACCCCGACGATATTGGCAACCAGCGCCCCGCCAATCGCAGCACTGATCGCGGCGATAGACCATGCCCAGGCAAAAATTTTCTTTACGCTGATGCCCATGCTCAGGGCGGCCTGCTGATCGTCCGCCACCGCCCGCATGGCAATGCCTTCCTTGAAGTAACGAAAGAAGAAGGTGAACAGCCCCAGCATGATGATAGCGATAGCAATTGCCCACAAGCGGTCCGCTCCAATGGTGGCATTGAAGATTCGGACCGGGGTGCTGGGGATGAACGACGGAAAGGCTTTGGGCTGGTTGCCCCAAATAGCGCTGACAATCGCCCGCAGCAGGCTGCTTAACCCGATGGTGACCATAATCACCGAGATAATCGGCTCGCCGATCATCGGGCGCAGCACCAGCCGCTCCACAATAACGCCCAGCGCAATTGCCACCAGGATGGTGATCAGCATTCCGATCGGCCAGGCCAGCCCGAACTGAGCAACCATTGCGTAAATCACGTATGCCCCAATAAGCAGGAACTCGCCTTGTGCAAAGTTGATCACATCGCTGGATTTGTAGATCAGTACAAACCCCAATGCAGCCATCGCCAGGATTGCACCGTTGGTGAGCCCTGTGAGTGTGAGTTGAATAAAAAGGTCCATAAGCAATTCCGTTTGCGGCAGGTGCGCTGCACCTTACTCCGAGGTTGATTCTCCGTCCAGCGTTTCAATATGCAGACGGGTTTGCAGGGTTGCCGTGCGCCCATCCTGGTAGGTGATGGTGGTTTCCAGGTCGAGGTAGTCGTTCTGGCTGTAGAGCGCGGAGATGATATTATCGTAGCGCTGCGCCACAAGGCGGCGGCGCACTTTGCGGGTGCGGGTCAGTTCGGCATCGTCGGCATCCAGTTCCTTGTGCAGGAGCAGGAAACGGCGGATACGCGCCGCGGGCGGCAGGTCGGCGTTGGCCTCCTCGATGTGGGTGCGCACCAGCGCATACACTTCGGGTTTTTGCGCCAGGTCGGTGTAGGTGGTGTATGCCAGGCGGTTGTTCTCCGCCCATTTGCCCACGTTGGCAAAATCAATGTTGATCATTGCAGACACAAAGGGCCAATCGCCGCCGAAGACCACCGCTTCCTTGATGTAGGGGCTGAACTTGAGTTTGTTCTCGATGAACTGCGGGCTGAACTTGGTGCCGTCGTGCAGGGTCATCACGTCCTTGGCGCGGTCAATCACAATCAGATGCCCGTCCTCGTCAAAATAGCCCGCGTCGCCGGAGTGCAGCCAGCCGTCAATCAGGGTTTCGGCGGTTGCCTCCGGGTTGCGGTAGTAACCCTTCATCACTGCCGGGGAGCGCACCAAAATTTCGCCGCTCTCCGCAATGCGGATTTCCGTCTCCGGGATGGGCAAGCCAACCGTCTGGAACTTGACATCTCCATCCCGATGGACAACCGAGATGCCGCTGGTTTCCGTCTGCCCGTAGATTTGTTTGAGGTTGACGCCCAGCGCGTGGAAAAAGCGGAAAACATCCGGGCCCAGGGCGGCACCGCCGGTGTAGGCCCGCCGCAGATGCCGCAGCCCCAGTTGGTCCTTGATTTCCTGGAACATCACCCAATCGGCGATAAAATATCTGATTTTCAGCCCCAGGGACGGCTCCTGTTTTTGAAAGTGAGCGTTTGCCATCTCGTAGCCAATCGGCATCGCCCAGTTGTAAACCTTTTTCTTGAACCAGGTGCTGTCTTCAATTTTGACCTGAACCTGGCTGACCAGGTTCTCCCAGATGCGCGGCGGGCTGAACATGGATTGCGGCCCGATTTCCCGGATATCGTGCTGCACGGTTTCCGGCTCTTCGGGGAAGTTGATGGGGAAACCGGCCTGCAATCCGCAGGCCAGCGACATCATTTGCTCGCCGATCCACGCCAGCGGCAGAAAAGAGACGAACTCATCATCCGGCTCCATCGGGTCGACATCCAGCAGGTTGCGCCCCATCTTGATCAGGTTGCGGTGAGTGAGCATCGCCAGTTTGGGGTTGCCGGTTGTCCCGGAGGTGGTGGAAAGGATGGCAAGGTCTTCGCCTTTCCCCTCCATGACTCGCTGTTCCCACCAGCCGGGGTGCGATTTTTCGTATTCCCGGCCCAGTTCTTCCACACCGGGAAAGTACATCAAAAAGTCTTCGGTGTAGTTGCGCAGCCCTTTGGGGTCGTAGTAAATCACCCGGCGGACGGTTTTGAGTTCCGGCCACATTTCCAGGATTTTGTCAACCTGTTCCTGATCTTCGGCTACGACAAAAGTCACATCGGCCTGCCCGACGATGTAAATGATTTCGTTCACTACTGCATCCTGGTAAATGCCGATGGATTTTGCGCCCACAGATTGCGCCGCAAGTTCGGCGATTACCCATTCGGGGCGGTTATCGCCAATGATGGCGATGGTTTCCTCCGGTTGCAGGCCGAGGTGGGTCAGGCCTAGCGCGAAGTATTTGACATGGTCGCGGTATTCTTCCCAGGTGATTGCCTGCCAGATGCCGTAATTGCGCTCGCGCAGGGCAACTCGCTGCGGAGTTTCCCGGGCGTATCTCACCAGGAACTGAGGCAAAGTTTCGAGGGGGTTGGTGTTGTTTTTTGTGCCCATAGAGATTTTCTGTTCTGAACGCGCAGATTTTATTGAGATGAATGCTTCCTAAGCAAAGGGTGTGTTATTGCAAGGGCTTCCGCCCCGAAGGGTGCAAGCAGATGTTGCAGAATGACGCTCAACCCTCCCTGAAACAGCCGCTGCAAAATGAAATCAGAAGGCCGTTTTGCTTTTCTTTCGCCAGGTTCGGGGCAGGGCCTGCGGCGGGCGTTATCCAGCGCTTGCCGCATAGCATTACCGCATCGGGAACACCATCTGATCTTCGCCGAGATAGGCCTGAATAACCTGCGGGTTCTGGCGGACTTCGTCGGGCGGCCCGTCGGCGATGATCTGCCCAAAGTTGAGTACGGAGATGCGGTCGCTGATGTCCATCACGACACCCATATCATGTTCAATCAACACAATGGTTACGCCGTGTTCTTCGTTCACATCCAGGATGAAGCGTGCCATATCTTCCTTTTCTTCGGCGTTCATTCCAGCCATCGGCTCATCCAACAGCAAGATGGCAGGTTTCATCGCCAGGGCACGCCCCAGTTCTACGCGTTTTTGCAAACCATAGGCCAGTGAGTTTACCGGCTGGTCACGGATATGCTCAATTTCCATCAGGTCAATAATATCTTCCACAAACCGGCGGAACCGGATTTGCTCCTGCTGAGCCGGCCCCCAGTACACCATGCTGCTCAGCAAATTGGCACGCATGTGAATATGCGCGCCGGAGAGCAGATTTTCCAGCACGGTCATATGCTGAAAGAGTTCGATATTCTGAAAAGAACGCGCAATGCCCAGATGCGCAATCTGGTCAGGGCGCAGGCGGGTGAGGTCGTGCTCTGTCACTGTACCGTCATCTGCGGCATTGTAGTAGGTGATTTGCCCTTTCTGGGGGTGGTACAGTCCGCTGATACAGTTGAGCAGACTGGTTTTCCCCGCACCGTTCGGCCCGATAATCGCCATAATTTCGCTCTGGCGAACGGTCAGGTCTACATCCAGCAAAGCAACCACGCCGCCAAAATACAGGGTGATGTTCCTGGCAGCCAGTTGCAAATCGCCCGGTTTCAGGTGACTGCTGTTGAGTTGGTGTGTAAAACCGCGCAGCATGGAAACTCCTTCTGTTCCGCACGTCGGCAAGCAAGCGGAGATAAAAACAGGGAAAGCATCACCGCGGAGACACAACTCAGGGCAGCCTCCGCGGGCATGTGGGCATAGTTTACTCCCTGCGCGCTATCAAAGCGTCAATGCAGGCGTTAACGCGGCAGGAACCGCAAAGAGTGTGAATGAGACCCTGTTATGAACTTTTCTGTCGCCCCCACCCCCGGCCCCTTCCCCTGAAGGGGGAGGGCGAAGCCTGCCCACAGGGTGAAGGGAACACAGGGGAGATGGGGAGACAGCAGGTTTTCTGCTGCCCGCATCACAGAAAGCGCACAACAGCCTCTGGGGTTCACGGCCTTTGCTGAGACGCGAGAACCGCTTTTCCCCGGCCTGCTCTCTGCACAACAGCAGGCCGTCATCGGGGCGCAGGCAAAAGCGGAGTCGCATGGGAACTGCCCTTGGCCCCCTCCCCGGCCTCCGCAGTTTGCATACACCTCCATCATCGTTCACGGCTTACACCGGCATAATTCTGCCAAAATGGTATTTTTGACAGGTTGCCGTAGAGGGCTGCTATCTGGTATACTTTTGGACACATGAACACCATGTTTTTCACTTCTTTCGCAAGGCCAGGTTTTGCAAATAATCAAGTTCCGGGGGCGTAAATCGGGATGTCAACTTCCAGCATGGACACTGAGGAGGAACATTGGCTGCGACCACATCAACCCCAGAGACAGTTTACAAGAAGAAACGCTTTCGCTGGTTGGATATAAAGGAGCATCTGGTCGGGTACCTTTTTATTTTGCCAGCGATTGTGGTCATTTCGCTGTTTGGACTGTTCCCAATCGGCTATGCGTTTTACATGAGTATGCATCGCTGGCGGGTGAAACAAGGCGATTTTATCGGCTTCCAGAACTATACGAAGGCACTGGGGGATGATTACATGGGCCTGCTGCTATTTGTGGGCGGCTTTGCCCTGTTGATGGTGGCCTACGTCATCTGGACTTCGGGTTTCAAATCACTCAGCAAACGGAAGATAGTCGCTGGCGTTGTGTCCCTGCTGGTGCTGGCGGCGGGTTTCTATGCGATTTCCATCGGCTGGGGACGAGTGAGCGAGGCTGGAGACCACCGATTTCTGGATGCGCTGCCGATCACGTTCTACTATTCGCTGGGCACCGTGCCCGCAGAGATTGCAATCGCACTGGGGCTGGCATATCTTCTCTTCCAGAAGATTCGCGGGCAGGAGTTTTTCCGCATGTTGTACTTCCTGCCTTACATCACACCGGTTGTCGCTACGGCGGTGGTTTTCCGCACGATTTTCAGCCCGCGCGAGACTTCGCTTGCGAACCAGGCGGTGGGCCTCATCGGGATGGGACCGTTCAAATGGCTGTTCGAGGCCAAACCGTTCACCGAGGTGTTTTTCGGCCTTGAAAACCTGGAAGGCTTTTGGGCCGGGCCGAGCATGGCGCTGGTCTCGATTGTCTTCTTCGGAATCTGGACGTATATCGGTTATAACACGGTGATTTTCCTGGCCGGGCTGGGTTCAATCCCCGGAGACCTTTACGAAGCAGCGGAAATTGACGGGGCTGGCGGCTGGCAAAAATTCCGTCACGTGACGCTGCCGCTGCTCTCGCCGGTGACGTTCTACCTGGCGCTGATCGCCTTCATCGGCACGTTCAAGGCGTTTAATCACATCTTTGTGATGCGCGTACCATCGGCATTGGGGACCGTCAACACAACCAGCATCGCCATCTTCGATACATTTTACAAAATGAACCAGTTCGGTTACGCTGCGGCACAGGCGTTTATCCTGTTTGTCATCATTCTGGCACTGACCTTTGCACAGAACAAAATCTTCGGCGAGAGGGTGTTCTATGGCTAACGCAACCGATGTTTCCGCGAAAAAACAGTCGGGAGGAACATCCTTCCACTTCAGTTTCGGACGGATTTTCCTTTATGCAGTCCTGATTATCGGCGGGGTTTTGGCGATCATCCCCTTCTTCTGGATGATCTCCACCTCGCTGATGACTCTGGGCGAGACGATTAACAAACAATGGCTGCCCGCCGCCCCGCAATGGGGAAATTACGTAGAAGCCTGGAACGAAGCGCAGTTCAGCAAGTATTTTATGAACAGCGTAATCATCACGTTCACCACGCTGGCAGGGCTGTTATTCACCTCCACCCTGGCAGGATACGCCTTCGGGCGCATCAAGTTCTTTGGACGCAACGCAATTTTCGCGGTTTTGCTGGCAACGATGATGATCCCCGAATCCGTGACGCTGATCCCCAACTTCCTGATGGTGCGCGGCGACATTATCCCGCTTCCGGGATTACCGGACTGGCAGGGTTCATGGCTCAACCAGTTGCCGTCGCTTACCGTGCCGTTTATGGCGAGCGTGTTCAGCATCTTTTTGCTTAAACAGTTCTTCGCCCAAATCCCCGATGAACTCTGGGATGCCGCCCGCATTGACGGAGCGGGACATTTGCGGTTTCTTGTACAGGTGGTGCTCCCGATCAGCAAAGCCCCGATTATGACCGTGCTGATTTTCGGGTTCATCAGTTCGTGGAACGCGTTCCTGTGGCCGCTGCTAGTAACCACCAAACCCGATTGGCGGCCCCTGATGGTCGGACTGTGGACTTTCGTCACCGAGGCCGGGCCGGAAACCCAATTGCTGATGGCCGGTGCGGTGATCACCATCATCCCGATTTTGATTCTTTACTTCCTCACCCAACGGCAGTTCACAGAAGGAATTGCGACGACCGGCCTGAAAGGATAATCTGGCAGGGACGCAAAACCCCGGCAGATGCACAAGAACGCTTCTCCGCCCCCCCACCTCCACAGCATTCGCCTGCCCCCAATCCGGCAAAGTGGGGGTTGACGGTTGGAGATTGGGGTATACTTACCGTTCCTGATTTTCAGTTTCCACCCTCAAAAACCTTCAAGCGAAAGGAGGTTACTGCTATTGAAAAATACACACCCGATTCAAAAATTACAGTTCCAAAAAACTTTCAATTTCTCTAAAAAGGAGGAGAAATCCAAATGAACAAAAAGTTTTGGTTTATTCTGCTGGCCGTCTTCGTGATGGCTGCAATGGCGCTGACCGCTTGCGGCAGCGTCGAGCCCACCGAAGAAGCCCCGGCCGAAGAGGCTCCCGCCGAAGAAGCCCCGGCTGAAGAGGCTCCCGCCGAAGAAGCCCCCGCCGAAGAGCCCGCCGATGTCACCGACACCACCGGCGCGATGGAAGACGTCTACGCGGACGTTGACCCGACCGGACAGGTAATCACCTTCTGGCACCAGCACACCCGCGGGCGTGAAGAGGCCCTGCAAGAGATTGTTGACGAATTCAACAACACCAACGAATGGGGCATCACCGTTCAGGCCGAGTATCAGGGCCACTACGGCGACATCTTCAACAAGATGCTCACCTTTATGAACACGCCGGACGCCCCCAACCTGGTGGTGGCTTACCAGAACCAGGCCGCGACCTACCAACTGGCCGATGCGCTGATTGACATGGATGAACTGGTCTACAGCCAGAAATGGGGCCTCAGCAAGGAAGACATCGATGACTTCTTCCCCGGCTTCTTCTACCAGGACATCTTCCCTTCGTTCAATAACATGCGCCTGGGCTTCCCGCCCAACCGCTCCATGGAAGTGATGTACTACAACATGGACTGGCTGAAGGAACTGGGCTACGACGCCCCGCCCGCGACCCCCGAAGAGTTCAAGGAAATGGCCTGCAAGGCCGCATCCACGCCCTTTAGCGGCGCCACTGCCGAAGGCAGCATGGGCTATGAATTGAGCGTTGACGCCTCCCGCTTTGCTTCCTGGACTTTCGCATTCGGCGGCGATATCTTCGACTACGACAACACCCAGTACAGTTACGACAGCGATGCCGCCAAAGATGCGATGAAGTTCCTGCAAGGGCTCTTTGATGACGGCTGCGCCACCATCGTCGTGGAACGCTACGGCGACCAGACCGATTTCGGCCAGGGCGGCCTCCTGTTCACCGTCGGTTCATCCTCCGGTATGCCTTACTACAAGAGCGCGGTTGCCGATGGCGCAAACTTCAATTGGAGCGTTGCCCCCATTCCGCATGTCACCGACGAGCCGGTGCAAAACATCTACGGTGCCAGCATCAGCATCCCCAAAACAACTCCTGAGGGCCAACTGGCAGCCTGGCTGTTCCTGAAATACTACACCAGCCCCGAAGTACAGGCCAAATGGGCGCAGGCTTCCAACTACTTCCCGGTGCGCGCCAGCGTTGCCGATGGTCTGAGCGACTACTTCGCCGAGAACCCCGCTTACGAAACCGCCTTCAGCATGTTGAAATACGGTCACACCGAGCCGCCCGTGCCCGGTTACGACTATGTGCGTGACATGGCCGAAGAAGCAATGGCCGCCATCGCCGACGGCGCCGAGGTAGACAGCACCCTGGCTGACCTGACCACCAATGCCAACGAAAGCCTCGCCGAACAACTGGCGATGATCCCCGAAAGCCCCGACCCCTGGGCAAAGGTTGATCCCAGCGGACAGACCATCGTCTTCTGGCACCAGCACTCCCGTGCCCGCGAAGAAGCCCTGATGGAGATTGTTGACGAGTTCAACAACACCAACGAGTGGGGCATCACCGTCCAGGCGGAATTCCAGGGCGGCTATGGCGACATCTTCCAGAAGATGCTCACCGTCCTCGGCACCCCCGACGCCCCCGATCTGGTTGTGGCCTACCAGAACCAGGCCGCGACCTACCAGTTGGCCGACGCACTTGAAGATATGACCCCGCTGGTTGAGAGCATCAAATGGGGCCTCAGCCGCCAGGATCAGGCGGACTTCTTCGCCGGTTTCTATAACCAGGATATCTTCCCCACCTTTGACGGTGCCCGCCTGGGCTTCCCGCCCAACCGCTCGATGGAAGTCCTTTACTACAACGAGGACTGGCTGGCTGAACTGGGTTATGATGCACCGCCCGCGACTCCTGAAGAGTTCAAGGAAATGGCTTGCGCTGCTTCGTCCACCCCTTTCAGTGGGTCAATGGCTGAAGTTAACTACGGCTATGAATTTAGCGGTGATGCTTCAAATATGGCTAGCCTGACTTTTGCCTTTGGCGGCAATATCTTTGATAACGAGAACAACCAGTACACCTACAACAGCGAAGCGTCAATAGCCGCAATGACATTATTGCAGGAGATGTTCGCAGAAGGATGCGCTGTCAAGGAAGCAGAAAAACATGCTTCCACAGGGGATTTTGGTCAAGGTGCTGTTCTCTTCACAATTGGCTCATCCTCCGGCCTGCCCTATTACAAGAGCGCAGTCGAGGAAGGCGCCAACTTCAATTGGAGTGTTACCGCCATTCCGCACGAGACTGAAGATCCGGTGCAGAATATCTACGGCGCCAGCATCAGCATGCCCAAGCACGAACCGGAGCGCGAACTGGCGGCCTGGCTGTTCCTCAAGTACTACACCAGCCCCGAGGTGCAGGCCAAGTGGGCGCAGGCCTCCAACTACTTCCCGGTGCGCGCCAGCGCAGCAGAGTACTTGCAGGAATCCGGCTACTTTGACGAGAACCCGGCCTACGCCA
>Ga0256914_1003909_pt1 | contig 11504 bp, 7 predicted proteins | sample HulkmetaG_FD_191571 | JGI IMG/M metagenome (GOLD analysis project Ga0256914, IMG submission 191571) | Hydrothermal chimney microbial communities from Main Endeavour vent field at the Juan de Fuca Ridge, Pacific Ocean - Hulk | ecosystem: Environmental > Aquatic > Marine > Hydrothermal vents ...
GGTTACCGGAGACGCGCAAAGAGTTCAGGGATGCAATATTGAGTACGGTAAAGAGAGGTAAGGTTTTGATACCCTCCTTCGTGGTGGACAGAGCACAGAGGATTATATATGAGCTTGCCCTCATGAAGTCAGACGGACTTTTGCCTCGTAACTTGCGCATATTCTTTGACAGCCCTATGGGGAAAGCAGTTACAGACATATACAAGGAACACAAAGACTTGCTCTCTGGAGAGGTGCTTGAGTTTATGTCTAAGGGTTACGACCCGTTTGATCTGGATGGTTTGAGCTATGTTTCGTCAGTGGAGGATTCGAAGCGCATAAACGATGTAGAGAATGCCATAGTGATAGCTGGAAGTGGGATGTGTACAGGGGGTAGGATAGTTCACCACCTTAAACACAACCTGTGGAAAGCTACGACGAGCGTGATATTCGTTGGTTATCAGGCTATAGGTACGCTTGGAAGGAGGATCGTGGAGGGCGCTGAAAGGGTGAGAGTTGCAGGTGAGGAGGTAAGGGTTGGAGCGCGTATATACACGATAAATGGTTTTTCTGCACATGCTGATAGGGACGAACTTACCAAATGGGTTTCAGGATTTGGTGAGAACACTACATTCTTTGTAACTCACGGTGAGGAGAGGTCCTCGCTCTCGCTGGCAGAGTCTATAATGCATACGGGAAGAAATGCGATAGTCCCCACACTTGGGCAGACAATAGAGCTGGACCACAAGGAGCGGTTGGGTGTTGGCCTTAAACCCTCTGAAGAGAAGGTTTACATTTTAGACGATATCCAGGCTAAGGTTGATTATATAAAGAGGCATGGGGTTGAGCTCCCTCCAGATGTTGAGCTGATTTTAAAGAGTGTGGATGTACTGTTGGACACCGTCAAGGAAAAACTCTTATGACCTCTGTTTGGGGGTGTTTTGCTGTGGATTATAGAGTGGAAAGAGATGCCCTTGGTGAGGTGAAAGTCCCTGCTGATAAATATTGGGGTGCACAGACGCAGAGGGCTGTTATGAACTTTCGCATCGGTCAGGAGAGAATGCCTGTGGAGGTTATTAGAGCATTTGCAATTATTAAAAAGGCAGCTGCGATAGCGAACAACAGATTGGGTGTGCTTGAAGATGACATAAGAGATGTGATCTGTCAGGTTGCAGATGAAATAATAGAGGGAAAACTTGATGACCACTTTCCCGTTTCCGTTTGGCAAACGGGTTCTGGTACAGCGACAAACATGAATGTGAACGAGGTTATCAGCAACAGAGCAAATGAGATCTTGGGTTATCCTCTTGGCAGTAAGGAGCCTGTTCATCCGAATGACCATGTTAATAAGTCTCAGTCCTCCAACGACACTATGCCCACGGCTATGTCTGTGTCTGCTACGGTTATGATCCTTAGGGAGCTTTTGCCTGAGTTGAGGAAGCTGAAAGAGGCGTTTGTTGTGAAATCTGAGCTCTTTATGGACATCATAAAGGTTGGTAGGACGCACCTGCAAGATGCCGTTCCTATCACTCTTGGGCAGGTTTTTTCTGGGTATGTTGCTCAGATAGAACATGGTATTAGGGTCGTTGAGGTTGCACTTTCACACTTGAAGGAGCTTGCCATTGGTGGTACGGCAGTAGGCACTGGACTCAATGCACCTGAGGGTTTTGATGCGATTGCCGTAGAAGAAATATCCAAGATGACGGGTATAGATTTCGTGCCTGCTGGTAACAAGTTTGAGGCTATTGCTGCTCACGATGCCGTGTCAGAAATGAGTGGGGCGTTAAAGACAGTGGCAAACGCTCTGAACAAAATAGCAAATGACATAAGGATACTTTCTTCAGGCCCTCGATGTGGAATAGGCGAGATACAAATACCTGCAAATGAGCCGGGTAGTTCTATAATGCCGGGCAAGGTGAACCCTACCCAGTGCGAGGCGCTCACTCAGATATGTTGTCAGGTGATAGGTAATGATGTTGCCATAAATATGGGGGCATCCGGACTTGGATTAGAACTTAACCTCTACAAGCCGCTGTTGATATACAATCTGCTTCAGTCCGTGAGACTGCTTACAGATGGCTGTAAATCTTTTAGAAAGCACCTTGTAGAGGGCATACAGCCCAATGTGAGAAAGATAAAAGAATACCTTGATAGAGACCTCATGCTTGTTACACCTCTCGTCCGTAAGGTAGGGTATGATAAGGCTTCTGAGATTGCCCGCATTGCTGAGGAAAAAGACATAACACTGAGAGAAGCGGCTATCTTCTCAGGATATCTTAGTGCGGAGGAGTTTGATAGAATAGTTGACCCGAAAAACATGATTTCTCCTTACAAGGCGAGTCAGTAGAGAAGCGTTTCTATTTTAAGGTTTGATGTAGCCTTTAATATACCTATGCGGGCGGAAGGGTTGCCGTATCTGGTGGAAAAGACGGTATAAAGTTTCTCATTCCACATAACTTTTATACCCTTTCCACCGATGTATTGATGTGCTCTTATCATTTTTTCTGTCTTCGTGCTGTTTAGGAATTCTATTAGTTCTTCTTCTGTATAACACCTTGTATTGCCACCTCGTGGGATGTATTCTTCGTTACAGGGATCATTCCATAAGAGCTGTAAGGTGTAGTCGGATTCGTCTTTAATTGTTTTTAACTCTTGTCTGCCGATAGGCGGAACCGTAGCACCTCCGTGTACGGCAATAATCCATTCGTCTATGAGGAATGCTATCGGCAACAGACGGTAGAAGGTGTTTAAAGCCGGAAGAGTTTCGCCATAGAGCTCACCGGTTTTCCACCTTAATTCATTCAAGAATCCGTAGTAACTGTTGAGCCTTATGTCTTCATGGTTTCCCCTTAGTAGAAAAACCTTCTCCTTTTGCTCAAGCTTCCATGTCAATAAAGTGGTCAAGACCTCTACACCTTCGTTTCCTCTATCTACATAATCTCCAAGAAATACGATAGGCGCTTTCCCTACCCATCTGTCTACTACATTTAGCACCTCAAGGTCTCCGTGTATGTCGCCGATAAATACAATAGGAAGGTAGGACTTCTCCATTACTATTGCTTTTTCTTCCCTAACCGTGCTTGTATATGCCTGTAGTAGCTCTAACAATCTTTTGCTCATACAATTAGTATACAACATGCAGGCAAGTTGTGAATAAAAAGATTTATCTTTTTATGAATTTAGTAATAAGTTTTGAATAAACAAATATCTTGAGTTTATATAATTTACATGTTAAGATAATATTACTAAGCGTTTTTTTGGAGGGAGGGATTAATGATGGACTTTTACAGAGACATGAGGCTAAAGGCTTTTTTCTTGTTTACCCTCCTTATGATAGTGGGAAGCTACATTTTTCTAAGAGTAACTTCTGTGAGTATAGAATTGTATGTTATGACTGCTGTATTCTTCTTTGTTATGTTTATAGGCATGGTAGGGGGAGTTGAGAAGGGCTTGATAGCTGCTTTAGTCTCTATTTTTGTTTACAGTACATATCTGATCGTGGTCAGATTGTACTTTCCATGGAAGTCTCAATTTGATGTGTACGATTTGTTCTGGATTGCCTCTGTACCTGTTGGTGCGTGGGTGGGAGGAGGATTGCACAGGACATTTTATCACACTTACGAATCCTTGAAGAACATGGAGGATCGTGTTCAGGGTTTGGTGTCGGCTGATGAGGAGACTGGGCTTGATGGGAGGAGTAGGTTTATTTACGAGTTGCAGAGCGAGATAGAGCGTTGCAGGAGATATGGTGGTAGATTTGGTCTGATGTTGATACAGGTACAGCTTTTACAGGAGTTTGAGTCACAGTACGGCAGGGAAGCGAAGCAGAAGCTTATAAAGAGCGTGGCAGAGCGAATGAATGCCTCTTTGAGGTTAGAGGATAGAAAGGGACGACTCTCAGAGGACGAGTTTGCTGCTATCCTCTTAGAAGTGAGACACGAGAATGCAGATGTTGTCAGAAAGAGATTGAAGGAGAAGCTTGCGTTTATTGATCTACAGGTTAGACCGGAGGTATTCAAGAGAGTAAAAGTACATTTGAAGGTTGGAATCTCATTTTATCCGGAGGACGGTGAGGACTTCCCTACGCTCTATAGTAGCGCCAAGAAGGACTTTGAGTTTGATGTGGGTTAAGAAGGCTTTTCTCTCTTTGCTCGTTTTTCTGCTGCTGCTTTGCATTGTAGCAGGAGCCTCTGCTGATACATTGATACTTTATCCTCAAGGTTACCAGATAGGAAAGTCAAACCCTGCAACAATGATAAAACTGTTGTTGTACCGTTTTGCCATGAGGGTTGATAGCGTTAAGTTTCAGGATTACAGGGAAGGCATGATCGGTGCTTACGACCATCTGTTTGTGGTTTCGCCCAATGGCGTTCCAGAAGAGATAAAGCGGGATATACTTGAACACCCTAATGTTGTGACCTGTATAATGGGTAAGATAGTGGGTGTTCCTGGCATAGAATTTGAGGGCTTTGTGAAGGGTCTAGTGGAGATAAGATACAAGGGGCAACGACTGGAGCTCTCTCCCCGCAGAATGGTTTACGAATACAAGACTACGGGAAAGGTGTGTGCGTATGCTTATCTTTCTGACAAGAGAAAACTGATCCCTTTTATAGCAAGAAGCGGCAACATTTACATCGTGTCTGTCTTTGCACTGTGGGGTGACGAAAACTATGTGTTTGCAGATGTCCTTTACAAGATGTATGATGTGAAACCTGCCAAGATAGAGCCAAGGGCTATGGTTGTAATACAAGATGTGAATCCCTATACGAAGTTAAAGAAGCTTAAGGCGGTTGCAGGGTATCTGTTGTCGAAAAAGATACCATTTATAGTATCTTACTATCCCCTCCACTACGACTACTACAACATGAAGTTTGTTTCTCTCACAGATACCCCGAAGCTGCTCTCGTATCTTTTGTACCTTCAGGATAAAGGCGTTAAGTTCGTCCTTACGGGGTGCTTACGCAGATATTACAAAAAGGAATATTCGAGAGATGCGGAATTCTGGGATCTGCGAAGAGACAGACCCATAAAGGACTTTGTTAAGTATTTTGATACGAGAATGAAGGTTGCACTTTCTATATCTGTTAATAGTGGGATTTACCCCATTGCAATAGAGCCTTCTGAGTTCATGTTCCCTCCGAACTACAGAAAGGAGATAGTGAAGTATTTTAAATATTATCTTGGACAGGTTCAGATCAGTAGTAGTAGCTATAAAGGGACGCAGACATTTCCGTATGTTACATTTGACAGAGATAATAACCTCACGATTATCCCAGTTAACCTTGGATATGTGAACATAAACAACCTTGATAGGGGAGCAAACATCATCATAGATAGGGCAAAGAGGTTAAAAGATGTGGGAAATGTCTTTGCGGTTTTTCTGTATCATCCATTCGTGGATAAGAGGTATCTTGTAAGGATAATAGATTACCTGCACAGATACGGGTATAAGTTTGTCTCTCTTCCTTTTGATCCTGAAGATAACCCTTATTACAAGATGAAGTTTAAGAGGGTCGAAGATTACTCGGCGTTGTTTATGAAGGAGGAGATCCCAGAGACCAAGAGGCTTGCCGAAAAGAGTATGAGCGTTATATACATACTTGGAGGAATTGCTGGAGGTGTTTTGCTGGTTGTTTTGCTTTACATTATAGGGAAGATAAAGAAGAATCTGTTTACGGGGATGATGCTGTTGTTCGTCATTGGGAGTGTGAGCTTTATGTCTGCTACCTCTTATGCCAAGACTGTGACCGTTCTTTCTGAAAGAAAGGATAGCTTAGTGATGTTGGTTAACCTTCTGGGACACTTTCGCATTGATGTTAGGTGCTACATAGTTAACGAGCTTGACGATGGAGACATGAGAGATATAGACAGTGGTGATTTGTTTTTCTTCGTGAGTGACAATGATGGAAAGATACCTAAAAAGGTGCTTGACCTTATGATTCACAGAAAGAGAGATTTCTGTTTTGTTGGTAATGACCTGTATCTGCTCTTGAAAAAGAAGAAATACCCCATAAAGTACAACGGTATAATAGGAAGCTATGACTATATCTCTTATCGGAAGAGTTGTTACTTCAACAGCGATAGAGAAGATATTTTTAGCTCTTACTCGATGAGTGGTGGAAAGATACTGTCTTACTTCACAGATGGTAGAAACAGCGCTGTTTACATAGGGAAATCCGGTAATATGTGGTTTGTTACGAATCCTAACTTGTATGGATACTCTCTGACTGGTCTTATACTCGATGATGCACTGCACGACATTGTCGGTGAAAACCATCCCAGAGTATTAAGAGCACTTATAAGACTGGGAGATATAAATCCCAATTATGACGCTAAGGTGCTGAAAGACACGCTTTCCTATCTTTACAAAAATCACCTGCCGTTTGCTATGATATTCTACCTTAAAGGATATAGAGTTGCCGTTTAATGTTGAGGAGATAATGAGCAACAAGGGGATGCGTAATTTCTATGTGACGGCCCTGAGTGTTTTGCCGGTGGTCGTGGTGCTTACCTTTGCCTATATTTTTAGGATGTATAGGAATAAAAGGAGAAGGTGGAAGTAATGAGTGTAGAGCTTATATTCCTCATATCCCTTTTTATAATATGGATCTTTTTGCTCTATCACGCATTTTTGTCGTATAGAGGGTTCTTTTACTCTCTGCGTATGGAGAGGGAAAAAGAAGAGATTGACAACAACCCCGTGCCCGTTGAGGAACTCCCGTTCGTCTCTGTTCTTATACCTGCTCACAATGAGGAAGTTGTGATAGAGAGGACATTAAGGGCGATATGTTCTCAAGATTACCCTGTGGATAAGTTTGAGGTTATATGTTTGAATGATCACTCTACTGACGCTACTGGGACGATTGCCAAGAAGCTGATAAGTCACTATCCTAACCTCAAGGTTGTTGATTTGCCCGAAGGCGAAGGTAGGAGCAAAGGAGCGGTGTTGAACTACGGTGCAAAAGAGATTGCAAAAGGCGACTACATTGCAGTATACGATGCTGACAACACTCCGTCAAGTAAGGCTCTTTACTACTTGATGGTTAATATAATGAAGGATGATTCTATGGGTGCCGTTATAGGGAAGTTCCGAACCCGCAACTGGGACCACAGTCTCTTAACCAGGTTCATAAATATAGAAACAATATTCTTTCAGTGGGTTACTCAAGCAGGAAGGGCAAGTCTGTTTAAGGTAGCTACTATACCTGGTACCAACTTTGTTATAAGAAAAAAGGTGCTTGAGGAGGTTGGATATTGGGACCCAGAGGCACTTACTGAGGATACCGAGCTGAGTATACGGGTTTACGAAGCAGGATACTGGATAAAGATGGCACCTTACTCGATGACATGGGAAGAGGAGCCCGAAACGATGAAAGTCTGGATGAAACAGAGGACGAGGTGGGCGATGGGAAACATCTATGTGTTATTTAAATACTTCTGGCGTATACCCTTTATGAAGAACTTCTGGATAGCTGTTGATATACTCTACTTGATGATGGTATACATAATGTTTTTGCTGGCTATAATGGGCTCTTTGTATGTGTTTGTGATAGGGAGTCTTGGTTTGCACACGCTCGACCTCGAGGGTAACTTTATTCTCATTTGGGTTCTTGCTATACTCCTCTTCGTCGTTGAGATTGGTATAGCGCTTGGGGCAGAGAGGCTTGAGAATAGCTTCCCTAATATTGCACTGGCCTTTTTGATGTACTTTACATATACTCAATTGTGGGTTATCGTGGTGTTTAGAGCTATAGGGATACTTCTGTTCACAAAGGTGTTCAGAGTTAGATATAGATGGTATAAAACAGAGAGAGTGGGGTGAAAGTTATGAGGCCTTATCGATTGTTGTTAACTTTTGTTCTTGTGTTGTTTTTGGTCTCTACTGTGGGGACAGCTTACGGTAGCGAGATTAAGGACATCAGGCTTGGTATCCATCGAGAGTTCAGAAGGATAGTTTTTGACCTTGATGCGAAACCCTCTTGGAGCATAAAGGTGAGTAGAAGCAGTGCAACTGTGACTTTTAGAGGTATGGGAGTATCTTCGAAAGTTCGTGATACGCAGTTTAGAGATAGGATATTGAAGGGGTATAGAGTCTATAAAGGCAAGGGAATTACCAGAGTAGAGATATTTACGAGGATGAGCTTTTTTGTAAAGACACTCGTTGTCCCTGATCCTTACAGGCTTGTTGTAGACTTTTACCCCAAGAGAGTGGAGAAAAGGGCTGCGAGTACCGTTAAGAAGGAGAAACCCAAAGTTGAAAAGGTGGCAAGAAAGGAAGTAAAGAGTCCTAAGGGGGAGAAGAAGATCGTCGTTTCTGCTACTGCCAAAAAGGAGAAGGCTATATCTATAAAGAAGGGGGTTTTTCTACCCACTGCTGCGAGCAAGGTGCAGGTAGTAAACTTACCCTTGCTACCTACAGACGAAGATGTGTGGGGGAGGAAGATATTTAATACGTTTCTGTTTTATTTTTCGGTAGATCCTGCATGGGTGGTGAGAAAAGGTAGTTTTATAAGTCTGGTTATAAGTCATTCGTCTTTGTCTTTGAACAGGATTTCGTCTCTTACCGTGTACCTGAATGGATTGCCTTTAAAGAGTCTCTTTTTGAATAAGAGCAATGAGCTTAAGACGACAGTAGTTGTTCCTATCCCGCTCAAGTATGTGAAGAAAGGTTATAACGAAGTTGCCGTTAAAGCTTATCTTAGGAGTCTGGCAGACCCGTGTCAGGATGTGGACAATCCGGGTAACTGGCTAAAGATACACCATGAGAGCGTGGTGCACCTCGAATACACGCTAAAAAAGGACCTCATGCTGAGTGATTATCCTGTTCCTTTCTTTGAACCTATATCTCCGAAGTATTTTAGAACAGTCGTTGTGGTGCCTGACAAACCATCTGGCAGAGAGGTTTCTGCAGCTTTCTCTTTAATTATGGATTGGGCGCAGAACTCTGCTTATGGAGGCTTTTTCCCTATAGTATCTACCGAGTCGGAGTTAACTGCATCGGATAGGAAGGACAAAAACCTTGTATATGTGGGTAGATTTAGCAACTTTAGTGCTGCGCTTAGGGGTTATGTCTCTTCCAAGGTAGAGATGAACTTAAGGGTAGGTAGTAGCTATCTGGTTCTTATGAGATCACCTTTCACAGATAAGAGGATGATGTTGCTGATAACGGGGTATGACGATCTGGATGTACTGAGAGGTGCGAAGGCTATTGCCATACCCACGATAAGAAGGCAGATGACGGGAAAGGTTGCCGTGATCGACAGAAGTGTGGTTCTCCCTATGAAGAGCAATTACAAGGTGATGGGGGACTTTATAACCATATCTGAGCTTGGTTACCCCAATATACTTCTGGAGGGTATGTATCATCAGGAGAAACTCGTTACATATATGGTTCCTACTAACTGGAAACTCAAGAAGGGAGCGTATGCGAAGATATACTTCAGACACTCCAAAGTATTAAGCCCAGATAGATCTTCTTTGACTATTACGCTCAACGATGTGCCTATAACTTCTGTTAAACTGACAAAGGAGAACGCAGACAGCGGTGAGGTGACGGTTAAGCTTCCAGATGAGATATTAAGAGGTGGAGTCCTGAACTTCGGTTTTAGGGCCTATCTTGACATTAATACTAAGGATTGTGCCAAGAACTATGTTGAAGATGCATGGGTATTGATAAAGGGAACATCGCTTTTCTACCTTCCGCACACGATACTACCCGCAAAGTTTTTAATAGAGTACATGCCGTACCTGTACATGGGTAAGGAGGGACTTAAAGATACTGATGTGGTGTTTACCGATAAACCTGACAGGGAAACGATGTCTGTACTCGCTAATATACTGGCATCGTGGCAGGATAAGATAACTCTGCCCATGCCCCCGAATGTGTATATTGTTAAAAATGAAAGAAACCCGGTATTTAAGAAGAAATCTAAGATGATAGTAGTTGGTAGAGCAAAGGCGTACCTGCACAAACTCTTCCCTAAGCTGATTGCCTATGACCCGAAAAAGAACAGGTTCTATTCGGACAGGTATCCTTTGGTACCAAAGTTTGTGAGGAATGCGACTATAATTCAGGTGGTAAACAATGGTGGCTACCCCCTGACATGGATAGTAGTTCCCAAGAGATTGAAACTCACTCCTGTGTACCTTCTCACGCTGGATGGGAGGTCGAGTACCAACATACCTGTAGGTGAACTTTCGCTTATATCTCAAACTGGTAAGGTTGTTTCCTTCGTGGAGAAAAAGAAGGAGAAGGAAAAGAAGAAGCAGAATATTGTATCCAGAGTGCTGGAGGCTGCAGCTGAGAGACGTATGCTTACGACTCTACTTGTTTTCTTGACAGCAGCTGCTATAATTGTAATCATCCTGCTGAGGAGGGAGAGAAAGAGATAACTTTGAAGAAGGGTGTATGGATAGTTTTAATAGGGATATATGGATGTCTGCTCCCACTTAGTCAAGTGGGAGCAGAGCCTTTTGCTTATACCGAGAGGGTGATCTACAACTTCGTGACCACTAAGCTCATGGATAGTGAGGGTGGGATATATTCTAATTATCATAATGATTATCCTGATAGTGATGTTGCAGGTGTGAACCACGATGTGCTTTCCGAGTCTGTGGGGTTGTTTATGGAGTATCTTTACCTTTATGACGATAAGAAGGGGTTTGATGAACAGGTAAGGTTGATTAGAAAGAGGTTTCTCTCTCCGGTTGGTTTACTATACTGGCGCATAAGGGAAGATGGTAAGAGGGAGAAGTCTAACGCCCTTATAGACGATTTAAGGATAGTGAAGTACCTGATTTTAGCTGGGGAAAAGTGGGAGGATGATACTTACATAAAGTTGGCTAAAAAGATAGCGAAGGCCATAGAGAAGTATAACACCTATAGAGGGTATCTGGTAGAAGGTGCTGACTGGAGCAAGGGATTCTTGTTTGGTTATTCTGTCACTAAGTCCAAAAGGGTTTGCGTAGCGTATCTTGACCTGTATGCGATTAAGCTAATTTCTGAGAGGATAAAGTCGTTTGCTCCTCTTTATAGGAGTTCTGCTGGTGTTGTGCTTGGAAGCGTTGTGGGTAGAAAGGTTAGAAAGTGCTTTTATCCTGCCAAGGGCATGTATGGAAAGGGCTATGCTGATTCGATAAACAGGCTGAATACCATTCAACACCTCGTTGAAGTTGGGTTTTCTCCTTACAGGATACTGGATCACCTGAGGGCTAAGTTCACGAATCCGATGTTTAAAGTGGACGATGCCGCTAGTTGTGCGCTCTCTGCAGAGATATTTACGAGTGTTGGTGATAAATATGGGGCAAAGTCTGCTTTGAGAAAGATGTTGAGGTTCTATATAAAGAAAGGGCCTCTGGTTGGTGGAATAGGTTACAGGGAGAGTGGACGGTATCATGTATACGCCTTCGATAACCTCCTTGCTATTGATGCGCTGCGTAGGTACTCTTTGAGGTGGAAAGAGTGAGTGTTTTACCTTTATCTGTTTGTTCGCTTTGTGTAATTTGGGTTCTAAAAGGGAGGTAGT
>Ga0256914_1003910_pt1 | contig 11501 bp, 17 predicted proteins | sample HulkmetaG_FD_191571 | JGI IMG/M metagenome (GOLD analysis project Ga0256914, IMG submission 191571) | Hydrothermal chimney microbial communities from Main Endeavour vent field at the Juan de Fuca Ridge, Pacific Ocean - Hulk | ecosystem: Environmental > Aquatic > Marine > Hydrothermal vents ...
AAGAGAAACATATGTCCTATGATGAGTTTTTAGAAGAGCTTATTCGACCAAAAGGAGTTATTGGTGCTTTACTAAGCTCGTTTAAACGGATGTTTTCTTAATAAAACATCCCCTTTTTAGTTCGTATGTACTTGTTGTGAAGGAGTGTAGCTTGCTAGACTTGTATCTGACTGTATGATACGTTGTCCATGAAGAAATCGGTTCTTATAGAACTTCTTTCTTGAAAAAGAGGTAATCATGACTTGTTTTTTAGCTGAACTTGCATGAATAAATTTATTATCCCCAATATAGATACCTACATGATTTACTTTTCCATGAAAACCTTTGGCTGTATCAAAAAAGACTAAATCCCCTTTTTGAAGTTCATTAAAAGAGACTTTTATACCTACGTTTGCTTGATGACCTGAGTAACGAGGTATGGTAATTCCATTCTTTTTAAAAACATATTTTGTATAGCCAGAACAGTCAAATGCAGAAGGACCATTTGCTGCCCAAATGTACTTTACTCCCAAATACTCTTTTGCTGTTTCTAAAATTTCATCTTTTTTTGTAAATGCGACCCAACTCTCTCCTACTTCAAGAGACTCTGTTGTCAACTCTTTACTTCCTGAAATATCCATCTCCATACTATTTTGAATATTAAGGGCTAACTCATCAAGAATAGTTGAGTCAATTATAGGATTATTTTCAGCTGTTTGGGGAATCTGTTTTACACCGTTATTGCTTACATGAAGAAGAGTAGGATTGTTGGTTTCTTGAGGAATTTTTAAAATTTTAATACCATCGTTATTGACTTGAATAATTTCTGAGGAGGAGATAGTCTTTAATGTTTTTATCTCTTGTTTGGTTCTCTTCGTATGATTTTTATCTTTTGACTCTGGGCTAACTTTTGATGCCTTCTCTTGCATACATCCTGAAAATAGAATGGGTATGGTTAATAATGCAAGAGAAACTTTCATGGTTTTTTTCAAAAAAATTCCTTTTCAACAATTAAGTTTTGCAATCGCTTAGATTACTCTATAAGAAAAATTAACCCATAATTGTGTAGAAATTGTGTAATAGGCTCAAAAAAGGCATTAAATGTTCATTAAAATGGTGTTTTTCACATTTATGTTACATTTTGTAGTGTAAATAATAATTTTTAACTTAAAATATTATATTAATATTTCTATAAAAAATCTTTATCTCTAAAGCTTTTAGCTGTTGGATTACGAATTTTTTTCAACTCCATATCAATATATTTTAAATGATTTAATTTTTTAATAGAAGCAATAGTTGAGTAACGGGTTTTTTCTCCATAATGGATAAAAATCAAAAAACCACTCTCATAAAGTCCTAAACGAATAGCAGCTGCTGTGGAGTAGGTTGTTAAAATGGTATCTTTTTTACTAATAGAGACTATATCCATAAAAAATTCCCTTGTCCAAAGTAGAGGGTTATGAGTAGGGGAGAATGCATCCTGATATACAATATCTATTTTTTTTTCTATTTTGGGAACAGAGGCTCTTGCATCGCCTAAAAGAATCTCTATTTTAAACTGTTCATCTTCATAATAGAAGTTTTCACTCACTTGATAGATGATTTCTTTTAATGAATTAAACTCTTTTGGATAGGTAAAATCTTTAAGAGAGGAGATAAGCTCTTTATCAAATTCAGGAGAAAGTATGTGAATTTTGACATTAAGCTTATGTTTTTTTATATAGTATAGGGTTGCAAAACTGTTGTATCCTAAACCAAAACATAGGTCTAAAATAGTTAAAGAAGAGAACTCTTTTTTAATAGCAAAAGCAGGTTTCACATGTTTTTCTAAGCTCTCATGTAATGCCCCATCTTTGGTAGAGTGGTATGGTTCGGAAAATTCCTCTGAAAAGAGTGTATTTGTACCATCTTCACAGAGAATGAGTTTTTTTTGAGAGCGTAAGGCTTCATTGTACATTTAAGGTTTAAAAGCCTGCTTCATCTAACTCTTTAAATTTAAAGGCTTCAATAATCTCTTCTATTGTCTCTTCTTCTCTAACCACAAGAACCATCATACCTTCGTTCATAAACTCCATATAGGATTCATATTTATCTCTCATAATAATAAAATCGACCCAATCTGTAAAATCTTCACGTTTGTCATAGAAACTTATCTCTTTTATAGTTCCTGCATCAAACTCAACCAATGCCCAATATTTAGCATCCATTACTTTTGTAATTTTAGACTGATTTCCATTTTTAGAATCAATACAAATCCAAATTAACATCTATACCCCTTTAAGTTTTTTCTTTGAGAGTTTTAAATCTTCATTACTCATAATTCCTATTTTTTTATCAAGTACCTCTTGGGCAATATTTTTTGCATCTTCAAGTGAATGCATCTTATATGTACCACATTGGTAGATATTAAGTTCAGGAATGTCTGACTGTTGTTTAACATTTAAAACATCAATCATTGATTTTTTCCATGCTTTGGCTACCTTTTTCTCTTTAGGTGTCCCAAGAAGTGACATATAGAATCCTGTTCTACATCCCATTGGAGATAAGTCAATAATCTCTACTTTTTTAGAGTTTAGGTGGTCTCTCATGAATCCTGCAAAGAGATGTTCAAGGGTATGAATTCCTTTTTCGCTTAAAATTCCTTTGTTTGGTACACAAAAACGTAAATCAAAAACGGTAATCTCATCTCCACTTGGTGTGGTCATTGATTTTGCTACTCTCACTGCTGGTGCAGGCATTTTTGTGTGGTCTACTCGAAAACTGTCTAATAATGGCATATAAAATCCTTATGTTCTTTTTTAATTAATATTAAGTTGGAAATATACAATAATAACCATAAAAGATGCTAATATATCAAAAAATTAAAAAATGCTATGGAGAGACGGATTATGGACAAGTCAGAAGAGTTTGAAGGTGCTGTTAAAAAAGTTTTAGAGTTATTAGGAGAGAATCCAGAACGAGAAGGATTGTTAAAAACACCTTCTCGTGTGGCAAAAGCGTGGGAGTTTTTAACCGAGGGTTATCATCAAGACCCTAAAGAAATTTTAAATCAAGCACTTTTCTCAACAAGTAATGATGAGATGGTTGTTGTGCGAGATATAGAGTTCTACTCCACCTGTGAACATCATATGTTACCAATTATTGGAAGAGCTCATGTTGCGTATATTCCTGATGGTAAAGTAGTAGGACTCTCTAAAATTCCTCGTATTGTAAATGTTTTTGCACGACGCTTACAGATTCAAGAGCAGATGACCGAACAGATAGCAGATGCAATTTCTGAAAGTATTAACCCAAAAGGGGTAGCTGTTGTTTTGCATGCAAGACATATGTGTATGGAGATGAGAGGAGTACAGAAGATTAATTCTACAACGGTTAGTTCAGCTCTGCGTGGACTCTTTAAGAGTGACCAACGTACACGCTCAGAATTTTATAATATTATCAATACTCCTGCACCTTCTAATTTTTAGAGGGTTGCAATTTTTCTATTATCTCTTCACGCTCTTTAATAAAAGCAAGTATCTCTCGTTCATGCTCTTTTTCTTCTCTTAACTGTTTGGAATTTAGACTCTCTATCTGATTATTTTTAGTTTTAATCAATAAGTCCCTCTCTTTTAACTTCTTTATTAGATGATGAATTTTTAGTTTCTGTTCACGATTTTCCAATAAGGTTTTATTGTTTTCAGAGAGTAGCTCACTGTTTTTTACTTTGTATCGTAATCGTTCTTCATTTAAGCTATCTAACTCTTCTCTATTTATTATATTATGACTCTGTTTCGTTTTTTCTTTTGACATTGCTTTTGTAATAAGCCATCCAAAGGTATAGCCCAATAGAATAGCCAATACCAGATAGATTGAAATTTCTGTTATAATTTCTGACACTATTTAATCCTTTTTAGAGTGATTTCTAAATATTTTCTTTTATCATTATTCTCTTGAATCTCTTCGCCATAACCAATAGCTGAAATAAAAATTATATTACTACGACTACTTATATAGCTTTTTAATTGGTCTGCTCGTTGTTGGGAAAGCTTCAAATTTACTTGTTTTGATTCTTTTGTACTGGTATGGGTTTTGATTTCTAAAATAGCTTTCTCTTTTAAATTATTGAGTACACGCAGTATCTTTGCTAAAGTCTGATAATTTTCTTTACTATTGTTATTTTCTAAAAGATAATCATTTTTATCGAAGCTAATAGCTCTATATGTTAAAATTTGATTAATCTTTTCTTGTGCAAACTTTATTGTTCTTTGAGTTGCATGTGTATTTCGTTTGCGTAAGTAGCTTTTATGATAATTTTTTTGAATATTTGAAACTCTTATTTTCTCCATTTTTGCTAAATAGAGTGGTTTGGCTGTAAATAGTAGAGTAATCGAGATTAAAAGGGTAGATAAAAGTATAAAAAATAGAAGAATAATTTTTGTTGGCATGCCTTGTCCCATAAAAGTTTTAGGTTATAATTTTAGCATAAAAATATTTTTTAATATATATAATTATATCTATTATTGCAACGTTTTATTTTATTTTAAACTATCAGAAATGATGAAAATCAATAAAAAATATTTTTTCTTTCAAAATGCCTATTTTATGGTACTTTATAGCCAAATCTACCAAAAGTATTAAACTAATCTTAAAAAAAATATTTAAAAATTAAGTTAAGTCAATATTTATTTTATATAGAATTGTGATGTAACAAAAACAAAAACAAAAATACAAAATGAAAGGATACTTTTATCATGAAAATTAGTGTAATGGGAATTGATTATAATCAATTATTAAGTGGAAAAGTCTTAGCAGAGATGGGAAATGAGGTAACGTATATATCACAAGATAATAAACGTATAGAGAATATAAAACGAGGATATTATAACGCTGACGAGGCGATGGTTATAAAAAGTATGGACACTAAAAGTTCAGTAGGCTTTACAACAGATATTCGAGAAGCACTATTAGATAGCAATATGTGTTTTATTGCTGAAGGTTATATGGATAGCAGTACAGATGAGATGATAAAAATCTTAAAAACAGCCCAAGTTGTTGGTGCAAATATGAGTAAAGATATGTTTATTGTTGATCGTTCAGGGGTTTTCAATTCACAAACTGATGCAATTAAAGAAGTGATTCAGGAAGAGCTTTCTAAAAGAAATGCACGATTTTCATTTGAAGTGATTGCCAATCCAAATTTTTTAAAGGCTTAATCTTAGGCTCATAAATTGTTTATGCAAAATGAAATAAAGTTAAAGTATTTCATTTAAATTAAAAAATAAACCTTATATTTATCATAACTACTGCATAATTCGTTCAAAAAAGTATTTTATGAGCATAAATTTAATTGAAAAGTCACTTATCCCCCTATCTGTAGCAACACTCTTACTTGGGGGATTTTTTTGGCAGTTTACTACAGTATACCCCTTTCTTATTGACCATTTTCGTAATGATAAACTCTCTACTTTATACACACATCTTATTCTATATACTTTTTTAATTTTTATTCTATTTACCTCTTTTGCTAACTTAATTAACTATTTTCTTTTAAAATCCAAAACTTTTATAGCTATTACACTTTTAGTTTTTCTCGTTTTCTATCTGCAATTAAATACGTTAATCAGTGATTTATTTCATTATTTTCTGAATTTTCCACTCTCTGATAACGCATTAATGGGATTGGTTCTATTTATCGTCACAAGCGTTGGCTATGCTATTTACAGTTTAATTTTACTATTCTTTAATAAATTTATACCCTTAAGTCATATTTTTATATTTACACTTTTGGGTTTACTCTATTCAGCTCTCTTTATTGAGAGCTTCTGTTACCCTGTTTTAGAAATCTTTAGTAAATTTTAATAATTTTTTATCTTTTAAAGTATCAAGAAATCTTATCTAATTTCATAATCTTTAAGTAATTCTTTAAATATCTACTGCTAAACTTAAATTAAATACTACAAAAGGGTAATTGATGAAGAAAATAATTACAACTTGTATGGCTACCGTAGTCGTACTCACTTCGCATGCAGTAGCCGAATTTAATTTTGATAAAGCTCCCGTTAAGCTTTCTGCATACTATTTAGCAGGGATTCAATCAGTAGCTGATATTAAATCAAAATTAACAACAAATGGTTTTACCGTATTGGCAACAGATACAGTTTTAAAAGATAAAAACGTTATTACGATTACAAATGATGAGTTAAAAGCAACTAACTCTTATATGGCAACTCTACATATTCTTGTCAATACAAAAGATAAGGAAGTTCGTGTTCAAAACCCATCTTATCTTGCTTCAGCCTATATCAAAGGCTACAAATATGGAGATTTCAAGGCAACCCTAAACTCTTTGGAAAAAGTTTTAAGTACTATGATTCCTGTTCTTCAACAAAAAGAGATTGAGAAACTTCCTGAATATCATTTTATGTTTGGTATGCCTTATTTAGAAGATACTATTACTGTTGCTAAAAATGTAAGCTCTCCAAAGGCATCGAAAAGCTCTTATAGTTTAAAACTACCGAATGGTTCTATTTTAGTAGGTCATAATTTAACTCAAGAGACAAGCAATTTTTTAAATAAAATTCATCAAACTAAAAATACACAACTCCTTCCTTATGAATCAATGATTAAAGATGGAATAGCAAGTATTCTCGACCCAAAATACTATCTTGCTCTCTCATTACCAAATTTGAGTATGGGCGAATTTATGAAGATAGCAACTACTCCCGATGCCATTGAAAAAGAGATTGAAAAGGCGTATAAATAAACATGAAATTACTATTTATTGTACTTTTATCTGCTTTATTATCAGCAGGAAAAATTACTGTAGCTGTAGCAGCAAATGTTTCGTATGCGATTGATGATTTAAAAAAAGAGTTTCACACTCTTTATCCTGATACTAAGGTACAAATTATCTTAGGTGGAACAGGTAAATTAGTAGCTCAGATAAAACATAAAGCTCCTTACGATATTTTAATGGCTGCCAATATGATGTACCCAAAAAGTCTTTATATTGATGGTTCTGCTGTTACAAGACCTTTGGTATATGCACAAGGCTCATTAGCCTATTTTTCAAAAAAAGAGATGGATTTTTCAAAAGGAATCACTCTCTTAAGAGATAAAAAAATTAAACGAATTGCTCTAGCCAACCCCAAAACTGCACCTTATGGACAAGCCTCTGTAGAAGCACTAAAAAATGCTCATCTTTATGAAAAAATAAAAAGTAAGTTTGTCTATGGAGAGTCCATTTCTCAAACCCTTATCTATGCCATGAGAGCAACAGATATAGGATTAATTGCAAAATCAGCACTCTTTAGTCCTAAGTTGGTTCATTTTAAAAAAGGAAAAAACTGGACAGAGCTTGACCCTAAACTCTATACTCCTATTGACCAAGGAGTTGTTCTATTAAAACATGGAGAGAAAAATGCAGAGGCATCAGCCTTCTATGCATTTATTTTTACTAAAAAAGCAAAAAATATTTTTGAAAAATTTGGATACATCGTACCGTGAATCAGCTCAAAGCAAAAGTTATTCACATCAAAAATGTAGATACTCTTCATTATCTAACTTTTTCTCTAAATCAACAAGTTATTCACATGTTAAGTTTAGAATTAGATTCAAAATTAAAAGTAGGAACGTTTGTTCATTTGGCTGTAAAGGCTACACATGTATCTATTGCTAAAGAGCTAAATTACTTATTAAGTTTAGATAATAGATTAGAAGGAACAATTATTTCTATAGAAGATGGGGAGATTCTCTCATCAATTTGTTTGGATATAGAGGGATTTTTATTGGAGAGCATTATAAGTATGGAGTCTAGGAAAATGATGAATCTGCAAATAGATGATAAAGTAGTAGTGTTGATAAACTCTGCTGATATTTCGATAGTAAATGAGAACAAACATGTTTAAAAAATTCTTTTTTATGTTAAGTTTATTGTTTTTATTTTGGGGTTGTGAAACAGATTATCCCGTTTATTCGGGCTTTTGTAGCAAAGAGAAAAGTAAATCCATCTCTTGTTTAAAATACGATATTTTTATGGATAGTCAAGATAAAAAAACAATAGAAAAAAAGTTAATATTCAAAGAGAGCAAATCCTGTGATTTTTCCCTAAAGTTGACAAAGTATTATGTAGGAAAATGTAGTAATCCCGATGTAAAAAGCAGAGGTGTAGGTTCTAATGGATATATCCGTATAGAAATTATAGAAAAGGGTAAATGTTATTTTAGAGCTCAAAATGAGTTTGATAGTGATGAAAAAGGAGCTTTTTTTAGGGTTTTAGAACGTATTAAAAAAAGTCTAGTAAAATGATAGAAACTCTAATGCATTTAGACCTAGCTCCCTTTTTATTATCGTTTAAATTAGCAGGACTTACAACACTTATACTTTTTATAATAAGCCTACCATTAGCATGGTACTTATCTCAAACCAAATCAAAAGCCAAACCATTTTTAGAGGCTATTACGGCTTTGCCTATTGTTTTGCCTCCTTCAGTTTTGGGTTTTTATATCTTAATTGTATTCACAAAAGTGGATTTAAATTTCTCATTTGTTGGTTTGGTTATTGCCAGCTGTTTCTACTCATTGCCTTTTATGGTTCAGCCACTACAAGGAGGCTTTGAAACATTAAATAAGAACATGTTAGAAGCCTCGTACATATCAGGAAAAAATCAATTGGTTACTCTATTAAAGGTAGCAATACCCAACAGTAAACCAGCTATTTTAACTGCGATTATTATTACTTTTGCTCATACGGTAGGCGAATTTGGTGTGGTCTTGATGATTGGGGGAAGTATTCCAAATGAGACAAAAGTTGCCTCAATAGCTATCTATGAAATGGTAGAGATTATGGATTACAGTACAGCTCATATTTATAGTGGACTTATGGTATTGATTAGTTTTATAGTGCTTTTAAGTGTCTATATCTTTAACCATACTCAAAAGAAGATAGGTGGTTTTCATTAATGATAAGAGTAGATATAAATAAAAAATTACATGGCTCTAATGGAGAGATGAATTTAACCATAGATTTGACCATACAAAAGGGCGATTTCGTGGCTATTTCAGGAAAAAGTGGTAGTGGGAAAACAACACTTTTACGAATTTTGGCAGGCCTAGAGAGTGCAGAAGGTATGATTAAAATAGATAATGAAGTTTGGCAAGATAAAAACCATATTTTAGCTGTGCAAAAAAGAGGAATAGGTTTTGTTTTTCAAGATTATGCACTCTTTCCTAACATGACGGTAGAAGAAAATCTACTCTTTGTAGAAAAAGATAGAGATTTAGCTAACTATCTATTAAAGATAACGGAACTTACTGTTTTAAAAAATAGATTACCATCTACCTTAAGTGGAGGGCAGAAACAACGAGTCTCTCTCTGTCGAGCATTTATGCAACAACCAAAACTACTCTTGATGGATGAACCCTTCTCTGCACTTGACCCCTCTATGAGAAGAAAATTACAAAATGAAATTTTAATTCTACACAAAAAATTTAAAACAACAGTAATTATGGTCAGCCATGACCCTGCTGAAATTTATCGTTTGGCTTCTCGCGTGTTACTCTTGGAACAAGGAAGTATTATACGTGACGGAACACCAAAAGAGGTTCTATTAAAAACATCGGGTTCCCAAAAGTTTTCATTTGAGGGAGAGCTATTAGAGATTATAAAAGTAGATATTATTCATGTAGCTATTGTGGCAATTGGTCAACAGTTGGTAGAGGTAGTAATTTCAAAATATGAAGCAGAAAAATTAACTATAGGAAGTATAGTTCAGTTAAGTACAAAAGCTTTTTCTCCTATAGTTAAAAATTCGTAAACTCATATGGGAATATCTTAGGTTTAGGATAAATTACCAAAAAGTTACACATTTTTAGAAAAAAATAGAGATTATTTTAATTTTTTCCAATTAAGAGTAAATTTATCCTATTTAGACTATAATCCTTGACATAAATCAATAAAACAAGGAAATTAAATGGCAACAGTAACATTTAAAAATGACATCGTATGTAATTTAGCAGGAACAGAATTAAACGTAGGCGATACAGCTCCAGTAGTAACAGTAGTAAACTGTAACCCAATGCTTCAAAATGAGCAAGTTGGTGGAGAAGGTAAAGTTCAACTAGTAATCGCTGTTCCTTCATTGGATACAGGTGTATGTGATGCAGAGACAAGAAGATTTAACACAGAGGCTGCAAGTCTTGACGGTGTAGAAGTAATGACAGTATCTATGGATTTACCATTTGCTGCTGCTAGATGGTGTGGTGCTGCTGGAATTGAAAATATCAAAGTATGTTCAGATTTCAGAAACAAAGATTTCGCAAACGCTTATGGTGTTCTTTTAGCTGATGGTCCTTTGGCTGGTGTAACTGCAAGAGTTATCTTTGTAGTTGGTAAAGATGGTAAAATTGCTTACAAGCAAACTGTACCTGAAATTACAGAAGAGCCTAACTACGAAGAAGCTCTTGCTGCTGCAAAAGCTGCTCTTTAAGCACCCGACCCTCGAACTCCTTTAAAATCCTCTTCTTTTGAAGAGGATTGAACTTTTTTCTTCTTTTCCCCTTTTTAACTTTTTCGCTATAATACCTTTAATGAGATATACACCTAAACAGATTGAAAAATACCAACGCCAACGCTATATTACCTTTTTAGAAAAAGTAACCAAAAATCTTTTTAAGATGTTTCGTGATGATAAAATTACACAAGAACAGTTTTTGAAAAAATTTAATGAGTTGGTTAAAAAACTAGATGAACAGGTATCTATTCAACTTAATTCAGAATATCATCATCAGATGAAAAGTTATATTGAACGTCTTAGACTAGAGGTTCAAAGTGAATTTAAACTGGATGATATTCGGGATGCAAATATGACATTGCTTAATCGACTTCAAAAATTAAAGAATGGTAGCTCTTATAAAAAAGATAAACACAAACATAAGAGCCAAAATCAAGATTGGGGTTAAGAGGCTTTTTTATCTTTTTGTTGTTTCTTCTCTAAAAGTTTCCAATAGATTTTTTCAAAACTTTTTTCAAGTAAACTTTTTGGTTTTTTATTTAGCTCCAGTTTATTAATTGATGTGAATTTTTTTGAATTTTTTTCTAGAAAGTTTTCAAGTCTTTCAAAATCTTTCTCTTTCATCTCGTCGGGATGGTAGCAGATAGTCCATGTTCCAAAAGGCATCTCTCTTGGTTTCCAAAGTTGTTGTGGAATCCAATGCATATCGTATGCATAATAGGGAGACCAAGCAATTCCATCAGAGATAATAGTAATATCACTCTCTTCTTTTAAGGCTTTAATGGTATTTTCATCAAAAGAGTGTGCTGGAGCTATCCAAACACGAGAAGATATGTTGTGTTGTTTAAATATTTTTATCCCCTCTCTTATCTTCTCTTTTTGCTTCTCTAATGAAACTCCTGCAAATTCAGAATAATCATTAATTGGAACAATACTTTTATGCTTGGTTATATATTTATGTTCAAAGCCATGTAGAGCAATCTCCCAATTTTTATTTTGCCATTTTTTTACATGTTTCCAAAAATCCTCA
>Ga0256914_1003911_pt1 | contig 11498 bp, 7 predicted proteins | sample HulkmetaG_FD_191571 | JGI IMG/M metagenome (GOLD analysis project Ga0256914, IMG submission 191571) | Hydrothermal chimney microbial communities from Main Endeavour vent field at the Juan de Fuca Ridge, Pacific Ocean - Hulk | ecosystem: Environmental > Aquatic > Marine > Hydrothermal vents ...
GAACGTGGTAAAATCCATGATCACCGTTTTATTGGTCTCGTCCTTGTTAATCATGGGACGTTTGGCCACCACTTCCACAGCTTCGCCTTCGATGGCCTGAACCTTGAGCCGGAAGTTGACCTCAGTGGCCAGGTCGGTGCGTACCGGTACACCGGTTTTCACCACCTTCTGGTATCCGATCATGGAAGCTTCCACATCGTAGGTTCCCGGGGGAATATTCAGGATGATGAAGTATCCGTCCATATCCGTAGCGGCACCTAAGTTCGTTCCTTTCAGAACCACATTCACCCCCGGCAGGGGTTCGCCGGTGTCCGCGTCCTTCACCACTCCGCGAATTTTACCGGTGGTACCGGCCAGTCCGAAGCTATACAGGAGAAAAAACAGTACGACGAAAGATAAGGTGAGCGGTTTTTTGCGGTACATAAAATGGACTCCTGCAATAAATTCGCTTTTTTGTTCAATTAAATCAGAGAAATCGGGGAACCCCTTTGCAAAAGGAGTTCCCCGACGGTAGCACTATTTCACCAGCAGCATTTTTCGAGTTGCGGTAAAATCTCCCGCTTTCAGGGTGTAGAAGTAAGTTCCCGAAGGCATCTGGCTGGCATCCCATACCACCGCTTTAAATCCGGCGGTCATGCGCTGGTTTACCAGAGTGGTTACTTCCTGTCCCAGTGCGTTGTAGATGGTAAGCGTCACGTGAGCGTCCCGGGTCAGATCGAAGCGGATGGTGGTGGTGGGGTTGAAAGGATTGGGGTAATTCTGATGCAGGTTGAATTTTTCCGGCATGATTCGGGTGAGCGGTGGTTGAATGCCCACAATGCTTTTGACGGTGTCGGTGGGGACTCCCATGTAGTAAAGCTGGTCGGTGTGGGGATCGCACTCTTTGCGGTACACAATATGCAATTTGTCCGTAGCGATACGTGCCATGCCGTTGGGGGATTGTCCGACCCAGTGATCGAGCACGGAAACCGGTCCCTGCCAGGTGTCGCCGTTATCTTCGGAGAAGACGATGAACATGTTGAAATTAAACAGCTTGGGGTCTCCATGGGAGCCGGTGGTATCCACCACATCGGAGTAGCAGTAGTACAGCGTACCGTCCGGTCCGATGGCCGGATCGTTCATGGGATGACGTTCCAGATCGGGTGGTAGGTCGCCCCAGGCAGCCAGACCGTTTACCAGCAATTGCGGTAGCACAAATTCGTTGATGCTCCAGGTAGTTCCGTCAAAGCGCAGGTCGTAAGCGCGGTAAGGCTGGTCTCCGGGAACACCGCTGGAGGTGTGCGCCAGAGTAGTGTCGAAGCCCAGACCGAAGATGTGCCAATTTCCGGCATTATCCAGAATGGGGTTGCTGAAGTTGCGGTACACGTCGCTGTTCTGGAAGGTGAGCGATTCGCTTCCCGGAATGCCAGAGATAGCGCTCCAGGTTTGTCCCCCATCGCTGGAATGGGAGTAGATGAGGCGCCACATATCATCTTTTTGAATTTTGGCCAGTCCTACAGCCATTAATTCATTGTTGGGGCCGCAGGTAACTCCCAGACCGGAAGAGGAAAGGTCATGCACCCAGTTGGGGGCACCACTGTCTGCGGGAACCGCCGATGCGACCACGTGCGGTGCACTCCAGTTGAATCCACCGTCCGTGGAGATGTAGCAATACAGGCCTTCGCCCGGAGCAGCATTGTGATAGGAGCCAACTGCCATTAAATTGGGATTGTCCGGTGCCACAGAAATGGAGTTGTACCGGCTGTACAGCACCGTGTCCGCTGAACCGGAGTTGTCGATCATGATGTTGTCGAATAAACCGCCTCCCCATCCCAGCACGTCGTAGGCCAGCACGGGACGGCTATCCTGATCCGGGCCTTCCGGATTGCGGTCGGCATACACGATGAGCGGAGTGGTGGTGGTTCCCCAAACCGAAGCGTAACGGGCGTTCATTTCCGTACCCACTCCCTGATTGATGTTTTCGTAGATCGTCCAGGTCTGACCCCCGTCGGTGGATACCGCTGCGGTAATTCGGCGCGGATTTGGCTGACCACTATAGTAACGGTACCAGGCAACAATGAGATTGCCGGTAGTAGGTTCGCAGAAAATCTGCGATTGATGGCCCCGGTAAATACCGTTGTACACCGCCGAGTCGATATACGTGGGGGTGACAATCGGAACCGGGCCCTGTGCCAGCACGGTGGAACCCATGGCGAATAAAAGAACAAATAAAATGAGGCTGGTAACTTTGGTATGCATAGCTGACCCCTTATTTTAGTTGATGTGAGATTTAATGGTATCGCATTTACTCAAAAAAACAGATTATGCGCATCTCAGGTAAGCATTCAACAACAGAGGGAACGGGTCGCTACCATGCCTGTGGAGAGGTGGAGGATGGATCGATTCGAGAGTGGATTAAAGTAGTATTTTCACAAGTCAAAAGTCATTTTCCAGTGTTTGTTCCCATTCACTGAGAGTATAATAAAACCAACCAAAAATGTCAACCCCTATTTGCAACATATTTTTCAAATTTAATCGATAATTGAAACAAATATTTTCAACAAAAAACTGTAATGTATTGTTTTCGGGGGAGTTAAAATGTCCTAATTTATTAAATTAAATCGATGTTTATCGTTAACATAACTGAAACAACGGAGTTTCTACCTGAAAATATTGTTTCAGAAAAGATAATAGTTGATTTTTTCCGTTCCCATATTTTATATTGAATTGGCATAAAAAACGGATGATCTGGTAACTTCTTAAGATGGCAAATCGCTGAAAAACAATCTCTACCGGATAACCTCCTCTCCTCCGAAGATTCCGGGTTTGTGCATTTCGTGTTTTGGACATTCCTGTTTGAACAGCTTGCAACGGTGTTTGGAGAAGAAGGTGATTGATAATTAGTGCTGTTGTTTCGCTTACCCCGGGAAGTTGATTGCGGGGAAAAGATGCCCACTTTTAAATTGCAGGAGGCCGCAGGGTGCAAATGGAAGTGGTTGTTTTTGTGGTGATGACGCTCTCTTTTATTCTGGCGGCCATGTGGTTGAAATGGCCCATTGGTGTTTCGCTGATGGCTGCCTCCGTCATTGGTGCACTGGTGGGGGGAGTGGGTTTTCCCCTGCGTCACCTGGTGGAAGGAACTTTCGCATATCTCGACCCCATTTTAATTATTGCCACCGCCATGGTGTTCATGGAGGTGCTTCGACGCTCGGGTTCGCTGGAAAATCTGAGTCGGCTTATTCTGCTGAAGCTTCATCGCTATCCCCTCTGGCTGATTGTGTCCATCACGCTGTTTATCATGTTTCCCGGAATGATTACCGGTCTTTCCACTGCCACGGTACTGACCACGGGTGCCATTGTAGCACCTGCGCTCATTCGGCTGGAAATCCCCCGGCTCAAAGTGGCTGCCATGATTGCCATGAGCGCCATTTACGGGATGATTGCTCCGCCCATAAATGTTCCGGCTATGATTATTGGCGGCGGTGTGGACATGCCTTACATCGGTTTCGACCTTCCCTTAATTGTGGCAACATTTCCGCTGGCTATTGTGGTCAATCTGGCGCTGGGTTACTCCCATGTTCGTCGGGCAAACATGGAACGGGTACTTGCCGCGCTTCGGAAGGAAGACCAACAGGCGGGAACGGTGTGGTTGCATTTCCCGCTGGTTCTGGTTATTCTGCTACTGGTGGGCATTCGGGTGTTTCCGGGAATTTTCCCCAATCCGGGAATTCCGCTTATTTTTCTCATTGGAAGCGGGGTAGGGGTTTTTACCGGAAAGAAATTTCGTTTCTTCTCGGTGGCCACCGATTCGCTTCACCAGGGATTGCCAGTAATCGGGATTTTGTTGGGCATCGGAATGTTCATTCAGATTATGACCCTGACCGGTGTGCGCGGTTTGCTGGTGATGGCCAGTCTGAGTTTGCCCTCCCTATGGCGATACCTGGGCATTTCCACCATGATGCCACTTTTCGGAGCCATTTCCGCTTACGGGTCGGCTTCGGTTTTAGGAGTGCCGTTTCTGCTGGCGTTTCTGGGTAAGAACGAAATCATCGTCGGGTCAGCGCTTTCGCTCATCTCCGGTTTAGGAGATTTAATGCCTCCTACTGCTCTGGCGGGTATTTTTGCCGCTCAGGTGGTGGGCGAAAAAAATTATTTCAAAGTGCTGAAGTACACCATCCTGCCAGCCGTCCTTACCGCTGTGTGGGGTATTGGAATGATTGTTTTTGCCAATGCGCTGGCCAGAATCCTGTAATCTGACTTTAACAAATAATCCGGGTGCAACCATGTTGACAATGATTTATCAGGGAATTCTTCTTTTTTTTATCGTGCTATTTGTGCGGGCGGTGTTTCGGGAGAAGAAAAAAAGCATGCAACTCACCGCGGCTGTGGCTTGCATTCCGTTTATCCTGCGGCTGCTCATGATAAAGTGAAACAATTCGGCATTCTCCGCCCTTTTATGTGGTAAAAAATGACCCTGTGAAAGATATCCCGGAATGGATGCGCAAAAAATGAATCATAAAAAACGGAAAGATAGGGTGAAACCAAAAGTTTTCCATGAGGCAGGAATCAGCCTTCTTTTTCTGCTTGCGGTGGTTGGGGTGATGGTGCTGGTGGCACGGGATTTCCGCAGGATGTGGCAACCGGAAATGCTTCATCCATCCCCGGCTCTCACGCGCATTCTGCATCTGCACGATTTCCATGCCCCGCTGGCGGGAACCCGGGGAGACGCGGAAATTTATTGTTTTGAATCCGGCCAATCGGGTGGCAAAATTCTGGTTCTGGGGGGAACCCATCCTAATGAACCGGCCGGATTTGTGGCTGCGGCGCTGTTAGTGGAAAATTTACAGGTACGCACTGGCAGTGTGTATGTAATTCCCCGGGCAAACAGCAGCGCATTCACTCATACCGAACCGCAGGAGGCTTCCCCGGAATATTTTACCATTCCCGGGAAGAATGGTCCCCGCACGTTCCGCTTCGGTTCCCGCTTCACCAATCCCATTGACCAGTGGCCCGATCCGGATATATACCTGCACTACCCGTCCGGTCAGGAACTGGCTGGCAGCGAAACACGCAACCTGAATCGCTCCTATCCCGGTAAACCGGATGGCTCCCTTACCGAGCAAATCGCTTATGCCATTGTGCAATTTATTAAAGGAGAAAAAATCGACCTGGCTTTCGATTTACATGAAGCATCTCCGGAATATCCGGTGGTGAACGCCATTGTTGCCACCGAGAGCAGTCAGGATATTGCTACCGAAGCGGTGCTGGAACTGGCTTTCGAAAATCTACACTATTCCCTGGAGCCGTCTCCCCACAATTTTCGCGGATTGAGTCATCGGGAATGGGAAAATTTCACCGGGGCAAAACCCATCCTGATGGAAACGGCTAATCCCATTCAGGGGCGTTTGCGGGGTCGCACCGATGCCCGCTTGATATTATCCGGCTGGGATCGCATGTACCTGAAAGCTGCCCGCCTGGGAATTCTGAGTGTGCCTTACGATTCCACCGGTCTGCCTCTGAAGTTGCGGGTGGGGCGGCATCTGGAAGCATTTGCTAAAATTGTGGAAGTTTTCTCCCGTCATTATCCCGACCGGGCTGTACAACTGGACGGAATTCCCTCCTATCAGACGCTGATGGCAAAGGGACTGCGGGAGTATTTTTAGCCGGAGCTGCCCGGATTGGGATTGTGTGCAAGGTGTGGAAAGGAATTTTCGCTCTGGCTGAAGTGTGGTTTGGAGATCACTATTGACGGATGAATAAAAAAACCGGAGGTTTGGAATGAGACAGCTTATGGTGTCTTTGCTGATGTTGATGGTGCTGAGCGCTATGGCGGCAGAAAAAACTGCTTCTGAATTTCACGCCAGCGATCCGGTGCTAATTACCAGCGCCGGGCAGAGCTCCGATGTGCTGATGGTGAAACTGTTAGCAGAACGTGCGGGTATTGCCTATCAGTTCGATAAAATGGCGCAACCGGACATGCTGAAAGAGGTGAAAACTCTGATTCTGGTAGCCGGTGGCAGCAGCAAAGGGTTGGGCGCTGCCCGCATCGATAAGGAACAGGAGTTGAATCGGGTGAAACAATTAGTGGCCAGGGCAGAGCAGGATCATATTCCCATCGTGGCCATTCATGTAGGGGGCAAAGCACGGCGTGGAAAGTTGTCCGATTATTTTAGCGACTATGTTGCCCGCCATGCCAATCTGCTGATTGTGGTAAAAGAAGGGGATTACGACGGGTTCTTTTCCCGAATTGCTCAGGAAAAAAAGATCCCCATTCATTTGCCTGATGAATTGCAGGATGTTCAGCAGGAATTGAAACAGGTGTTTCAGAAATAAAGTGTGAGACAAGATGAAAAGACTGCTCACTGCTTTTGCTCTCCTGATGGGGTTTTCCCTTCTGTCGGCTTCCACCATTGGGGTGGCCACCGGAAGCTGCACGGTGGATGGTCGGCCGCTGCTGTTTAAAAATCGGGATCGCACTGACGCCTGGCCGCCGGATGTCATCTTCTATCTGGGACTCGCCGGAGAGTACAGCTTTGTGTATCACAACACCTATTCCCACGGACACACCCAGGCTCGAATGGGGATTAACACGGCGGGATTTGGTATTGGCAATACCGATAGCGAAAATTTGCAGGGTGCCGGGGTAGGGATGAACAATGGCGAGCTGATTATGCACGCGTTGAAGTATTGCGCGACCATTCAGGATTTTCGCAATATGCTGGATAGCACCAACGGTGCGCGGCGCGTGCATGCCCACATCGGTGTTATCGATTCCACCGGAGCCGGATCTCTGTTCGAAGTGGATGGATTCACATACGTGGAACTTATGGTGGTGGACAGTGCCGCCACCATGGCCAACACCGCCAAGTTTCATCCCAATGCCGGGCCACCCGCATCCGGCTCCACCTCCCCGCAGCGAGAAGGACGGGTGGCGGAACTGTTTAGCCTGGCACCCAACGGAGTGATGGATTATCGCTATTTTGTGGAAGAAATCATGCAGGATTTTTCGGAGACTCAGGCAATTGAGAATATGATGCCGGTGGGGCAGTACCTGACCAATCCGGTAATCTCGCGCTACAAAACGGTGGCCGGAGCAGTGATTCGCGGGTGCAAGCCGGGGGACAATCCGCTGATTGAATCAACAATGTGGCTGGCGATGGGAGAACCGTCCCTTTCTATTGTGCTACCCTTCTTCCCCAATGTACCGGTGACGTTTGCTTTTGTGCGGCCAACCGCCGGAGACGGAGGTATGGCCGGTTCCACCGACCGGATGCGCCAATTGGTGTACAGTTACGCCAACGGACGCTACGGCGACCACTGGGCAGATACCTATCGTTTGGTGGATATCCGTTCCTACACGTTTCCCCTGGAAGATAGCCTCTTTCACAATTATGAGCAGCAACTCCCGGTCTGGCGTAGCCTCCCTGCTCAGCAAGCAGCGGATTCCATGTTGTTCTGGAGTTATCGGATTCAGATGTTTGCCAAACAGGAGTACGACCATATTTACCAGCTGCTCGGTGTACAGAAGCCCCGGACGGAAATATCGCAAAGCACGGTGTTGTTGCATCTGTATCCCAACCCGTTTAACGGAAGTTTACGACTGCGTTACCGAATTACCCGGGGGGATTCCCCGCAATTTCGCATCTACGACGTGTCGGGACGATTGCGCTGGGAGAAACAGCTTGCACCTCAATCACCAGGCTGGCATGAGCTCGAACTGCCTTTTTCCGCCATTTTACCCCGTGCTGGAGCCGGGATTTATTTTGTGGAATATCGGTGCAGCGGTGCGATGCGGGTGAAAAAAGTGGTGTATGTCCCGTAATAAAAAAAAGAATGGAGTAAGCAGGAAAGGGCTGAGTGTGAAGAGGAAAAAGGGAATGCTACCCGGAAGTTGGAGAATCTGTTGGGTTGTGTGGCTGGTGATTGCATTAGTGTGGAGTTCACCGGCGCAGGATGATGGCGAAGCGTGTACCATCGGAGTGGCTTCGGGAATGGCAACCAGCGATGGCCGTCCGTTGCTCTGGAAAACCCGCGACAACAGCGACAAACCCAACAACGAAGTGGTGTTTAACACCTCCTACCGATATGGTTTTGTTGAAGTGGTCAATGCCGGTGGGTCGTATGCCTGGATGGGGGTTAACGAAAAAGGTTTTGCCATTGTGAACTCTTACGCAGGGGATTTGCCGGCAGCCTCTTCCGGAATGACCAACGGGTTGTTAATGAAGGTTGCTCTGGGTACCTGTGCCTCTGTGGCTGATTTTGAGCATTTGCTGGACAGCACCAACGTCACCGGTCGGAAAACCCGGGCCAATTTCGGCGTCATCGATTCCACTGGCGCAGCGGCTATTTTCGAGACGGCAGGATATGTGTACTGGAAATTCGATGCCACGGACAGCACCCAGGCACCGGAAGGCTATATCGTACGGACGAATTTTGCCCTGAATGGCGGAGGAACCAGTGGTATCGAGCGGTACATCCGTTCCAACAATTTGATTCATACTTTCTGGAGCGGCGACTCTTTAAACTACCGATCGGTGCTGCGCTACCAGATGCGCGATTTTTCCGACAGCAGTTCCAATCCCATTCCCATTCCCTACCATGGTTACTGGGCGGGCGGTTACCCCTACGGTTACATCGATGCCAGTTACAGTATTTGCCGCTGGTCGTCCGTCTCTGCTGCAGTGATTCAGGGTGTGTTGCCGGGCGAGTCACCTCGATTATCCACCATGTACACCCATCTGGGGCAACCGGCGATGGGCATATTCGTTCCCTACTGGCCGGTGGGTACCACACCACCGGTGGCGAACGGAAGCCCCACTGCTCCTCTGTGCGATGTCGCCAATCTGATTCGCTCCCATGTATTCGATTTTTATTATGACAAACACTATTTGAATAGTTTTAAGTTGCGAGACGATGATGGAACAGGCATCTGGAGCCAGACTTTTCCCGCAGAAGATTCAATTCTGGCAGTTACCGACTCTGTGTTAGCCCTGTGGCGGTCTCAAATGCCCTCCTCCACGGAGATGCGCATCGTGGAATATCAGCTGGCGAATTATGCTTACGGAAAGATTCAGCAGGTGCTGGGGTGGATTTCTACCATCACTTCTCCCGTTTCCGAAACCGCCCCCGGCGATTTTCGGATTGTGGGCAGTTACCCCAATCCGTTTAATGCGGAAACGGTGGTGGAGTTTACCGTACCGGTTCGCCAGCGAGTCGAGCTGGCTGTGTTTAACATTTTAGGGCAGTGTGTTGCCACTTTGTTGTCCGGTTCGGTGAGTCCCGGCACGCATCGGGTGCGGTGGAAAGCAGGTGGTTTCCCCTCCGGGGTGTATCTGGTCCGGTTGAAGGTGCCGGGAACCGCGAATACCATGCCATCTCGCTCCATGCACATAACCAGGGTGGTGCTGTTGAAATAGATTTGGCCAATTGCCGGAGCCGAAAATGGTGCTGTCGGGCAATCTGATGTCCGTTTTCTTTTTTCCGGGAAGATAATTGTCAGTCGGGAAGTTCCAGGTTCCGGTGGCTGCGATGATTTGCGAGAAATAGCGAAGGGTGGAAAAACCATGCGAAACATCTCTCGAATTCGACCGGTGCTGGTGCTTGTCGCCGCACTTTTTTGTGGGTTTGTTCTGCTGACCGGTGCGGGAAACGCTCAGGATGTGGTGGCTTCGCACGGAATGGTCGCCAGTGCGCATCCGCTGGCTTCCCGGGCCGGACTGGAAATATTGCAGCAGGGCGGCAATGCTGTGGATGCGGCCGTTGCCACCGCATTCGCTCTGGGAGTGGTGGAACCCAACGCCTCGGGGATAGGCGGCGGCGGTTTTATGGTGATTCGAACAGCAGACGGGCGAACGGTCACCATTGACTATCGTGAAGTGGCACCGCAAAAAGCAACAGCGGATTTGTACTACCGAACCAGCGAGAGTTTCGACAGCTTGACTCACCACGGTCCCATGTCTATCGGTGTACCCGGAACAGTTGCCGGGTTGACGCTGGCGCTGGAGAAGTATGGTACCCTGCCCCTGAGTCGGGTTCTGCAACCGGCCATCCGCTATGCCGAAGAGGGATTTCCGGTCAGTGCCAAACTTTCTGACATCATCATGCAGAAATACGAAATTATTCAGATGTTTCCCGCAACGGCGGCCATCTATCTGGACAACGGTTTACCCCTCATGGCCGGAAATGTGTTGAAAAATCCCGATCTGGCAGCAACCTACCGACTTCTCTCGGATAGTGGCGCAACTGCTTTTTACCGCGGGCATCTGGCGCGGGAAATAGTCCGGCAGGTTCAGGCGCTGGGTGGCATCCTTACCATGGCGGATTTGCAACAGTATCGAGCATTGGAGAAGACACCCGTTCAGGGAAGTTACCGGGGATATCACATCGTTTCTTCGGCTCCTCCCACCGGAGGGGGCACCCATCTGGTTGAACTGCTGAATATTCTGGAGCAAACCAATGTGAACAGTCTGGGACACAACAGTGCGGATTATCTTCATCTGCTGGCTGAGGCCATGAAGATGGTTCTGGCCGATAAAGCGTACAACATGGGCGATCCCGCATTTTACCGGGTGCCGGTGGAAAAACTTACCAGCAAAGCCCATGCGGAATCGCTCTTTACCTGCATTGATATGCAACATGCCCGTTTCGATTATCAGCCTCCGCACTGGATTGCCCCGGAGTCCCGCAATACCACCCATCTTTCCGTGGTGGATTCCCTCGGGAATGTGGTGGCGCTTACCCAGAGTATTAATTTGTGGTTTGGTTCCGGGGTGGTGGTGGAGGGTACGGGAATTTTGCTCAACAACCATTTGCGGGATTTCGACAAACGTCCCGGACATCCCAATTCCATCCAGCCGGGGAAGCGTCCCGTCAGCAGCATCGCACCAACCATTGTGCTAAAGGGAGATGCCCCATTCCTGACCATTGGTACGCCAGGCGGAACACGCATTATCGGCGCACTGGCGCAAATTCTGGTAAATATCATCGATTTTGGTATGGGCATCGACCAGGCCATCGAAGCACCCAGAATTCACGCTTACAAAAAAACGCTCCATGCAGAAGGCCGAATTCCGGAAACCGTTCTTGAAACGTTAAAACAGCGCGGACACCGGGTTAAAGTACACGACAACTACGATGCTTATTTTGGTGGGGCTCAGGGCATTTTGATTGATTCTGAAACGGGTGAACTGCGAGGTGGGGCGGATTCTCGCCGGGATGGGGTGGCCATGGGATATTAACCGGCAGGGATGTGCACAAACGTAAAGAAAAAGGAGATATCAATGAATATCGGCCAGGGGAGTCGTCTGTGGCGCCGCGGAGGAATTTTTTTGCTCTTTTTATTGCTGGTTCAGCTTTCCTGTACCGCTCAGTTAAGTGATGAGCAAAAGTTCGAACGCTTTTTTCACAAAAAGTCGCCCACCATTTTAGTTACCGATTCCGGGTTGGGCGGGGTATCCATTGCTGCGGATGTGGTGGAGCGCTTGAAGCCATCCGGCCTGTTTCAATCCGCCAGGGTGGTA
>Ga0256914_1003912_pt1 | contig 11498 bp, 11 predicted proteins | sample HulkmetaG_FD_191571 | JGI IMG/M metagenome (GOLD analysis project Ga0256914, IMG submission 191571) | Hydrothermal chimney microbial communities from Main Endeavour vent field at the Juan de Fuca Ridge, Pacific Ocean - Hulk | ecosystem: Environmental > Aquatic > Marine > Hydrothermal vents ...
GCCACCGGCAACGTGGACTGGTTCGCCGCCACCGCGCTCTCCATCGGCATGGCGCTGGGCACCTGGACGGCGGTCAAGGCATCGATCCGCGGCGGAGAAAAGATCATCCGCGCGACCTTGGCGGTGGCCCTGCTGGTGATCGCAGTGAAACTGTTCGGCGCCTGAACGGACGGTCTGTCAAAAAATCCCGCAATGGTGCTATGGTTGGGCTCCGATCTCATCCGACCATCACAGGAGAACCACCATGCCGCAGACCAAGATCCTGCTCGACGAGAACGAGATTCCCACCCACTGGTACAACGTCGTCGCCGACATGCCCAATCCGCCAGCGCCGCCACTGGGACCGGACGGCCAGCCCATCGGACCGGATGCGCTGGCGGCGATCTTCCCGCAGGCGTTGATCGAGCAGGAGGTGAGCGCCGAACGCTGGATCGAGATTCCCGAACCGGTGCGCCAGGCATTGACGATGTGGCGCCCATCGCCGCTGATCCGTGCCCACCGTCTGGAAGCGGCGCTCGGCACGCCGGCAAGGATCTACTACAAATACGAAGGTGTCAGCCCGGCCGGCTCGCACAAACCCAACACCGCAGTACCGCAGGCGTGGTACAACCGGCAGGAGGGCATCAAAAGGCTCTCCACCGAGACCGGCGCCGGCCAGTGGGGGTCGTCGCTGGCGCTGGCCGGACAGATGTTCGGCCTCGAGGTGCGTGTCTACATGGTCAAGGTAAGCTACGAGCAGAAGCCGTTTCGCCGCTCGATGATGCACAGCTGGGGCGCCGAGGTGCTCGCCAGCCCCACCGACCGGACCGAGGCCGGCAGAAAGATACTGGCCGAGGATCCCGATTCACCGGGTTCGCTCGGCATCGCCATCTCCGAGGCCGTCGAGGAGGCCGCGTCACGCAAGGACACCAACTATGCGCTGGGCTCGGTGCTCAACCACGTCCTGCTGCATCAGACCGTCATCGGCCAGGAGGCGAAGAAACAGTTCGAGAAAGTGGGAGACTATCCCGACGTGGTCTATGCGCCTTGCGGCGGCGGCTCCAACTTCGGCGGCGTCGCCTTCCCCTTTTTCGCCGACAAGGCCGCCGGCCGGGATGTCACGCTGGTGGCGGTGGAGCCCACCTCCTGTCCGACGCTCACCAAGGGTCACTACGCCTACGATTTCGGTGACGCCATCGGCATGACGCCGCTGCTGCTGATGTACACACTGGGCCACGACTTCATGCCCCCCGGCATCCATGCCGGCGGCCTGCGCTACCACGGCGACTCGGCGCTGGTCTCCCAGCTCTATCACGAGGGGCTGATCGAGGCCCGTGCCGTGCCCCAGCTGGCCACCTTCGAGGCCGGCGTCACCTTCGCCCGCGCCGAGGGCATCATCCCCGCCCCCGAGTCCAACCACGCCATTCGCGCGGTCATCGACGATGCGCTGGCCTGCAAGGAGAGCGGAGAGGCGAAAACGCTGTTCTTCAACCTCTCCGGCCACGGTCATTTCGACATGGCTGCCTACGACAAGTATTTCTCCGGCGAGCTGGAAGACTTCGAGTATCCCGAGACGGCCATCGCCGAGGCTCTGGATCATCTGCCGAAGGTGGCGCGGGGCTGACCCGCCCCGGGCTCAGAACACCCCCTTGCCGTCGGTGAGCCAGCGGGTGGTATGAAAGGCGGCGACCATGGCCACCGCGACACCGGCAAGGTAGAGCGCGATCGACAGCGGTGTCGCGTCGTACCCCCAGGTGGCGCGCAACAGCTTGGCGACGACGAGCGCGAAGAAGGCGGTGCTGATGACGAACAGGGCGGCGCGAATGGCCAGCAGCGGGAACGGCTGCATCTCATCGAGGCGGATACGCCCGCTTGCCTTGAGGTAGAGGTAGAAGGCGACGATGGCGACCAGCAGGGTCATGAGCAGATAGGTTTTCATGGCATGGTCTCGGCTTGACGGTATCCGTGATTCCTCACGCCGGCGGCGTGCGGAAACATACGGTGCAACAGCCGATACCATGCAAAATCGGGCCAAGCGATGCAAGCACCACGGAGCGTCGGGCGGTGCCTATTCGAACTTGAGCTTGAAGCCGATGGCCTTGAGATCCTGCGCTTCCTGCGCCAGATCCGCCGACAGCAACAGGCGGTTGTCGAGTTCATGCTTGCGGAAACGGATCTTCAGCTTGTCCTTGCCGGCCTTCAGCTTCTTGATCCGGGCGGTCTCGTCGTCGCGCGAGCGGTGCAGCACGGTGGCCAGGCGCAGCAGCACGGTGAGCTTCCGGGCGGCATCGCGATCCGCCTCGGGGAGGGCTTCATAGAGCGCATGGCCGATCTTGCGGCGATGGCAGCGCACCAGCACGCTCATCCAGTCCTGCTCCTCCAGTGAGAAACCCGGCAGGTCGGCATTGTCGATCATGTAGGCGCCGTGGCGCTGATAGCCGCTGTGGGAGATGATCAGCCCCACTTCGTGGAGGCTGGCGGCCCAGTGCAGCAACTCGCCGTGGGCCAGTGTCAGGTTCCATTTCTCCTCGACGCGCGAAAACAGCTCGTGGGCCGTCTTGCTGACCCGCCGTGCATGGCTGGTGCTGACCTGAAAACGCTTCTGCATGTCGGCGACGGTCTTGACCCGGATGTCCTCGTGCTGGAAGCGTCCGATGCGGTCGTAGAGCAGCCCTTCGCGCAGCGCGCCGTCGGAGACCCGCATCGTGTCGATCCGCAGTGCCTCGAAGGTGGCGATCAGCACCGCAAGCCCGCCGGCGAACACCGGCTTGCGTTCGTCACTGAGCCCCGGCAGCGCCAGCGCGTCGAGCGAACCGGCCTCGATCATCGCATCACGCACCTGGTACATGCCGTCGAGGGTGATCCGATACGGGTCGATCGCCATCGCCTGGATGACGCCGTGAACGGCCTTGATCGTCCCCGAAGCGCCGGTGGCCGACTCCCAGCCGATCTGGCGAAAACGCTTCTTGAACGGCCGTAGCTCCAGATGGGCGGCGGTGCTGGCGCGGTGCCAACGTTTCTTGTCGAGCCGGCCGTCGTCGAAGAAGCGCCGGCTCATGCTGACGCAGCCCATGTGCAGACTCTCCAGATGGAGTGGCTCGTAGCCTTCGCCGATGATCAGTTCGGTACTGCCGCCGCCGATGTCCATGACGAACCGGCGCCCCTCGTCGCTGGCCAGCGAGTGGGAGACGCCCAGATAGATGAGCCGCGCCTCTTCCCGGCCACCGATGACCGAGATGGGGTGTCCCAGCGCCAGCTGGGCACGAAACAGGAACTCACGAGCATTGTTGGACTGCCGCAGCGTATTGGTGCCGACGGCGGCGACGTTGCCGTAGGGCAGATCCTTGACCCTTTCACCGAAGCGCCGCAGGCAGGCCAGCGCCCGCGCCTGCGCCTCTTCGCTGAGATTGTTGTCTGCATCGAGCCCACCGCCGAGACGCACCATCTCCTTGATGCGGTCGATGATCTTGAGATGGCCGTCGTCGAGCCGGGCGACCACCATATGAAAGCTGTTGGAGCCCAGATCGACCGCGGCCAGATGCTGGGAGACGGGATCGTGATCACTCATGCGTTACAGCTCCGTTGATCGTTGCAGGGGCTGGCGCGCGACGACCTGCGCGCCATCCGGATCACTGGCGAGGGGCGGCGACGATCCGGCGAGACCATGCGACGCGCCATGCCGGCGATGTGCCGCTCAATGATCCGGTGATGAGAGAAAACCGACAAAGGGGTAGAGGGTGAGATAGAGCAGGAAGCCGATGAACGCCATCGTGATCAGGAAGCGCAGCGGATATTCCCGGATCTCGTCGATCACGGTGCGATGCCTGCCGGCACGTCTGCGCCGCTCGTACTCGGCGCGGACCCGCTGCTGGCGGGCGGCGCCATATTCGTCCAGCAATGCGCGGGCGCGCGGGTAGTCCTCGTCTCGCTCCACCCAGAAGGCGGGCATCGATATGCCCCAATTGCCCGGCGGGGTCTGGTAGAAGGGGATGTCATGCGCCGACAGCAGCGCCTCGATCTCCTCGACCTCGTCGTCGGGCATATTGCGCATCACAATGAGTTTTCTTGCCATGCAGGCCCGGCTCAGGACATGCCCGGCTTCCAGATCCCGAATGCGCTGGCGGCCGACGGCGGTGGCGGCACATGCTGCGCGTTGCGCTGCTCCACCTGACGCATGATATCGACGGCAAAACCGCCGAGCTGGTCGAGGATCGACTGCTTGCGATCGACCGGCAGGTTCAGTTCCCCGAGCATGTAGCCCATGATCGCCGCGGTGTACTGCACCCCGATCAATCCTTCTTTCGCCTGTGGGTCGTGCTTTTCCAGCACCGCTTTGACATCGTTGATCAGCTGATCCGAAAGCACCAGTTCTTCACTCATTCCTCTATCCTGCTTCGGTTGTGTCTCGAACGGCGAACTCTACCACAGCCGGTGGCCACCGGCCCCCTCCACGCGGCGGATCAGCACTGTTCCCAGGGCAACCCTTCATATCGCCAGCCGGCAATGGTGCTACGGTGGTGGGCCTCGTCCCGCGGGCCTTCGAAGCCATCGGCAATGTTGTAGACATTGCCGATGCCCGCCTCCACCAACACCTTGCCAGCGGCCAGCGAACGGTTGCCACTGCGGCAGATCAGCAATAGCGGCGGGCACCCACCTTCCGCGCAGGCCACCTGTCCGAGCATGATTTCGCGAACACCGGCGACGAACGCCGCCGGCTTCTCCTGCCAGTCGGGCTCGTCGATCCACGCCAGATGGATCGCGCCGACCGGGTGGCCGATCATCAGAAACTCCAGCGTGGCGCGGACATCGATGAGAATGGCCGAAGGATCCCGCTGCAGGATATCGTAGGCCTGTCGGGAGGAGATGGTCTGTACGGCGCCGCGACCGGAATGCTCCGCCTTGGGCATGGTGTCACCACCCTGTCGGTTGTTTCGGTACCCCCAAGGTAGCCCGACTCGAAGGGGATTTGTTCCCTTTCATTGCGCACCGCCTGGGGACGATGGGCGATGACCACGACGCCCCTGCCTATTTGACCGAACTCGATCGCGTCGCCTCACTGAGCACCCAGGCACCATCGGAGCGCACCGGGCCGATGCGGTGGTAGGCGGCATCGATCTCCCTTCTTTTCAATCGCTTGAACAACAGCCGCGCCGCCGTGGTGGTCACCCCCAGCATCAGGCGCAGGGGATTCCTCGTTCCGCCGAGTTTCTCCGCGGCGCCGCTCAATCGGCCATCGGCGGAGACGGCCCGGCCGGACAGCCCGCGCTGCCGGTTGTATTGCCGGATCTGCTCGTTCTGCCAGCGGATGCGTCCAAGATATCGGTAGTAGTCATCGAAGCTGGGCGGTTCATAGCGGACCTTGGCATCGACGAGCACAAACCGGTCCCGCGGCACCAACTGATCGAGGAAGGCATCGTCTCCGGCGATGCCGGCCGGCAAGCCATCGCTGCCCAACGCCTCGAAATGCCGCTGAAACGCCAGCCGGCGGATGCCATAGAAGTGGCCGATCAGAAAATCCTGACGCAGCGGAATCTGCAACAGGCCGGTAACGATCTGCTCGAAGGCCACGCCACGCAGTAGCGGCCACGATTCACAGCAGGCGATCTCGGCACTCGGGTGGCGCTCGAACGCGGCGACGATCTTCGCCACCGCGCCGGGTTCGGGCAGCACATCGGCATCGGCGAAAATCACGATCTCCCCTTGGTGGTCGTGAAAGGCGCGGTTCCAGGCGTCGGGTTTCGACGGCTTCTCCAGCACCACCAGTTCGACATCGGGATCATCCCGCGCGATCGCCTCGACGATCTCGTGGGTACGATCGGTGCAGCCATTGGCATACACCCGGATCAACGGCCGGCTGTCTCGGTTGCCGGAAACGATCCGTTCGATCACTTCGGCGATCCGCGCCTCCTCGTTGTAGGCGAGCAGGCAGACCACGGGACGTCGGTCGTCAGCCACGCAGCACCTCCTGATAGATTCCGATCATCTCGTCCGCCTGCCGCTTGGGGCTGAAGCGCGGATAGAGCATTTCCCGCGCACGGCGCCCGCTCGCCCGCAGCCGCCCCCGATCCTTGAGCAGCGAGGCCACCGTGGCGGCCAGCAGATCGGGCTGCCCCCGGGGCACGAGCCAGCCGTTGACCCCCTCGTCGATGACCTCGGGCAGCGCGCCGACGCGGCTGGCGACCACCGGCCGCTCCAGTGCCATCGCCTCCAGCGCCACGAATGGCAGACCCTCCGACAACGATGGCAGCACGAACAGGTCGATGGCTTCGTAATAGTCACGCATGTTCTGCCGCTGCCCGGCGAAATGGACGCGATCCTCGATCTCCAGCGCCGCCGCCAGCGCTTCGAGGCTGGCCCGCTCCTGGCCGTCACCAACGATGACCAGTGCCACCGGCAGCCCCTTGAGTCGCGCCATCGCCTCGAGCAGATAGCGGTGCCCTTTTTCCGGACTGAGGCGGCCGAAACTCCCCAGCAGGACACCGTCGCCGATCCCCGACAGGCAGTGCCGGCGAATCTCAGTGGCACGCCCCTCCCCTTGCAGCATGGTGGCATCGACGGCGTTGAGCACCAGCGAGACGGGCCGGTCGCCCCGCAGCCGGCGCATCGTCTCGGCCAGCGCCGGCGAGACCGAGACGACATGATCGGCGGACCGCAACAGCCGCTTCTCCAGTCGGTTGTAGAGCCGGATTCTGGCATTCTCGTCGGTCCAGCCATGGGTCATGCCGACCCAGCGGACCGGCAGCAGCCGGCGCATCAGCGCGGCGATGAGGTGGCCTTTGTAGCCGTGGGTCTCGATGATGTCGAAACGGCCCCGCTGCAAGAGCCGATAGACCTGCCACAACGGCGCCGGGTCCAGGTTGAAGCGCTGATCGAACAGGGCGATGTCGAACCCCCGCGCACGCGCCGCATCGATGAACTCGGTGCTCGGCGGATGGCGGTAGCGGAAACTGCCCAGCGTGCAACGAACCCGCGCATCGGCATGGGTCATGAACTGCAACACTACCTTGCCGGCCCCACCGATGTAGTAGGTGTCGATGAGGTTGAGCACACGGATCGGTTTCATGCCGCCGCGTCCGCCGTATCGGTGAAGAGGTTGGCTGGCCGGGGCAACCGATAGTCGCGATAGTCACCCGGGTTGCCGCGTTCGCCCGCCTCGGCCGCCTTGACGATGTTGTACATCTCCCGCGCCGAGACATAGTGGAGCTGATAGCGCTCGCCGTCGTTGTAGTGTCTGTCGAGGTAGTCGAACATCTGCGCCAGTCCGCCCTCTTCGAGCAGGTATTGGGCGTCGTGGTCCTGCGCGCAGTGGCCATGTACCTTGATGAAGATCCATTCGGGGCGTCCCTCCACATGGATCGCGGTATCGACCCAGAGATCGATCCGGTCCGGCGTCGGTTTGGCCGAGAGACTGACATCGGCATTTTCGATGCGTGGCAGCAGCCCCAGCTTGCGGTTGCGCAGATTGAAACCCAGCGGCCCCTGGATGCACATCAGATCCCCCCACGGTCGGCCACCGACCCGCACCGGCTCGCCGCTGTCGTGGGACTTGCACTGCCCGGGATCGTCCTTGACGTAGTAGATGCTGTTGATGGTCGAGGTCTGGCAGGGATCGGGGGCGCAGGGCAGCGTCATGTCGGCGTAGCAGCCCAGTTCGCGCAGAATCGTGATCTCGTTGTCGATGCCGCAGAAATGGCCGTCGGGATGGGCGTTGTCCAACGCCCAGTTGCCGTGGATGAAGGCGAAGGCCGGCCGGCCGGTGTCGGGATCCAGCGGCAACGCGCCGTGGCGGCTGTGCAGCGTGTCGATGAAGCCGGCCATGGTCTGGCGGAAGTTGGCCTCGGTATCGTCGTGGTGATGGAGGTGGATCTCGATCTCGCCGAGCCCCTGATTGCAGAGCCGCTCGATCTTGCGCAGATGTTCCTCCCGATACTCCTCCTCGGGATAGAAGAAGCTGTGGACCGGATGTCGGCCGTCGGCGTCGGTGAAGCGGCGGGCGATCGCCGGATAGCGCCGCGCCCAGACATCGACCCGAGCTGCCTCGGTCTCCCGGTCCGGGGACGCCCACTGGGGTTCGAAATGGTCGGTGAAGGCAAACATCAGATGCACCGTCCGGCCCGGCTCGGGCCGGACCCGCCGGCGGCGCAGCCAGGGCACGAACCACTGATGGATGTTCTTCTGATGAATCTCACGAGCAAGGAGGATCAGTACCAGACCCACCACGAGCAGAAAGAGGACCGCTGTCATTCCGATATGCCTTTGTTGTTTTCTCGATGACGCCAGCGCGACGGCTTGCCGATTTGGCCGGCCATTGCGGCTGCCGGCCGGTTCGGACCAGCCGGACACGGCGTCTTCTGTTGGACTACACCGTGACGAAACGGTTCAGCCCCGGTACGCGCGACGACAGATAGCGCAGCACCTCCCGATCCTGCGCCCTGATCAAGCCGGCCAGGAACAGCCCCGCCAGAAACAGCGCCACATACAGCGCACCACCCAGGAAAATGGACAACGCCGGCGGAAAGTGGTTCTTCAGCAGCAGGAAAGGCGCGGCAGTGATCACACCGACGAGGGTGACACGCAGGTAATAGCCCCATTCCAGCCCCGTTCCCAACGCGCGCGAGGCGATACGGATGTTGTAGGCCGAGATGAACAGCAGCGTGGTGATGAATCCAGCCAGCGCGCCCCACAATCCATAGAGCGGAATCGCGGCGAAATCGATGACGATGTTGATCACCGCGCCGATCGCCACTCCCTTGAGCATCTTGTGCTGCATGTCGCGGGTCAGCAGCACGCTGTTGGCACTGTGCACCATGATGGTGATCCCGGAGGCCACCAACACGATGGCGAAGGCGGCGGCCGAACGGGAGAAGGCTTCACCGAAGACCAGCTCGATGATCTCCACCGACAGCGCCACGCCATAGCAGACCAGCGGCACCGCCAGCAGCACCAGATAGCGGGAGAACTCGCGATACTTGTAGGCCTGCGCCTCATCCCCATCGGCGCCGGCCCGCGCCATGACCGGCAAAATGATGCCGCTGAGCACGCCCGGCACCAGCCCCATCGCGCTGACGCCAAGAATGAAGCCGGCATTGTAGAGCCCGGCCTCGGTCGGCATCTGGTAGAAGTTCAGGACGAAGACCTCCAGCTGTTTTTCGACGATGAAGCCGAGAAACAGCGTCAGCGTCATCAGCTTGACACTGCGCCGCACCGGATCGATCGCCCCTTCGCGGCGGAACCTCGACGCCGGCCCCCGCGGGTAGACGTCGAGCCGGCTCGACACCAGCCGCCACGAGACGATGGCATAGGCCAGCGACACCAGCAGATAGGCGAATACGAACTCCCGCACCCCGCCCCCGCTGAGCGCCACCACCGATACCGCCAGCAGATTGAAGGGGTTGACCAGCAGATTGATACGGAACTGCGTCGTGTACTCCTCGATCCCCTTCGCCACGTTGACGTAAAAAATGTTGATCGCCTTGGGAATGAACGAGGCGATGACGAAGGCCGCCACCCAGTAGTAGCCTGGCATCCCAGGATCGGCGGTCACGCCGTAGACCAGTAACAGCAGCACCACCACCGGCACCGTTCCCAACAGCAGCAACCACAGCAACCAGGCCACCAGCGGTCGCACCAGGTCCTCGCGACCCTCCCCCCGCAGCTCGGCCAGAAAACGGATCGCGGTGACGCCGAGCCCGTCCGACAACAGCGCCACGCCAAACGCCGACAGCCAGAGAATGAAACTGTAGATGCCGTACTGCTCGGCGCCGAGGGAACGCGCAATGATCGTCGTGATGATCAGGCCGAGGAAGTATTCGAGATAGGACGACAGGCCATAGAAAAATGTGTTGTCGATCAGTTTCTTCGATTTGCTCATGGCGCAGCGTCCTCAATAGGAAAGGGTGAACAGGATACGGATCAGCAGCCACAGCGGAACGACGCTGGCCACCGCCAGCGCCATCGATCGCGGCACCACTACCCAGGCACCGCTGGCGTCCTTCTCCTCCGGGTGCTGCGCCCGATGGGCGATCAACCAGGCGGCCGTGGCAAAGGCCGCCAGCAAAAAGAGGTAGATGGAATAGGTCTGACTGAGGAAGAACGAGCCGAACAGATAACCCGCCAGCGACAGGAAAAAGACCCAGCTCATCTTCTGCCGCGGATCGAGCGCATCCCACGGCTCCGCTTCGATGATCTTCACCTTCCCGTCCGGCAGGCTCGCCTTGAACAACAGCGTCATCAGCACGATGAAGAAACTCACCCACAACACATAGCCCACCAGCCCGGTCTCCGACAGCACCAGCACCAGCGAATTGTGCGCGGTGAGATAATAGTGATCCATGTAATGCCCGTAACCGACGCCGAACAGCGGATTGGACTGGAACAGCTCCATCCCCAACGCCCAGCCATCGATGCGGTCGAGCGACGACTGGTCACCACCGCCGATCGATTCCTTGCGCAGTTGCAGGCCCGCGCCGACGACCGCGAGCACGCCGGTGACGATGGCCGCCTTGAGATAGTCGAAATGGCGCCACAGCGCCAGCATCAGGATAAAACCCAGCGACAGCATCCCGCCCCGGGACTTGGTGAGATAGAGTGCATAGACGATGACCAGCGCCGCCGCGAAAAAGACGTACTGCAGCAGCGATTCACGATGTTCCCTGGCGGCATACCAGGCCAGCGGCAACGCCGAGATCAGAAAGACGCCGAGGTCGTTGGGATCGTGAAAAATGCCGAGATAGCGTACCCGGCGGACACCATTCTCGATCAGAATATGGGCACCGGCCCAGCCGACGTCGTTGAAATACTGGTAGATCGAATCGACCGCAACGAAGAATGCCAGAAACACCAGAAAATAGACGAAGCGCCGCAACTGCCCGAGCGTCTCGACCGAACTGGAGATGACGACGAACAGCAACCACGCCGGAAAGAACTCGCTCAGCGCCGTCGAGGCATCGCCACCGTTGCCGCTGAAGATCTCACTCAATGGCAGGGCGATGAAAAACGCCGTCAGCAGCGTGATCTGCGGGTACGAGAGATCCTTCCATTTGCCGATGATCCATGCCACGGCCGCCGCCCCGAGCATCAGCATGACGACGCCAGCGCTGCCGGGCGGTAGCAGGAACTCCTGTGGCCGCACCACCACAGCAGCAGATTGATGGCGATCAACAGCTGCGGTGAGACGACGATCAGAAAGACGGCAACACCAAGGAGAAGATAGAACACAGTAGTTTTTTCTTGTTATTCGGACAGATCGGACCGGGTACGGTTCACGTCTCCGCCACCGGCTTCTTCCAACGCACGTCATAGTCGTTGGCGAGAAAACGCTTCAATGCGATCACGGCCGCGACATTCATGTCCCAGAAGACATTGCAGAAACTCACCAGGCGATTGTGCCGCGAAGCCGGCACCAGTTTCGCCAGGGCCACCACCGAATAGAACCCCGCCTCGGTCAGCAGAAAGAGCTGGTAGAAGCCGCCGGAGAGCCACAACGGCGTGACCAACAGCACCGCCATCCAGTACGGCAC
>Ga0256914_1003913_pt1 | contig 11495 bp, 9 predicted proteins | sample HulkmetaG_FD_191571 | JGI IMG/M metagenome (GOLD analysis project Ga0256914, IMG submission 191571) | Hydrothermal chimney microbial communities from Main Endeavour vent field at the Juan de Fuca Ridge, Pacific Ocean - Hulk | ecosystem: Environmental > Aquatic > Marine > Hydrothermal vents ...
GAGCCCTTCTAAAATTCCCGTTTCGCTGACCACCAGGCGCCGAAAACCAAAATACCGCATCAGTTCGAGATAAATGAGGAGACCGGCCAGGATGATGTCCTCCCGCCCGTGATCCATTCCTTTTAATCTGGCCCTTTCTCTAGTGGAAAGAGATCTTAGGCGTTCAAAGAGCTCCATGAGGGTCTTTTCTACAAACGATTGGCCTTGGAGGAGATCCGGGACATAATGCTCTAATTCAAGGATCAAGGCGGCAAGGCAGGAAGCCGTCCCTCCGGTACCGATAAAACTGCGGGCCTGCCTTATTTCATGGGGCAACGGCTCTAAGGCTTGACGAACAAAGGCCTGAGCCTTTTCAAGCTCGGTCAAAGTAGGGGGGTCATGCTCAAAAAAACCTTCGGTCAAACTCACCGCCCCCAGTTCTAAACTCGTCTTCCAATGATTTTTACCTTCCTGAATGAGAATCAATTCCGTGCTCCCACCGCCCACGTCAGCGATTAAGACGTGTTCAGGGGGACTCTCAAGGGCAAAGAGGACCCCTTTCACCGTAAACAAGGCCTCTTCTTCCGGTGAAAGGACACGAATCTTTATCCCTGCCTCCTTGAGGGCCCGGTCTAAGAATTCATCTATATTGTCTGCCTTACGAAAGACCGCTGTTCCCGCTGCAAAATAATCAACGACTTCTAATTGATCCATGAGTTGACGGAAACGTAAAAGGGCCTTAAGCCCCCTTTCTATCGCCTCGGGGGAGATCTTCCCGGTCTCTACTAGACCTTCTCCGAGCCTTACGTTTTCCCGTTCACGATAAATGGCCCTCATATCCCCGTTAGCGGGTTTGGCCAGCAAAAGACGAAAGGTCTGGGTCCCCAGGTCAAGGCTGGCATAGGCCGGCTGATTTAGTCGATCTTTGATGTCTTTACCCGGTTTAAAGATAATCCGGCGGCGGCTTGGTAAGGTAAGGGTCTCTGCGGTCTTGGGATTGGTAAAGAGCCTCTCTTTCTGTTGCCTGACCAAAAAACGGCCAAAGCCGCGGATCTCTATTCGTTCTTCCGAGGCCAGGGCCTCGGTCAATCTCTCAAAGAGTAGGTCCACGATAAATTCCAAGTCTTTCTTTCTGAACTCGGGAAAATAAATGGCCAAACGGTTTATAAGATCCTTCTTGACCATTGTTATCTAGCAAACCGGGTGAGATACAGGGGAGCAAACCAAAGAGAAAAGGCTTGCCCCTTAAAGTCTTCCCCTAGGAGCCACTTAAGCCAGGGTTTTTCTCTTTCGGGATAGACCAAATGCGGCGTTCCTTTGATTCCCCCAAGAGAGGCCGCAACCTCAATGGCTCGTTCAAAATTGCCTAACTCATCAATAAGACCATATTCCTTGGCCTGACGTCCGGTAAAGACCCGCCCATCGGCAAAGGTCTTGACCTTGGCCAAGGGAATTTGTCGGGACTCAGAGACAGCCTCGACAAATTGTTGATAGATATCGTTGATGGTCCCCATGAGGACCTTTTTTTCGTCTTCTCTTAAAGGCCGAAAGATGGAGCCGGCATCTTTATAAGGGCCGCTCTTTAGGACTTGGGCCTTAACCCCTACTTTATCAAGCAAACCCTTGATATTAGGAACCTGCATCATGACCCCGATACTTCCGGTAAGGGTCCCAGGCATGGCCAGAATCCTGCTTGCCCCCAAGGCCACGTAAAGACCACCGGAGGCAGCTACCGACTCCATAGAGGCAACCACCGGCTTTTTTTGCCGGGCCTGTTTGATGGCCTGATAGATCTCTTGTGAGGCCCCCACCGCCCCACCGGGGCTATCAATCCGGATGATGATGGCCTTTACGCTGTCATCGTTTAAAAATTGTCTCAGGTCTTTGATGACCTCGTCCGCCGAAGAAATGACACCGACGATTTCGATCACACCGATCTTTTCACCGACCGGTAGGGTGGGTTTACCCCGCACAAGAAAGAAAAGGGCGATAATAATTAATAATAAAAGGAATAAGAAAAAACCACCCAAAAAGGCCAGGCCAATAACGATTGGATTGCGGGACACGGTCTAGCCCTTATTTTTTCTCCGAAGCCAGTCTTTCTTTCAACACGGCCCCGAGGGTAATCCCTGGCCCTTTTTGTTCTTTGGAAAATTCCGTATAGTGCTGACGCTCTTCCTCTTCCTTGAGTTTCTTAATAGAAAGCCCCAGACGCCGGGCCTCTGGTTCGACCTTGATGACCTTAGCCTTTACCTCTTGGCCGGGTTCATACATACCCACCGGGGTCTTGATCTTTTTCTCCGCAATCTCGGAGACGTGAATCAGGCCCTCTACCCCTTCTTCCAATTCGACAAAAATACCAAAATCCGTGACATTAGAAATCTTACCGGTAACCACCGAGCCCACAGGATACTTCTCCGGAACACTCTCCCATGGGTCTGGAGTAAGTTGTTTTATACCCAGGGCCAAACGTTCACGTTCGCGATCAATCTTAAGAATAACCGCCCGAACTATATCTCCGGGCTTATAACGCTCTGAGGGATGTCTCACTCGGCCCCAAGAAAGATCTGAAACATGAATAAAACCATCGATCCCTTCCATAACCTCGATAAAGATCCCGAAGTCGGTCACCGTCTTGACCGGGGCCTCGATCACCGTACCCTCAGAGAACTGTTCGGTAAGTACATCCCAAGGATTGGGCTCCACTTGTTTTAGGCTCAAGGAGATACGCCGATTTTCCTCATCGATGCCGATGACCACCACTTCTACCATGTCACCCTCGGAGAGGACATCCCGAGGATGACGAATACGTTTGGTCCAGGAGAGTTCAGAGACATGGATCAGGCCTTCTACTCCGGGTTCAAGCTCGACAAAGGCCCCAAAATCGGTAAGAGAGACCACCTTGCCCTGCACCTTAGAACCAAGAGGATACTTCTCACCTATATTGGTCCAGGGATCAGGAGTAAGTTGTTTAACCCCTAGGGCGATCTTTGGTTTTTCCGGGTCATATTTGATGACTTTGACCTTGATATGATCACCAATTTTAAAATAATTAGAGGGATGTTTGACCCGCCCCCAGGAAATGTCAGAGACATGGAGGAGACCGTCTACTCCACCCAAATCAACAAAAACACCATAATCAGTAATACTCTTGACCACGCCTTCCCGTACTTGCCCCTCTTCAAGGCTCTCAAGCAGGGCCTTTTTCCTTTCCTCAAGCTCTTTTTCCAGGACGATCTTGCGTGAGACGACGATATTGTTTTTCTTTCGGGAGCTACTGATCACCGCCACCTTGATGGTCGTCCCAACCAATTCTTCCGGGTGCTTTGGAGTCTTCAAAAAGGTCTGGGAAAAAGGCAAAAAAGCCCGTAAACTATCGATATCTACGGCAAAACCGCCCTTTATACGTTCAAGGACATAAGCCTCCAAAAATTCTCCGTTCTTTTGGGCCTTTTCGATTTTTTCCCAAGCCTTTTGGCGCTGAAGCCGACGATAAGAAAGCCTCACCAGGCCATCTGGTGTGCGTAAACGTTCGACAATGACTTGGACCTCGTCGCCGGGCCTGACCCGGACCTCACCGCTTGGCCCAAGAAATTCCGCCACCGGGACCACACCTTCGCTCTTATACCCGATGTCGATGATCACCCCATCTTCATCGACCCGAAGGACCTTGCCGGTGACGATTTCCCCGGTAGAGATGGCCTTTAGCTCTTCGGACAAGAGCTCGGCGAAGTTCTCCTCCGGGATTTGTTCACTTTTTGTCTCGACCACATTTTCCATGTCCTCTAACCTCCCAAAATTTGAGGCACCTTATACCAGAGGGCGGACTAAAATTCAATCCATGCAAGGGAGAGAGGAGGGGAATTTTCTACTTTGCTAACGATTTGAGAACTCTTTTCACTTCAGAGTGCATCCGTTCTAAAACTTCCTCAAGTGATAGGTCACTGGTATCAATTACCAGAGCCCCTTCAGGGACGACCAAGGGGGCGGTCTCGCGTTCCTGATCTCGGCGATCCCTCTCAAGGAGTTGGGCTAAGACCTCTTCGTAAGGAAGATTTAGCCCCTTTTTCAAGAGTTCTTCATACCGGCGTCTGGCCCTGACCTCTGCTGAAGCGGTAAGGAAAAACTTGAGATCTGCCTCTGGAAAGACCACACTACCCATATCCCGACCCTCGGCCACCATTCCTCCCTCTGCCCCGTAGGTCCGTTGAAGTTCGAGGAGACAGGCTCTGACCCCAGGGATGAGTGCCACCGCCGAGGACCATCTGTCCATCTCCGGGGTGCGGAGGAGGGAGGTCACCTCCCGTCCGTTAAGGAAGACCTTGACCCCTTCTTCACTGGGAACCAATTCCAAAGAGATCTCCCGACAAAGAGAGGCAATATCATCGGCCTGTTCAGGGAAAAGCCCCCTTTCTTTAGCAGCCAGGCCCACAGCCCTGAACATGGCCCCGGTGTCCAGGAAGAGGTAACCAAGCTCCTTGGCCAAACGACGTCCGGCGGTGCTCTTTCCAGCCCCAGCCGGGCCGTCGATGGTGATAAGAAGCCCTTTAGGCCGCAACCAACACCTCCGAAAGGGCCTTGATCAGGGCCTGATTCTCTTTCGGTAGACCAATGGTCAGGCGTAGACAATTAGGAAAACCGTAAGCCTCCATGCTACGAACGATGATCCCACGCCTGAGTAAGGCTTCATAGATAGGCCGGGCCGGACGCCCGAGATCAACCAAGATAAAATTGGTCTCCGTAGGATAGGGGTGCAGCCCAAGTTCCCTCAAGGCTTGGGAGAGATAATCTACCCCTTCCCAGATCATCTTTTGGACCTGGGCCAGATAGGCTTCATCTCTCAAGCTGGCCAGTGCCGCTTTTTGGGCCAATTTATTGACGTTAAACGGTTGGCGAATGGTATTTAACACCTCGGCCAATTCTCGCCGCATCAATCCATAACCAATTCTTAATCCAGCCAAGCCGTAGGCCTTGGAAAAGGTCCTAAGCACCACCACCGTGGGTTCAGAATAAAAAAACTCGAACCCCCGGGCCACCTTTGCCGAGCGCACGAATTCTCCATAGGCCTCGTCAAGGACAACAACCAAGTCTCTAGGCAAATCCTTGAGCCATCGGGAAAATTCTTCGTGTTCGATGATGGTTCCGGTGGGGTTGTTAGGGTTATCAAGGAACACAATCCGTGTTCGTTCAGTCACCCCCCTGGCCAGAGAGGAAAGATCATGCCTCATATCCTTTAAGGGAATGACCTTAACCAGGCCACCGCTGGCCACTGTAAATTTTTCATACATAAGGAAAGACGGATGACTAATGAGGACCTCGTCCCCTTCTCTCACCAAGGCCCGGACCAAGAGATCGATGACTTCATTTGAACCATTGCCAAGGACAACCTCTTCCGGACCAGAAAGACCAAAACGTTCGGCCAAGAGGCTTCGCAGCTCAAGACCCGAGGCCTCTGGATAACGGTGAAGATAAGGTAGCTCTTCTTTGATGGCCTCTAAGGCCTTTGGCGAAGGCCCAAGCGGATTTTCGTTGGAAGCAAGTTTGATGATCGGTCCGGTGATCCCCAGTTCACGGCGCAATTCTTCGATGGGTTTACCCGGAGGATAAGGGGTCAAGCCTTTGAGATAGCTTTTGATCTTCATGGGCCAGGGTATTAAACCGTTAAACAGGCTTTGACAAGGGCTTAGTTTAAGGGCGCCTTACTATCTTGCTTGCCGGCACCAAGAGGACCTCCTCGGTAAGCCAGACCTTGGTCCTCTTTAGAGCTTTAAGGGTCTGGGGATGAGGATGACCAATGGCCACCAGGCGGCCCTCTTTTCTGGCCTTTTTGACCAAAATCCTAAAGGAATGTTCTATCTCTCGGTCGGCCAGGGTATGATCTAAAAAGACCCGACGTTCAGCAAAGGGGAGGCCAAGTTCTCTGGCCACGACCGGGACCACGGTGTTTTTGGTCGTCCGACTGTCGATATAAAAGAGCCCTTCGGCGGCTACAGCCTCAAGCAGCCAGCGTACGTGGAGTTTGTCTTCGGTAAAAAGAGACCCCATGTGGTGGTTTACACCCACGGCATAAGGCACAGCCAGGATAGCCTGCCTAACTAAGTACTTTACTCGGCCCTCTGACATATCGAGCTGAATAAGCCCCGGGGTATATTGATGATTTTGGGCCTCGAGAGGGATATGGACCATGACCTCAAAGCCCCGGCTATGGGCCTCACGGGCAAGTTTCTTGGTAAAAGGGGCATAGGGTAGGAAGGAAAAGGTAAGGGGGAGACCTAGTTCAAAAAATTTCCTCTCAAGCCGAGGGTTTTGCCCCATATCATCAATAATGATGGCCACCAGGGGCTTTAAAGGACTGGGTTTTGGTCTTTTAAGAATTGGTTGTTTGAAAATGGGTTGTTTGACCACTGGAAGGGAGGGTTTAGCCGGGGGCGAAGGGCTTACTCGGGGCCGGGATTTAGGGCGATAAATCGGTCTTACAACCCATAAAAAAGCCAGGACCGTGACCAGGACAAACAAAGCCAAAAAGGCCCATCCCAACGCACTGGGGACAGGCCTTTTTTTCTTAGACCGGGGAGACATTATTGATCAAGGTGCATCTGAGAGAGGATATCCCAGCTCTTAAGGAGCCTTAGGGCCTCTTGGAATTGGCTGTCATATTTGAAGTGTTCCATCGTCTTCTGATCCGGGAGGTTTTCCTTTTTTTCTTTTGTCTTTTTTTGTTTTTCGGCCTCGTGGTTCTCAAGATGCCCCCTTAGGTCCTTTTCCCGAATGGCTCGGCGTTCCTCAGCCTTTTTGAGGCACTCTGGATCAAGGAGGGGGACCACCACGTCGGGCTCTATTCCTTTGGCCTGGATAGACCGCCCGTTTGGCGTAAAATACTGGGCCGTGGTCAGACGCACCGCCGAACCATCCGGTAGGGGGATGATGGTCTGGACCGAGCCCTTCCCAAAGGTCCTCGTCCCCACGATCACTGCTCGTTTATGATCTTGAAGGGCCCCGGCCACGATCTCTGAGGCCGAAGCACTACCTTCGTTGACCAGCACAGCGATAGGATAGGGATGTTTACGCCGGTTAGGGGTGGCCTCGAAACGAAGGTTCTGTTGTTTAAGGCGACCTTCAGTGTAGACGATGAGGCCGTGATCGATAAACTCATCCGCTACCCTTACCGCGGCATCCAAAAGGCCCCCTGGATTGTTACGCAAATCGATAATCAGGCCCTTCATTGGGTTGTTTTCCTTTTCAAGCTTTTCCAGGGCCTTGACCAGTTCCTGCGGGGTCTTTTCTTGAAAATTGGTGATCCGGATATAACCATAGCCAGGCTCAATGGTATAGAAACGCACGCTCTTGATGGGGATCACGTCTCGTACCAAGGTGATGTCTTTGAGCTCCGTCCAGCCCTTACGCATAATGGAAATGGTCACCTTGGTCCCTTTAGGACCACGGAGGAGCTTTACCGCCTCGATAAGGCTCATACCCTTGGTGAGTTTGCCGTTTATCTTGATAATCTTGTCTCCGGATTTCAAACCCGCCTTCCAGGCCGGGGTGCCCTCGATCGGGGCCACCACGGTTAAGACCCCGTCTCGAATGGTGATCTCGATCCCGATACCGGTGAAGCTACCCTTAGTCTCGATCTGAAGTTCCTTGTAATCATCCGGCTTAAGAAAAGAGGAATGGGGATCCAGGTTAGAAAGCATCCCCTGAATGGCCCCGTAAATGAGATCCTTGGCCTCTACTTCTTTGACATAGCTCCGTTCGACCAGGTCTAGGACTTGAGAGAATAGCCGGAGTTGTTTGTAGATCTCGTCATCGTCTGAAGGGGCAGCAGAAACGGTAAAGGAGTGTCTCAAGGAAAAACCCAAGAAAAAGGCCAGAGAAAGGAGGATGATCAAGCACAAATGACCCCAAAATTTTGATTTTTGGCTGTTCATCTTTTCACCTCAAAAAACGAAGTTTACTGGTATCAAGCCAATCTAGCGGATTCTGTGGTTTGTCATGATATCTTAATTCGTAATATACTCCCGATTCACTAAAGGGTAGCTCGCCCACTTCACCGATCACCTCACCGGTCTTCACCTCTGCTCCGAGCTCAACCTCCAACTTACCGAGCCCGCCGATGATCGACAAGAAATCATAACCGTGATCAATAAAGACCACCTGCCCTTGCCCCTTGATCAAGGCGATCTTAGCCACCATTCCTCCATAAGGTGCCTTTACCGGCGTGCCCACCGGGGCGGAAATAAAGATACCAGGTTGATAAATGTTTTCCCCGGTTATCGGGTCTTTGTAAAGCCCAAAGAGACGCAGGACCACCCCTTCCACCGGAGGCAAAAGAAAGCCTTTGAGTTCTAAAAGCGGTACCCTGGGGGTAGCCCTTTCCCGTTCCTTTTCCTTGGCCAGGGATTCTTTTACGTTTTCCAATTCCTCCTTGGTAGATCTAAGTTCCTTGGCCAACCTTTCGATGGACTGATAAGCGGCCTCAAGGTGCTTTAGGGTCTCGCGATAAAGGCGTATGTTACGCCTGACCTCTTCAAGAAGGGCCAATTTTTCCTGACGAAGGGCCTTGAGGGTGGCCACTTCGTCTTCCAGTTGCTTCTTTAGGAGAGAAAGCCTTTGTTTCTCGGCCAAAACAAGCCTTCTTTCCCTGGCCAGATTCCTTTTTTCCTGAAGGAGTCTCAAGGCCATATTTTGGTCATGAAGGATGAGGAATTGAAAATATGTGCTTCGTCTGAGGGCTGTAGGAATATCGCCTGGGGCAAAGAGGAGGTTAAGCCAGCCGATCTTTCCGGTGGTGGCCAAGGTCTTGAGGCGTTCCCGAAATCGACTTTGCAGGCGGCGAACGCCCTCATCCTTCTGGGCGATTTGTTCCATCAATTGAGTCAACTCTCTTTCCCGACGGGCAATTTCTTCCTGTAAAACCTCGATCTCGGCCCTTTTCTTTTCGATCTTTTGGGCCAGGAGCTCTAATTCCTTCAAAATGGCGGCTTCCTTCTTGGTCGCCTCCTCAAGGAGGGCCTTTTCTTTGGCGATCTCCTCCTTGAGATCAAGGGCCAAGGAAGGACGGCTTAGTATCGCAAAAATCGCCGTGAGGCCCAATAACAACCACTTAGACAAAATGCTAACACCCCTCCAGAAAGGATGGCCATTTCTTTGGTCCTGAAGAACAAGAGTTTGGCCTCCATCCCGGGGAAGATCCCCCGCAAGGCCTGATCGAGATAGAAATGGAGGCCCCATAAGAGGAAAAGGGCAAAAGAAAGGGCGATGACCGCCTGCCAAAAGGCTAGGACAAGGAGCGGCCCCTGAACAAACCCCGGGGTAGCCCCTACTAAGGAAAGGATTTCCAGTTCTCGACTGCGATGTGAAAAGGAAAGCCGCACCGTGGCTCCGGCAATAAAGGCCGTGGCCCCGCCGAGCAAGAGGAGCCCGGTGAGGGAAAGGATCTCTAAGAAACGTTTAAGCCCGGCCAGACGTTCAAGCCAGCTCTTGGCGTATTGGACCCGCATCACTTGTGGGTAACGCGAGAGGTCTTGGGCCAGGGTCGGTAAGCGATGAAGGACCTCAAAGGGCCGTTTAAAGGAGACCTCTAATACCGGCGGCAGAAAGTCCGCCGAAACCCCGGCCAAGAGGTCTTTGTTTTCAAAAAGACAACGCAGGTCTTCCAGGACTTTGTCTGGTGATAAATAACGGACTCCTGCCACCTCTTTACGGCTACTGAGATCATCGATGACCTCTTGGGCCTTTTCGCGGGTAGTATGAGGTTCAAGGTAGATGTTTAGGACCAGTTCCCGGGCTAGTTGATTGGTAAAATATTCCAGATTCAGATAAAGGAGGGCAAAAAAGGAAAAAATGGTCAGACAAAAGGCAATGATGAAGGTAGACACCAGATAAAGAGCAGGAGCACTCTTAAATTCTCGCCAGGCCCGTCTCCAAAGGCTCACGGGTTGAGTAACCTCCCTTGATCAAGGACCAACACCCGGCGGTGTCTTTCCACGTAAAGGGCCTCATCGTGGGTGGCCAAGATGATGGTCGTTCCCCGGGCGTTAAGGTCTTCAAAAAGCTCCATCACCTCTTCGGTACGCCGAGCATCGAGGTTTCCGGTGGGTTCGTCGGCTAAAAGGAGCTTGGGATTGTTGACCACCGCCCTGGCCAGGGCCACGCGCTGTTGTTCGCCGCCGGAGAGTTGTTTGGCCAATTGTTTTTCTTTACCTGATAATCCCACGGCCTCAAGGACCCTTAAGACCCGCTTTTTGATCTCCCCCGGAGAAAGGCCCAGGATCTCCAGGGCCAGGGCCACATTTTCAAAGACCGTTCGACTCTCAAGGAGTTTAAAATCTTGAAAGACAACACCTATCTTGCGCCGCAGAAAGGGAATCTCTTGGCGCGAAAGCTTAGAGACCGGACGGTTCTCAAAAAAAATCTCACCGGTAGTTGGTCGTTCTTCACGGAAGATAAGCTTAAGGAGGGTGCTCTTACCGGCTCCGCTGGGGCCGGTGATAAAGAGAAATTCGCCTTTTTCCACTGAAAAGGAGACGTCTTCTAAGGCCTTAATATGCGGTTCGTAGATCTTAGAGACCTTCTCCACCCGTAAAATCGAGCTCATGGCCGCCTCGATTATAGCAAGGACGATCCCTTCGGCAAGCGTCCTCAAGGCATAGAATCGGCCTGCCGATTAGTTCTGTGAAATCACTTAAGGGGAAGGGCATGGCCAAGATCGACGCCTTTTTAAAGCTCATGGTGGATAAAGGGGCCTCAGACCTGCACATGGCCGCTGGTAACCCGCCTATCCTCCGTATTCACGGTGACCTTCAGCGGGTCAAGTACAAGATTTTAGAAAACGACGAACTAAAGGCCATGCTCTATGAGATCACCCCGGAGGAACGCATCAAGGTCTTTGAAGAGACCGGAGACGTGGATTTCGGCTTTGAATTACCAGGGCTTGCCCGTTTCCGTGTGAACCTATTCCAACAAAAACACGGAATCGGGGCTGTCTTTCGCCTCATCCCGAGCAAAGTCAAGACCGCTGAAGAATTAGGACTCCCGGGCATCGTCACCAAACTGGCCATGCTGCCCAAGGGCCTGGTCTTGGTCACCGGTCCCACGGGCTCCGGTAAATCAACCACCCTGGCGGCCATCATTGATTACGCCAATCGAAACCGCCAGGATCACATCCTCACCATCGAAGACCCCATCGAATTTGTCCATAAATCTCAGGGCTGTTTGGTCAACCAGCGAGAGGTAGGAGTCCATACCAAGAGCTTTGCCTCGGCCCTGAGGGCGGCCCTACGTGAGGACCCGGATATCATCCTGGTCGGTGAAATGCGAGACCTTGAGACCATCTCCTTGGCCATCGAGGCGGCCATGACCGGCCATCTGGTCTTGGCCACTTTACATACCTTAAATGCCGCCAAGACCGTAGACCGTATCATCGAAATCTTTCCCCATGCCCAGCAGCCCCAGATCCGATCAACCCTGGCTGATTCATTGCGGGCGGTGGTTTCCCAGACCATGTTTAAAAGAAT
>Ga0256914_1003914_pt1 | contig 11495 bp, 10 predicted proteins | sample HulkmetaG_FD_191571 | JGI IMG/M metagenome (GOLD analysis project Ga0256914, IMG submission 191571) | Hydrothermal chimney microbial communities from Main Endeavour vent field at the Juan de Fuca Ridge, Pacific Ocean - Hulk | ecosystem: Environmental > Aquatic > Marine > Hydrothermal vents ...
AAGTAGGCGAATGAAGGCTAGAATATTGGGAATATTTACGATTTTGTTGTTTTGCATAAGAGGATTTTTCCTTATAATAATATTGGAAATGGTAGATTCCAATATTTTTTAAAATGTCTATCTAAAAGTAGTCCCACCATCAACCACAAGGGTCTGACCTGTGACCCATGAAGCCTCATCGGTACATAAGAAATAGACCGCACCTGCTAAATCATCAGGACTTCCCATTCGATTAACAGCAGAGCGTTTGATGGTCTCTGCTTTTACCTCTTCGTAGTTGGTAAATGCTTTGAGTGCATCGGTATCAATAGGCCCACCACTTACGGCATTGACTCTAATTCCCATATCACCAAGCTCAACAGCGGCATAACGGCTCATCGCCTCTACAGCTGCCTTGTTTGTTCCGTGACCTGCATAGTTATCAATGTAGATAAGGTTTCCAGTAGAGCTAAGTGTTACAATCGCACCACCACCCACTTTTTGCATACGGGTTGCTGACTCTTGTGAACCACGCACAAAAGCACCAACGGTTGCTGTGTAGATATTTTGTAGACCTTTGGCAGGACGAAGTTTCATAAACTTACCGTAACCACCCACCACAGGACGACCGTAAATCATCGCGTTACTTACAAAAAAGTCGATACGGTCAAAATCTTCATCTATCGCTAAGAAAAGTGGTTTAAACTCATCAAGCTCTAAAATATTAAGAGGATAAGCTCTGGCTTTAATCCCATATTTAGACTCCAAATCAATTGCTATCTCATTGGCGATATCCACATTTGAGTTGTAGGTAAATGCAATATTTACCCCCTCTGATGCAAACTTCTCAGCAATCGCTTTACCTATTCCCTTAGTAGCACCTGTAATGACCAATGTTTTACCTCTGTTACTCGACATCTATGCTCCTACTATGTTATAATTTTTCATGACTGATTCTATTTTTTTCATGTTCTCTACAGATGGCTGAACCAAAGGCAATCTATACTCCAACGTATCAATCAAACCTGCAATATACATCGCTGCTTTAATTGGGATTGGGTTGCTCTCACAAAACATCACTTTATTGATATTATAGAGGCTATCATTAATCTCTTTTGAGCTTTTAAAATCCCCACTAAGTGCCAAATGAGCCAGTTGGGCTTTTAAATCAGGTAGTAGATTTGAGGTTACAGAGGTAATCCCTTTTCCTCCATTTGCCAAGATAGGGTAGTCAATCGCGTCATCCCCTGAAAAGAGATAGAGTTCAGGACGTTTTGCCAAAAGCTCAACAGTTCTCTCAATAGAGCCTGTCGCCTCTTTAATCCCATAGATATTAGGCACATCATCAAAGAGTCTACAGACCGTATCAGCCAAGATATCCACACCTGTTCGCCCTGGAACATTGTAGAGCATAAATGGAAGCTCCACAGAGGAGGCAATCGCTTTGTAGTGCTGATATAGACCCTCTTGGCTTGGTTTGTTGTAGTATGGGCTTACTGAAAATATTGCATCTACCCCAATCTGCTCGGCGTGTTTTGCAATCTCAATCGCCTCATGAGTCGCATTGCTTCCTGCCCCTGCAAGTACTTTTGTCTCTGTTCCCTTACACACTTCAACAGCTATCTCGATACATCTCTTATGCTCATCATGTGTTAGCGTAGCACTCTCCCCTGTTGTTCCCACAGGACATACAGCATCAATCCCATTGTCAATCTGTCTCTTAATTAGTTTGGCAAACGTTGCTTCATCAAGTGTTCCATTTTTAAATGGGGTAATCAGTGCCGTTGTTGCACCTGTAATTAAATTACTCATCTACTCTCCTCTGTACTCTTTCTGAGTATTAATGTGGTTGTTAGGTCATGATTAAAATATTTTTTCGCTATTTTGGTGACCATTTCAGGCGTAATTTTAGCCAAATTCTCTTCATATTTAAGTAAAGGTTCTAAATTTCCTCGTACCAAATATGAGCCAAAAAGTGAATTAATACTCGCAGAGTTTTCAAGCGAGTAGATAAAATCTGCCTTGGCATTGATTTTAACTTTCTCTAACTCCTCTTTGGTCACATCACCACTCTTAAGCTTCTCTATCTCACTTAAAATCTCTTTTTCTAAATCTTCGATTTTAATACCAGGGTTTGCCAGTCCCATAAACATAAAGATTCCCTCATCGGTTAGCTCCATATTGTAACCATAGATAGAGTTTGCCATCTGCTTTTTGTCAATAATCTCACGGTGCAGACGAGAGCTTTTTCCTGAACTAAGAAGCTCTGAAATAGCAGAGAGAACCACTTGGTCTTCATGCTCAAAGTTTGGGATAGGATAGGCAATAGCAATGGTGTCAATGGTGTTATTCTCTTTGTTTATCTCTTTACGAATCGCCCCATCACGCTTAGGCTCAACAGGATTACATTTTGGTACACTCACCTTGTTTTTTATCTTGTCAAACTTCTCTTGTGCCACTTTAAACACCTCTTTCTCATCAATATCACCTGTCACAATTAAAATTGCGTTGTTTGGCTGATAGTATTTTGAGTGAAAAGATTTAATATCATCAATCGTCCATGTCTGAATATCATTCATAAACCCAATGGGTGTCCAGTGGTATGGGTGCGCCACATAGTGGGTATTAAAGAGTCTAAACTGTAGATAACCAATAGGAGGGTTATCTGTTCGGACACGTCTCTCTTCGGCAACCACATCACGCTCTACTTGAAACTCTTCATCTTTTAAATTTAAGTTTTCCATCAGTTCAGCAAAAAGCTCCACAGAGGTCTCTAGGTTTTTGGACGAAGATTTGATGTAGTAGTGAGTATAGTCAAAACTGGTTGATGCGTTGTTTACAGCCCCTTTTGATTTGACTATCTTATCAAACTCTCCAGCTTTAAGGTTTTTGGTAGATTTAAAATTTAGATGCTCTAACATATGAGCAATTCCACTCTTTCCCATCACCTCATTTCTGCTTCCTACCTTATAAAAGATATCAGTAGTAATGACATTTGAGCCATTCTTCATCGGGATTACGACAACTTCTAACCCGTTGTCTAGTTTTTTACTGTGGTGTTGGGGTAATGAGTTTGCCATTAAAATTCCTGCTGTTGCTATTAGTGTTATAACTGTTTTTTTTATCATATTAAGACTCATGTGTCTCAATAAATGACTCATAATCGCCCTCATAATCAATAATCGAACCATCACTGTTGATTTTAATAATACGGTTGGCAAATGCGTCGATTAACTCTCTATCGTGAGAGACACAGATGACCCCACCTTTGTAGTTGTGAAGTGCTTCACCCAGAGAGATAATCGCCTCCAAGTCCAAGTGGTTATTTGGTTCATCAAGCACCAAGAAATTCGCACTGTCCATCATCATCTTGGAGAGCATAACACGGTGCTTCTCTCCTCCTGAACATGCCCCTACCTCTTTGCTCTGCTCTTCACCTGAAAAAAGCATACGCCCAAGGCATTTTCTAATCTCATCAATGTGCCATTTTGGGTCATAACCCTGAATCCACTCATAGAGTTTATCTGAACCTACCACCATATCGGTAGTATTTTGAGGAAAATAGGTTGTGGTGACGGTTTGACCCCAATTAAATGAGCCGTTGTCTGCTTTAATTTTCTCCATGATAATCTCTAAAAGTGTTGATTTCCCAACACCATTACCACCAATAATCGCTATTTTGTCATCTCCTTCAACTTTAAAAGAGATATCTGTAAAAACCTCCAATGAGTCATAAGATTTTCCAATATTTTTAATCTCCAAAATTTCATTTCCCAAAGCTCTATGGGGCTTAAACATAATAGAAGGGTCACGACGTGAAGAGAGTTGAATCTCAGCAATATCTAATTTATCAAGCTGTTTTTGACGAGAGGTTGCCTGTTTTGCTTTTGACGCATTCGCCGAGAAACGGGTAATAAACTTCTCTAATTCCTCTTTCTCTTTTGATGCTTTGGCATGGTCTACCTGTGCCTGTTTGGCAATCAAGTTTGCCGCGATATACCAATCATCATAGTTCCCTGTAAACTCACGAATATTGGCAAAATCAAGGTCTAAGATATGTGTCACCACATTATTTAAAAAGTGTCTGTCGTGAGAGATAACCACCATCACACCATCGTGACGTTTTAGCTCTCTCTCTAACCATGCAATTGTCTCAATATCAAGTGAGTTGGTAGGCTCATCAAGGAGTAAAACATCTGGCTTCAAGAAGAGAACCTGTGCCAATAAAATTTTAACTTTATCTCCACCTGTCAGTGAAGACATCAGATTGCCATGTGTGTCAGAGGGAAATCCAAGTGCTTCCAAAAGCTTTTCGATTTTGACATCAGACTCATAAGTGGGGTCTTCATCAGCACATATCATCTCTAACTCACCCAGACGCTCATTGACTTTGTCATCTTCAAAGTCACCCGTCATATAAAGCGCCTCTTTCTCTTTTTGAGCCTCATAGAGTTTTTTGTTTCCATAAAGAACAGCATCACTTAGAGTAAACTCTTCAAAAGCATAGTGATTCTGACCCAAAACACCCATTTTAAGACTTGGTTGCATCTGAACCACACCATCGGTCTGCTCCAATTCACCTGACAAAATCTTTAAAAAAGTAGACTTTCCTGCTCCATTTGCCCCAATGAGACCATAACGTTTTCCACCATCTAATGTGATACTAATCTTATCAAAAAGTACTCTTTTCCCGTATCTCTGTACAATATTTACTGTGCTTAACATTTGTGCTTTACCTGCTTACTAAAATAATTTCGGCATTTTAACATAAGGTTGCTAAGTAATGGTACAGTTATCTTCTCTGTTCTTAATAAAAATTATATTTTAACATTTTTTGTTAAAATATATTATATATTAACATTACTTTTATCTTTTTAGTGCTAAAATTCACTATAGAGAATCAATATTAAAGGGGTACTAATAGTATGATTATAGATAAAATTATTGTCTCAAAAGAGAGTTATTTCAGTGAAAATAAGTACGATATCGTCTACTCTAATAAGGAGTATATAGAAAAGCTATTTGCCCAAGGGGTTACTCCTGACAACATCTCGGAGTCAGAACTAAAAAGCTACTATGTTCACCTCTACTTTATTGAAACAACTGAGGGTGGATTCTTTCAACTTGATAAAAAAATAGAGAAAAAGAACATTATATTGCACTACATATGTGATGGATTAAAGGCTATTAAAGCAACTAGAAATATAAATTTATTTAACCAATATCTAATTGAAAAAAAGAAACAAGATACTCAGAATTATATTATTTTTGATAAGCTATTTAACTATATAAATAGACAAGAGGATATTTTAAAACTTAATGCCAATTGGCTTGAAGAAAATACAAAGCTATCAATTACAGAAAATAAGTATATAACCCATAGCCATATTAATAGTTTAGAAAATTTTAAAGAAAATCAGAAAAAAGTCAATATTAAAATATTAAAGAAACTCTGTAAAATAGCCAATGAAGAGTATCTTCGTATTACCTCATATGACCAAAATAACCTCTATATGAACTCTTGTCATTTCAAAACCCTACACTCCTACTTTTATATGATAAAAGAGAAAAATAGATATGTTATGTATAACAGTTTTACAAAAAAAGAGGTATCAAGTGTTCTAATAAAGGGAGAAAAAACAGAGAAAAAGAAGTTTTTCTCTGTTTTTTGGTGTAAAATGGGAGGCTAGTTGAGGATTATCCCTCAATATAATTTTTAAGTTTACGCCCTACTCTTGGGTGTTTTAGCTTTTTAATGGCAGATGACTCTATCTGTCGTACACGCTCACGCGTAACAGATAGCTCTTTTCCAATCTCTTCAAGTGTTCGGTCACTCTCATCATTAAGCAGACCAAAACGCATTCTAATAACAGCTTTTTCTCGCTCGTTGAGTTGGTCAAGCACCTCATCAATTTGATTATTTAGGTCATCTCTTAGCACAGCCTCAGATGGACTCATGGTAGTCTTGTCTTCGATAAAATCACCAAATCTTCCATCATCTTCATCCCCCACAGGGGTCTCTAGGCTCACTGGCTCTTTGGTGATTTTAATAACATTTTTAACCTTATCTACCGTTAACCCAACCTCTCTAGCAATGGTATCCAAATCAGGCTCTTTTCCTGTCTCTTGAAGATTTTTACGAATAATTTTATTAATTCGATTAATCGTCTCAATCATATGGATAGGAATTCTAATGGTACGTGCTTGGTCAGCAATGGCTCTTGAGATGGCTTGACGTATCCACCATGTGGCATAGGTAGAGAACTTATACCCTTTTTGATACTCAAACTTATCCACAGCTTTCATAAGACCAATATTTCCCTCTTGGATAAGGTCAAGAAATGGCAATCCACGGTTGGTATAACGCTTGGCAATAGAGACCACCAAACGCAAGTTTGATTTTGCCATTCGCGTTTTGGCTTTTTCGCTCTTCTTCTTACCACGGCGTATCTGATTTAAAATCTGAGCCAACTTTTCAGGGTCAAGATCAAAGCTATCTTTACTTGCTTCTCGTGTCTCGTAGAGTTTTTTTATCTCCACATAGGTACTCACCATTGTGGTTTCAGGAACAGAGTCGGTGATATCCTCTTTGTCCATCTCCAAGATGTTATCCAAAATTTTATGGTGATTATCTTTTAACGCATCGTTAAAGAGTGGAAGTTTGTACTCCAATCTTTTTAGCTCTTTATCAAATCCATCATCACTTTTTAGTGCTGTCTCCATCGCTTTAACCAACTCATTGATAAGCTTTGACGTGGGTCCTAAATCTACCAATGCAAGTTTAAGCAGTTCCTTTTTAAATGCAACTTTCATATGCTCATGCAGAATTTTCTCTTTGTCACTCTCTGAAGAGTTTAACAATATATCTAACTCATCTTGAGCTTTTAACCAATCTTTTTTTGATTTTTCAAGTGCTTTAAAACTATCAACAACCTGTTTTACACGCTTATCAACACCCTTTTTATGGGCTTTGACTACTACCTCTTTTTTACTCTCTTCAGCAGTATCATCAACCTCTGCTGACTTATCATCCTTGGTGTCATCTTCTGTTTCTTTTTCATCTTCAAAACTCTTAAAAAGCTCTTTTACTCTTCTCTCACGGTTCAAAAGAGGCTCTTTATAGTTCAAAATATACTCAATAAGATAGGGAACAGAACAGATAGCATCCAAAATGATATCCTCTCCTCCCTCTATCTCACGGCTTAAAAAAATCTCCTCCTCTTTGGTTAGAAGTGGTATTTTTCCCATCTCACGAAGATACATACGAACAGGACTATCCGAGCGACTCCACTCCAAAAGCTCTTTCTCTTTGAGATAGTCAAACTCCTCTCCATCCCCTTGAGCACCTTGTCTCTGTATCGCTTCAATTCTTTTTTTCTCTAATTCAAAAAGGTGTTTTGAGTATTCGGAGGAAGTTAAAAGGGCGATTTTATGTTTTTCTGATAGTTTTAAGATTTTTCTTGTCTGTACAAGTGTTGGTTGCTTTTCAAACTCTTTTGCAAGATTTTCATAGGTAACAACATCACCTTTTTTACATGATGTAAAAATTTCTTCTAAGTTTTTATTGATATCTTTGGTAGCCAAAAGGACGACTCCTTGTTAAGTTATGTTGTTGGGTGATTTCTAAGGGTGGATTATACCGAAATATCTATTTTATTTAGATTAATTCTTATAAAAATAGATATTTCATGAAACTTTATGTAACAATTAGCTCTTCTTGATTTTGAAGCAATAGCACTAAATCATTGGGTTGACGTAGTTTTAATGTTTTTTTATGTTCAAGATTAAAATAGAGACCACGCAATGCACGATTAATCATCTCATGAGCTATCAAAATAACTATTTTTTTATCTTTAACTTCATTTAACCACAATTTAAGACGTTGGGTTACTATCTTATAGGACTCTCCATTCTCTATTTGGTAGTCCCATTTATCTGCCTCTCGTGCATTAAATTCTATTGCATATTTTGTTTGACAAAATGATTTTAGTTGCCCCTCAAAAATCCCATAATCAAACTCCTCTATACGCTTATCAAAAATGATTTTTTCTCTCTTAATATTCAGCTCATCACAGATAATAAAAGCTGTCTCTCTTGCCCGACCCAAAGGAGAAGCATAAATCTTAACCTCATCAAAATTGATGATATTATGACGTAGTTTTATCGCATTGGCTTTGGCTTGTAATTCTCCCTTTAATGTTAGTGGAGAGTTTTTTCTCCCTTGATAACGCCCCTCAAGATTCCACACTGTCTCTCCATGTCGTACCAAAAATATTGTGGGGTAACTCATCTCTCTCTCTTTGTAAAATACTCCATAGCATACCACATTCCACCTATAACAGAAAAAAGAACCAAAAATGGCACCCAAGGATAGGCTTTAAAATACTCAAACAGAGATTTAATGGTCTCCCCTGCATAAAATGCACTGAGCATAACTACTGTTACAAAAAATGGAGAGGCAAAAAGATTATAAAATCCAAACTTTTTAAAATCATAACGGGAGAGTGCCATCGAAATAGGAATCAAGGTCTTAATCCCATAGAGAAACTTCTGTATAAAAATAGCCCATACCCCATATTTTCGCAAAATAAGTGTGGAGAGTGCAATTTTTCGTTTATGCTTCTCAAAATAGGGCTTGATATCCTCTTTGTGATATCGTCCTATATAAAAGAGAAACATATCTCCTATATAGTTAAAAAATGTTGCTATTCCCAATGAGACAATCAGGTTCATCTCACCCATGTATGAAAGCACCCCAGCGGCGGCCACCACCACCAGTGAACCACCAAAAGAGAAAAATGCCAAAGCGACATATCCCCATGTACTTAAATTTGTTAATGTATCTTCCAAAAGTTTCCTTTTTTTAATTAAATAACTATTTTAATAATAAATAATTTTAAAGGATTATAGTATTATTTCTTTAAAAATTAGGATTTTTATCATGATTGAAACGCTACTCTCTATCACCTTTGTCTATGTTTTTATCCTTTTAGGATATATCGCCAAACGCATCTTTAAAGAGGAGATGGACAGCAAGACCCTCACACTCTTCTCTGTCTATTTTCTACAAGCTTTTGTTACCGTATGGGGATTCTCCACTGCCAAACTCTCCACTGAGCATCTCTTTGTACCCATTTACTATATTGGAATTATCTCTGTTATCTTTTTTCCCATGCTTTTAGTGGCTAAAAAGCTATTTCCTGACCCAAAAGAGAGAGCCATCTTCTCCATAGCAGGGTTTGTAGGAAATACAGGAAACATTGGTATCCCTCTAGGTATTGCTCTGTTTGGGATGAACTCTGTTATCTACACCACCCTTATCAATATTGCCAATGTTTTTGTGGTCTATGTCTTAGGAGTATATATCTACTCACGAGGCTCTTTTTCTATTAAAAAATCACTTTTAAATATTATTAAAATTCCTATTATTCCTGCCTCTATTATTGCCATTACTTTAAACCTAAATGAGGTAGTCATTCATCCTCAAATTCAAGAGTTTTTTAAAATGGGTGCCTATGCAGGAATCGTTTTACAACTCTTTTTACTGGGAACTTTTCTCTATGGAATAAAACTAGCAAATATCAAAAAATCTCTTTTTATCGGAGTAATATCTCAAAAGTTTATTATTATTCCAATGGCTACAGCCATCATCTTAAGCTTTAGTCATTTCTCTTTATACGTTCAAGGTATTATTTTTATGGAGATGATTGTTCCTCTTGCCGTTGCCAATATTAACCTCGCTTCACTCTATAATTGCCGACCACAAAATGTAACATCACTTATACTGTTAAGTACTGTTTTTTTTATACCAATAATGTTTATACTAATCCAAATAGTGAGTAAATTCTACCTGTAATTATATTTTTTACCCACTTTTTACTTTTATATTTGCTCACAAATGATATAATTCGCAACTCACTCACAATTCAAAGTACAAAAATGAACTATTTAAAAGATTTAGAAAAGATTATTAATATAAACTCGTTTACCAAAAACCAAAATGGAGTCAATAGGGTCTCCAAACATATGAGCCTATGGCTAGAAGAACTAGGCTTTAACAACCACTGTTATGAGCGTTCTCATATCGGAAATCATCACCTCTATACCTCTCCAAAAACAGAGGGAATTAAAATTTTACTTTTGGGTCATAACGACACTGTATTTCCCCAAGGAAAGTTTGAACACTATAGAGAGGACAGTGAATGGATTTATGGTCCAGGAGTCTGTGATATGAAAGGCGGAAACATCGTTGCACTTCAAGCTCTTCGCAATATCCATGCCCAAAATAACAAAATAGAGAATATCGATTTTTTACTGGTTTCAGACGAGGAGACGGGAAGTGATGATAGTAAACTTCTCTCCTCCTCTCTTGCCAAAGATTATGACATATGTTTTGTTTTTGAAGCAGCAGGAGAAAATCTTGAGGTAGTAACGGGACGGAAAGGGGTTGGTACATTTACCGTTGATATCGAGGGGAAAGCTTCTCATGCAGGGGTTCGATATACAGCAGGTATTAATGCCAATCTTGAAGCAGCTCATAAACTTATAGAACTCACAAAGCTCACCAATTTAGAGATAGGAACAACCGTTAATGTTGGTAAGATAGAGGGGGGAATTGGTGCCAACACCATCTCTCCAAATGCCAAGCTTCTTTTGGAGCTTCGTTACACACAAAATAGTGAAAGAGATAGGCTTTTGAAAGCATTGGAGGAGATTACCAACACCTCTTATGTAAAAGAGACAAAATCCACCCTTTCAGGACTGATTCAACGCGATGTAATGGAACCAAATAAAGCACAATCCGAACTAATCAAAAAAATAGAAACATTATTGAACATAAAATTTTTAACAGAACAGCGTGGTGGTGTGAGTGATGCCAATATCATCGCTTCACAAGGGGTTACAACACTTGATGGATTTGGCCCTTTTGGAGATGGTGACCACACTGTAAAAGAGAGAGCATTAAAAAGCTCTTTTAGACAACGAATAGACCTAATGACAGCAATTTTAGACCATCATCAAACATTAAAAAAATTTTAATTTAAAGGAGAGAAGAGAATGTCGGACAAGCGAACAATAGGAATGTGGCTCTATAAAAATGGCGGGGGATATGCCATTGGTGAAAAGATAATTTCAAAACTACAAGAGCGTAATATTGAGACTATTGATGATATCGACCTACGTAAAGCAATTGCCCAAAATAAAAATATCATACACAACGGTGTAAAACTAAATAAACTTGACCTCTTCTTCTCTTATAACGCAGGGGAGCAGACCGTCTATCAAACCTATCTTTACCAAGCACTTAACCGTATGATTCCAATGATTAATTCATATGACGCTTTTCAACTAACAGAGGACAAGTTTCAGACCTCTTTTGTATTAAGAAATGCAGGAGTCAATACCTCTGACTATAAACTTTTTCACCGTGATGACTCATATCAAGGTCTTAAAAAAGTACTTAAAAAATGGGGTGGCATGGTCTATAAACCAACCAATGGTTGGGGAGGTTCAGG
>Ga0256914_1003915_pt1 | contig 11494 bp, 24 predicted proteins | sample HulkmetaG_FD_191571 | JGI IMG/M metagenome (GOLD analysis project Ga0256914, IMG submission 191571) | Hydrothermal chimney microbial communities from Main Endeavour vent field at the Juan de Fuca Ridge, Pacific Ocean - Hulk | ecosystem: Environmental > Aquatic > Marine > Hydrothermal vents ...
GTAGCTGCAGCTTTGGACTAGGTTTCAAGGAAGGAGAAGAATATTAATACTACAGTATTAGTATCATAGCATTGAGAAAAGAAGATTAATACATAAAACTTAAAAACAAGAAACAACAAGAAAAACACGATGAACGAAAAAACAAATATCGAAATTCTTGAAGACAGTAAAAAGATTGAAGTATATGGAAAATATGAAGATATAGATGAAATAAGGTTGTATAATTATACTTATGAATATGATGTTATAGTTATTTATGGTTCTAAAAATGAAAATAACTTTGCGATAAAGATAGGAGGTGTAGATTTTCTATTCGGTAAGACAGGTACTTTGTTTGCATTAGAAAAGGAGAGAGACAATATAAAAGTGTTTATAAATAGGGATTGGGTTTTGACAGAATTTTATGTTAATTGGAAGAAATCTTTAGACAAAATTTGTGATATAGACATAATGGAAGTGACTGAAAAAATTATTAAGACTGTAATGAGGATCTTAATAGGTGCTGGATATGCTATTCCAAACAATATTTTCACGTTTGTGTTGTCGTTTTTGCAATTTAATTTACTATGGTATAATAGATTAGGACCAAGAGCTATACTATTCAATTACATTTTCAACATTATAAAAGAATATGTTAATAATTTAAGAGAAAAGTTGCAAAAATATTTAATAAGTAAGGCTAATAAAAAGTAGATTTATTAATTTTTTCTTAATTTTCTTTCTTTTTCTCTTTTCTTTAAAACCTTGTTTCTATTTTTGTAATATTTTGTTTTTATTTTTATTTTTTGTAGTATACCTCTCTTTCATATGCTTCTTAATATCTTCAAGTAGTGATGTCTTATCTCTAGTTTTCTTGTTTTTCACATACCAAGCTATTTCCTTAATAACATTCCTTGTTGTTTCATCGTCAATGTTGTCAGCAACGTCATTCAAATCCTCAGCAGTTTCTCTTATATACGTTTCAATTCTTATCTTCATGATTACGTACATTATCAACTTTGCAAACGCTATAGCTAGAACATAGCCAACCACCTCAGCTATCGACACCATGGTTATCACTACCTTCATGACTCTTAAAAACCTTCATGTTCAATATTGTCAATACTTTGTAGATGTTTTGAATATCTTCGCTAATTTTAGTCGTTAGATGATTAAGATACTCATAGCGTTGTTTTAACTCTTCAAACTTCTCTCTAAGCTCGTGAAGCTTAGCTTTGAGTTCCTCATAGTGTGCATATAGTTTAGAGATCTTCGAGTTATAGCTTTCAAGTCTAGCCAATATGTAGCTTATCAGTATTGTAACTATTATTGATATGAAAAACGTGTAGTCTACCATACCTACCTCCTTTTTAAATACTTTACAATTTTTGTATAAAGCTTACGATAATCATATCTCTCCTTCACATAACGTATATCGTCTATGCTTGGTCTACGTTTCAACGCTTCTTGAAGTTTCTTGTACATGTCCTCGAAATCGATGTCGACGACTGGATAGACACCGTCAGGATTGTTGACTAGCCTATCAACGTCAAGCCACGCACAGTACATAACCTTAAACGGCACATCATGCTCAATGTATGGTAATGTACATGGAACAACAGGTATAGATCCGACACATGCAGACTCGATGACAGGTATACAAAAACCCTCGTGACGACTAGTGACTAGATAAGTCCTAGACATAGCGTATATAGACGCAATAACACAATCAGGAACATACCTATCAATCCTAATAACCGTCAGATTTGAAGGAATAATAATGTCCGACCTTGTAAATAGCAACGCATTGATACTGTACTTATGGACAAACTGTACATACCTATCAAGACCTTCCCTATATCCACTAGCCATACAATACGTGTCAAACAGCTTCGGAACATTAATCCACTGTTCATTAAATACATTTACATCTATTCCATGCGGAACAACATCATCTACCTTAATGTTTAGATGTCTTTCCAAGAGATCTGCTGTTAATCTACTATTAGCAATTATTGTACATTTATGTTTTATCATGTTGTATATCTGTCTTGTTACTGGACTAATCTTAGGAATATCGACATAACATACGACATGTCTAACGGTTATCAATCCACTGTGAGGTGTAGACAACATACCAACATACAGAGCAACATTATGTTTAACATCTTCAACATTTAATAGATTAGCTATATGTTGAAGAATTTTGTGCCACGAATATGCATTATCATATATAAATAACATACTTCAAATAATTATGTAACTAATGATTTTAATAGCAGTGCTATATATAGATCACCAATTCCTAGCCCATTAACTGTTATTGTTATATTTTCACTAATATTTTTACACCGTGTCCTGTAATATGTGCCATCTGTAGAAGGATTATACGTTTCTGAACAAATATTATCATACGAAATATCGAATGAAATACCTTGACAGTTCTCACAATGCCAGACAATTGGATAATCTTGAAGAAAATCATTAAAATAATTACCACCACAAATAACCATGTTTATCTTATTATTCTTCGGTAGTACTATTTCTCTTTCAGTTACAACTACATAAAATCCCATATAAGCTTTAAGATCAAATATAGAAATAGTATTTCCTCTACTATCAAGCTCTTTTATTGATAATAAATTAGACAATGTTTTAGGAAGTATCGAAAAATTAAGTGTACCTGATACCTGTAATGAAAGACATATTTCATCAATATTATATATTTTAAAATAGCTTGCATTCTCTGGTACAGATATTGATATAATTGAATCTTTTCCTTCTTTAACTGTAACTTTATTTGAATATACAACATTATTATGTATATCATATATCTCAATTGAATATGATGCATTTATATAAAATAATAAATTATCAATTATACATCTACCTGCAAAATCGATATATAGTGTTTTTGTTTTACTTGAAATTGGTGCAACTATTTCTATTTTATAATATTTATTTGTACAAAATCGATGTCCAAAATAACCTACATAGACTGTACATGAAGGTTTTGATTGATAAAATATTCCTAGTAGTGGAACTACTGGATATCCAGATATATATGATGAAGATGGAGAGGACATGTTACGTACCCGTGTGTCCAGATATCTTCTTCATGAACTGTACTGTAGCTATTTTATATGCTTCCTCACTTATAGCCAAACCTGTTAACCATAGTACACTGCCAAGCACCAAATATTCGAAATATTCGACTAACCTTTCCTCAAATGTTGGTGATCTTTGAACAACATAGATAACCTTCTTACCACTCTTAACCTTTATATTCCTCTTATTGTCATCCAATATTGCTGATAGTATGCTTGAGAACATGTTACCACCCTATGTATATGGCTGTCCTGTCGTTCCTGAACATGTTCCAGTTGGTGCTGGTACAGTTACTGATGTTGGTAGTTGGAATGTATCTACAATCTCTATCGTGTATGTCACACCCTTCTTAAGCCATATACCTGTTCCACTACTAGCCTTGTATCCTGGTGCTGACAATCCTACCCATATCAACCATATTTGCGACCTAGCATTAATCTTCAAATCGTAGAATGTTGCTTTTACACCAATACCAATAATACACATATCCTCAGTAGGAGTAAACTCACCTTTAATAGTTATGGTGTTACCACTAGTACTTACAGTAAGTCCAGTACAAGAATATTGATTACCATTTGAATCTTGTAGAACTAATGCATCTATTTCAAATATATGGTCAAATATACTAGCAAGATTACTAAGTATTGAATACGCTACAGTCCAGCTAACAGACATAGCTATCTACTTTCTCTCTTTTCTTCAGGTTTAAAAACTATCTTTGGCTGTTCTGTCTCAGCAACAAATATTTCCTTATCACCAATTTTTGTATATATCCTTATTTTAACATACTCTCCTTCTCTGTATACCATCATAATTATTATGATGTTGACCTATATAAAATACTTACTGGACCAACAAAAGATGTTTCCACATGATTAACAAATTCATATCCTATGCTTATAGGACCAACAAGAGCTGTAGCATGCTCAAGGTATGAAATTGGTAACATGTGTATATATATTATTTCTCCTTCACTAATATGAGCATATACACCATACATCAACTTGCTCAATATTTCAACACTGATCTTCTCACCTTCACTTATTCCAGCCCTAATAAGCGTATATGTTGGAGGAACAGCAACACCTGTAATCTTTACATTAATCTTCTCACTCTCACTTAGCTTTGCTACAATCGTCGTTGGCTTGACAGTTGGTACTAATACATTCACTGCCAATGATTCGCTCTCTGTTATCATCATACTTATTGAGCCATGTGTTATTGGTACTGTTGGTATTGTTGGTATAGTCGGCTTATATGGTACAATCATAGTACTCCACTGCCACACCTGTGCAGTGAATAGTGCAAGTGGATACAGTAGCGAGAACATTAGAAATCCAAACCCCCTATCACCAACCTCTACTGGCTGTCCAATAGTTGTCGGTAATGTCCATAATCCACGTGTGTACATTCTCACCATTGCAAGTCCAATTGCTAGTGGGATAATGATGAACTGTACTAGATATATTGCATAGTATGACGATACGTAGCTAAAAAATGCGAATACCCTAACCATAAATGCTACAATACCTTGAAAGAATGCTAATACCATATTTGCGAGATATGCAAAGAGCTTGAGTATACATGTCATAAACATATCATACACAGCGTCTAGATCAGACAACACTAGCACGGTAGCGACAACACTTGACAATACTACAACCATCATAGGCATAGAACCTATAAATGGTAACGATTGTACAGCCTTGACAGCATTAGCATAATACTGAGACCACTTCAACAAAAACCTCTTCCAATAATCAGACGCTTCACTCATTAACGCATTATAGATGTTTATTCTAAGCTTCTGTAATTGATCTTCAAACTGTTTAGCATATTCTTCCAATACTTTCGATATCTCTGCTATACCTACCATAAGTGCTGATATTCCTGTAACGACTGCAAGAGCATTTTGAGGATTTGAAAGCCACTGTACAAGCCTTACTACTCTCTCCCAAAAGTTGCTTCTTACAATACGTTCAAAGAAGTTGACTATTCTACGAATACCAACACGTATATAACCGATAACTGTTCTTAATACACCGACAATTCTGCTAACTACACCACTAATAACACCTCCAATACCACTAAATGTCGCTATTATCGGTATATAGCTCATTTCTATTTACCTTATACGCATCTCTAGTATAAGTTCACCATTTTTGAATGTTACCGTGCCTATAGGTAACATGCGTTGTATATATTGAACAACACTATTAATGTCCAAGACGATGGATACCTTGATTATACCACGAACATCATCAACATCTACATCACCAACAGAGAGTGACAACGGTATTGTGCTACCCTGAACTGCCTGTTGAATAGCGTTTGAAAGAGCAATCTTAAGCTTATCAATGATTGGGATCTTGATAATTATCCTATCCTTATCTTCCTCAATTACGGCACCAGCAATTGCAAGTGCAGTAGCTAGCTGATTTACAAGTTGTTGAAGATTATTCCTAACATCTTGAGGAATGGACATATACGATATATTTCACATGTTTAAGATAAAAAGGTTTTGACCAAGGATTTAACCTACTCTGGAAGTAGTTCTATTGCACGTTCCTCAGGTTTCTGCTGTCCATATTCTCTACGTACTACGACTACCCTAAGCATCTGCTCCATATACTTCCTAATTATCGATTTCACAGCTTCCTCAATCTCTTTCTGTGCCTCGTATGGAAGCTCAGGTATCAACTCTATCTCAACTATGTAACGTGGCATTAATACTCACCTCATACAAGTATTTATACAAGTATTGCTGGTGTTACAGCATTAGCAACTTCTGGCGGGACCATCTCTGGTAATCTCCTAATCACCATAGCTACTACAAACCTAACAACATCTTCAGGTAGCTTAAGCGTCTCAGTACCAACTACTATACACGCCTCAGCTATCTCCCTAACCTCATCTTCGTTTAGTGGTGCACCCTTAGCTTCATAATACCTCCATATGTTCATTACGGTTTTCTGTATTAATACTCTAACAGCACCTAGACGTTGCGTTGGTAGGTTGTACTCGCTTACTATGGTCGTCTTAAGTTCGTGGTATATCCTTGATGCTACCTCCATCTTTCTAGCATTCTTCTCAGATGCTTCGTACGCTATCTTAGCTGCAGCTTCAGGACTAACATCAGGTCTTGTAGCAAGTATTCTCTGATATATTGTTGTTGCTAGCTTGATCTGGCTTACATGTGTGTACCTTCTAGGTCTCTTACCGACCATGGCTACTCACCCTGTGGTGCTAGTCTTACTTCGGCGTATATGCCATATTTAATTGCTTGTTGTACGATTTCGACACCTTCCTCAATACCTTTGTGACATGTGTCTAATACAAGTGTAACAACTTCATCTGGTAATCCCCACTTCAATCTGTTGTACATTCTTACGTCACGTTCAACAGCATTCCACGGTATTGGCTGTCCAGACTCTGCATGTCTAAGAGCCTTCATGACGACTGTCTGCACCATAGCTCTAATCAAACCACGCTCAAAGTAGTTAAACTCGTAGCCATGATTCTTCAACACTTCAAGACATAGCTCATATAGTTGTGATGCTAATTGTTGCTTAACCCTCCACCTATATACGCCAGTCTTAACGGCATCTCTAAGATTGAAGCCTCCGATCTCTGCAAGTTTAGCCTCTTGGTCAGGTCTCATTCCAGCAATCATGCATGTTATTACTTGCTCAAGCTTGTTTATTGTCTTAGGCGTGATGCCCTTACTAGATTTATGTCTAGCCATGTGTATACACGTCTTAACACAATTTTAAATATCTGTCTAAAAGATGATTTAAAAAGCTAGTAATAAGTATCATCTCTCGAATCAACATCAACACCACAAACCCTAGGACATATAATTTTCCTAAGCATAATATTATACGCCTTATAATACATCTCCAACGACCTCAATTGTCTCTCAAACTCGAACTGTGTTGTTGCAAGTGTAGAAATTATGTGCAGTGGAACGAGGTTATCACATAATTCACGTTTGAACACTGTTACACCACGTTGTCTACACCTATACACTATGTAATCCTTCAACTGCTCTTTAACAAGCGACCAATAATACCTGAAAGCCTTCTCAGAAACATTCAATTTATCAAGCTCAGGCTTAAGAGCATCATACATGTGCTTGTATATTATTGTCACAGTATCTCCAGTAGAAGCCATACACATCGAAACTAGATACTTAACAATTAGACTTGTAATAACACTCTCAAGCCTATTCATAGTACTCACCACTTTCAAACTTCTTATCAATCTCACGCAAAACGTCTTCACTTAGTTTTATATTTGACACCTCAATCTTCGTTTCAACATGTTTCAAACTTCTAATACTTCTCAACCCGTGACTCATTATTAGCCTAGCAATATGTCTCAAAACATCTTCAACATTTATACTCTTTATAGCTGGCATGTATGTACGCACCTTAAACTTTATTGCCTGTAGAGACTCTACAAGCTTTATACACCTTTGTAATCGTTCGTTGATCATTTTCACAGCATCTTCATACTTAATATCAATATCCTCATTATTATTATCCTCGTTCTGTCTAAATGCTCTCTTAATGTCTACAATCTTCGATATTGGTGACGTATCAGCAATATTGTTAATCTCTTCAAACAACTCATAACACATCTCTAACTCCTTCTCTATTGCTTTCAAAGCCTTGACTATTTCACTCATGTTCTCACTCTTTTAGTACTTGTAGTCTAAGCACCATAAAGTCATGTACCCTAGTACCCATAATATTGACCTTCCTCAACACATCTTTGTTAACGTTGGACTTTATCTTCCTTATCAACGCTTTGATAAAATCGTCGATTGGAATAATGATGTCGAAATAGTTTGTGCCAGTGTTAACATATACATCACATTCTAGATACTCTTTAAGCTTTGCAACACTTTCATATACTGCCTTCTTCATCTGTTCAATATCTACGTTCTTGCTCATATGTTAATGATGGATAGTCAAGAAGATAAAAGTTTTTGCATGTAGCATATATGAGGAATATGGCTACTACAGGAGCACCAAGCCTAATAGAGGCGTTAACAGCAATGTTTAATGCACTTGTAAGTGCATTTACAGCAATAGTAACACAACTAGCATCATGGATAGAGCAGAATGCTGGACTCATAGCTGGACTAGTGATGATTGGAATAGTGATAGCACTAGTATTCAGATACGGTAGAAGACTATTCGAAATGATAAGAGGAATAATACCCGTCTAACAACTACAGTTCAAACTTAAAACCAGATCTATTTTCAAACCACTTTTTATACATGTATTAACATTCTTAAAGTATTTATTTAACCCGCATTAACATGTTCATGATGTCTAGCACGAAAATAGTTGTAGAAGGAAAAGAATTTGAAGTACAAAATCTGAAGGATAGCATAAGCAGGTATGGGCTAATGTATGTTAAGCCGATAAAGATAGTAGATGAAGTATTGTATCTAGCTGGTATAAAACTTGCAAGGTCAAGCAGAAGCAAGGTCAGACCATATGTATACCTAATAACGTGTCATCCAGTCCAAAGAGGCGGATCAACGTATAGAATTGTCAATGTTAGGGGCTTTCCAATTGATATTCTTGACAAGTTGCTTGAATATATTAATGAGGCTAGAGAAGTACTAAACTTCTAATAAAAATTGAAATATTAATAATCGATCGGGTTAAAACACTGTAACTGTCTCTTTAACTGTCTCGAAGCTGGTTCCTCCGTATATCTCAACTCTCCATGTTTTCCACGTGCAAAACTGAAGTCTTTCAAGACACATTGACATTCTTGTCTTGGACATACTGCTTTGAACTCTACACCAAACTCCCACTCTCCCTCCCTTATGATCTCGTCACCATACACTTCCTCCACATAGTCAATGACTGCGTTTTGAATGTTCTCGATATAAGCCTCGAGAAACGATAATAATGCTTCAGGACTAAATGGAAAGCCGACCTTTCTATTCAACATTTCTTCAGTAACTATACACGACACCGTAACCTCGATATGTATGTTACGTGTTGGATCTTTCCTTTTCAGGTAGTTTAACGTGAATGTTACCTCGATAACGAAACATCTTATATGTCTTACAAATCTGAAAGGGGGATACATAACGTGCCATATCCTCCAACTCCACCTACCCCTATACGGATAGCAACATACACCTATCCAATCACCATACTCAGACTCTGGTATCAGTACACATCTACGTGTTACATATACCTCAATGTTCCTAGCATATCCACAATAGAGTACTTCTCTCCTACCTCTTACAGCATCTACCATAGCTACACTTCCTCACTATTACCCTCTTAACAACACGCCTAAACATTTTAATATACAGAACAACTTTGTCCCTATCCTCACAAACACCAACACAAATATCAAATGGTCGACAAAGTTCAACAATACAGAAATCGTCAGTACAAATAATGTATGGATACCTAAACCTTGAATCTACAACATAACCAACATATTCCCTAAACAACTCATCAATATACAAACGTAAGTATTCGACGCTATGGAAAGAGAGGTATATCAATGTTCTACAGAGATATACATAGTCTCTCATCATGAATCACCGTTATGATATCACCAACCGTCATTTTCAAAACATCTTTAAAATAGTTGAAGGTTGTAAAGATGACACGATACAACAATCTACTACGCTTCCTACGCCTATACTCCAGTATTGCAACATTATAATGAGTTTCATACAGCTTTCTATAGATGTAGTACATCTTTATGTAGTACAAGATCTGGTTAGTCAACCTACCAACCAGACCAGAATCAGTCAACTTCTCTCTAAACCTAAACATAAATGAATGAATTTCATATTTATCACTTTTCTTTGTTATAGTGATACTATCAATAAACCTGTACAATTCATCAAAATTATTCACAATATCTTTTAAATACTTCATAAATGCAACAACATCTGACTGCGAATATGTTAATACCTCTATCCTAGTCATACCTAACCTCTGCTAAAATAATATTCCACCTTCCGTATCTTTCGCCTGCAAGTTTTAACACATCTAGGATATATTCTGGATATGTCAACACTGCAACCTTTATCTTACCATACTTCTTTACGAATATTGTAAATCTAAATTTCTTCTCAATACATCTTCTCAATATCATGTACAGCTTAATGCTATGTATAGTATTTATAATGTTGTAATTATTTACAATTTTAACTATAGCATTTTTGAATGCTATAGTAAACTTGTAAACTTCGTAATGACTATTTTGTTCCCATAAACATAATCTTAGAAACTCTCTGTAAATATCTTCAATTTTGTTCAAAATAACATCTCTATACTTCGATTTTGATAACAATCTGTTAATGTCTCTAGTCCTCAAATTTTCAAGACTATCAATTTTGACATCATTTACAATCATCATAACTATTCACCTAGATTAACTTCCTTCCTATTAATCAGCCTACCATTTTCAGATATTATAGTTATCCTAGCATTATTACCACTCAATAAGATGTATATTATGTATCTGTCACTGCAGACAACAATACCTGAACTATTAACATCAACCATATCAATATCCTTTAAATAAATCCTCGCCTTTTTTAATATATTATACACAATTTTATAAACCTCATTATAGTCAAGTTCTCTATTCTTTAAAATCTCGAATAGTGACATGATTACTCACCTTCTTCTTCTGTTTCTTCTTCTTCCACTTCGACCTTTCTTACAGGTATTTTCAATTCATTAATAATCATCTTTAGAAGCTCATACTCAGTATCAGTCATTGATTCCAAGACATCTATCAATATTGCTAGATCACGTATATTTATCGTAACATCTCTCTGTGGCGTCTTAATGATTAGACTAGTCATCAAAAATCCAGATCTAGTCCTTACAACACCAATACCTGCTTTAACATCACCCTCCTGATAGATCTTGTACATTTTCAACTCTCCATTCTGCCTCCACTGTCTAACCCTTTCAACTATCTTCTTCGCTTTTTCTTCAAGCCTCTTACGTATTGACTTTACATCTATTTTTTCTTCATCTTTTTCTTCTACCACTTCTTTATTATTATTGTTGTTATTATTGTTTTGTTTCTTATTTTTGCTCGCCATACCTATCTAGTATTAATGTGATTGTAATAATATTTAAGCTTTATCTCTTTCAACATAGTATACCCTAATGAACTTTCTAAGTAGCTCATCACCATCTTTGCTTTCTGAAGTATCAAACTTGACATATGACTTAGCTATGAACAATCTAGAACATGTCTGTCCAACAAACCTCCATCTCTTCATGTTAAACACAAATCTATGTACATCATCACCTAAGATGTAGGCTATCGTCGCATTGAATGGTTCAGGTACAGGTTTTTTCAATACTATCCAAACATGTATACGACCTCTTG
>Ga0256914_1003916_pt1 | contig 11494 bp, 6 predicted proteins | sample HulkmetaG_FD_191571 | JGI IMG/M metagenome (GOLD analysis project Ga0256914, IMG submission 191571) | Hydrothermal chimney microbial communities from Main Endeavour vent field at the Juan de Fuca Ridge, Pacific Ocean - Hulk | ecosystem: Environmental > Aquatic > Marine > Hydrothermal vents ...
ACTAACGTACCCGACTTCAATCACCACAAAGGCACAAAGACACTAAGAACACCAAGAATTTCAAAGCTTTTTCTTTTCTTCGTGCCTTTGTGGCTTCGTGTCTTCGTGGTTTCTAGCCGGGCTACCATAGTAGTAACGAAATTTGTCTAATGGTGCACTGGCCGAGTGAACTCAGGCTCTGCAGGCGCTTCGCGCCAACGGTCGCCCTGCGGCGACCTGGACGGCGGAGGCCGTCCGCTGGCCTCAGGCCTGAAGCCCCGACTTGAGTCGGCCAGGAACGCAAAAAAACGCCCCCGTTTTAAAACGCGCCCCTCTCCTCAATCCACTGGCGACAGCCAGACATTTTATGTTATAATCATCTCGTAGCACCACACCCCACCACCCTTTTCGCTCTGCCTTTTCGCTCTGTTGGGAGTTCACGATGCCGTACTCACGAATTCGGGAAGCGCCGGAATCCAGCTCAGCGGCCACATTGCGGGCTGTCGTCGCTGCTCTGACCGACGCCTGGCATGCGCCGCAGCACGTCACCCCCATGGAAAAACGCTTTGCGCAAATGACCCGGCATCTGCCTGAGTGGGCTATCAAAAAAGCAGTGGCCCGGGCCGTGCGTCAGCGCGCATTGGACCCCGACCTGGCGCGATTCGTCAAAACCGAGGGGCTGGCAAGACAAGTCATCGCCCATTATCAGCAGACGCGAAACCGCATCGCCTACCCGGCAATCATCATCGGCGCGCCCAATGGCGGCATCGCTTATCTGGCGGCGCTGCTGGATGTCCCCTTCCTGCCCGCGTACTACCTGCTGAGCTTCGCCGATCACACCGAGCCCGACGACATCGCCACATATCACAGCCACGGCGCAGAACTCATCGATACCATCCTGCACGCCAATCCCGATCTGCTGGCGATCAACCACTACGATCCGATCCATGATCGCTTTCTGGTGGAGGAAGTCAATCACGTGCGCCTGAAATTGCTGGCGCTGCCTGACGCCTATCACAAATTCATTGAACAGCATCTGGCCCCCGGGGGCGTCATCTTCTATGCGGACAACCGCTACGCCTGGCGTCAGTATCGGGTGGATGACCGGCACATGTTTCAGGTTGGGGGACTGGGTGGATTTAGCGATGGGGCATACCTCAAAGGTTCGGAAACCCTCGACGCCTGGCTGGCGGAACAGAAAAGCGAGCACCGGGGAGGCTGGCAATTGGCCGGATACGATCTGGAAATTGCCAGAGAATCGGAATGGGGAGCCTTACCCGAATTTCGAGCGGCTGTCCGAGACTTCGCCGCCGAGAAAGGCTACCAGTTCAAGGCCATCAATGGCGAACATCCCGAAGACTTCAGCGCGTTGGCCTACACCGCCTATCTCTGGGAAAGTCGCCTGCACGACGTGAAGCCCAACGGCGTTTTGGTGGAATGTTTCAGCCAGATCAACCCCACCGCGGCGTTGAGAGCTGCATTGTTACCGCTGTGGATGCCCTTCAACACCCAGGACAGCCTCGATTACTTCGCCCGCATGACGCCCTACCTCCCCAAAGATATGCCGGTGGGACTGTCGTTGCCGCCGGGCTTCACCAAAACGCCCGATCTACCCCAGGCCCAGGCATGGCAGGAAGTGGGAGAGCGGATCGGGCCCGTGCGCTGGATCGGCGTGCATCCCCACCGCTACCCCATGGATGTCTCGGCCATCTTCGACTACGCGCCAGACTTGCAACAATGGGTGCAGGAATTTCCCCGTCAAACGCCCCGGCCGCAGCTCTCGCCCGAGGAACTGTTGGACATGATGAAATATCTCACCCATCATGGCTCGCGACTCTTCACCTATCTCCTCAACGCGGATGCGGAAGAGGAGGAGGATGCGCCTTTTGTGACAGAACCCGTCCCCATCGAAACGTACAGCCCTACGCCATAACATTGGGGCGCGTCCCAAATGAGTCGAAAATCGTCCGACAACCCTTCCCAGGCCCTCCACGCGGAGGGCTTTTTGGCGTCTGTCGTCCAAAACGTCGCCCAATCGCCCGATTTGCGTCGGGTAAAGCCCGAAATTATATGATAAACTCGATTTAAGCCACCTGCGTCTCACCGCTCGCCGCGGAAAAACCGCCCCGAGACGCACACCCGTTGTTGGCGCGTCCCGGCGTGCCAACGGCATATCCATCCCTCGCTCAACAGAGCCTCAAGCCCCGCGTCTGGACGTCGAATGCGACCTTCGGAGTCAACCGTATGGGCGAATTCGACTCCGACTGACGTCCGAAAGTCGGCAGAACGGCTCCGGCGCACCACCTAATTGTGCAAACAAAGGAGATTCGATACAATGCACTACTCTCGCCTACTTCCTCGCCTCTTCACTCTGACCCTGACCCTATTCCTAATTCTGACGATACACGCCAGCGCAGCCAATCGCAAACTCAACGGCCCCATGCCCCCGGACGGCGATGTCATTGACCACGGATTCAGCGACGACGGACGTTATGTCGTCTACATCGCCGATGAAAATCAGGACGACGTCATGGAGCTGTACAGCGTCTCCCTCGCTGAAGGAAACGCCGTCAAACTGAACGCCCCACTCACCTCCGGGGGCGATGTACAATCATTTTGGATTACATCCGATAGCCAATGGGTCATTTATCTGGCCGACCAGGACGTCGATGAGATGAACGAGCTATACAGCGTCCCCATCAAGGGGGGCGTTGTCAAAAAAATCAGCGGCTCCATGACACCCGGCGGCAACGTCATCCAATTCGAAGCCACCGAAAACAACCGCGTCATCTATGTGGCGGACCAAAATCGGGATGAACAATTCGAGATTTTCAGCGGGGATGTGCAAGGCAGGCCCGTGGCCCGGCTGAACGGTGACATGATCGCCAAAGGCGATGTGGACGAATGGTTCTTCGTCAGCTTCGATGGTCAACGAGTGGTTTTCAAGGCGGATGCCGAGATGGACGAGCGCCAGGAGTTATACAGTGCGCCCATCACCGGCGGCCCGCCCGTCAAGCTGAACGGGCCGCTGCCCGAGGGCGGCGATGTGGGCTTCTTCCTCATCGAGCCCGAAGATCGCTGGGTTTTCTACATCGCGGATCAAGACCAGCATGGTCGGCATGAGCTGTACCGGGTTCCCCTAGAGGGCGGGAATAGCGTCAAAGTCAACGCGCCCCTGACGCCCGGCGGCAATGTGCAATTCGTCCGCGTCAGCCCTCAGGGCGGTCGCGTGGTTTACGAAGCGGACCAGGAGCAAGATGAACGGCGGGAGTTGTACAGTCTGCCTGTGGGCGGCGGTGCGATCACCAAGCTCAGCGGATCCATGACGCCCGGCGGCAGCGTGGCCAACTACGGCTTCCAGATCAGCATCGACGGCAGCCGGGTATTGTATCAGGCCAACCAGGATCAGATCGGGCGCATGGATTTATACAGCGTCCCCACCACGGGCGGCGCCCCCACCTGGCTCACCGCAGGTCTTGGCAGCGGCGAGTCGGTGTTCTATGGTCGTATCAGCGCCGATAGCCAACGCGTGGTGTACGCGACCCTGTCGCGAGCCACCAGCATCATTAATCTGTACAGCATTCCCCTGAGCGGCGGCGACAGCGTTCGTCTGAACCCGGCCTTCACCCCGGGCCGCTATGTCAACGCCCTCGATATCAGCAACGATGGCCAGTGGGTGGGCTATCTGGCCAACCAGGACGCCGCCAACGCCTTCGAACTTTACCGCGTCCCCATCACCGGCGGCAAGGTCGAGAAGGTCAACGATCCCCTTGTCACCGGCGGCACGGTGCAGCATTTCCTCTTCAATCCAAAGACCAACCAGATCGCCTATCGTGCAGATCAGGAAGTGGATGAAAAAGTGGAGCTGTATCTAGCAGGCGACGCCGCGCCGTCTCAGACAAAAACCTTCTTGCCCATCGTGCGACGATAAGCAAACCGTCCGGGTCTGCGGCAGACGGCAAGTGACTCAGTGCGGCGCATCCGCTCCTTGCCGCCTGCCGCCAGGCCTGGGCCACCGAAACACTGACAGCTCCAATTTTCTCTCACCTCTGTTTTAGAACATGACGAAACAACGCGCCCGACCTCCCCTTGCACGCCCGCTCCTGGCGATCCTCATGATTGCAGGCATCTTTCTGTTCCGATTCGACGGTCTTTCGCTGGCCGCGCCCGGCAGTCCCAACGCCCTGACGGTCGCGCCTTACATCGGCGAAACCACGCCCACCTCTGTGGTGGTCGCCTGGGCCACCGACGCGGCGGGAGCCAGCGAGGTGCGGTACAGCGCCGACGCCAGCTATAGCCACGCCGCGGCTGCTTCCTCCTTCTCGCGCGATGGCGTCTATTGGCACGCAGCCACCCTCACAGGTCTGACCGCTGACACCACCTACCACTACCGCGTCTACACAGGCGGCGTGAACCTGACCCCCTGGAGCGACGTCACCTTCCGCACAGCGCCCGCTGCCGACGCCACACAGGTGGTCTTCGCGGGCCTGGGGGATAGTCGACCAGGCTCCGCCACCAGTTCGCCAAGCCAGGAGGCCCAGGATGTTGCCGCCCAAATGGCTCAGCACAGCTTCTCCTTCGCCCTGGATACGGGGGACATCGTTTACAATGGCGGCATCTGCTCGGGCAACAAGAGCGGCTGGAAGCAGTACCGACGCCAATACTTCCCTCTTTATGAAGACAGCATCAAACAAACGCCCTTCTACACGGCTTTCGGAAACCACGAGCGCTACGGGGGCAATTGCGGCTACCAATCCTACACCGATGTCTATTATCTACCAGAAAATGCGCCATCGGGAAATGAGGAACGCTATTATTCTTTCGATTGGGGCAATGTGCATGTGGTGGTTTTGAATACGGAACAAAGCTTTTCTACGGGCAGCGCACAATACAACTGGCTGCAAAGCGATCTGCAAAACACCGACCGACGCTGGATTGTGGCCGCTTTTCATCGTCCGCCTTACAGTTCAGGCCCCCATGGCAGCAACAGCGACGTGCGACAATATCTCGTTCCCCTGTTCGAGCAGTACGGCGTGGATGTGACGCTCAACGGCCATGATCACATCTACGAGCGCACCTGCCCCATCAAAAACAACGCATGCACCACCATCGATAACGGCGGCGTGGTGTACTTCGTCACGGGCGGCGCGGGCGCTGGCTCTTACACCCCCAACACCGACTGGTTTACGGCCAAGGCCAGCAGCAAGCATCATTTCATGCTGCTTTCGGTGGATGATTGCACCCTGGATATCCAGGCCATCGATGAACAGGGGACGATCTTCGACACCTATGAGATCGACAAATGTCTGGGCGATTTTGCGCCCGACAATGACATCAGCATCACAAGTGGCGATGACGTTCACCTGGCCTGGCAGCATGTCTCTCAGGACAGCGAGGGGAAGAGCATCGCCGTGACCAGGTATCACGTTTATCGAGACGCAACGCCCTATCAGGGAACATCCGCCACCCTGGTCGATACCGTCGAAGGCCCCTTCTCCGCCAACAGCCTTGTTTCCTGGACCGATGCAGACCACATCGGCGACCCCGCGACCAACTATTTCTACTATGTGCGTTCGGTGGTGATGGATGGACAGAAGGAAGTCCTCTCAGAGCCATCCAGACACGCGGGCGAGTTCGATTTCGCCCTGACGCCGGGCCAATAGCTCACCCTTGGCAAGTTGTAATGACGTAAAAATCGGATACGCGCTCCGGCGGCGCGCCATGCGCCCAACCCGCTGTATTGCGAATGCCGCTGAACGCGGATAACGAAACGGATGCGGATCCCCATGTCCCAACGCCACGTTTCTCGAGCCATCCTCACCCTGCTCACCTTCGCCTTCCTGGCCGCGGGCATGCTGGCCTGCCTGCCCGAAAGCGCAGCCACGGGCCCGCCCGCGCCCCAGCGCCCAAAAGCGACCAGTCGCGTCACGCCCGGCCAGCCCTTCACCACGCCCTTCCCCCGCCTGGGCATGTGGTGGCCCGACCCTGCCGAGCAACCTCTGGACGACATCGCCCGCTACGACTGGATCACCCTGTTCGACGACCAGGACGCCTACGTCGATCCCATCAAACAGCGCAACCCGAACATCCTCATCCTCAACTCCACCAACGCTTGCGAGCTGGGCTACGAATGGGACCCCGTGGTGCGGAAGATGCCAGCGGCGTGGTTTCTCACCCAGGTGGGCGCGACGCTGACGCAAGATGTGAACGACAGCGAGACCATCTTTCATGTCAACGCCGTCACCGTCACCGATGGCTCGACCACCTACGATCTGTTCGTCCGGGAGGACGCCGCGGTCATCGAGGGGGAAAGCGTCAAGATCCTGGACGTGGACAAAAAGGCCAAGACCCTGACCGTGGAGCGAGGCTACTACCGCCCGGCATCAGCCCACGCCGCAGGCGCTCGCATCGCCGCACACATCAGCTTCTGGCCCGGAACCTGGGTGATGAACCTGAGCACCCTCTCGCCCACCGCAGTCATCAGCGCCAGCGCACAGCCAGAACGCTGGGGAGATTACAACGCCCGCGTGGGCGTCGGCCTGCTCTCGAAACCCCATTGGGACGGCCTCCTCATCGACCGCGCCGACCCCAACCAGAGCTGGCTGCTGGGCGACTACGCCCGCACCATCGATCCCGATCAATCCAACACCCTGCTCAGCGATTACAGCGCATTCGACGAGGCCTGGAACGAGGGTCTGCACCAGTACGAAGCAGCCATTCGCGCGGGCGTGGGCGACGACCGGCTGCTCTTTTCCAACTGGGGCATGGCCAACTACGAACTGCTCAACGGCAACAACTTCGAGGCCATCCCCCAGGACGATCCCGACGACTGGCATCAGCTGATGTTCGGGCCATATCCCAACGGCAGCTATTTCGACTGGCTAAAGCAGGCCCGGCAGCCCAACATGACCATGCTGGAGACCTACGAAATCGACGAGTATCACGAGGACAACCCCTGCGCCGCGCCCGACTTCAGGCCCAACTATCGCAAGATGCGCTTGGGTTTGGGCAGCGTGCTGCTGGGCGACGGCTTCTTCAGCTACGAGATCGGCACCAACGGTCACGGCAGCCTCTGTCTGATGTGGTTCGATGAATACGACAACGCGGGCGCAGGCCGCGGCTATCTGGGCCAGCCGCTGGGCCCGGCCTACCGCCTGGACATCCCCCTGGGCTCCAATCAAGTGCAGGGCGGGGATTTCGAGACCCAGGCCGATATGAACGATTGGGACTTCTGGGCCGACACGGACGAGGGCTACGAAGCCAGCCACGCCCGGGACACGTCCACCGCCGCCACGGGCGACGCATCCGCGCGCATCCACATCATCCAGACTCAAGGCGTCGACTGGCAGATTTCGGTGGAGCAGGGGAACATCGAGATGGCTGCAGATAGCGACTACACCCTCAGCTTTTGGGCCCGGGCCGACCGCGAGCGCCCTCTTGGGGTCTGGGTGCAACAGGCGCATGCTCCCTGGCAGGAGTACATCGACTTCGGAGATGTGCAGCTCAGCAACGCATGGCAGCATTTCGAGCTGGCAGGCGCGGCCAGCGGCGACGACGCCGCGGCCCGCTTGATCTTTGGGCTGGGTGAAGAGTTGGGCCAGGTGTGGCTGGATGGCGTGCAACTGCGCCAGGGCAGCCGCGATGTGTGGCGTCGAAATTACAGCGGAGGGACGGTCCTCGTCAACGCCACCAACGAGACCAAGACCATCTTGCTGGAACGCGCTTATCGCAAAATAGAGGGCGCGCAAGACCCTGCGCACAATGACGGCAAGCTGACCGCGACAGTGACGCTGGCGGCCCGTGACGCCATCATCCTCTTGCGAACCGAACTCTACCTCCCCATGATCACCGTCACTGCTCAGAACGCGACCGACCTGCGCCTGAGCTGGGACAACGACGGCAGCTACGCCCGCTATCGGATCTATCGCGACGACGCGCCCTACTTCACCCCCGCGCCCCCGTCCCGCGCCATCATCGGACAGCCCCCCTGGCGATTCAACGATCCCGGTGCGCTGGGCGATCCCGCCATCAACCACTTCTACAAAATCTTGGGAGAAAAAAACGACGGCTCCTCCACCCTCTCCAACCACGTGGGGGAGTTCGATTTTGGATTGACGCCAAACGGATAGCCGGGGCAACCAACGACAACCCCTTTGCCACGAAACCGACCATTCTTCCCACCATTGTCAAAACAACCCGAGCCAAAAAAAGCACCCACCACATTCCAGAGGAGCGAAAAAGTGAACACAAAATCCATCCTTCCATCTACTATTTTTCTTGTGATCGTGGCGCTGGTTGTCGTGACGGCATCAGGAGGCGGGCGCACCCATGCCCAGGACTTCTCCCCCCAAACATCCCAATGCGCCGCCGGTGCATGCGACGATCCCGTAGCTCCGCAAAACCGGGATACGCCCGCGGCCACCGCCGGTTTCGTCGTCGATCACACCAACACCGATTTAGCGGACATTCCCGATTACTGGATTCAACGGGTAAAGTCAGATCTGCATATCGCATATGAGCACACCTCGCATGGCAGCCAGTTGATCACGGGCATGAACGCGCTGAAGAATTATCCTGATTTTGGGACCACATACGCCTGGAGCGACACAACCCAGGGCAATAGCAGCTCCCTGAGCCTGGATGATTACGGCATTCCCAACGGCCCCAACGATCTAAGCCAGGGCGACGCCGATTCGGATGGCGATGGCATCGCCAATTGGGCCGAAAGCACCTACGACTATCTCAACGATCCCAATCACTATCATGTCAACGTCATCCTGTGGTCCTGGTGCAACATCGCCGGACACGATATCGACCGGTATCTCAACAGCATGGAATGGCTCATCGCTCAATTCGATGAAGGCGGCACGCATCCTCGAGCTGCAGAACACCCCGTCAAGTTCGTATTCATCACCGCCCACGCCAACGGCGGCGGCGAGGGCGATTCCTCCGACGTCCCCAACAACCAGATCAGGGCGCATGCGGCCGCGAATAACCGGATATTGTTCGACTTCTCAGACATGGAAAACTACGATCCTGACGACAATTACTTTCTGGACAAGCTGTTGGAGGACGATCTCGATTATGACTCGGACGGCAACGGCTCGCGGGACGCCAACTGGGCGGTGGAATACATCGGACGCCATGATGACAGCGAGCTGGACCGTCTGACCACTGGCGACAATGTGCCCGGATACGGCGGCGCTGGCAGTTGCGCCCACTCCGACGGCCCCAATAATCTGGCCCGCCTCAACTGCGTGCTCAAAGGCCGCGCAGCCTGGCATCTCTTCGCCCGATTGGCGGGTTGGGATGGTCAGCCCATGGACGTCGAGCTCGCGGCGGCAGCCGATGACAGCGCCCTGCATCTGAGCTGGGAAGTCACGGGAACCATACCGGCTAACGCCACCTGGCGCATCAGCTACACCGGCCCCGCGGGCGACCAGCCTTCGCCCATCACCGGCATCCCCCTGGACCATCGCGGCTATAGCCTGACAGGACTGACCAATGGCGCTCCTTACACCATCACCCTCGAGGCTGTGGAAAACGGAAACATCGTTCTCTCCGACGCCGCCAGCGCCACCCCCACCGCCAACCCCGTCTTCCTGCCATGGGTCACCGCTTCCGCCCACACCGGGAGCATCTTACGTCTGGACTGGGCTCATGCCGCTGGCTACGATCACTATCAGGTCTGGCGGAGCGACTCTCCCTACTTCGATCTCGATGGAGCGCACATCGGCGCCGTCGCCGCAGCCCCCTGGCAGTTCGACGATCCAGGCGCGCTGGGAGATCCCGCGGTCAACCATTTCTACCGGGTGATGGGGATCAAGACCGATGGCGGAGCCAGCATCTCCAGCTATGTGGGCGAGTTCGACTTTGCGCTGGAAGCTGGAGGCTAGACGTTCAGACCGCCGTCAACTTGGCATGAGGATAGAGAGAAAACGCGACATCAGGCCCGTTGAGCCGCGATGATTTGCTGCAGCCAGTAGCCGCTGTCTTTGATGATGCGCTCCTGGGTGCGATGGTTCACATAGACGAGGCCGAAGCGCTTGCGATACCCTTCGACCCACTCGAAATTGTCCATCATCGTCCAGATGAAATAGCCGCGCAGGTCTGCGCCCTCGGCAATGGCCCGCGCGGCCGCCGCCATGTGCCGTTGCAAATAATCGATCCGGAGCGGATCATGCACCCGCCCATCTTCCGAAACCGCATCGGTGAAGGCGGCCCCATTCTCGGTCACATACAGTGTAGGGCGGTTGTACGCCCGGGTGAGTCGCATGAGCCAATCGTAGAGCCCACGGGGGTACACTTCCCAGCCCATGGCCGTATACTGAACGCCATCCTCCACGAATTCTTCTTCCACGCCCGAACGATCATCCCCCATCCACGCCCGAAAGAAGGGGACATGCCACGCGTGGCGGGCGAAAATCCGCGAGTAGTAATTCACGCCCAGGAAATCCAGGGGTTGAGAGATGATGGTCATGTCGTCGGCCCCGATCTCGGGCCGCAGAAGCCAGGCCCGGCGCATGAGCAGCTCAGGATAAACGCCGCGGAAGAGCCCATCGAGGAAGAACCCATTGCACAACTGATCGGAAAGCATCGCAGCGACGCGATCCCGGGGGCTATCGCTGGCGGGATGCACCGCGTGCATGCTCAAGGCGATCCCCACCTGGGCGTCGGGAACGAACAAACGAATGCGCTCCAGGGCCAGGCCGTGTCCCAAAAGTTCGTGATGCGCCACGCGGAAATACTGCCAGGGATGGCGTCGGCCGGGCGCATGCTCGCCCAGAAAATAACCAAGCACCGCATGTTCCCACGGCTCGTTCAGGGTAATCCAATTTTTCACCCGATCGCCCAGGCTACGGGTCAGCGCCTCCGCGTAATCTGCGAAATAGAGCGCCGTCTCCCGGCCCGCAAAGCCGCCGTAGGCTTCCATCAGTGGCAAAGGCATATCCCAATGATACAGCGTGACAAAGGGCGTGACGCCCGCTTCCAGCAGTGCATCCACCAGACGACTGTAATAATCCAGCCCCTTTTGATTGACCGACCCTGCTCCCCGAGGCAGCACTCGCGACCAGGAGATGGAAAAACGGTACGCGTTTAGCCCCAGCCGCGCCATGATGTCAATATCTGTCTGGAAATCGCGATAGACGTTGCAGGCGACATCGCCCGTCTCTCCGGTGCGTATCTTGCCGGGCGTGTGGGCGAACACATCCCAGATGGAAAGCCCTTTGCCATCCTCACGCCACCCGCCTTCAATCTGGTAGGCGGAGGTGGCGGTTCCGAAAAGAAAGCCGGGGGGGAATTGAACGGGATCAGACATGGGCGCGTGAGCGTGGCATGAAGCACGCTCGCTCCTGATTTTGCGAATCAGCCGTTACGCTCTTGCGCGGCCGAGGCCCGCACCTCTTCCCACTCATCTACATTCACCTCGGCCAACTGGCCCGTGACTAAAAAGTCCACCCGCTCGGCCAGATCGGTGGCGTAGTCCGCGAAGCGCTCCAGGTCCCGGGCGATG
>Ga0256914_1003917_pt1 | contig 11494 bp, 12 predicted proteins | sample HulkmetaG_FD_191571 | JGI IMG/M metagenome (GOLD analysis project Ga0256914, IMG submission 191571) | Hydrothermal chimney microbial communities from Main Endeavour vent field at the Juan de Fuca Ridge, Pacific Ocean - Hulk | ecosystem: Environmental > Aquatic > Marine > Hydrothermal vents ...
CGCCCCTTACCCGGCCTTGGCCAGTTCGTCGCGCATCGCGCCGATGACCGAGTCGTAGCGGTTCGGATCGCTCTCTTTGGCGGCGCCGAAAATGGCCGAGCCGGCCACGAACATGTCGGCGCCCGCCTCCTTGATCTCGCGGATGTTGTCCACCTTGACGCCGCCATCGATCTCCAGACGGATGTCGTAGCCGCTCTCGTCGATGCGCCTGCGCGCCTCGCGCAGCTTGTCCAGCGTCGCGGGGATGAAGCTCTGACCACCGAGACCGGGGTTGACCGACATCAGCAGGATCACGTCGACCTTGTCCATGACGTAGTCGAGGTAGTCCAGCGGGGTGGCCGGGTTGAAAACCAGGCCGGACTTGCAGCCTTCGTTGCGGATCAGCTGCAGGGAACGGTCGATGTGCTCGCTGGCCTCGGGGTGGAAGGTGATGTAGCTGGCCCCGGCCTTGGCGAAGTCGGGAATGATGCGATCCACCGGCTTGACCATCAGATGCACGTCGATGTCGGCGGTGATGCCGTAGTTGCGCAATGCCTCGCAGACCAGCGGGCCGATGGTCAGGTTGGGGACGTAGTGGTTGTCCATCACATCGAAGTGAACGACGTCGGCGCCGGACTTGATGACCATGTCCACTTCGTCGCCCAGGCGGGCGAAATCGGCGGAAAGGATGGAAGGGGCTATCAGGTTCTCTTTTGACATGCTGCTCACCTCTGTGTTCCGGTGGGATCGGGGCCGGTCGGCGCGGCGCCCGTCGGTAAAAGGCGGCACTTTAACGCAAAACGCGGGCCGCTTGCCAGCGCTTTGCCGAGGTGGGAGAGCGCGGTGTGGCGCTACTCGCCGGCGTCATCGCCGGTCAGCAGCAGAAAGCGTTCCTTGTCGTAACTGAACTGTGCTTCCAGCTTTTTGCGTTTGGCCAGATTGCGCTCGATCAGCAGCTCGTAGGTGGCGATTTGCTGCTCGTACTCCTTGAGATTTTCGGTGATCTGGCGCGGCACCTTGCGGTCGCGGGCCAGATACCAGTTCTTCTTGCGCTGTGTCTTGTCGAGCAGCTTCCGGGTCTTTTCGAGCTTGCGGCGGTTGGAGGTGGTGTAGTTGTCGAGGTCGCGCAGGCGGTTGGCGTAGATTGCCTCGATCTCCTCTACCGACGAGAAGGTGTCGAGCAGGGCGCGATCGGCGGCGATCCGTTTCTGGCGCTGGCGCTCCTGGCGTAGCGCCTCCAGCCGTGCCTGACGCTCCTTCTGGCGCTGCGCCTTGGTTTTGACCGGGTTGACTTCCTGGGTGGCCTGCCCGTAGGTGTTCAGTTCCACCCGTGGGCGGGGGGCCGCCGTCGGTGGCAGCTGATCGCTGTAGTGGACGTTACCGTTTTCATCGACCCAGCGGTACAGCTCCGCTGACGTCACCAAGTGAGTGGTCAGCAGCAACGGCAGCATTGGAAGAATCCGTCGGTGAAATCTTGAGTCCATGGTCGCACGCATTAGGACACAGCGCCCCGGGAGGCTGCAACGATGGCTATCACACTCCCGGTCGAGGGGACAATCGCGTATTCTGCCGTTTCTCGTCGAATGCGGGACCGGTCATGGTCGAACAGGCGCTACTGTTTTTCATCTCGCTGATAGCCAATGCGTTTTCCTCGTTCTCTGGTGGTGGTGCCGGGCTGATCCAGCTGCCGGCGCTGATTTTTCTCGGCCTGCCGTTCGCGCTGGCGCTGGCGACTCACAAGGTGGCCAGCGTGGCGCTGGGGCTGGGTGCCAGCCTGCGGCACTGGCGCGATGGCCGGCTGGAGCGGCCGATGGTGTTGCTGATGCTGGCATGGGGGCTGCCGGGGGTCGTGCTCGGCGCACTGACCATCGTCCATGTACCCGACCGGTTGGCGGAGGTGCTGCTGGGGTTGCTGACGATTGCGCTGGGGCTCTATTCCATGCTCAAGCAATCACTGGGGCAACATTATGTTGCCGGACATCGTGATCGTAAAGGGTTGGTGGCCGGTGGGCTCGGTCTGTTTCTGATCGGTTTTCTCAACGGCTCGCTCACTTCGGGCACCGGCCTGTTCGTGACGCTTTGGCTGATTCGCTGGTTCGGCATGGACTATCTGGCGGCGGTGGCCCACACGCTGGTGATGGTGGGGATCTTCTGGAACGGCACCGGCGCGGCCACGCTGGGCGTCGTCTCCGCCATCCACTGGGCCTGGATTCCGGTGCTGCTGGCCGGCTCGCTGCTTGGCGGGTATCTGGGGGCGCATCTGGCCATCAGTTCCGGCAACCGGTTCATCAAGCGCGGCTTCGAGGTGGTGACGTTGCTGGTGGGATTCAAGCTGTTGTGGGGCTGACGCCGTAGCGGCGCTGGTAGTCCCGCATCGCTGTCAGCGTCTGCGTGTCGCCGCGTGCTTGCAGCAGTGCCATCAGGTCGGACACGGTGGCGATGCTGACGACCGGCACGCCGAACTGCCGCTCCACCTCCTGAATCGCCGACAGGGTGCCATTGCCACGCTCCTGTCGGTCCAGCGCGACGATGACCCCCGCCAGCTCGGCGCCGGCGGCGTGGATGATCTCCACCGATTCGCGGATGGCCGTGCCGGCCGTGATCACGTCGTCGATGACCATCACCCGACCGGAGAGCGGCGCGCCGACGATGTTGCCACCTTCGCCATGTCGTTTCGCTTCCTTGCGGTTGAAGGCGTAGGGGATGTCGATGCCGTGCCGGTCGTAGAGCGCGGCGGCGGTGACGGCGGCCAGCGGTATGCCCTTGTAGGCGGGGCCGAACAGCAGATCGAACGCCACCCCGGCGTCGGCGAGCGTCGCGGCGTAATAGCGGCCGAGCCTGGCCAGCGCGCTGCCGGTATTGAACAGCCCGGCGTTGAAGAAATAGGGGCTGGTGCGTCCGGATTTGAGGGTGAACTCTCCGAAGCGCAGCACGTCGGAAGCCAGCGCCAGTTCGAGGAATTGCTGTTGAAGCGTTGCCATGGGATGACCACCCGCTGTCGAGGGGCGGTCATCCTAGCATGGCTCGGTGGGGCATAGAAAAACGGTGTTGTTCGTTGCGCCGGCGCGGCCCTGACTCAGTTGATGAGAAACAGGCGGTTGTCGATGCGCGTCCCGGAGGTGAGCTTCTTCACGGCATCGTCCGGCAGGGAGCGGATTTCACGCTCCAGGATCTCCAGGCCGTCGAGCAGGCGCTGTGAGCGTCGCTGGGCCTTGGTGATCAGGTGTTGCAGCGCCGGATCGTGGCGGCGCGGATCACGGAACCAGCTGAGAAAACGGTCGCTCTGCGCCGGTGCCGGCTGGCTCAGTGTTTCCAGAATCTGGTCCTGCAGCTCCACCAACGCCTTGTGGTTGGCGGTGACCAGCTCGAACGCGCCCAGCCCGGACAGCGGCTGGGCCATGTTGTAGTACCACTCTTCGAAGCGCTTCTGCGCCTGTCGGGCCGACTGGGCATACTTCTCTGCCGAGGCCGGGTTTTCCGTCAGTGAGCGGGTGAAGGTAATCCATTGCAGCTGCGACGAGCGGGCGGCTCGCAGCGCTTTGAGCATCGATTGTCTGTTCATCGTCCTTGATTCCCAGAGTGCGGTGTATCGCCCAGTATCCCGCGTCCCGGGGGCGTGGCTCAGGGCGCAGTTCTCACCTTCCGGTAAATGGCGGCGGCGCAGGGGCGTGAAGCGCGGATCATCGGCGCAGGCGGTGGAACAGCAGGGAGGCGATATAGCTGGCGGCGGCCAGCAGGATGATGACGGGGCCTGGCGGCAGATCGGGCTGCCACGCCAGCAGCAGCCCGCCGGTGCTGAAGGCCATGCCCAGCAGGGCGCCGAGCACCATCATGCCGGCCAGCGTGCGCATGTGGTGGCCGGCGATCGCGGCTGGCAGCGTCAGCAGGGCGATGACGAGGATCAGGCCCACCACCTGGATCAGCAGCACCACGGTGAGCGCCACCAGCACCAGCAGCAACAGGTAGAACAGTGTCACCGGCACGCCGCGCAACGTGGCGAACTCCTCGTCGAAAGCGACGGCGAGAAACTGTTTGTAGAACAGCCCCACCAGCCCGAGGATCGTCAGATCCATCGCTGCCATCAGCCACAGCTCCCGTTCGGACACCATCAGGATATTGCCGAACAGATAGCTCATCAGTTCGGTGTTGTAGCCCGGCGTCAGCGAGATGAAGAGGATGCCCACGGCCATGCCGGCGGCCCATAGCGCGGCGATCAGCGTGTCCTCCTTCTCCCGTCCGTGACGCGTGACCAGGCCAATGATCAGCGCCGCCACGATGGCCGTGACGAAGGCGGCGATGGTCGGGTCGAAGCCGAAATAGAGCGCGGCACCCATGCCGCCGAGCACCGAGTGGGCAATGCCGCCGGCGAGGAAGCCGATCCGCTTGACCACCACATAGCTGCCGATGACGCCGCAACCGAGACTGGCGAGCAGGCCGCCGATCAGCGCGTGGCGGAGGAAGGCGTGCTGCGCCAGTGCGTCGAGGAACTCAGCCATGCCGATGCTCCACTGCATGGACGTGGGTGCCATAGAGCTGGTCGAGCAGTCTGCCATCGATGTGTGCGGTGTCATGACACATCAGCGTCCGGTTGAGACAGGCGACGCGGGTGACATAGTAGGTGATGAAGGCGATATCGTGGGAGACGACGATGATCGTCATCTGTTCGTTGAGCGTCTTCAGCAGGTCGAAGATCTCCGTCTCGACCCGCTGGTCGATGTTGGCCGTGGGCTCGTCGAGAATGAGGATCTTCGGCTCGCAGGCCAGTGCCCGCGACAGCAGGACGCGCTGGAGCTGGCCGCCGGAGAGCGTATCGAGCCGCCGTTTGGCCAGATTGGCCGTCTCGGTACGTTCCAGCGCGGCCCGCGCCAGATGTTTGTCGTGGTGGCTGTAGCCGCCCCACCAGCGGGTCCGACCCAGCCGCGCCGTCAGCACCGCCTGTTCGACGGTGATCGGAAAATCGCGGGAAAAACGGGGATACTGCGGCACATAGCCGATCTGGCGGCGCCCCTGTTCGGGCGTCTGGCCGATCACCCGCACCGTGCCCCGGTCGGGCTTGAGCAGGCCGAGGATGATCTTCAGCAGCGTGCTCTTGCCGCCGGCGTTGGGGCCGACGACGCCGATGAATTCGCCCTGTTCGACACGCAGCGACACATTCTCCAGTGCCGGCATCTCGCCATAGCGGAAGCTGACGGAGGAGAGTTCGATGGCGGGGGGGGTCATGGCCGGGACAGCGCCTCGGTCAGGCGCCGCAGCGTCGCGGGAATATCGTAGGCCAGCGGATCGATGGCGACGACGCGGGCGCCGATCTCGGCGGCGATGGTCTCGGCGTCGCGACGGCTGAACTGGGGCTGGACGATGATGGTGCGGATGCCGGCGCCCCGGGCTTCGTCGATCAGCCGGCTCAAGTGCCGCATGCCCGGGGACTTGCCGCCGCGCTCGATGGCGATCTGCTCGAGGCCATAACGCTCGGCGAAATAGCCCCAGGCTGGATGAAAGACCATGAAACGGCGTTGTGGCAGCCCGGCCAGCCGTGCAGCGATCTCACGGTCGAGCGTTTCGAGGGTGGTGGCGAGCCGGCGGTAGCCGCGCTCGTAGTCGGCGCGGTGGAGTGGGTCGATGTCGATCAACGCGTCGCGGATGGTGGCGGCCATCCGCAGGCTGGTGATCGGGCTGGTCCACAGGTGGGGATCGATGTCGTCATGGCCATCGTGCTGGTGGCGGCGCGGCGGGATCCCCTTGCGGGCATCGACCAGTCGCACGTCGGGGTGATTCCGCCGTATCCGCGGCAACCATGTCCGCTCCGACGGCACACCGACGTAGACCAGCATCGCGGCGTGATGCAGCCGTGCCATCTTGCGCGGAGAGGGGGCATAGGTGGCCGGATTTTCGCCCGGTGCGATCATCGTCTCCACGGTGACATGCGGACCGCCGACCCGTTCCGTCAGGTAACGCAGTGGCTCGACGCTGACGAATACCTGGAACACCGGCTCGGATTCGCTCCACGTGGCCGATGTCGGCAGCGCCAGCAGAAGGAGAATCCGAAACAGCGTCGTTGACAGTCGTTTGATCATCGGCGAAGTGTACCAGCTTGTCGAAAGAGACCATCCCCCGCTTCTTCACTGACCGACGGCAGAAAATGGGATTTTCCACCGTCCTGCCTTTTCGACGGCTTCCGGCCATCGAAAATGGCGCCGCAACCCCGCGCCGCGCCCCGGCGTGTCCGGCCACGTAAGCGGATGATGGGATGATCCGTCGGTCCGCGCGCCTGGCGGCGGCTGCTGGTGGTTCGTCGAGGCGTATTGTGGGGGCGGTCGGCGCAATCACAATCGTCCGACAGGCTTCGGTGTGCAGCCGCTCGATTTACACGTCGGTCCCTCCGTGCGATAGAAAGGATGTGATGGGGTGATGGCCAACGCGCCTCTGTTGGCGTCTACACTGCCTGGCATTGGGCAGCGTGGGGTGCTCCGCTCGCTGAGATTCGCCAATGACCCGCATTCCCATGAACGATTCGGGCTAAGGCTCTGGGTTGGATTGCTGGGGAGAGTCCCGGGGGGGAGCGATGGGTATTGTCGGAAACTGTGAAGTCGATCAACCATTCTGGCGCGCCCGCCGGGTGGCAGGCCGTTACTATTGTTGACAATCGAGGCTTGGCTGCCGATGTCGGGATTGGCGGGGGCATTGCGGGGCGGCGTTTCGCTCGCGAATCGCCGGCCGACGAACCGACAACCGATCGGAATACGGCATTTCGGTGGCGTGATACCGCACCGAAGGGTTGCACCATCCGTTCGGCCATGCTGTCGGAAAAGCGCCAGCGTTTGGGTTGGCGTTGGTGTGTGAGGGATGTCCACGCATAGGGGAACGACGCGGGTCGGGGTGCAGGGGCTTTGCACGCCGGCCGGACCGAAAGGAATCGGCCGGAGATCACGTACTGACTAGACAACTACAACTACAACGATCAGGGTGGGAACCATGCCGACTGCCTATCCGGTACTGCAACCGGAATCACCGTCCGTCAAGAGAGCGATCGTGCATCAGTTGCAGCGCGGTCTCTATCTGTCCGGGCTCGCCTGGGCCTATCGCAAAGTGGCGCAGCCGCGGGGCGCGCTGATCATCATGTATCACAGCGTCGTCGATGACGATATCGCACCATTCATCGACCAGAACTACAGCATCACCGTCGAGCGGTTCGAGGCGCAATTGCGTTACCTGCAGCGCAACGCCAACGTCATCAGTCTGTCCACGATGGTGGACTGCCTCTATGGCGACGGTCGCCTGCCTGAAAACGCCGTGGTGCTGACCTTCGACGACGGCTATTTGAACAATCTGACCCATGCGGCGCCGCTGCTGGAAAAATACGACATGCCGGCGATGATCTACCTCTGCACCGGCTATGTGGATCGGCGCCAGTCACAGTGGGACGATGTCCTCTACAGCAGTTTCCAGTTTCGTGGCCGGCAGCGCCTGTGTTGGGGCGGGCGGGTGTACGACCTGACCAGACCCTCGGCGCTGAACGAGGCATTTGGCGATGTGGCCGGGCAGCTGATCGTCTCGACGATGGCGGAACGGGATCGGATTCTTGCCGAGATCGCCGACCAGTTGCGCCCGACCCGTGAACTCCCGCCACTCACGATGGGGTGGGAGGACGTACGCTACATGGCCGCGAACTACCCGAAGATCGAATTTGGCCTGCACACCGCCGATCATCTCGACGTCACCCGGCTGACGCCGGAGGCGCTGGAGGCCGAGGTGGCTGCCTGCCAGCAGACTTTCGCGCAAGAGATGGGGTATGCCGCCGAGCACTTCTCCTACCCCTATGGTCGACATACCGAAAGGGTGGCCGGACGGCTCGAGGCGATGGGGCTGAAATCGGCGGTCATCACGCAGCCGACGGCGCTGGTGACGTCGCGAACCAACCGTTACATGATGCCGCGATACGAGATCTCCAGCTCACTGCTGGATCTGAAGCTGTGGATGAGTGGCGCATTCCCCGATCTGGCGGAACGGGTGATCCACCGCGTCTACGACTGACAGCCGGCCGATGCCGCGCTGCGACAAGGAGTTTACGGATGAACAAGATCACGAGAATCAAGGCGGCCGAGCTGGACGAGACGTTGGTGGCCCGCTGGCGCGAGTTGCAGGATGGTGATCCGGCACTGGCCAATCCCTATTTCGCTGTCGATTACTTCCAGTCCGTTGCGGCCGTCCGTGACGACGTCCATGTGGCGGTGATCGAGGAGGATGACGACGTCATCGGCTTCTTTCCGTATCAGTCGGCCAACGGCGTCGTGGCCGAGCCGGTGGGTGGACGCCTCTCCGACTATCAGGGGATCATCGGCCTGCCGGGGCGGCGCTGGGACCATGCCGCGATTCTCGATGCCTGCGGGCTGAAGATCTGGGATTTCGACCACCTGCTGGCCACGCAGGCCCCAGCGGAGATCTATCGCCGCATCGACGACATTTCACCGATTCTCGATCTGAGCGACGGCTACGAGGCCTATCTCGCCGAACGCAAGCAGGCCAAGGCCCGGCGCGTCGACCAGTTTCGCCGCAAGGCGCGCAAGTTCGAGCGTGAAGTGGGCGCGCTGGAGGTGGAGCTCTATTCGCGCGACGAGGCGGCCTTCGCTCGGGTGATCGAATGGAAGAACGCCCAGTGTCGGCGCACTGGCGTCGTCGAGTTTCTCGACTGGGAGTGGACCCAGGGCATGCTGCGGGAGATCTGGCGGCGCGATAGTGAGACGTTTGCCGGCATGCTCACAGTGATCCGGGTCGATGGTGACATTGCCGCGGCCCACTTCGGCATGCGCTCGCGGACCGTCTGCCACTGGTGGTTTCCCACCTACAACCGGCGCTACGGCAAGTACTCGCCGGGTGGCATCCTGTTGCTGAAGCTGGCCGAGGCGGTGGCGGCCCAGGGGATGACGGTCGTCGATCTCGGCAAGGGGGACGATGCCTACAAACCGAGCTTCGCCAACGGCAGGATCGCGCTGGTCGAAGGCAGCGTGTTGCGGCCCTCGCTCCAAAGCACGCTGCGCCGCACCAGGACCGTCGCGCGCGATTTCGTCAAGACCTCGCCCGCCACGGCGCCGTTGCGCAGGGCGTACCGACAGCTCAAGTCGGTGATCCGCCGCCCGGCCTGACCGGGCCGGTCAGTTCGTGGCCCCGGCCCGTGCCAGCCATTGCGTCAGCCGTTCGGGCGTGACCCAGCCGGGTTCGGTGGCCAGCCCGCCCATCGGCTCGAACGGCGCATCGGGCTCTCCCAGGTCGGACATCACCGCCAGGGCGCCGGAAAAGTCCTCGCCGGCGCTGTAGAAGCTCTCGGTCACGATCACGGGAATGGCCGCCGCGCTGGCGGCCAGGACGCCGTTGCGGGTGTCCTCGATGGCGATACATTCGGCTGGCGGCAGACCGAGCTGTTCGATCACCCAATGATAGACGGCGGGGTCGGGTTTCTTGTCGGGGGCCTGTTCGGCGGCGCCGATCACCTCGAACCACGCCAGCGCCGCGGTGCCGAGCGTGGCAGCGAACAAGGCGTCGATATTGGCGGTCGTCGTGGTGGTGGCGATGGCCAGCCGGATGCCGGCATCCCGTGCCTCGCGGATCAGCCGCTCGACGCCCGGTCGAAGCTCGACCTCCCCGGCCGCCATCATCTCGGCGTAGAAGCGGGTCTTGGCCTTGTGTCGCTCGGCGACCCATGCCTCCAGCCCTTCGCGTTGACGATACTCGGGTACTTCCTCATCGATGTATCGAAGAATGCGCTCCTTGCCGCCCGAGGTCTTGAGCAGCGCCCGATAGCGCTCACGGCTCCAGTGCCAGTCCAGTCCGGCCTCGGCGAAGGCCTTGTTGAATGCGCGGCGGTGTACCTCCTCGGTCTCGGCCAGCGTACCGTCCACATCGAAAATCAGTGCGTTGAGTGTCATGTCGTTGCTCTCTGACAGCGAAACAGCGGCGCAGCATGCCACATTCGCCGTGGCGGATCACGAACAGGTTGGCCCTTCCGGTTTTTCGCCATGTCAGGCATAGTCCGAGACATCGGTTTACAACTGAAAGGGGATGAGCCATTTCTTTCTCGACGGGTTTTCCGGCGCGTTCGCCGGGCAGGGGGTGGATGCCGTTGTTGATCATGGCATGGCTGCTGGTGTTGCCGGGCGGGGCCGTGGCGGCGGTGTGGAAGGCGACGCAGCAGTGGGACGACGGCTGGGATCTGAAATACGCCCGCTGGGTGGAGGAGAACTACAAGACCGACTTCTACATGGATCCGGCGCGGCCCGCCTTCTACAAACTGAAGCACGACTGTGGCGACGCGCCCTATTTTTCACGCATTGCGTTCGCCTGGGAGCACAAACTGCCGTTCGCCATCCACGATCCGTTGCGTAAGGGCGGGAAGATCACCAACCAGACGCGCAAGTTCGACCACATCAAGGATCCGGTCAAGCGTCTGCGCGCCTTCATGGATTTCATCGCCGGCCGCGTCAGTACCCGGTCGCTGGCGGCCGACACCTATCCGGTGGCGCTCAAGTCGCTGCGCGCCGGGGACATCTACCTGTCACCGGGCAACCACGTCTATCAGATCGTCGGCATCAGCGACACCGGCGTGCCGACGGTGCTCAGTTCGACGACCCCGCGCAAGGTGCGCTATCTGCTCTATTTTCGTGGCTTTCCAATGTTCGTGCCCAGCGACGCCAAACGGCAGACCGACGGCTACCGGCGATTTCGCCGGCCGCAGGATCTCGACAAGCCGTTTCATCGGCTGCCGGACTACAGTGCCGAGCAGTACAAGGTGGCCAAGGCTGCCGGCTACCAGTTTCAACGCTTCTCCAATGCGTTGAAGATCCTGCTCGGCAAGCGGCCGGAGTCGTCGAAGGAGGCGATCCGCCGCATGGTCAACGAAATGTGCAATCTGGTGCGCGAGCGCAAGGACTATGTGGACGAGGGGTTCGACTACTTGCGGAAGATCCGGGCCAACGGGCGGCGCTGCATGAACAAGCAGGAGTACTATCACTATTCGACCGTCAGCCGGGATCGGCGCCTGGGCGCGTTCTTCGCCCAGAACCGTCGCGAGATGAACCATCTGGCCATGCAGGGCGCCGATCCCGAGGGCATGCGGATCCTGCGTGCCATCTTCCAGCCCGAAGAGCCGCCGCCACGGCTCGACCAGCGGCTGCGCCGCCTTTGCAGCGTGTCCACCGAAGTGCCCGACTATCCGCTGGTCGATCTGCGTGACGTCTGGCTGGCGATCTGGACGGGCCGGCTGGTCTCCGACCCGAATGCGCCGCTGGCCCATCGCTGGGGCATCGCCGGCGAGGCGTGGGAGCCCGACTGTCCGGTCTATGAGGATTGATCAGTCGTTCAGGCTGGTGATTTGAGTCGGTACCGCGGGAAACCGCCTCAGTTCGCTCGTCTTGAACGTCCATTCGGGGGTGCGCAGCAGGCCATCGTCCGGAATTCGGTACCACGGCGAACCGTCGATGGAGGCCGGATTGTTGAGCAGGTGGATGTCCTGCGCCGGCATGTAGCT
>Ga0256914_1003918_pt1 | contig 11490 bp, 13 predicted proteins | sample HulkmetaG_FD_191571 | JGI IMG/M metagenome (GOLD analysis project Ga0256914, IMG submission 191571) | Hydrothermal chimney microbial communities from Main Endeavour vent field at the Juan de Fuca Ridge, Pacific Ocean - Hulk | ecosystem: Environmental > Aquatic > Marine > Hydrothermal vents ...
GTAGCATGTGTTGAGGAGAATTGAAAATTGGGGGTGGTTGTTTATTGGTGGAGTCCTGGCAGGGGCGTGGGAAACGAAGCCCGAGAAGTTGGGCGAGGGGTGAGGGATGCGGCGGCCGAGGGGCAATGTGGCCCCGATACGGCCGGCAGTTGGAAACTGCGGCCTTCAGTGGCGAAACCGCCGGGGGCGGTTGGGCGCAGCCCCCGCCAGGGGGCTTTGCAGATGAAGCCCGCAACGTCCAGTTGCCGGGCGTTTTGTGCGATTTCCACCCACGGGCGATGGCCGCGGCCGGGGGGCGGTGGGGCCCGACACGGCCTGCAGTTGGAAACTGCGGCCTTCGTGGGGCGAAACCGCCGGGGGCGGTTGGGCGCAGCCCCCGCCAGGGGGCTTTGTGCGGCTTCCACCCACGAACGCTGGCCGCGGCCGAGGGCGTTGGGCCCCGGGACGGCCGGCAGTTGAAAACTGCGGCCTTCGTCTGCGAAACCGCCGGGGGCGGTTAATCGCAGTCCCGGCAGGGGGCTTGGCAAACGGAGCCCGCAACGTCCAGTTGCCGGGCGTTTCGTGCGGTTCCCACCCACGGGCGGTGGCCGCGGGTGAGGGGCGTTGGGCCCCGCCACGGCCAGCAGTTGGAAACTGCGGCCTTCGGGGGCGAAACTGCCAGGGGCGGTTCATCGCAGCCCCCGTCAGGAGGCTTTGCAGATGAAGCCCGCAACGTCGAGGTGCCTGGCGAATTCATGCATTTCCCAGCCTCGGGTGGCAGGTGCGGCAGCCAAGGGCGGTGGCCCTGATACGGCCAGCAGTTGGAAACTGCGGCCTTCAGTTGCGAAACCGCGAGCGGCGGTTAATCGCAGCCCCCGCAAGGGGGCTTGGCAGATGAAGCCCGCAACTTCCAGTTGCCGGGCGTTCTGCGCGGCTTTCACCCACGGGCGATGGCCGCGGGTGAGGGCGGTGGGGCACGACACGGCCAGCAGTTGGAAACTGCGGCCTTCGGTTGCGAAACCGCGGGGGCGGTTGGGGGCAGCCCCCGGTAGGGGGCTTGGCAGATGAAGCCCGCAACGTCCAGTTGCCGGGCGTTTCGTGCGGCTTCCTCCCATGGGCGCTGGGCGCGGCCGAAGTGAAGCGAGGGGGAGAGGGGTGAGGGATGCGGCGGCCGAGGGGCAATGTGGCCCCGATACGGCCGGCCGTTGAAACTGCGGCCTTCGGTGGGGCGAAACCGCGAGGGCGGTTCGGCGCAGCCCCCGCAAGGGGGCTTTGCAAACGAAGCCCGCAACGTCCAGTTGCCGGGCGTTCTGTGCGGTTCCTACCCACGGACGGTGGCCGCGGCCAAGGGGTATGGGGCTCGCCACGGCCGGCAGTTGGAAACTGCGGCCTTCGGTGGGGCGAAACCGCCGGGGGCGGTTCAGCGCAGCCCCCGCAGGGGGCTTGGCAAACGAAGCCCGCAACTTTTAGTTGCCGGGCGTTTTGTGCGGATTCCACCCACGGGCGTTGGCCGCGGCCGGGGAGCAGTGGGCCCCGGGGCGGCCGGCAGTTGAAAACTGCGGCCTCCACCTGCGAAACCGCCAGGCGCGGTTGGGTGCAGCCCCCGTCAGGGGGCTTGGCAAACGAAGCCCGCAACTTCCAGTTGCCGGGCGTTCTGTGCGGTTCCTACCCACGGGCGGTGGCCGCGGCCAGGGAGCAGTGTGGCTCGGAGGCGGCCGGCAGTTGGAAACTGCGGCCTTCGTAGGGCGAAACCGCCGGGGCGGTTGGGGCCCTCACCCCACTCCCCTTGCCCTCTCCCCTCTCCCAAACTTGGGAGAGGGGAGAGGGGGAACACGCCTCCTCTCATTCTGGCGCCGGTGCCGAGGGGTGAGGGGTGAGGGATGGGACAGCCGGCCGTCGAAAACTGCGGCCTTCGGGTGCGAAACCGCCGGGGGCGGTTGGTCGCAGCCCCCGTCAGGGGGCTTGGCAAGCGAAGCCCGCAACGTCCAGTTGCCGGGCGTTTTGTGCGGCTTCCAGTCTTAGGCGGGGAGGAGTAGAGATCCGCCAGAGGTCCTCTGATACGGTTTCCCAACGGGCCGAATTTGACACGCGGGCTGCTTCTATTATACTTGGCCCAAACATTAACAAGCACACTTTCCATGACACAATATACATCGGTACAAGCCAAAATGTCCAAGTGCAGCAAGGAAGAAACATCCCTTTGAGTCGGGTGCCGTTGCTGCACACCTGGACTGATGCAAAACACCCGCCGCCGGTATCCGACACAGGATCCGGCGGTTTCTCATATGTGGAGACGTGAGAGCATGCATACCAGGAGCACAACCACACACTCAACATCCCGCCTGATGCACTATATCACACACTTTATCCGCATTGCCATCGCTGGAGCACGAGAACACTTTCTTGTCCTGCTCCTCACCTTCCTGGCCCTGGCCTTGCGTGTGTATGGCTTTTGGTGGGGTAAACCTTACGACTTTCACAACGACGAAGCCTTTGTGATTGTTCACACCCTGAAGATGATCGCCCACGTCAAGGCCGGTGAATTGCCCGACACCCACACTATGATTTACGGCGTCTGGCCTTTCTACCAGTTAGGACTTATAGGCGGATTGGTAAGATGGGTAGTGGGACTCATGGGACCATGGCTAGGCATCCATCACAACATCCCTTACATGTTCATTGGACGGATCATCTCAGCCCTGTACGGTGCATTGGGGGTCCCAGGGCTCTATGTGCTGGGCAAACGTCTATTCAACCAACGAACAGGGCTGTGGGCCGCGGCTTTCTGGGCTGTTATGCCCTTAAGCGTGCGGGATAGCCATTTCGCAACAGTGGACATCCAATTCGCGGTGTGGTTGGTGTTTACCTACATTGTCCTCTGGAACGTTGCGACCCGAGGCCGGAGGAGAGATTACATTCTCGCGGCAATAATGATGGGACTCGCCTTAGCCACTCGGCTCAGCGCATTACCGATCTTCGCTGCATATGCCGTCGCCCTCTTCATCCGACTTGCTCCCCACCTCCCTACTCCACAATCTCCCCCTTCCCCTCATCTCATAGAGTACACCTCACGCCTCGAACATCGCATCTCGCACATTACACACCGTGTCTCTCGGCTTTTCCCTCGCGCCCTCCGCATTCTTTATTACATCCTCACCCTTTCCTATCGCATCTCCCGCCTGATTCGCACTCCCGCACTTTACACAGTGCCCTTAGCAGCGCTGGTCCTTTGGGCCCTTCTTAGCGTGCCCGTGTTGGACGACCTACCTGCACACTTGGCCGGAGACACGAATAGCGACTTGAACGTACAAAGTCTAGTGGCCAAAGGAGACCTGAGACCTCTGTACACCATCCAGTTTGAACTCACCCGTCCCTACATCTACCACCTCACCCATCTCTTCCCCTGGGCCATGACATGGCCTTTAGCCCTGCTGGCGTACGCAGGTTGGTTATACAGCCTCTGGAACATGGCCCGGGGCGATAGACGAGATTGGCTCTTGGCGGCCTGGACATTGCCTTATTTCATCACTGTCGGCGGCTGGTACGTCAAATTCTTCCGTTACATTATCCCCTTACTTCCTTTTATGGCCCTCTACGCGGCACGACTCATCGCGGTATTGAGCACATCCTCCCTCCGTATCACCCGCATTACGCTTCGTCCCCCCCTCTTAGCGCGGGGGCTTGCAACCACGGCCTTCCTTTCTGCCTTCCTCTACTCCGTCGCCTACCTTCACATTTACTCTCGACCGGACACCCGACTTCAAACCCTGGCCTGGATAAACGCGCACATCCCTCCAGGCGCGACTATCATGCTGGAATTCGACGCTTCTAATAAATTCGCGATTCATCCTGAATGGTTTGGGCTCGAAAAGTACCACCTGCGAATCCTGAACCACTATGAGGTCAACGGAAAAGTCGGATCCTTCTGGCAAGCACCCCCCGTCTCCCCAGAGGAAAAGTGGGCATACATGACGCGCATCCTAGACCGCGCGGACTACGTGGTCATCAGCGAAGCGTGGGCTGACGTATTCCCCCGACTGGCCCACCGTTTCCCCGCAGAAGCGAGATTTTATCGTGAGTTGTTTGACGGCACATTGGGATACCAACGTGTCGCACAATTCCAGGAATGTCCCCAGTTAGGGCCATGGCATCTGTGCGATGAAAAAGCCGAAATGTCCTGGCGGTACTTTGACCACCCTCGCATGTACGTGTTCAAACGAGTACATCCATAGCGGACACATCCCCTGCAGCAAACGTGAAGCATGTAGATAAATAACAAAGGAGGCCATTTATGTTGGATGACATCCTGCGCAATAGCGACTTCTCCTTCTGGAGTCGTGGCAAACACCAAATCACCCCCACGGATTTCTTCACCCAATGGGTGCAAGGTGAAGCCATCCTGTTGGACCTCCGCTCACCAGAAGAAGCGGAGTTTATCTCCCTTCCCTTCGCCCTTCACATCCCCCTCCACGAACTTCCAGACCGATTGGATGAGATTCCCCGGGATAAACTGGTTGCCACCCTTTGCCCAGGGGGGTCCCGGGCCGCTGTGGGCTACATCTACCTGCGCGGCAAAGGCTTTGATAATGTGCGTATTCTTAAAGGCGCCCTGGGCGGCCTATTGGAAGAATTGAGCCCCGGGAAAATCCGTGGTTACCTTCTTCAGCGCAGACATCATACCTCATAGAATACAGGAGACATCTATGCCCGTAACACCATCGACTATTACAGTCTCCATTGTTGGTGCTTCTGGATACGTGGGCGGAGAACTGCTGCGGTTGCTATTGGGACACCCGCGCGTTGAACTTGTGCAGGCCACCTCTGAACGCCACGTGGGGCGATTTATCTACCAGGTCCATCCTAACCTGCGAGGGCACACTCGCCTGAAGTTTTCCTCCGTGCAACATCTTCGCCCGGTGAATGTGCTCTTCTTAGCTTTACCTCACGGCGAGGCCCAAAAGCACATTGAACACTTTGCCCAAATCGCGGACCGGATTGTGGACTTAAGCGCGGATTTTCGCCTTCAAGATCCAGAGACATATCGCCGCTGGTATGGTCGTGAGCATATAGCCCCTCAGTGGCTGGAAAAATTCGTCTACGGACTTCCCGAAATCTATCGAGAAGACATCCGAGGAGCCAAATACGTCAGCGGAGTAGGATGTAACGCGACCGCGACGAATCTCGCCTTGTGGCCTCTGTTTCGCGCTGATGTAATAGACCGACACCGGGACATCATCGTGGAGGTGAAGGTAGGTTCCAGCGAGGGGGGGCACCGGGCTTCCGATGCTTCGCACCACCCTGAACGCAGTGGTGTGATCCGTTCTTACGCGCCGGTCGGACACCGCCACACCGCGGAAATTGTGCAGGTTCTGGGAAGAACAGGGCCACTTCCCCCTGTGCACATGTCTGTCACAGCGGTCGAACTGGTGCGGGGAGCTCTGGCAACAGCCCACGTATTCCTCCAGGAGCCGTTGTCGGAGAAGGATGTCTGGCGCATCTACCGGGAAGCGTACAAAAATGAGCCCTTTGTCCGCATTGTCAAGGAGCGAACGGGCATTTACCGATATCCGGAACCGAAAATCCTGGCCGGGAGCAACCACGCGGATGTGGGGTTTGCCGTGGACGAGGAAACAGGACGGGTGGTTGCCCTCTGCGCGATCGACAATCTGATGAAGGGCGCGGCCGGCAGTGCCGTACAAAGCATGAATTTGATGCTTGGGTGGGAAGAGACCTTAGGGTTAGAATTCCCTGGGCTCCATCCTATCTAAAAAAACAAAGCGGTGGGATCACGGGTGATCCCACCGCTTGTCCATGTACACGATTCGCTTACGTGGACACATCTTCCAATTGCAAGGTGGCCATTTCTTTAGCAATGGGCAACAATTCGGCCCAGGGGCCGATAAACCCTTCTTCTGTCACACCGTAGTACACGGCAAATGTCCCATCCGGCAGACGCTGTACCAGATCGTAACGGATTTTTCCTGCCCGTTTCTCAAAATGCCAAATACCTAAATCACCCAGCCATGTGACACGATCCGGGTCCACTTTCTCGGTTTCGTGGCGCCAGATCGCGTACTCCCACAGGCGTTTCGCTGAGGATTTCGTCACATCTGAGATAATGGAGCCGTTGCGCAAATCGCGAATGATGTATCGCTTCTGCCCTCGGCGCTCCTCTACCCCCACGATTTCCACACCATCTCCTGGCAAAACCCGTCCTCCCGGCGCAGGAGGGGCTTCCTCAGCCGATGGAGCAGGGGGTTCCTCCTGCGAAGGGGATGGTGCAGGTGTCGAAGAGACCGGAACAGGCAATGCAGGCGCGGGCAATTCTGTACCTCGAATCAGGGCAATGAGTTCCTCTCGAGTCGCGCGTCGGGTTTCCTTCCCACGACGAATGTACACTTCGTAGTTGTCCAACGCGTACGGTTTTTCTTTTCCTTCTGGTACGTCCACTACAATGATGTACTTACCGCGCACCGCGTTTAAAGAGACCCGCGCATGTACTGGGGGCACAATACGACGCTGGATGTCATTCTCAATCTCACGAAGCGTTAAACGCGGGTGTTCAACCCCCACGGGGGGTTCGGTTTCCTTAGAACTTGCCCCCACAATAATCATTCCACCGGAAGTGTTGGCCAGAGCGACCACATCCCGCAAAATGCGCTCCCGCTCTCCTCCTTTAGCGGTGATACGCCGGTGGAACACTACAGTTTCTCCTTCACCAAGACGGCGGGCCTTTTGCAAGATGTCACTGGTCGAACGAGCACGGGGTTTCCGAATGAAATTGAACGCGTCGCTTTCAAACACAGCCTTAATGGCAGCAAAAGACTTCTCTTCCAGGGAAATCTCTGTTGGGCGGTCGCCAATACCTAAACGATGCTTGTCCTTGGGGTCGGCCAGAAGGCTATGCGCATCTGAACCCTGGATAAGGTGCATACGACGGGGATATTCGGGCTTGGACCCGTCGAAAAAGCGAGCCGTAGAGTTGCGGCTTCGACTGCCTAAATCGGTGACTTCCAACGCGTGCAGGTTCGGATCCTGGGTGTACGCAATACGCGTTTGCCCGCCAATGTTCAAGCCCCGCATCATCACCCCATGGCTGCTGTTTGCATGTGCAGCAATCACCAACCCACCTGCTTCACGAATAAGGCGGTACGCGGTCAACACATCTTCAGTGCCGCCTATAGCGGTTACTCCTTTGTCCAGCATGGCCGCGGGGATGCCCAGGCGCAACAGTAGAAATTCCAACTCACGAATAGGGGTATCCGGAGGGAAAATGCCCAAAATGTGGAAACCCAACGCTGCCGTGAACTCAAAACCAGGAAGGACCAATATTTTCTCCAACAACTCCCGATACGCGTTCAGGCGTTCCTGTTCTTCAGGCAGAATGCGACCTAAAGATTCTAGCCAGGCAAGCCGTTCCAATTCCTCTTGAAAACGCTTATATCCGGCTACGGTGTTGTGATCCGTCATAGCCACAATGTCCAATTCTTTTGCTTCGGCCGCACGCAACCAGTCTAAAAACGTCACATCCGGATCCCGCCAGTCCTCAGAGGCTGGCGTGTGTAAGTGTAAATCCATGCGATACCACCGACGTCGGGCGGTTCGCTTTCCTCTCTTTCGTGCCACGTATGTAAACTCCTTCCTCCATCTTCAATTTTTAAGGTGCCACCTTGCTTGATGTGTCCACATGTGCCAAATTTCGCCTTCTGGCCAAAGCACTCACATTATATCTCACGTTAGTAGGGACACCAAATTACCTGTCTCTTCACCCGAAAACGCGTCGATTTTGCCCTTGAGCAGAGAGATTTTCATAATGCGTTAGGGAGATCCTCTACTAACCGATTATGTCAATGATGCCTTGATTCACCAGAACTTTTGAGCGGCATTCGTAACGCAACCGAGTGTGTCGCCAGAGGTTTAGAACTTAAGAAGGGACGATGCCCTTGCACGGACAGGATAATACGGTAAGACGGGTCACAGTTATTGTGCCTGCTCTCAACGAGGCCCCCTACATAGCCCGATGTCTGGAGCACCTCCTGGCTCAGGATTACCCGGCCCAGCACATGGAAATTTTGGTCATTGATGGGGGGTCAAGTGATGGAACACGAGAGATTGTACAAGCGTACACGACTCGCACTTCCCAGATACGCTTGTTGACTAATCCATCCCAACGGGTGGGTGCAGCACTCAACATCGGCCTTGCCCATGCAACAGGGGAGATTGTTGTACGAGTAGATGCCCACACCTTTGTTGCACCGGATTATGTGCGGCAGTGTGTTCACTATCTGACCACTGAGTCCGCGGATGCAGTAGGTGGGGTACTAAATCCTGTGGGAGATACACACACCGGTGAGGTGATTGCCGCCGTCCTCGCTCACCCCCTGGGCGGTGGGCCCGCCCGTTTCCGCCACGCGCGGCGGGCCATGTGGGTGGACACGGTGTACTTGGGAGCATGGCGCCGGAGAACACTGGTCGCGCTCGGTGGCTTCAATGCTTCATTGGAGGCTAATGAGGATTATGAACTTTTTTACCGACTCCGCCAGGCAGGAGGGCGTATTCTGTGTCATCCCCGTATCCGGTCCCAAACGGTGACCCGACCAACGCTGAGAGCGCTCTGGCATCAGTATGTGCGTTATGGTCGCGGGAAGGCTCAAATGCTCCACTTACACCCTCGCGCGCTCCAATTTCGACAGTTACCAGCTCCAACGTTGGTAGCCCTGGGAATGCTGTTGGGCGGGATAGGGGTATTCTACCCTCAGGCGAGGTGGGGATTCGCGCTTGTGTTGGGCGTGTACAGTTTGGTCATGGGGGTGGTTGCCGCGCGCTTGGCGCGACGTTTGGGTTGGCAGCGGTGGGCGAAAATCTGGTTGACGTTTTGGGTCCTTCACTGGGGGTGGGGAATAGGTTTCTGGACGCAATGGATTATTTGCCTCGTACGACGCCGCAAATGTATGTGAATTTGCAGGGCTCTTGTGCCGTGTGATAAGATTTGAGTTCGTGTCAGAGGAAACCAATTCAGCGAATACACGTTGAATGTAGAAGACGAGAACAAGGGGAGCACTAAAATGTCGGACGCATTGCTACGCTTGGTCGAGCAATCATCCTTGCGTGATGATCTTCCTGAAGTGCAGGTAGGGGATATTGTGCGCGTGTACTTCCGCATCGTGGAGGGCAACCGGGAGCGCGTGCAGCCGTTTCAAGGCACTGTTATCGCTGTAACCGGTGGGGGCGTTAACCGCATGATGAGGGTGCGGCGCATTGCTTCCCACGGTGTGGGCGTTGAGCGTGTGTTTCCGTTGAACTCGCCCCGGTTGGAAAAAATTGAGATTCTACGCCATTCCAAGGTGCGGCGGGCACGCTTATACTATCTGCGCGGACGCACGGGCAAGAAAGCCCGTTTGAAGCAGCGTTACGAATAAGGGGCAGCATTATCATCTACGCACACGCATAGAAACCATATACGTGCGTGGCGTTTCTGAATCACGAGGAAGTAGCAATCATGGCACCCACCCTGGAAGCCGAGCGTCGTTTATGGGCGCTCGGCTATTCTTTTGTCGCTGGTGTGGACGAAGCAGGAAGAGGCCCGTGGGCCGGACCGGTGGTAGCCGCGGCGGTGGTGCTTCCGCCCCATCGCTCGGATCTGATGGATTTGCTGATGGGTGTGGATGATTCCAAGCGTCTCTCCCCACGGGCGCGAGAGGATCTTTTCACACGTGTTCGAGAGGTCGCCCTGGCCATCGGCGTTGGTCAGGCTGAATCTGAGGAAATAGATACGCTGGGAATTGCCCGTGCCACACGCTTAGCAATGCAGCGCGCAATTTACGCACTCCCGCGCCAACCGGACTATATTTTGGTGGACTACGAACACATTCCGGATATCGCTGTTCCCCAAGAAGCGTTCGTGCGCGGGGATGCGAGGGTGCTTTCCATTGCGGCCGCGTCCATTATCGCCAAAGTAACGCGAGACCGCATTATGGTTGAAATGGACGCTCGGTATCCTGGCTACGGCTTCGCCCAGCATAAAGGGTATGGAACTGCTGCCCATCGGGATGCGCTTCGCCGGTTGGGCCCTTCTCCTATCCACCGGAAGAGTTGGAAACCTGTGCGGGATCTGTGAATTTATGGGCACCCAGAAACAACGCATTGGACAGTTGGGAGAAAATCTTGCAGCCCAGGTATTGGAGAGGGAAGGTTACACGATTCTGGAACGCAATGTGCGGGTGGCACCCCTGGGTGAAGTGGATATCCTGGCCCAAGATGGGGACACGCTGGTCATTGTGGAGGTACGTACTCGGCGCAACGCGCCGCCCTTTGCTCCTGAGGACTCGGTAGGTCCCCATAAACGGGCACGGTTGGCCGCGCTGGCTGAGGCCATTGCCTATCAACGACAATGGGAGGGGCCGCTGCGTGTGGATTTCGTCGCAGTGGAATTGGATCGAAGCGGACACGTGCGCCGCTTGGAGATAATGAAGGACGTCATTGCAGGATGAGCCAGGTGCGAGAGGAGAAACCTCTTATTGCGATTGTCGGTCCCACAGCGGTGGGGAAAACGGAGATTTCCCTGGAACTAGCCGAGCACTTCCAGGGTGAGATTATCTCTGCGGACTCGCGGCTTATTTACAAGGGCTTGGATATTGGCACGGACAAGCCATCCCCGGAAGAACAAGCACGAGTACCCCATCACCTTATTGACGTGACCCCACCCGACAAACCCCTTTCCTTGGCTGAGTACATGGAGATGGCATATGCGGCTATAGAGGAGGTATTGCGTCGAGGACACGTTCCTTTCCTGGTCGGGGGCACGGGTCAATACGTGTGGGCAGTGGTGGAAGGGTGGCATGTGCCCAAAGTACCACCGGACGAAGAACTGCGTCGCCGTTTGGAAGCAGAGGCGCGCGAGAAAGGTGCAGAAGCCCTCTATCGCCGGCTTCAAGGTCTGGATCCCGAAGCGGCTGCGCTTATGGACCCTAGGAACGTCCGTCGCATAATCCGCGCGCTGGAGGTTATCGAACACACAGGACGTCCGTTTAGCCAGCAACGCCGCAAAGTGCCCCCACCCTATGCTACGCTCATCATTGGTCTCACCCGCCCCCGAGAAGAACTGTACCAACGCATTGATCAACGTATAGATCGCATGTTGAAACGAGGGCTTATAGAGGAAGTGAAAGCGCTCCTGGAGGCCGGATATGATCCTTCATTACCCGCCTTGACGGGCATAGGTTATCGACAAATTGTGGACTATCTCCAGGGGCGTGTTAGTTTGGAAGAAGCGATCCGGGCCATGCGAAAAGCCACCCGGCGCTATGTTCGCCATCAATACAATTGGTTTCGCCTAAATGACCCGCGCATTCACTGGTTCGACCTCAGCCATCCTGAAGCCAAGGAACGCATTTTCCACGTGGTAGAAAAATTCCTCACCCACTCACGACGAAAGAGAGAAGACCTCTAACCAACCGCCCCCGGCGGTTTCGCAAGTGAAGGCCGCAGTTTTCAACTGCCGGCCGTGTCGGG
>Ga0256914_1003919_pt1 | contig 11490 bp, 11 predicted proteins | sample HulkmetaG_FD_191571 | JGI IMG/M metagenome (GOLD analysis project Ga0256914, IMG submission 191571) | Hydrothermal chimney microbial communities from Main Endeavour vent field at the Juan de Fuca Ridge, Pacific Ocean - Hulk | ecosystem: Environmental > Aquatic > Marine > Hydrothermal vents ...
AGTGCTACCGGGTATTGACGATGTTATGTCTAGCTGAATGTCTACTCTAACCCACATATTCTTGTATACTGTACCCCAAGCATCTCTTGACGTCGTTACGCTCTTAACTACGATGGTTTGTGCACTAGTTGTTATGGGTATCATAGCTAGTGTTGAGAGTACTACTACTGTTATTACGGCTATTGATGCATACTTAACTAAGGACCTCATTTAATCACCCTCACATACTTACTCTTAGTGGTAGGTACTTAAGGGTTGAGAGCACTACTGTATACAGATGTATACACTACCTTATTAAGGAGCTTTAAGTAATGGAACTCTGTTCGAGTGTGTGGTTTTATTATTAATGAATGAGTAGTTTTGAGCGGTGCTGGTTGAGTGAGTGCTAAGAGGTTCATACCGATATCTGAGTCAGTACTGTCTGTAGCTGTTAAGGTTGCTGAGAAGGTTGGTACTCCATTGAGGGAGTTTATTGAGAGGGTACTTGCTGAGGTTCTTAGATCTATGCAGTATAGGTCCGACATACTTGAGGTACTAGCGTTGAGTGACTTAATGGATGACTTGAGGAGGATTGGAGGTGCTTTACTACCCTTTACTGTAGTTAGGGTTGTTATTGAGTCAATGGATGATAGTACCTACGACCAATTAATTAATGAGTTAAGGAGGATGGCTTCCTGGTACGGTATGTTAGTTAAGGTCAAGAGGGGAGCTGATGTTGATGTACTCAAGCTAGTCCTCTCGGTGTGGTTTCCCGATGCTAACGTAAGCGTAACAACTGACGAGAAAGGCTTAAACCATTTAGTACTCTCATCTCCTAACTACTCAGATAGATTAACTAATGCTGCTTCAGTAGTTATTGAGGAGTTATGTAGGTCCTTAGGTATTAATATAGTAAGTAAGTCAGTTACGCGAGGAGTTGTTAAGGTGGTGATGGGTGGTGGTTCACAGGAAAACCTTAGCTCTTGATGCTGATTTAATAGATAAGCTTAAGGAGGTAGCTAAGCGTAGGGGAACTACCTTAAGTAATTACCTAAGGTCACTACTTAGAGAGGCCATCGAGATTGAGGGTAGGGGGTACTACGCACCTAAGGCTTTACGTGAGAGGAAGTATGAATACTTACTCATGAATTTAGGATTTGTTTACGTACCTAAGGAATTAGTTGGACGTAGTAATGATGCAGTAGTGAGTAGCGTTAGTGAGAGGCTAGGATCTGTAATGCGGGAGCTAGGTATTGACTTAATTGAATTGATTGACCTTCTAAGCAGTAGTTGTAGTAACGTAATTAGTGAGTCTAGGAAGATTGTCATCTTGACACTACCCAACTCCGCCGAGTACTTAATAGCTAAGCTGATTGCAGGTATAGCTAAATCAGCGGGGTTGAAGGTTAAGGATGAGGGTGCCTTAGTAACTATTGAGATACCCAGTGAGGAATTAAGTAAGAAGTTAAGTGAGTTTAGTTCCAGGAGAAGAAGGAGGTAAATTGACTTAACTATTAATTAGGCTGTTGATTATATCTTCATAATTAATTAAAGCTAGGAGTGGCTCTGAGTTACTGTCGTAGTAAATTTTAAGTAATGAGGAATTACTGACTACCGTTAGTTGTTCAGTATCTTCATAAGTAAACTGTACTGTATAGTCTGTGTATTCCTTATCAGTAACTGATAATGTTCCTGATAACGAAAATGACTCGTCGACACTATCGTAATTTGTTGAGACCTTAAGTCCTAGAGTACATGAACCACTAGAATCTAGCCTTACATATGCTAGGTTATTCTGTAAGTTCGTACCTACGTAGAACCATCCAAAACTTAACGTTTGACAAGGATACTCTGGTGTTATGATTATTTTGTACTTAGCACCGCTAGGTACTCCTACGTACTTAACAAATACACCATAATTATCTGGCCATATGGTGTCTTCCTTACCTCGGAACTTGTGTATGAAGTCGTACTTAATACCTACATTTATCGTTCCGTTAGTTAGTACTTCAACATACCTGTAAGTTGATGACCTTATAGTGTAGTTATAGACAACATGAGATAATGAAGCTACATCTATCTTAGTATTTAATGACGTATAGAGCGGTACTTCGGATGTGGTAGGTTGATCAACAACGTACTTCACTATGTAATTACCTAAAGAGCTTAAGTTAATCCAGTAAACCCTTAAGTATGGATCATTGCTTACGTAATTACTTACTTCATGAGCCTTAATGACTGTTCCGTTAGGTAAGGTTATAAGTGGTATTAGGTTAGGTATAGGTGATGTAATCAGTAGTGGCTTGTTGAGGAGTGCTGAGTTATTAATTGCTACGTTTAACTCCTTAGTTATGTTTAAGATTGCTAGAGTTAGGTTTAGGTAGTTAATGTTCGTAGGTATTGACGTATGAGTTAATGCGATATTAGCACCAACTAGAGCTACTACATAATCTATGGTGTATGGTATGTAATTGAATATTATTGATGAGTTAAGGTCAATCTCAAATACCTTATAAGATGTACTGACTACACAGCCGCTATTTGTGTAATACAGACTTGCTGATGTGCTCAATGTCGTATAATTTATGGTATATAACGACCTAGCTACTGAGTTAATTAATTGATCACTATACATTACCGAACCTCCATTAGTTACTAGGTAAGTCCTTAGGAAGTCAGTGGGGAGTACCACGTAAGTTATAGGAGTTACTGTTGCTGTAACTGAGTACGAGGTAATTGTAGGTGAGCAATACGTAGGGTTTAAACCTACGTATATAGCGAATCTCTGAACTACGTTACTGTATCTACTAAGTAATATCGGTATGAATACTTGAATCGTTGAACCGTTGCCTAAATCAGATACCGAAATATTGAGTAAGTCATACCTCGGTTTGTAAATAACGAAGTACTTACTTACTACTTCATCACTTAACTTACTAACTTGTGCGTACAGATCAGGCACGTAGTTAGCATATGGTGAGTAAGTACTTCCGGGTATCGGGTTTGCTATGAATGATGCTTCATCCCTTAGTAGTCCAGCAACTACGTATGGTCTTAGGTAACTGCCAGGTATTACCTCCTTACTACCTACACTATTATTTCCGATGCTACTTATTAAATCCTTAAGGTTATCCTCATCAATTACAAGGAATCTACCATTACACACTACTACTATTTTTCCTCCACTATCAACAATGCTTGAAACCGTACTTAAAGACATTAGATTAAGTGTTGAGTTATATGTAGATACTTCACCAATAATGTCTTTAAAGGTTCCGTTAGGAAATAACGCGTAAACTCCGTAAACATTTATGGGTGGTTCATTACTTACTAACTTAATACTCTCATTACTAACGACCATGTCTATGTCTCTACTAACATTCTTGATTACCTTACTAACGTTACTTAAGCTGTTCGCTATTTTGCTCATTGCCTCATCTCTTATTATTATAAAGGAAGTTATTAATGATGTAAGAACTATTACACTCATGAGTAGGGCTGACATAGTTGATAGTGATGCCTTCATGCAATCACCCCATTATTTCAGGCTTAAGTATTATTGTTGAGTTACAGATAATTACTGCGTCATGAATTACTGCATTGATTCTCAAAATCGTGGTTTGTGATTGATTGAGGAGTACTGTAGTAATTACTGATGTGGTGTTAATTACTGAACACTTACATACAGAGGATCCGTGGTTATTAAGTATTAAGTATGTGTAAGAACCTACGTGAATTAAGGCTGCCGAAACTGAGAGACATTCAACAGAATTACCTGCTGATTTACTAATGTTCATCTTTAGATCCTTAGTTAGGTTTATTGAGTAGACCACAGCTCCTGTACCTATACTGATTACTACAGCAGTCATTAGCAAGTCGATTAGGAGGTTTGAGATTCCTCTATGTAGTATTAGGTACCTCATTTAAGCCCCGTAGGTTATGGGGGTTTATAAAATGTTCTTGAATGCCTAAGGTAATTCAATCTATGAGGTATTTTTACGTGTATCCTACCCTGAGATTTCCTTTAATTTGCCGTCTACTAGGTTCATTGACCTATCCATGAAGTCAAGCAGTCTCGGGTCATGTGTTACTATTATTACTGTTGTGTCGAAGTCATCCTTTATTCTCCTAAATAACTCAGCTACCTTTACCGCGTTTTCCCAGTCGAGGTTAGCTGTTGGTTCATCAGCTAGAAGCGCTGATGGTGTAGTTACTAATGCTCTAGCAATAGCTACTCTCTGCCTCTCACCACCGCTTAGCTTAGATACCTTAATTCTTGATTTACTAAGTAATCCTATGTACTCAAGTACTTCACTAACCTTTACCTCCCTAACATCCTTAGGTATACCAGCAAGTAGGAGTGGCATCTCAACATTCTCCCAAACGGTTAGTTCCTCAATTAGTCCGTAGTCTTGAGGTATGTAACTAACTATGGTATTCCTCAGCATCGCTAGGCCTAACTCATCAAGCATGTTTAAGTTATACCCATCAACAACTACCTCACCTCTATCCGGCCTTTCGAGACCAGCTATTATCCTCAATAACGTAGTCTTACCTGCTCCACTAGGTCCGTGAATACCTACTATCTCCTTCTTGTAAAACTCAGCGTTAACACCCCTTAATACGTAATTCACCGTACTACCTACTCTGTAGCCTTTCCACACATCCCTTAATAGAATAACTATCTCACTACTCATAGCGCTACCTCACATCACTAACCTTATAACACCTCTCTTAACAGCATTTAAATAAGTCTTAAGTACAGCTACATCGCAAAGAAGCACGGTCATCAGAACAAACAAAATTAAGGTTGCGTCATGACTTAACGTATAGTACACTACATAAGGTGCTGAGTATATTAGGGCATATATTAATGATGCTATTATTATGGCATTATTAAAGAATTTAGGACTCGCACCCACGATAAGCCCTGAGTTGAAGAATTGCGTGATCCTATCCTCATCAATTACTAGTGACGTTAGTGCCGTAGGTAGAACCATTAAGTATAGCAAGTAGGTACTAACTCTCTCATAAGTCAGAATTACTAGAAGCGTCATGAGTATAGATGACACAATAGCTGTATACAGACCCCTACCCCTTACTAACACCTTAAATACTATACCGTAAGCTCCTAACCCATCTATATCCATGACTTAACACCACCTATAATTCTTGATATAGCCAATGACAGCATAGTATTCATTACGCTCTCAGAAATCTCTTCAATACTCCATACGTAGGACGTTATATGAAGCCTTAATTTACCGCCATCAATACTAGCTATTATATTCAAATCCAGTCCAGAACCCCAGCACTCAACATACCTTACCCTAGAGTGTATTACTAACTCACCATCAGTAACTTGCGCCTCAAACTCCTCAGTCTCGAAGAACTCATTAGTAACTATTGACTTCTTAATCACGTCCCTAATTGTCTCAATACTTACACTACTCTTAGGTAACTTAAGTAGTAAACTATACCTTCGAGTTACTGGTGTATAGACGTCGGTTCTTAACTCCTTAAACTTAAGTCTATTCATTAAGTAAAGCGTAGATGTGACCCATGAGGTACTTAGAGTAATTAGTGAGTTTAAGACAGAGACACTACCATATACATTAACTATATACGGTATTACTGATATGGATACCACAGCAACCATGGTACTCGTTAGTATAAATGATATTATGGGTACAGTCCACGTAGGTAACCCTACTAACGATAACCTATAGTAAATCTTACTTAGGTAGGGCGTCAATGAAGTTAGGGAAACTATTATCATGAGTGAGGCCATAATTGACGTTAATAAAGCTACGGTCACGGACCTTAGTGTAGGTATATACACCTTACTAATTACGTATTTACTTCCGTTAATACATAACCAGATGGAACGTATCAAATTACTAAGTCGTGATTTCAGTAAGTTACTAATGATGCGGTTAATTGTCTCTGAATCTGCATAATCACACCTAATAGTTATTACGAAGTCGGTTATAGAATTCCTTATTAATTCCTTAATAACCTTAGGTAGGCTCTCATTAGAGAAAATAATTACCGTCTGAGGAGGGGGTAACACAGGCTTCGTACCTATGTAGGATTGTATAGGTAGTAGAGGAGTATCTGTAGGTAACTTAAGATTAAGTATTTCCTCACTACTTAAGCAACATAACCCATTCTTAACTAAGGTCCTCCCACCACAGACCTTGATTACGTAGCAATGAATATTAACTAGTTTCTTGAGTAGTTTCTTAGGTAGTACGATTACCACATAATACCTACCTAAGTTGCCTAAGTCTACGGGTTCATTAAGTAATTTACGATATATATAGTAATAACTCACACAATCACTGCTTACTCCAAATACTTTACGTAGGCAGTCATCAATGAATACTCTGTTAACTTCTTTACTGAGCTCAATCATTAATGTAGGTGAATTAGCACTACATACGCCGATATTATGTACCTCTGGGATTGCGGTTACTGCCTGAGCTGATATTAACGTGAATATTATTAGTGACGCTATAGCTATAATTACTGCAGGCCTCATTAACGTCACTTTAATTACTTTCACTATGGCTAAGAACCTACTGAATCTACTTAATAACTTAATACCTACCTCGAGTTTACTTAGTTTAGCTTCTATTCTTAAGGACTTAATCAGTACCGTTAAGACTATGGTAAGTACTACTACGTACGTCAGTATCATCACTGCTGTGTAGATCATACCTAAACACCCGCTATAATTAACGTAGTACTTAAGGCAACACCTATACCAGCACCTGCGAGTAATAATGAGGAGTATGTGAGTAGTGACTCATAAACATCAACACCTAACCTAAGCGCTACGTACTTTATCAGAGCAGCTATTAAGAAAATCAAACCTACGTCAGGGGTTAGTGTCATGCCCAGCAGTATTGAGTATAGGGAAAGCCCTGTAATACCCGTTACTTTCGTTAGTGCTAAGGAAGTAAACGCTATTAAAGCACCTATTATTATAGCTAGTAGATTAAATGATGTTAGGTCCCCATTATATACCATTGACATCCAAGTAACTATAGGGACCCACCTAAGTAGGTTTAGCTTGGGTGACCCGATCCCGTATGTAAGCAGGAGTAAGTGACCGTAAACCAGCGTTACGGGAGCTCCTATGAGTATGGCTAGGGAAAGTACTAGCGACGTTAGCTTAGGCGATATATTGAAGGAGTTACCCGCCTTAATCAAATTCATAGAACTCCCAGCCAGGAACTGAGGCATGGGTGTGCCTGTATACGGGTCTAGGAATACGTAAGGTAACGCACCTCTAGCACCGCTTAGGAACAAAGCAAACGTTGCTGGAGGTAGTGTTGATTGAGATGCTGTACCTAACTCACCAACAACCCTCACCGTAACCACAATTAATACTAATTGGAGCATCACGTACAGAGGCATTACAGCCAGCACTCTAATTGGTAGCCCGCATATCATGAGGAGCGTTGGTAAAGGCATTACCAATAACGCTATGGCTGATGCGAGATTCTTTAGTAAGTACTTACTCCTAAATAAAAATCTAAACGTCAACCTAAATGCACCGTAATTACTTACGAAGTAATGAGTAGTAGCCACTACTATAAAACCTATAATTGATGACGCAATTAACGGAGCTGCTGATAATGCTATATCAGAGGAAGTAACCGTAGGTAGTACGTACATTAGGTTTAGACTGACGAGTATAGGCGTTATGAATACGTAAGTAATTAGGTTACCTAACCCAACACCTAATGTAGTGTTCAAAGGAATTAACATGGCTAGTGCGAATATGAATACGTCAAGAGAGATTGCTAGCGAAGAACCCGGCATAATTGCTTGAAGTGTAGGGGTGGCGTCTAGGGTAGGTACTCCATAGAGCATTACTAATGATTGAAGAAGCACACCTACGGCTATGGGTACGACTAACTTAGGCTTACTAAGTAGGCGCCCAACCCTAATTAGTAATGACGTAGCTAAACCTATTGGGTAGGGGAGCTTCTCCTTCTCTATGAAGTGCTTGCTCAGAACGTAAGCAATCAATACACCGGAAACAGAGACTGCAGTAGCGAAGAGGTAGAAGGAAAATGTGTCTAAGCTAGGTACGTAACCTCCAGTAAAGTAGAGCCACTTAGGCAGTAACTTAGTAGATCCTCTAGTAACTTCATCAAGCATAGTGTAAGTTATGTACATACCTGACGTGATCGCTGAGGAGAGTGAGAAACCAGTAGCTATTACCGTACTTATGAAATGCTCAATGAACGAGGGCCTCCTCCTTAACAATGCCGTAAGCAAAGCTAATGTAAGTATTGAAGCAACTATGGGTGCCATCTCTGATGTTGTATAACCCGTTACCGCGTATCCGTAAGTATCGATAAACCCAAGTAATAACCCAACACATACACCAGCAATAATCGATTTACTAATCTCCATAACTCCCTACCAGTACTCGCTAATCACGTACATAGCAATTCCTTAGGGTATCTACTAACTTATTCACTAAGTATATACAGTCCCTTCTCACATCATAGTTACCTAGTTTATAAGCTGTACCTAGGGATTCCAGTACCTTTGATGAGTACTTAAGTATTAATTGATACTCTCTGCCTCTACGTTTAGGTAGGTCTGCACATAAAGCACTGACCTTAGTTAAGTATACTAGTGCCTCTATCATGGAAGAATTGGCTCTACTGTAACTAAGTACTGAACCCTCTCCTTGGATTACGTTAACCACCTCAAGAAGTACGCTAGCTACATCGTCGTTAATCTCCGCATTCCTGACTAAGCACTCAAGCACGTAATCAACCCCCTTAATTACTATAGGTACATCAAGCTTCACCCCCCTACCGTAGCTCATATCCTCCCTACTATAGAGTGCCTTGAGGAATAACCTATAGTCATGAGTAATAATAATTGATGCTTTACCATTATTAAGTATGTTTTTAAGGGTCCTTGAGTTCCTATACGGCCTAATAAGTATTAACTCCGCATCATTAGATGCCTCTACTAAGTCAATACCCATAGGTGCAGGGTTTGGCGTACCGTCTTCGTTCAAAGTAATAACTATTGCTTCATGATGTCCCAACCTCAATACCCTCCTCAGTAACGACTTATACGCGCTATCCATACCTAATCACATCGCCCTTTACGCCAGCTAATCACTGCTACTGACGTTTAAAATCCTTAATAATTCAAGTAGAGTGGTGCTGGTTAGGTGGACTTAAGAAATCCCGCACTCTGGGGGTTAATTTATGATTTAATAAGGTATGATATGGGGTACGACTTAGGCAAGGATTTGGAGGCTACGTATATTGCATCACTGCATAGGCCGGAAGGTCTCTGGAGGTGCTTAAGTATCTTAAAGGACGCTATTAGAGGTAATTCCGTACTAGTTGTCGGGGCTTCAGATAGTTGTAAGTACTGCTTAAGGTACATCAGTAGTTACGATGTAGTAATTGCGGCTGATGGTGCGATGAGGTGTTGCATTAATGAATGCGGTTTAATTCCTGATATCGTAGTTACTGATTTAGATGGTATAGGTGTTGATGATATATTAAGCAATCCTAGGTCGATATACGTAATTCACTTCCACGGTGATAACATCCCCACAGCATCTTACATAGCATCAATACTTCATAACTTGGGATTATCGTATGTAAATACCGTACAGACATACCCTAATCCCTACGGTACGTTTATATTTGGAGGCTTTACCGATGGTGATAGAGCTACCTACCTAGCATACTACTTCGGAGCTAGGAGGATAGGACTCGTAGGATTCGACTTTAGAGGGTCTGTGGGTAGGTACTCAAAAACACGTACTTACTCAAGACGTACTAACGTGGCGGTTAAGAAACGTAAGTTAATGTGGGCTTATAGGTTACTTAACCTCCTAAAGAATCTAGGAAGAGGTGAAGTGATTATTGAGTACCTCAAGTAGTGAGGAAGTGGTTGTGAGGGCAGGGTACAGAATACACTTAGGGTTCTATAGGTTCCTAGATGCTGACATAGCATACGGTGGTATAGCCGCGTCTCTTGAGAATCCCCAACTAATGGTTTGTGCTAGGAAGTGCGATAAATTCTTTATTGACTCACCAACAAACGAAGGAAAGGAAATTACTAAGAGGGTACTTGAGTTTCTAGGTATTAATAACGTATGTATCGAGGTAGGTGGTTTCTTAGCCCATCACGTAGGGTTAGGGACGACCACGCGCTTAATACTGAGTACGTTAACAGCTGTAGCCACGCTTTATAGGTTAGACATAGACATTACTGAAGTAGCTATTAAGTTAGGTGTTGGGAGACCTTCAGCGGCTGGGCTCTATACGTTCCTCTACGGTAACTTAGTAGTCGATAGTGGCTTTAGTAGTAAATGCTTGGGTAAGGTACGAAGCATTGAGTGCGTACCTAAGCCCATAGCTATACTCCCAATACCTAGGGATTGGTACGTAATCGTAGTTACCCCGTTAAGTAAGGAGGGACTTAGTGGTGAGGAGGAGCTTAGGATTCTGGAAGTAGTTAAGGAGCATCCTAAGCAGAAGGAACTATATAGGGAGGTCAGTAACTTACTCTCATCAATAGTACTTAATGACTTTAAATCATTTAGTACCTCATTAAGGAGGATCCAGGAATTAACTGGCGAGTACTTCAGTGATTATCAAGGAGGAATATTCCGTAATGACGTTTGTAGTGAGGTAATTGATTTACTTAATAAATTAGGTATAGTAGCTACTGGTCAAAGTAGTTGGGGACCTACGGTGTATGGATTCACGAACTCTTATACGAAAGCTATAGAGGCTAGGAATAGTATTAGGTACTTACTAAGTAGGAAGGGGATCCAGTATAGGGTATGGATCACGTCAGTATCAAGTACAGGTCACACAACAACCATATACCTTAGAGGTAGGTGAATTAATGAGTAAGTAAGTAATACGTAAGTAACGATACTGTAGTAACTACACAATAAACTATTGCGTAGGACTTAATCACGTCTAACTCACTTAATGCTTTCCTCAACGTAATTAACTGAACTAACGTTATCGGAGCTGACTCACTCTTACTCGCCTCTATCCTCCAATCATTAGTTAATCTAACAGGCCTCTCGATATTCTCCTTGCTCTTAAACCCCCTAATAGATGCTAAGATACTGAACCCATTCAGTACTAATGGTGTTAAGGTCATTAGGGCTAGGAACTCCCTCCTAGACATTAGTATAACTGAAGCTATTAACGCCCCCATGAGGTGCGAACCGCAGTTGCCGTTGAAGACCTTAGCGGGGTACATATTGAATGGTGCGTAAGCTATTAATGCTATTACCGAGAAGAGTAAGTACTCCTTAAAACCACTTAAGGGTGTAGGTCCCTTAAGTAAGGATCCAATACCCACTGCAGTAAGTAGCGCAAACACAACTATAAGTGCTGTACCGTTCTGTGTGTCCGACATATTAACTCCATTAGCTAATACACTGTAGAGTATAGCTATGAGTATCGGGTAAACAATAGTTAACCTTAG
>Ga0256914_1003920_pt1 | contig 11489 bp, 10 predicted proteins | sample HulkmetaG_FD_191571 | JGI IMG/M metagenome (GOLD analysis project Ga0256914, IMG submission 191571) | Hydrothermal chimney microbial communities from Main Endeavour vent field at the Juan de Fuca Ridge, Pacific Ocean - Hulk | ecosystem: Environmental > Aquatic > Marine > Hydrothermal vents ...
TACGTCGAGCCGAGCGTGGCCGCCGACGACCCCGAGACGCGCTACCAGTTCGAGCGCCTCGGCTACTTCTGGCGCGACCCCGAGCTGGGCCGCGGTGAAAAGCCGGTTTTCAACCGGATTATCACCCTCAAGGACACCTGGAAGCGGCCCGAGAAAAGGAAGGCCGGCAAACCGGCCGCCCGCCCGCGCCAGCCCCAGGAGAACAAGCCGGCCGCTCTGGAAGGCGAGCAGAGGGTGGTTTTCGAGCGCTGCCTGCACCTGGGGGTGGGCGAGGCCGAGGCCTTGCAGATAGCCCGCAGCGAGCGGCTCAGGGTCTACCTGGAAGACTGCTCGGGTTTCGGGCCGCCGGCGCTGGCCGCGCCCTGGGTGGTTCACGTTCTCGGGCCGGCCATCCGCGCCGGCGAGGTGCGCGTCAGCCCGGAGGAGCTGATGGAGCTCCTGGCCAGGATGGAAAAGGGCGAGTTCGACCGGCGGCAGGTCAAGCAGGCTCTCGAGCGCGCCCAGCAGGAGGGAGGCGTGCCGCTGGAGCTGGCGCGGGAACTGGCCGCCAGCCGGCTTCCCGAAGACGAGCTGCGGCGGCTGGTGGAAGAGGTTCTGGCCGGGAACCCCGACAAGGTGGCCGCCTTGCAGGCTGGCAAGACCGGCCTGATCGGCTTCTTCGTCGGGCAGGTGATGCGCCGCAGCCAGGGCCGGGCCGACCCTGAGCAGGTACAAAGCGTTCTCAAAGAACATTTTAATCTTTGACGATATTAGAATCGAAGAGTGCAAGCGGCATGGCGAACGGCCAGCGAATCGCTTAGGCAGGAAGGCTGGAACCTGGACGTTCTCGAAGAGCCGCTCGACTGGCCTTTCGAGCCGGGGCCTTTGACCATTTCCAGGGTGCGCGGCACCCTCTACGGGGTGGCCATCGGCGACGCGCTGGGGGCTCCGAACGAAGGCAAGCCCCGCTGGAAACTGCAGGCGGAGCCGCTCGACTCGCTCAAACCCCACAACGAGCGGCCGGCCGGCACGGTTACCGACGATACCGACCTGACCCTGGCCCTGGCCACCAGCATCCTGGAAAGCGGCACCCTCGAGCCGGAGGACCTGGTTCCCCGCCTGATCGAGGCGGCGTCGAAGACGGTCGCCGGCGGCTGGGCCACCGAGCAGGCGGTGGAGCGCCTGCGGCGGGGGGCCGCCTGGTGGCTGGCGGGCACCCCCTCGGCGGGCAACGGCGCGGCCATGCGGGCCGCTCCTGTCGGCCTGTTCTTCGACGAGCCGGACGCGATACGGCGGGCGGCCTTCTTGCAGGCGATCATCACCCACCGCGACCGCAGCGCCGCCGCCAGCGCCATCGTCAACGCTCTTTTCGTGGGCTGGCTGGCAAGGGGCGGGCCGGCCGGTGAGGAGGCGCTTTTCTGGCTGGCCGGTGCCGTGGACGGGCTCGAGGTGCCCCTGGCCAGCCGCCACCGCAGGAAGAAACACCAGACGGTGGCCGGGCTGGTCCGCGAGGCGGCTGAGTACGTTGGGGAGCCGGAAAAAGCCTTCGAGCACTTCCGCACCGGCGCTTTCGTGCTCGAGACCCTGCCCAGCGCCCTGGTCGTTTTCCTGACCTATCCGGACCACCCCGAAAAGGCCCTTTTGCTGGCCGCCCACGCCGGCGACGACACCGACACCCTGGCCAGCCTGGTCGGCGGCTGGCTGGGCGCTTACCTGGGCGACCGCAAGCTACGCTCGCGCACGCCCTCGAACTGGTGGCAGGTGGCGGCCGCTCCCGCCATAGAGAGAATAAGCCGCCGCTAGCGCGGCCAAACCCGGCTTGCCCGCTTCTGGGGGGCGTGTTACAATCGCCGTTGCGTAGGGGCCGCTAGCTCAACTGGCAGAGCACCGGTCTCCAAAACCGGGGGTTGGGGGTTCGAGTCCTCCGCGGCCCGCCAGGCGCGCTCCGGCACCGCCGGGGCGCTTTTCTATGGCTGGCGGGCGCGGCCCGAGTCGGGTTCCAGTTGCAGCGGCGCGGTGTCCACCGCCTCGAAGTCGGCGCCCTTGAGACGGGAGAGGGAGCTCAGGTCGTCGTTGTCCCAGCGTTCGTCGGGCACCCCGCCGATGTACCAGGGGGAACCGTTGTCGGCCAGGACGATACCGTACTTCTTCATGGCCTCTAGAATCACCCGCGTCTGTGGCGGAAACGAGCCGACGTCGAAGTCGGCGCGGAGCCGCAGGCGCAGGCCCATCGGCGGCAGGTTGGGGTCGTCGTCGTCGGATGCGTAGTGGCGCGCCGGCCAGAGGTAACGGCGGGCGGTGCGCGGCGCGGTGAAGCGGATGGCGTGGCGTATCTCGCCGGCGGCCACCTCTTCATAGCGAACCAACCCGGGCAGTATCGGCAGGCCGGCGGCGTCGGCCGAGGTCCAGCCCGCCGGCCTGAGCCGGTAGTCGTTCAGGTAAAAGACCGCGCCGCTGCCGGCGTGCCAGCCGTCGGCGCCCGGCTCGGCGTCGTAGAGCTCGTAGAGAATGCAGCCATCGGTTTGCAGGATGAGCAGGTGACGGTCCTCGCCGCCTTCGATGGCGGCGCCGGCGGGGATCGGGTAAGGCCCCGGGTCGCTCTCGTCGTCGTAGGCGAAGCTGACCGGCTGGCAGGGGGTGCTGGCGTCGGCCAGGTTGTAGGGGATGCCGATGGGAGCGCCCTCCCAGGTGCCGGAGCCGAAGTCGGCGTGGAATGAGGCGTCGGCGCCGATGGCGGCGACGTAGGCGGCCGAGTTTGCCAGCACCGGCAGGTCTTCCACCGGCGTGTTCCAGAAGTGGTCGGCCGGGAAGACCGGGCAGCCGGCAATCTCGGGCCCGGTCGCCGGGCCGGTCGGATCGGCGGCGACGCAGGCGGCGAGCAGCAGCACTGCCGCCAGCAGGGCAGCCCGCCTGGACATGGGGCGATTTTACCAAAAGGCGGGGGCGGCTGCTCCGGCAGCCGCCCCCGCTAATGCCGCGGAGAGGACGTTTACTTGGCCTCGTACTCGTCCATCGCCTGGCCCAGATTCTTGGCCAGGGTCAGCAGGAAGCCGAGCCCCTTCTGGACGCCGGGGTCGCCCAGGTACTTCAGGGCGCCGAACATGCTGACCTTGGGGGCGCTCTTCGGGTCGGTCTTGGCCAGGGCCTCGAGCAGCGGACCGATCAGGTAGACCAGGTTGTGCCGGATCTTGGGGATCTGGTTGGGGTCCATGTTCTTGATCGGGTCCATCGCCGCCTCGGCGAGGGCCGCGCCGCGGATCATGGCCTTCTCGGCGGCGATGTGCTCGAGCAGCACGTCGCCGTTGGCGGTCATCTCGGTAAACACGCTCAGGTAGCCGCCCACCTTGAGCTGACGGGCCAGGCGGATGAGCTCCTCCACCACCTTGGCGTCTTCTTCGGTAATACGAACTTCAGCCATCGTGTCCTCCTTACCTGAGGGCGTCGAGCCAGCCCCGGTAGAACGAGTCTTTCATCATACGGACCAGCGGGCCGGTGGCCACCGTGTAGCAGGCGTGGCCCCACTTGCCCTCCTCGGGAATCCACCAGTATTCGCAGTTACCGGCGAAGCCCGACTCGTAGCTGTGGCCCATGCAGAGGGTGGGCGCGAACGAGGGAATCAGGTAGCCGCCAAAGGCGTCGTTGAGGATGCTGGCGGCGGCGATTACCGCGGCGTTGTGGATGGGAACGCCGGCGGTAAAGTGGCCTACCGGCGGCATGGCGTGCTCGCCGACCAGGTAGACGTTCTCGTAGTCGGGGTGCTGGAAGCGCGGGCCGGTGACCACCGACCAGCGCTTGTCGGCCGGGTGGGCCATGCCGTTGTCGGCCAGCACCTTGGGCAGGCGCGAGGGCGGGGTCTTGATGAGCAGGTCGTATTCGTACTCGCCGTTCTTGGTGATGATCTTGTTTTCGGTGACCTCGTAGAGTTCTTCGAAACCGGGCTCGTACTGGATGTGATTACGGCGGAAGCGCCGTGCGAAGAACTCGGCCAGGCCCTCGCCCAGGCTCTTGCTCATGGCCTCGACCGGGTAGAGGACCTTGATCTCGGGCATCATCCCGCGGGTCTCGAAGTAGGCGCGGACGTTCATGGCCATCTCGCCCGGGTAGATGCCGCAGCGGAAGGGCAGCTCGGGGGTCAGGAAGACTATCTTCTTGCCCTTGAAGCTGGCGAGCGCCTTCTTCATCTCGATGGCGCCCTCTTCCGTGTAGTTGTGGTAGCCGTACTTGTCGAGACCTTTGTAGTCGCTCCAGCCGTAGGCGGTGCCCAGGGCGATGACCAGGTAGTCGTAGTCGAAGGTTTGACCGCCTTCGGTGGTTACCTTCTGGCCCTTGAGGTCGAAGGTCGTGACCGGGTCGACGACCACCTTGAAGCCGTAGGCCTTTTCGGCGCCCTTGATGGGAGCCCAGGTCTCCTCGGGGCTGGCGGTACCCAGGGCCACCTCGGACCAGAGCGGGGGCATATAGTGCTTTTCGCTGGCGGAGATGAGGGTAACGTCGATGTCCTGCCCCAGGCGCCTGGCTTCGGTCTGTACCATGCGCGCGGAGACCAGGCCACCGCTACCGCCGCCTACCACTACAACTTTCTTTGCCATAACCTTCCTCCTTGGCGCCTTGCGGCGCTTTCAATCCCTTACATTTTATGGTCTGGCCGGGGGCGGGGGAGGTACGATTGTCTTGAGCCGCTTTTCACTTGCGGCGCCGGTAGAATGGGGCCCATGAAACTGGCCTCCTGGAACGTCAACGGGCTGCGGGCGGCCATCAAGAAGGGTTTTTGGGAAACCGTCCGCGGCCTCGACGCCGACGTGCTCGGCCTTCAAGAGATCCGGGCCGCCGAGCCGCCGGAGCTGCCGCTGGAGTTCGCCGATTACCGCTGGTACTGGAACGCCGGCGAGCGCAAGGGCTACGCCGGCGTGGCGGTTCTCGCCCGGAAGGAGCCGCTCTCGGTGACGCGGGGGATCGGCCACGACCAGTTCGACGAGGAGGGGCGGACGATTACCCTCGAGTACGAACGCTACTACGTCGTCAACGCCTACTTCCCCAACGCCGGCCGCGGCCTGCCCCGCCTCGGCTACAAGCTGGCCTTCGACGAGGCGATAACCGGATACCTGGAGGGCCTGCGCCAGCGGAAGGGCGTGGTGCTGATGGGCGATTTGAACGTCGCCCACCGCGAAATAGACATTGCCAGACCCAAGGAAAACGTCAAGAGCGCCGGTTTCACCCCCGAGGAGCGGGCCTGGCTCGACTCTTTTCTGGCCCGCGGCTGGATCGACACCTTCCGCTACCTCCACCCCGACGAGGCCGGCGCTTATACCTGGTGGAGCTACCGGTTCAACGCCCGCGCCAGGAACATCGGCTGGCGCCTCGACTACATAATCATCTCCGCCGATTTGCTGCCCCACCTGCGAGACGCCTACATCTACTACCAGACCGAGGCCTCCGACCACGTGCCGGCGGTGGCGGTGCTCGACGTTTAGACTGAAGCTGAGGGGGAAAGATGCCGAACTTCAAATTCGCCGGGCGCACCGGGCGCATGGAGAACCCGATAATCCGCCAGCTGCTGCGGCTGGGGCAGCGCGAAGGGGTCATCTCGCTGGCCGGCGGCATACCCGCGGCCGAGACCTTTCCGGTGGAGGAGATAATCGAGGCCTCGCGACGGGCGCTCGAGCGCTGGGGCAGCCGCGCCTTACAGTACAGCCCCACCGAGGGGCTGGCGCCGCTGCGCGAGTACGTTGCCCGGCGCAAGGGGGTCCGCCCCGAACAGGTGCTGGTGACCTCGGGCTCGCAGCAGGGGCTCGACCTGATCGGCCGGGTCTTCATTGACGAGGGTGACGAGGTGCTTGTAGAGAGCCCGACCTACATGGGGGCGCTGCAGGCCTGGAACGTTTACGGGCCGCGCTACCTGGAGGCGCCGACCGACGCCGACGGCCTGGTTCCCGCCGGCCTGCCCGACCGGGAACCCAAGCTGGCCTACGTGCTGCCGAACTTTCAAAACCCCACCGGCAGCATGCTGCCGGAGAAGAGGCGCGAAAGCGTGGTCGCCTGGGCGCGGCGGCGCGGGGTCTTGCTGATCGAAGACGACCCCTACGGGCACCTCTACTTCGAAGAGGAACCCCCCGCCAGCCTGCAGCGGCGCTGCCCGGACGGCGTGGTCTACCTGGGCACCTTCTCCAAGATAATCGCCCCGGGGCTGCGGATGGGCTACGTTATCGCCCCCGACGAGATAATAAACATGCTGGCCCAGGCCAAGCAGGCGGCCGACCTGCACAGCCAGGCCTACGGTCAGGCGATCCTGGCGGAGCTGGCCGAGATGGGGGTCATCGAAAAGCAGGAGCAGCGGACCCGCAACCTCTACAGGCGGCGGGCAGAGATGCTCCTGGGCCTCTTGCGGCGTTACATGCCGACCGGCGTGGAGTGGAGCCCGCCCAGGGGAGGCATGTTCGTCTGGCTCACCCTGCCGGAGGGGGTGGACACGCTCGAGCTCTTCGAGTACGCGGTGGAGCAGGGCGTGGCCTACGTGCCCGGCCCGGTCTTTTCGGCTTCCGGCGGGCTGGCCGGCTCGCTGCGCCTGACCTTCGTCAGCGTGCCCGAGGAGCAGATGGAAGAAGGCGTGCGGCGGCTGGCGCGCGTCCTGCGCGAGGCGCTGGCCTCAGCGGGCTAAGGACTTTTCGGCGGCAATCAGCGCGGAGACACCGCTGGCCAGCTGGTCCACGGCCGCGACCTCGGTTATGCCCAGGCGGCGCTTGTTGGAGACGTCGTATACGGCTCCCTCGCTTTTCGAGTGCTCGCCGTGGGTGCCGCGCACCTGCAGGCCGTGCCCGGCGGCGATGGCTTTCAGACGCTCCTCGTCGCGGGACAGGCCCGGCAGCCGGATGTGTACACTCGCCCGCATGGCCGTGCCCAGGTTGGTGGGGCAGCTTGTCAGGTAGCCCAGGCGCTCTGAGTAGGCGAAGGTAAGGCGCCGTTCCAGCTCCCCGAGGGCCCGCGCCAGCCGGGTGAAGACGCTGCGCAGGTCGGCCCCGGGCTCCATCGAGATGATGCGCAGCTGGTCTTCTTCGTTGACCCAGACCAGAAAGGTCCTGGCCGGGTTGTGGAAGATGCCGCGGGCGTCGGGCCAGTCGCGGCCCAGGCCGGCGGCTTCCAGGAAGCGGTCGCCCTCCTTGAAGAGAAAGTGCTCCCGGATCAGGCGCTCCTTGGTGGCCGCGTCCATCTGGTAGAGCGGATAGTAATCGCCGGCCAAATCGCCCTCCAGACCGGCCAGGGCGCGGGTGACGGCGGCCTCGACTATGCGGCGCTCGCGGCGGGTGAGCGCCGGACCCAGCGGGAAGCAGCAGAGGTTGCGGGCCACGCGGATGCGGGTCGAGATAACGTACCGGCCCTCCGGGTCGGGGTTGGCCGCGTGCAGGTGGGCCGGGTTCAGGTCGCTGGTGTGCCTGCCTTTCGGGTCGAAGCCGTGGTAGTCGGCGATTATCGGGTCCAAAAGCGGGGCGAAGAGGGTGTAGCTCTCCTCGTCGCCGGCGTAGACGCCGACGGAGCTTTCCGGATAGGTCAGGCCGGAGGCAATCACGTCTATCAGGCGGACGCCGTAGCGGGTTTCCTTGTCTTTGAGGTCTTCCCAGACCTCGGGGGTCAGATATTTGGCGAGGAGCGAGCTCCCGCCGGGGTTGGGATTGGTCATCTCAGATTGAGTATAGGCCTATTCCAGGTCGTGGCGGGTGAACTTGTCCACCGTGTAGTAGAGGAGGCGGGTAGCCGGGTCGGCGTAGACGGTGGGGGCGAGGCCCGCCTTTTGCGCCAGCGAGGTCAGGAATAGTTCGGGCTCGGGGAGTTGTTCCCAGACCTGGGGCAGGTAGGTGGCGCGGCCGAGGGGGTGCTCGAGCACCAGCCCCATCCCCGGGCCGATTTTGCCCAGCAGGTCGTTCAAGTCCTCGTAGGGCAGGGGCTCGGGCGGCGAGAGCACGCTTACCTCCACCTCGGTCAGCGGCCACTCCGCCGGCGCGAGCGGCGGAAAGCGCGGGTCGCGAAAGGCTGCGGCCAGGGCGTTGTGATGCACATCCTCGGCCAGCGGCCGGTGGGCCTGAACGCTGCCGATGCAGCCGCGCAGGCGTCCGTTCCGGGTCAGGGTGACGAAGCTGGCGCCGTCTTCGCCGAGCCGCGCCGGCAGCTCATCCAGCCGCGGTGGCGCTGGCTCATGGCCGGCCAGCGCGGTGGCTATGGCGCTCTCGGCAATGTCGAGCAGCTTTTCTTTTTCCTTTTTCGTCAGTTCCTTCATGGCTCAGTCGTAGCGCAGCGCGGCGTAACCGACCACCCGCGAGCGGTCGCCGGAGGTATCGCCGCTGGTGGCGTAGGCCAGCAGCTCGGGCCTCCAGCCGCGGGAGGCGGCCACCGCGGTCAGGGCGGCCCAGGGGTGGCGGCCGCAGGCCTCCTGCTGGAGCAGGCCGGCGGCGTCGAGGGCCAGGGCGGTTTCCAGGGTCCGGGCGTCGATGCGGCGGGCGGTTTCGTCGGGGTGGTAGTGGGAGAGGTCGGTGCTGACGACTACCAGGTCGCCGTCGTCGAGCACCGCCTCCAGGTGGGCGGCGACGGCCAGCGGGTCGGCCAGACCGAAGAGCAGCGGCACCAGGCGGAACCCGCTCAGCACCGTTTGCAGGAAGGGCAGTTCAACCTCGAGGCTGTGCTCGGGAAGGTGGGGTTCGTCTATGGCCGTGAAGATGGGCGAGCGTTCGAGCAGCGCCCCGACCCGGTCGGTGTCTACCGGCACCTCTCCCAGCGGGGTTTCCCAGTAGGTGAAGGTGCCGGTGGAGACCCCTTCGAAGGCCAGGTAGTGCGCGGGCCCCATCAGGAAAACCGTGGGCGTCCGACCGGCCAGCGGCTCGAGCGCCCGGAAGCTGTAGGCGGCCACGGGCCCCGAGTAGACGTAGCCGGCGTGCGGAGCGACCACCGCCCTGGGGGCTCGCTCCGGCGGGCTCGTGGCCATGGCCAGCAGCTCTTCCACCATCTTCGCCAGCTGTGACGGTTCGGCCGGGTAAAAGCTGCCGGCCACTGCGGGTTTGCGAGTCATGACTGCCTCCTTTCTACTCCCACACCCCGGGTATTTTCGCGCCGCAGCGATGGCAAACGCCGCGCTCGCGCCAGAGCTCGCGCACGCTGTAGCCGTCGCGGACGATCAGCGGCTCGCCGCAGCGCGGGCAGTAGGTGGTGGAGCGCTCCGGGTCGCGGACGTTGCCGACGTAGACGAAGTTCAGCCCCTCCTCTTTGCCAATCTCGTAGGCCTCCACCAGCTTCTCGTGGGGGGTGTAGGGAATGTCGCGCATCTGGTAGTCGGGGTGGGCGGCCGAGAGGTGCCAGGGGATGTTCGCGTTCACCCCCGCCAGGAAGCGGGCCATAGCCCGGATTTCCTCGCGGTTGTCGTTGTGGCCGGGGATGAGCAGGGTGGTGACCTCCATCCAGACCCTGCCCCACTTCTCGCCGCCCAGGAACTCGATGTTCTCGAGCACCGGCTTGAGCCGGGCGCCGGTCAGCTCGCGGTAGAACTTCTCGGTAAAGCCCTTCAGATCCAGGTTTACGGCGTGCAGATAGGGCTCGACGTAGCTCCAGGCGTGCTTGGTTTCGAAGCCGCTGGAGACGAAGACGTTGCGCATGCCGCGCTCGCTCGCCAGCCTGGCGATGTCGTGGGCGTACTCTACCCAGACCACCGGCTCGTTGTATGTATAGGCGATCAGGCGTGAACCCACCCGTTCCGCCGTCGCGACCACCCTTTCGGGTGGCCAGTCTTCGCCAACGTAGCGGTCGGTTTCGCCGGTTGCGGGGTCCACCTTGAACTCGCGGAACTGGCTTATCTGCCAGTTCTGGCAGAACTTGCAGAAGAGGTTGCAGCCGACGGTGCCCAGGCTGAGAATGGGTTCGCCGGGAAGAAAGTGATAGAGCGGCTTCTTTTCCACCGGATCCACGTGGACCGCGGCCGCCTTGCCGTAGGTGACCAGGTAGAGCCTGCCGCCAAAATTGCGCCGCACGCCACACTTGCCCGCCTCGCCCGGGGCGATGCCGCACCAGTGGTGGCAGGCTGTGCACTGCACCCATCCCTTGGGCAGGGGGCGGTAGAGTTCGCACTCGTGCAGTCTGGGAGAAACCCCGGTTCCTGCTTCCATTTGATAGCCAACCTTAATAAGCCTACGCTCATATTTTATCACATAAACTTGAGATTTGAAGAACCGCGAAGTCGGCCCGCCCCGCCGTCGCTCCTGCGAGAGAGAGGGGTCTCGCTCCGGCTCTCGAACCGCCAGTATGCACAGCCGGAAACCAAATAGACCACGTCCCCAGGGGCTCCGCGGAGCCCCTGGGGACGTGGTTTGCACGAGGCCTGTCAGAAAACGTAGACCGCGCCGCTGTCGGCGGCCGAGTTGTCCGACTCGTCACCGCCGACCCCGGTGGCGTTGCTGTCTTCGTAGCGGGCCCCCACCGCCAGGGTATTCCCGTCGGCCGAGAGGGACACCGAGTAGCCAAACCGGTCATCAGAATCCGTATTCGACGCCTTTACGTACGCCTGCTGGCTCCAGCTCGTACCACTCCGAGCAAATATGTAGACAGCGCCGCTGGCTGCGGCCGAATCGTCCGACTCGTCGCCGCCGACCCCGGTGGCGTTGCTGTCTTCGCCGTAAGCCCCCACCGCCAGGGTGCTTCCGTCGGCCGAGAGGGACACCGAAGAATAGCCAAAGCTATCACCCGCCCTGGTATTCGACGCCTTCACGTACGCCTGCTGACTCCAATTCGCACCGTCGCGAGTGAAAACGTAAACGGCGCCGCTCTCTGCGGCCGAGTTATCCGACTGGCTGCCGCCGACCCCGGTGGCGTTGCTGTCTTCGCCGGACGCCACCACCGCCAGGGTGCTCCCGTCGGCCGAGAGGGCTACCGACTGGCCAAAGTTATCATCTGCCCCGGTATTCGACGCCTTCACGTACGCCTGCTGACTCCAATTCGTACCGTCGCGAGTGAAAACGTAAACGGCGCCGCTGCCACCGGCCGAGTTGTCCGACTCGTCACCGCCGACCCCGGTGGCGCTGCTGTCTTCGCCGGTTGCCCCCACCGCCAGGGTGTTCCCATCGGCCGGGAGGGCTACCGACTGGCCAAAGCTATCATCTGCCCCGGTATTCGACGCCTTTACGTACGCCTGCTGGCTCCAGGCCCCGGCGATGTTCCGCGTAAAAACGTAAACGGCGCCGCTGTCTGTGGCCGAGTTGTCCGACTGGTTGCCGCCGATTCCCGTCGCGCCGCTGTCTTCGCCATCTGCCCCCACCGCCAGGGTATTCCCGTCGGCCGAGAGGGCTACCGCTGTGCCAAACCAGTCACCCGCCTCGGCATTCGACGCCTTTACGTACGCCTGCTGGCTCCAGCTCGTACCGCTCCGCGCAAAAACGTACACGGCACCACTGTTACCGGCCGAGTTGTCCAACTGGTTGCCGCCGACCCCGGTGGCGCTGCTGTCTTCGAAGTGGGCCCCCACCGCCAGGGTGTTCCCATCG
>Ga0256914_1003921_pt1 | contig 11488 bp, 12 predicted proteins | sample HulkmetaG_FD_191571 | JGI IMG/M metagenome (GOLD analysis project Ga0256914, IMG submission 191571) | Hydrothermal chimney microbial communities from Main Endeavour vent field at the Juan de Fuca Ridge, Pacific Ocean - Hulk | ecosystem: Environmental > Aquatic > Marine > Hydrothermal vents ...
GGCGCTTCAGGCCTGCGGCCAGCGGACGGCCTCCGCCGTCCAGGTCGCCGCAGGGCGACCGTTGGCGCGAAGCGCCTACAGAGCCTGAGTTCACTCGGCTAGTTCACCATTAGACAAATTGCCCCAAAATTGAAACGCACCCCTGGCATCGGGGTGCGTTTCAAATTCGAGAGTACACCATGGCAATGAGCCGGAAGGCGATCATCAGTCAAAAATAATCACAACCACGGGCCGAACAGAAGTCCCCCGAAACGTATTTGGGCGCTACATCCGATATCTATTCGTTGCACGACATGAGGTATAATGGCTACAGATATTTCACGCTGCACCAACGTCTGCTTATGCGCGCCTTTCGCGGCATTTGACAAATGTATCCATCCTCCAGCGCATGGAAGATAGCGCCAGGACGTTGTTGATTTTTCACTTTTATTATTTCGAGGAGATAAGCTTCTCATGCCAGAGCACAAATACAATGCCACCGTGGTGCAAAAGATTCAGATTACCCCTAATTTGATGATTTTGCGCGTGGCCACCGATGATCCCAGATCAGAATTTTCAGCTGGACAGTACACTACGTTGGGGCTGTATGGCAATGAGCCTCGTTCCGAGAATTCTGAGCCAGAGGCGATTCCGAGCAAGCCCGACAAATTGATTCAGCGCGCGTATTCCATTGCTTCGGCCCGGCACGAGACGAAGCAATTTGAATTTTACATCGCCCAGGTCAAGACCGGCCAACTGACGCCACGCCTCTTTCATCTCTCGGTGGGCGATCGAGTCTTTGTGGGCAGGCGTATTGTGGGCGTTTTTAAGCTCTCAGAAGCTCCCCAAGATGCTGATTTGGTGATGATTGCCACAGGCACGGGGATTACACCCTATATCAGTTTCTTACGCTCTCACATCGTAGAGCGCCCCGAAAGCAAGATGGTCGTCATTCAGGCCGCAGCGCACCAGGGCGACCTCGGTTACTTTAGCGAACTCTCTTTCTTGAACAATGCTTTTCCAAATTTCTATTATCTACCCACGCTCACCGACGCCGACCACACCTGGCCCGGTCATCGTATGTGGATTGAGGAGATGTTAGAAGCGGGCGTGCTGGAGAAAGAGGCGGGCGTGACCTGCGATCCTGAAAGGACGCATTTCTACTTATGCGGTAACCCCACCATGGTCGAGAATGTCTCGAAATGGTTGATGGCCCATGGGTATGAGAAAAAGACTCGAAGAACGGAGGGCACACTTTTTGTGGAGGAGTTCTGAGTCATCCACGAAGAACATGAAGGTGTGATGCGCGACTGTTTTGTAAAAAAAACGGGTATTGATGTTTGAGCCGCTGTCCGAAAAGCAGGCGAAGAGACGGCGGTAGGAACATGGACGAAGGAACATGTTGGTTTTCGTCCATGTTCCTCAGCTGTTTGGCGGAGATTGCTTGATTAGCCGTTGACGCGACATAACAAGTTACACCCTGGGAAGCTCCATTTCTTCTGGCCTTCGCGACAAAGGGATGGATGCAAATGATGTGACTTGTCAGAGATGACGGCTCAATGGGCCAATTCTCAAGACAAAATAATGTACTTTTCTTTGAGGAGCACTTGCGCCAGCGCTAAAACATCTGGTCTGGTGATGTCGGGCGCGACGTTATACATTTCAGCCAACTCTTGGGCGATGTCGGCTAACGTTCGCTTACCATCCAGGCGCTCCCAAAGAAAACTGCCTGTTTCATTCAACGAGATGTAAGCGCCCGCATCGAGGTTAATGACCACTGTCTGCTGATCGACGGTTTCATAAGTGGTGTATGGGGCTTGTTTAGGATGATCGGCCAGGGTGATCTCTACACGTTTCATCATAGAACCTTGGTGGAGTGGGAATCAAGAAGATGGTAGGGAGAATCATGACTTCAGGGCGACGTCATCAAAGCTGGACGCGGGCATCGTTTTGGCGTGTGGACAATCGCGTCAGGATATCGCGCACTTGAGTGAAAGCCATGGCCTCCCAGGGAATATCATCCAGATGGAACCAGCGTACTTCGGTCACGTCGTCGCCTGGATGCAGCGCTCCGCCCACGACGCGGGCCTCGAACAGCAGGAAGACGCCCTTTTTGTGCGGGTCTTCCAGGGGAAATACATCCAACACCCGCCCGATTTCAGCCTCCAGACCTGTTTCTTCGCGTATCTCTCGAGCCAGCGCCGGCCGAGGTTGTTCATCGTATTCCACAAAACCGGAAGGCATGGCCCAAAAGCCCTTGCGTGGAATCACGCCGCGACGCACCAGCAGCACTTGTCCATCCTTCACGATGAGCGCGCCTACCGCCAGTTTGGGATCGCGAAAAACAATATAGCCACAGGCTGGACAATATGGACGCAAGGCGCCAAATAACTGCCTGGAGCTCAGAGGTTGGCCGCAGCGTGGACAAAAGTTATATGCATCCATCATACCAGATAGCGCTCCATGCCATTTTGCTTCAACAATTCGATGAGCTTCTTCACATCTTGGGCGCGATCTGCCGGTATGATCAATAGCACATCATCCACATCGACGATGATCATATCTTTCAGGCCGATGGTGGCAATGAGGCGGTTTCGGCTGAATGCCAAAATGTTGTTACTTTCTAAATCGAGATGTTGGGCCTGAACCACATTGCCCTGTTCATTCTTGGGCAGAACATCGAGCAAAGCCGCCCACGAGCCAATGTCATGCCAGCCAATATCCACCGGAAACACAGCCACCCGCTCCGCCCGCTCCATCACGCCGTAGTCAATGCTGGTGTTGCCCTTGAGAGGCATCCAGTAGGCGTCGAAGGCCTGCTTTTCGGCGGAGCCGCCCAGCGTAGGTTGAATTTTCGTCAGCGCGACATACAAATCCGGCATGAATTGGCGGAATTGCGCCATGATGACATCCGCCCGCCAGATAAACATGCCGCTATTCCAAACGAAGTTACCTGCTTTCACGAAATCCCGGGCGGTTTCGATATCTGGTTTTTCGAGAAAACGGCGAACGCGATGCGCCGTGAGCTGATTAAACACGCCTAGGGGCTCTCCCATCTCGATATAACCGTATCCTGTCTCGGGATGCCTGGGATGAATGCCCAGGGTGATGAGCTCTCCTCCTTGCGCCAGCTCGGCGCCTGCCACCAGCACCTTACGCAAAACCTCTGGTTTGTTGATGAGATGATCGGCTGTGAGCACAGCCATTACGGCGTCGGGATCGCGACGCAGTAGATGAATCGCGCCCAGACCGACCGCCGCGGCAGACCCTTTGGCCTCTGGTTCGCCGACGATGTTGGCCGCGGGCAACTGCGGTAATTGCGTCTGCACCTCTTGCACATATTCGGCATTGGTGATGACGAATATGCGCTCTGGTGGAGCCAATGGCGTCATGCGATCGTACGCCTCTTGCAACATGCTGCGTTGATTGCCTGTGAGGTCCAGAAACTGTTTGGGAGAGCGTTGGCGGCTGCGGGGCCACAAACGACTACCCACGCCTCCAGCCACAATAACTGGATAAAGATGTTGAGTTCGCGTCATAATCAATTCACCTTTTCGTCGCCACAATGCGACGGTGGCGTCAGGCGGGCGTCGTTGGCCGCCTGTTTGGGGGTGTGTCTTCTTCCTCAATGCGACTGATGGATTGTAGTGCGTGGCGCATGGCTTGATCCGCGGCTGCAGTAAGTAAACTTCGCCAGGCCAGCATTTCGATGAAAGGATGGTCAACCGCTCCAGCATTCACATTTTCACGCACTCCCAGCGTTTGGGCCGCGGTTTTGCGATCTTTACTGAGCGTTAACCAACGGGCTTGCTGAAGCAACCGTTGGCTGAGGAGCTTGCGATTGGTTTCGTTGACCAACATGGCCGCAATGCGGCGATGGAGCGTTCCATTTTTCTGCAGGGTTGCTCTATCTTCATCGCGCAATAGCACGTTTAGGTCTGGCAGCGTCCATACCCAGCCCGAAAAGGCGGGATGTTCGAGTAAGCTTTTGGCTGTTTCTGCTTCGGGAAAAGCAGGTTGGGGCAGTTTGGGCCAGAGAGGATCGGGCAGGGGATATGGGCGTCCGGTCCATAACCAATCGCCAAAGACGACGATTTCTCCTGGCCATGGGAATTGTAGTTGAGCCATGCGCGTGAGCGCTTCATCGAGCATCTGCAGCCCCAATAGTGGATCAATTTCGACCATGAGCACCCGGTGCGAGCTATCCACCATGGGGATGTTGTTCGATTTTCCTCGAGCAGCAGGACGTGGCAGCAGTTCCGGGTCCAATTGGGGATACGCAGTGGCGTAGACAACGCCTAATTCGTCATGAAGGATTAACACCAACAAATCGCCCAATGGCGCTTCTGCCGAGGAATGCACAAACCAGAGAAAGCTGTGTCCTTGGGCGTTGATCGGCGACCACAAGGCTCGCAGATCGCTGGTGGATTCCTCCTTGACGCCCGAGAGCCGAAGTTTTTGAATTTGGCGACGCGCCTGGTCCTTCAGGTCGGGCGCAACCAGACGCCAGAGAACATGCAACGCCTGCACGGCCAAGGGATGGCGGATGCTGCCCAGGATGGTGAGGATTTCTCGTTGCAAATCAGGTTCGGCGTAAGCCGCCACGGCCTGAAGCAACCGCGCCCGCCGCGGGTCTTCCATATCGGTGATCACCTGCAACACTGCGTGGACGATCTCGGGCGGTTCATCCAATAATTGCTCGGCATATTCCACCAGCACCAATGGCTCGGTTTCGGCAATGGCGATCGCCTCCTCACCACTCTCGCGAGCCACATCATAAGAGGCGGGGATGCGTTGCGCCATGATTGGATCGATCTCCTGTCCCAAATAGCGTTCCAACAACATCACCGCCGTGAGTCGGGCCGCGTCGCTGCGCCGTTCATCCATGGCCGCCTGTTGTAGCGCCGGAATGACCAGATTTGGGTCCATGTGTTGAGCCAGCCGTCCCAGGCCCCCGCGCAGGGTTGGATCGGAGGCTTCGAGATGCCGTAGCAGAGCGCGGAGAACATCTTTTCCACGTGCGGCCAGAGCTTTGGCCTGCTGATCTTGCTGATAAGCGTTGCGAGCGTTGGCCAGATCTTTGACCGCGCGCTCGATGGCCAGTCGATCGCTGAAGCCATGCAGGATTCGTGAATCATTATCGCTCATGGTGCGGAATGATAGCACAATCTTTACTCGATGACCACATCTCCCGCCCAAATCTTGTGTATCTGATGATCATCATCTTGCACCAGTAGAGCGCCCTCGGGCGAAACATCCACAGCCAGACCACGCAACAAAGGTCGGGCGGGTTGCTGCACCCGCACCCGTCGGCCCAGGGGCTCCAGTTGGCGAACCCAGCTCGGTTGGGGCGACTTTCCCTCCAGAAATTCCTCATACCATCGGCCCAACGCCGCCACAAAGCGATCGGCCAACGCGTCCACATCATGCTTCGCGCCCGTGGCCATGCGCAGACTGGTGGCAGTTTGAGCCAGAGGGCCAGTGGTGAACTGGTTGTTCACATTGATTCCCACCCCGATGATGGCATAGACAAGCTGCGAATTGGCAATCTCCAACTCGGTGAGCACGCCCGCCAACTTCTTGCCGTTCAGAAGTAGATCATTGGGCCATTTTGGTCGGGCGCGTACTCCGGTCACTTGCTGGCAAGCCTCGATGGCTGCCAGCGAAACCAGCATCGTCAACTGATTCGCCTGGGTTGCAGCCATGGCGGGGCGCAACAACAGGGAGAGATATAGCCCACCAGGCGGAGATTCCCACAAGCGATGCAGTCGTCCCCGCCCCGAGGTCTGCGTTCTGGCCATCAGAATCAAGCCCTCCCGGGCTTGCATCTGCGCCCACTCTCGCAGCCAATCCTGCGTGGACTTTACCTGATGCAAATGGATGATGGTGGGATTCCAGGTGCGATCAGTAGTCATCCTCCCACTTTCCTGATGCCAGTTAGCTTTGTCTGTCATGATAGGCCAAATACATTCAGTTCTGGGGGAAGTTCGGGCAGGGGGGACCGGAAGTCTTCAGTCTTTCCAGAGTTTGTTGCGTTTGCGCGAAAAAGCGCCCGCGCCGAACATTCGAGAGAAAAATCCGGTATATTCCACATTGTGGGTATGCATCGTTTCTTCCCAATCTGCGCTCTGGCGCAGTTTGAGCCATTGCTTCCGTTCTTGTTGGGCGGCGCGGAACCAATCCTGAAGCGTTTCATCATCATCTTGTTTCAACGCTTCGGACCAGCCCTGCAATTCTGCGATCATTACATCGATCCAATGAATGACGTTGTCTCGATTATCGAACACCGTTTCCGCCAGGGCTTCGGGCTCGAAGTCGGGCATGGCCGTCACCCGTTCGAATTGCAACCCGGCCAGGCGTCTGATTTCGCGCCACGATTCACTCTTGCTGACTCCATGCAACAGCGCCCCAGAGAGCAACAGTGGCAGGCTCTCCCCAGCGGCCATCAACCCATCATGCTCCTCTGCCGAGAGAAAATAGGGCGTGGCTCCCAACGCCTGCACCATGCTGGCCGCTACCTGCACAGCATCGGCGTGCGTCGTTTCTTGCGGGCACAACGCCCAGGTCGCCCCCTGAAACAGATGGGGCGAGGCGCGTTCTACGGTGAGATGTTCCGCATGAAGGATGGGGTTGCTGCCAATGAAATGAACCTGTTCTGGCAGATGCTCCTGCGCGGCGCGGAGCACGGGGCGTTTGAGCGGGGCGGTGTCAAGTAGCAGGCATCCTGGATTCAAGTCCAGTTTGAGCGCTTCTAGGGTGGGGACGATATCGTGGATGGGGATTGCGAGGATGATCATATCGGCTTCTTCGCAGGCAGCGATGAGATTCCAATGGGTCGCGTCGACCGCGCCTTTCTTTACCGCCCGATCCATGGCTTTGCGATTTTTATCATGCCCCATGATGAGGTAATCATTTTCCAACGTTTTGAGCCCCAGCCCAATGGAGGAGCCAATCAGCCCCAGTCCGATGATTGTAATCTGCGTCATGATTTAGTCCTTGAGTAATGAATTAGGTTTTGTCGGAAATAACATTTCGCCACGGTGACACGGAGTGCATAGAAACAGTTGATAATCTCACGGAGAGAAAAGCAAAAAATTCATGATTTTATCCAATATGCAACTTTTGGGGGACGCATCAACGGGTGGATCGAACAATCTCCGCCGAACGAGCTGACGAACATGGACGAACATAGACCTGAATGGACAAAAACCAGCATCTTCCTTCCTCTAAGTTCGTCCTGTCATCCGTTCATCTGCTTATTGGACGGCAGATTCAAGCATCAACGCCTGTTTTTCGCATGGGAAAGTCGCATATCAGGTCTGATTTTTCTCTGTGGTCTCTGTGTCTTCGCGGTAATATTCTTTGTCGTCTTATTGCCAATAATGGTTATTGAGGTGAGATCAAGTAGAGGCGGTTCGGCGTCGACGGCGCCAAAGCCAGCGGAGGATGAGAAAGCTGATGACAATGACCAGCAGCGCTGTTATGGCGGGCACGATAATAGCGAGCAGCGTCATGGCCGCCGATGCAATATCTTCGACGACGCTCACGATGGGGTTGCCAACGCCCGCGGTGGTGGCGGTGATGACAGGTCGCGCCGTGGCTTTCACAGCGTGAAGTCCGCCCGCAGCCAAAATGCCCAGCATGATGGCCAGCACCGGACTCATGTTAGAGATGGCGTTACTGCTCGAGGCAAAGAGGATGGCTCCGGCCGTAGGGCGGATTATGCTCTGGATGCCGTCGTTGATACTGTCGACGGCTGGAATTTTATCCGCAATCATCTCAATGATCAACAGCATCGCCAACAAGCCTAGCACCCAGGGGTTTTCCAACGCATCCCAGGGGGATTGTAGCGTAATGAGCGGTGTGTAACGGGCCAGAAGCCCGACAATAAGCAGCGGCAAATAGGCGTTGAGTCCTGCTGCCGAAGATAGGCCGAATGCAGAAAGAATTTCGATCATGGTGGTTCTTGAATATGAACGTATGAACGGATGAAGGGGGCCGACCAGGCGGCATCATCCGCCGCCCGTGTATTATACGCTATTTTTCTCAAAATGGTTGTCAATTCTCAAACTGATTCAGCAACAGCTGCATCTGGGCGGTTGCCGATGGAAAGATTTGCCACGCGGGCGGGTTGCGAATTCGCGCGGCAGAAAAAACATCGCCGAAGGTGAAACGCTTCCTGTTGCACGGTTTTTTCAGAATTGACACTGTTTTCGTGGTATAATGAGCTAATGCACCTGTTCACTTCTTTGCGACAGCGTTTCTATCGTGGTTTCGAAGCGTTGCTTGCTCCATTTCGGCGCGTTGATGATGAACCCGCAGCCAGTTTTCTTTCTCCTCAAGCATTCGCTTTGTTCAGACGAATGAACGCAGCCGACCGGGCGCACAGCCTGCGCGTGTTCGCCTGGTTGCAAGCGCATGGCCCACAGGAGGATGCTCTCTGGACGGCGGGTTTGCTGCATGATTGTGGCAAAGCCGCGGCGCATCTGGCCGTGTGGCAGCGCACCTTAAAGGTGCTTCTGAGAAAATTGGCCCCCCACTACTGGCGCCAGCTTTCGTCACCCGTCCCCCCTGACGACTGGCGTTATCCCTTTTATATTTTGGCCGAACATCCACAAATTGGCGCTCGATGGGCGCGCGAAGCGGGATGTTCGGAGCTTACTTGTTGGTTGATTGCTCATCACGAAGCGGAGGTTCCCTCCGATCATCCCCATTCTCTCTTACTTCAGGCATTGCAACACGCAGATGCCGCAAGTTGACACGTTTAAGGAGAACCTATGATGAAAAAGCAGATTCGTCCACTGATATTGTTGCTGATGCTTTTCGTTCTATTGTTGATGGTCAGTGGTTGTTCCAATTTCGGTTTCAAAAATGGCATGGTCACTGCCGATATCACATTGAGTGCAGAGACGCTAACCGGGATTGTGGACAGCCTCAGCCTGGATAACGATAGCTTTGTCGGGCGTATTGATGATATCGAATTCATCGAGCCCAACATCATGCGCATCACGGGGGAGTTTCGTCTCAAGGGCAGCGAAAAACAATCAGGTTCAATTGATTTTGCGTTTGATGTCACCGACGATGGTTTGAGTGTGAAGGTTGTGAATTCGACGGTTCCGAATTTGGATACGAATAGCCAACCGGTGCAATCCTTCAATCAATCGCTCGCCAATGCTTTGGGTAATTTCGCCAGCGCCAATAGCGAGAAGAAGGGAGGCATTACCGACATCAAAGTGAAAGATGACGCTCTGGTCATTACGGTGGGCGTCAAGGTGAGGTAATAAAGAAGAAGGGATGATGGTCGAGAAGCCATCATCCCTTCTTTCTCGATATAACAATCTTCAACCGCCCAAATAGGCTTTCTTGACTTCGGGATTGTTCAGTAGCTCCTCGCTGGGGCCTTGTAACACGATCTTGCCTGTTTCCAGCACATAGCCGCGACTGGCGAACTTGAGGGCCAACCGCGCGTTCTGCTCCACCAGCAAGATGGTGGTACCCTCGCGGTTGATCTCCTCCAGCGCCCTGAACATGTCCAGCATCAGCAGGGGAGCCAGGCCCATACTGGGCTCGTCCAGAATCATCACCTTGCGCGCGGTCATAAACGCCCGGGCCACGGCCAACATCTGCTGTTCGCCGCCGCTGAGGGTGCCCGCCTTCTGGCTGATGCGTTCTTGCAGCCGGGGAAAGACCGAGAACATGTAGTCCATGTCTCGCTTGATGTTCTCCTTGTCCTTGCGCGCATAGGTGGCCAACTTCAGGTTTTCCATCACCGTCAGATTGCCGAAGATGCGGCGGCCTTCGGGCACGTGAGAGATGCCCAGCTCACTGACCACTTTCTCGGGCGGCACGTGCAGCAGGCTCTTGTCCTCGAAGATGATGTCTCCTTCCAACACGGGCACCAGACGGGAAATAGCTCGTAACGTAGTGCTTTTGCCCGCGCCATTGGCTCCAATAATGCAGATGATCTCCCCTTCGTCCACGTCGAAGGAGATGCCTTGCAAGGCCTTGATGTGCCCATAGGAGACGTGCAAATTCTTGACCGAAAGTAACATCAGGTTTCCACCTCCTCACCCAGATAAGCTTCGATGACCTTGGGGTTGTTCTGGATTTCCTCGGGCGTGCCCTCGGCGATGACCTCGCCAAACACCAGGGTCTGGATGCGCTCGCAGAGCTCCATCACGAACTTCATGCGGTGTTCGATGAGGAAGATGGCCAGGCCGAATTCCTTATGCACCTGGCGGATGATCTCCATCATCTCGGCCAGCTCTTCAGGATTCATGCCCGCGGTGGGCTCATCCAGAAAGAGAATCTCCGGCTCCACCGCCAGGGCTCGAGCCATCTCCACCCGGCGCTGCATGCCATAGGGCAGGTTGGTGACCAGTTCGTGCGCCACATTATAAACGCCCAACAGATCCAGCAGTTCTCGGGCCACGGTTTCAGCTTCCGCCTCCTGGCGGCGGCGTTGGGCTGTGTTGAAAAATGCGCCCACCAGGCCATACGTCAGCTTGGAATATCGGGCCATTTTCACATGCTCCAGCACCGTCATGTGTCGCCACAGTCGCAAGTTTTGAAAGGTGCGGCCCAGGCCCATGGCCGCAATCTGGTAAGGATGTTTGCCCACGATGTTCTGACCCTGAAAACGCACCTCTCCTTCGGTGGGGCGATAGATGCCGGTGATGAGATTGAAGACGGTGGATTTGCCCGCGCCATTGGGGCCAATGAGTCCGCGAATCTCCCCCTTCTCAATGGCGAGATTGAAATCATGCACCGCGCGCAGGCCGCCGAAGTAGTGGGTCATGTGGATGACTTCAAGCAGTGGCATCGTCCCCCTCCTTCATGGTCTTGGGTTTGACGATTTCGACAGGATCGAATTCCCGAAAGGCGATGAGCCCTGTGGGGCGGTAAATCATCACCAGGATGAGGATGACCGGAATCACGATCCACTTGTAGAGCTCCAGCGGGCGCAGGGCCTCACTGAGCAAGTTCATGCTCACCGCGCCCACAATCGATCCCAACACCGAGTTGAGCCCGCCAAAGTAGACCATGGCCAGCACCTCGGCCAATTTTTGCAAGCCAAAGGAGCCCGGGTTGATGTAACGCAGCACATGGGCCAGCAGACCGCCAGCCAGTCCCGCCCAAAAAGCGCCGAACAAAAACGCCGTCATTTTAGTACGGCGAGTATTCACCGTCATTGCATCCGCGGCCAACTCATCATCCCGCACCGCGTTCAGGGCCTTGCCCAGGGTGGAGCGGACGAAATTGTTGATGATCCAAATCCCCAGCGCCATCCACACGAAGATGACAGGAAAGGAGGCCAGATCGGGCTGCCCGCCCAGGCCCCGGGGACCGCCTACCACCTCCAGGTTCTCGAAAAAGCTCTTGACGATGAACATGAAGGCCAGGGAGATGATGGCCAGATAGTCGCCCCGGGTGCGGAAGGAGGGAATGGCCACGATGAGCGCACTGACTGCCGCGGCCGCGCCGCCCAAAATCAAAGCGATGGGGAACA
>Ga0256914_1003922_pt1 | contig 11488 bp, 10 predicted proteins | sample HulkmetaG_FD_191571 | JGI IMG/M metagenome (GOLD analysis project Ga0256914, IMG submission 191571) | Hydrothermal chimney microbial communities from Main Endeavour vent field at the Juan de Fuca Ridge, Pacific Ocean - Hulk | ecosystem: Environmental > Aquatic > Marine > Hydrothermal vents ...
CAAACAGGTTCATAAAATCCTCTTTTGTTAGAGAGGAGTGCTCCTCAGCCGTCTTGTACTCGATTTTATCCTGCGGATCCCCTGGGGTAACAACGGGACTGTTCAAAACTCCTGCTTCCATGGATGGTACTCCTTTGATCTTACCTCTTTCAGTTCAGAACCGGCCAAACAGAACCGACCCTCATTACATCTCATCACATTATGATATGGACTCCACCTGCAGGTCCTGACAGGCCTGCACTGGATACTGGTGCAGTGATCTCCGTATCTATCTCATCATCCCTGATCATCTCTTCAAACCCGTGTCTTTCACGATCTGACTGTTCCCTGCGGGATGTACCGGTATCATGCATGCCTCCGCCCCCAACATTTACATTCACCTGCCCAAGGTCAAAACCGTTGTGACCAAGCTGTTGTCTCAAAGACTCCATGCCAGACTCAAGAAGCTGATGTGTATGCACATGCTCAGTCAAAAAAGAGGCATGAACATGATTGTTATGGTCCACATGAAGCCTTATGGTAACTGAACCAAGCTCAGGGGGATTGAGGTGTATCACAGCCCGGTTCCTGTTCATGGCTACTGCTGTGTGTATCCCTTGGCTGATTTGATCAAGGACACCTATGCGAGACGGCGTATCGGTGAATGCCCCCCCCTTTGCCGTATCAACTGCGTAACCAGCCTTCATCTCCTGAAAATTTCCATGCATGGATGAAGATGATGGCTGTGGAAGTACATCACTCTGCCCTGGAATCCGGTTCAATACCTTCTCCGTTTGTACACTATCTGTCTCATGCCTGATATCAGGCCTGAAATCCACAATCAGCACATGCTCCCCTGACCTGTTCTCTGATACTGATGGTCCTGATACGGCAGCGCCATTGTTCACGCTGTTAGAAGGACCCTGCTGTGCGGACAAACGCTCAACACGAGAACTTTGACCAAATCTCTGGCCCTTTGCATGTTTATCGCGCTGGGCCTTATCCAGCGGCTTGAAATCAATGCCTGAATACTCTGCCGGTTGATTTGCCTCCTCCTGCAACCCATGACTGGATACCCTGACCATCAAGTCAGGATTCCCGGTATCTGTATCTTTTTTGAGATTATTATTGCCTCTATCCATAGGGGCAGATGCAAGATGCGAATTACCAACATCTCCCCCTGCTGAATCCTGAATTTCATGCATAGCCTTCCCATGGGTATGCCCATCCATCTTGGGAGGCATGCAAACCTGTTCTTCAGATGAATCAGATTTTTCTATCGGGCCTTTCATATGGTCATTTTTCGGCTCCGCAAACTGCACTTGCATAAAAACTGGCTTGTCTTCCAGGACAGCCCCCTTACTCATATCCACGGCCTCTGACACGCCTTCCTGATCTGACTGTTGCGATGGGACATTGGAAACCTCAGCATTCTTCAGCTCTTTCAACAAAGAACCGGGCAGGCAAACTGATCCATGCGTTGCCGCATCCCCCAAGGATTGCAACTTCTCAACAAGGACATCCTGCAACCCTGCATCCTGGTCCTTGGTGAAAGCTGTCAATGTCTCCATCACGGAATCGAGGTTCTTTCCGAATATTTCCTCCGGCATCACAAGGGCTGAAAGATTGGCAGTCAGTGAATCTATCTGCTCATTGATGTCCCCTTTTGACCACGACTCCCCGGCACCTTTTCCTGCAAACTGTTTCAGAAGATGTTTGACAACTGGCCGCTCACTGCCCCCTGACATTTCCCCCGGGGTATCCTGGGCCTGCTGCAACTGCTGCCCCAGAACCCCAAGAAAAACCATCAGGGCTGTGAGATCATTATCTTCCAACCGCTTACCAGCCAACCCTCTGCCTTTATCAAAAGATACGCTGGGCTTACCCTTTGATACAGGCGCCCCACCACCCTCAATCTCTGTCTGTGTCTGTACAGACACTTTCTGTGCAGGCACTTTTTTCTGTACAGACACTTTGGGGACATCCTTGGAGGCATGGGCACTAAGCACCAGGTCAAACTTGCCGGCATCCTCCTTGGGAACCGCAAGCTTCTGTTCAGGAGCCGTGGCCTGTGGCTCCTGTGGAATTACGTTCACAATGGGCATGGAATTCATAATTTTCCCGTGCTAATGTCCATGCAGAAATGAAAATTTTGTTCTATGGCAAGGCGTGAAGTAGTGAAAAACAGAATATACCCGGTAGGCATGAACATCTTTCACTGACGAGCAATACAGCCATAGTACAAAAGGGGCCATTTACACATGGACACGACTATGCATTTTAGCCCTATCTGTTAAGTACAGAATATGAGCCCTGTTAACGAAAAGCCTCATGACATTTCGCCAACGATACCTCGCAAAAGCCATGCCGACTGAAAACACGGGCGAAATTCTGAGACACCAACTGGGAGCAACAGGGCACTGTTAAATATATTTTATTGAAATTACAGAAAGAAATGAATAAATTGATCAGACAAGAACCTCATTGGGTATATTGCAAGACATGCATTATTTTCCCTTGAGATAGGCACGAGATTCCCCCTTGGGGACAGAGTGGTGTTAAATTTTTATAGATTGAATCAGCGAAATAATACATTGAAGTGGGCGCTGACGTAATAACCGACTATGCGCCTATACATGACACCACGGAAGGATCTGTCCACAGGGCACCACATATACTGCCTCGGAGGCTTAACTTACCTGTATGGCACTTGAAGTACAGGGAGTACGCCTGCCCACCCTCGACATTGTATCTGTAGCACCCTGCAAACAGATACATTTCAGACAACTGTACGATAATACCAGCAAAGAACCCTCTGAACAGTTACCAGGAAATACTAGAGATATTGCTCATATAACTGAAATATGACAAGGACTTACACCATGCAACAGACCACCGTGTGGTTTCAAATCATGCGGCAAATAAAATTCCCCCTCATTGAACAACCGTTCAATTTGGGAAAAATTAACATGTGAGATGCGCGGCAAACGCTACATCTTCACTGCCCACCATTCCGCACAGCTCATTGAATCTCATGGTAGCAAGTTCAGTGGGAATACTCTCTAAACGAATTCCATGTTTCCCCAACTCCTCTGACAGGCCAGGGGCCGGCTTCATGAGTCCGGATGCCCCGGTTCCAAGGATAAGGGTATGAGGTTTCGCAGCTATTATATCCTGGATATCTTCTATGGTACAAACATGACCACTGGCCCGCCACCAGTTATCAATCACCTGATTTCTGATAATCTTCAAATCTGTTGTATAGGTCCTGCCATCAATCACAATACTTCCAAAACGGTAGGAATTTATTTCCATAGCGCATTTCCTTCTCTATTTCCGGGAACCAGTCCCGTCTCTGTACCTGTTCCATGCCTCCAGCACCTTCCTCACATAGCGTACTGTCTCAAGGTAGGGAGGGATACCCTTATACTTTTCAACAGATGCTGGCCCGGCATTGTATGCCGCCAGTGCCAGGACAACATTACCACCAAATCTTTCAAGCAGATTACGGAAGTAAATAGTTCCACCCCGAATATTCTGATGGCGGTCTGTCCTGTCCTTTACACCCACCTCTGCAGCAGTCTCTGGCATAAGCTGCATAAGTCCCACAGCCCCCTTGCGGGAACGTGCGTCAGGCCTTCCCCCAGATTCAACCTCTATTATAGCCTTTAACAGATCAGGATCAACTCCATGCCGACTGGCAGTTTCATACACAAGCTTTGACAGTTCGGGAGACTTGATACAATCTCTCTCCTTGCAAAGAGATATATCCCTGCCGTGGCCATATATAGAATGCCTTGCCCCAATTCCTGCAGATCGATTTGCCTCCCCCTGTTCAGTAACGGCATATCTTGGATCAGACGGGGCATTGGAAAAATGTATTACCCCGTCCTCATCAACAAAGGAATAGATATCTCCCGCCATACACCCTGGCAAATACCAGACAAGGCACAAGGAGGCCGTAAGGACACAAACGACAACTGCATTTCTGAAAAGTAATTCACATCTAACAAACTGACTCATTAATCAGCTTGTCGGAACGTTCTCCCAAGCAGATAAAAACTTTTCAAGCCCTGCATCTGTAAGTGGATGATGGGCAAGCTGGGATATGACCTTAAAGGGGATGGTGGCAATGTCAGCTCCCATCTTGGCACTCATGAGCACATGCACCGGATGCCTGATACTTGCCACAATGATCTCTGTATCAAAGGCATAATTTTCATATATCTGGACGATGTCCGCGATAAGCTCCATACCATCCTGGGAGATATCATCCAGACGCCCCACAAACGGGCTTACGAAGGTAGCACCGGCCTTTGCGGCAAGAAGTGCCTGAAGCGGAGAAAATACCAAAGTAACGTTTGTCTTGATCCCCTTCTGTGCCAGAATCTTGGTGGCCTTAAGCCCCTCGGTGATCATGGGGATCTTTATAACTACATTCTCCGCAATGGCCGCAAGCCTTTCAGCCTCAGCCACCATGCCATCTGCCTCAGTGCTGATTACCTCAGCGCTGACCGGTCCGGAAATCAAATTACATATTTCCCGAATTCTGTCTTCAAACCTGCAATTTTCCTTGGCAATCAGGGAAGGATTGGTGGTAACCCCATCCACCAGCCCATACTCTGCAGCCTTTGCAATCTCATCAAGGTTTGCTGTGTCAATAAAAAACTTCATATGAACTCCTCGCTGTGTCTATTTACATACGTTAACCAACCTTTTACCCGAATTGAACATTTCAAATCATGCGGAATCTTGTTTTGGCTTTAATCACAGTGAATTAATACTGTTTTTTGTGACATTACCCGTACCCCAACAGGTTTGGCATACCTGTTTTGTTGTCACACGATTTGAAATGCCCAATTCAGGTTTTAGGTACTTCAGGACCTGGATTCAGAAATAGCCCTTCAGATTGTCCCATTTTATGACGAACAGCCTATTAGTAAACCCTTATTTTATAACACTTACAATATCCCTTAACCATTTACACGGACAGGAACCCCTGCTTATCCGGACACTGGACCTGATGCCATAGCCATACTCTCTGTCATGGAAACAAGCCAACTGTTCCAAGGTATAGAAATACTGGAAGGTCGAGCCAGGCTATCTGTCTCAAAAGATGCCATGACTGTAAGGGTATATCCTGCTGCTGACGATTTTGATATCTCTATCATAGGAAATATAAGGGAATTCCTGAACCAGTTGGGCATATCGGCCCAGCCATTGATTCCTGCCGTAAAGATGGAAGACCACTGGATCGTGGCAAGGGGAATTGAACCAACGCCAGGGGAAGACGGGAAAATCAAAATATTGATCCCCCCCTCCCACAGACATAAAGAAAGGGATGATGGCAGGTCCAATGACCCCACCCATGACGAAAAACTTGAGCTGTCCGGCACCTTAGACCCGAAAGAGATGAACACAATCGTAAACGTGAAACGGGGACAGAGGATTGCCCAGAACATACCTCCCACACCGGGAATACCAGGCAAGGACGTCTTTGGCAGGGAGATACCTGCCCCTCCAGGGAAATGGGCTGCCTTTTTTGCAGGAACCGGTGTAAAACCAGTTGACAACAACTCGTATCTTGTAGCAACCAGTAACGGTAAACTTCACATAGACGGCGATGAAATATCTGTCCTGGAGGTATGGGAGCTGGATGGTCCGGTTGACATGTCCACAGGTCATATCAGTTTCTGGGGCAAACTCCTTACGATAAAAGGCTCAGTTTGCAGCGGTTTCAGAGTCATTGCCAAGGGAGACCTGATTGTGGAAGGCAATGCTGAAGACGAAACCACTGTGAAGGCTGGAGGCAATCTCCATATCACAGGGCTTATAAGGGCACAGAAAACTGTGGTTACTGCTGGTGGCAACCTGCGATGCTCGGCAGTTGAATATGCTGAAATCAATGCAGGCAGAAACATCATTATCGACGACTATCTCCTTGATGTGACATGCAGGGCAGGCGGCAATATTACCATCACCTCCAACAGGGGACTTGTGGCAGGTGGCAGGTTGCACCTCGGCGGGTCATGCAAGGCACTGAAAATAGGCACAGAGGCAAATGTCCCCACCCTGATACACGCGGGATCAAATCCGCACCTTATTGAAGCATATGAACAGTGTCTTGCCCTTAGGAAACAGCTAATCAAGAAACGGGATGAACTTCAGGATGCAGTTGACAAGATAGCACTCATGGAAAAGCAACAGGGAGGATTGCCCGCAAAAGTTGCAGGTTTGAAAGCCAAGATCACCGAAGGACTCTCAAATACGAAAATAGCCCTTGATGAAAATCTTCACCTTGCAGAACAGATGACAGCCGAGATACAGAGGTTGAGTTCTGCCACTGTAGAGGTGATATCCAAGGCATATCCAAGCTGTACCATCTGCATAGCCGATGCCAGACTGGTACTGAAGAAAGAGGTGGAGGCTGCGCAGTTCAGCTTCAGAAAAGGACAAATCGTAATTACCACCCTCTAACCTCCGCCCTGCCCCTCATTTTCTCACCCCACCTTCACCATCTTTTGATAGACAGCCCCACATGAGGCATTCCTGCAGAACAATCTTGAAAAACATATTACCAGTGCAGACACACCCCTCTTTCTGAATGGAAATTCAACAAATTTCATGGAAATGCATTATAACCGAATGAATGATTATGAAAATGCTTGGCAAGAAGCGGTTGTTATGATAGTACAAGGGGCGAAAAACTGGAATATTATATCTTTTGACATTTAGCAGTTTATTTTATGCACACTATAACTGAATCTCCCCTCAACTGAGATATGCTGTCGAAGATATGCTGACACAGAGGCGGGGAGTTCATGCGCCTATTTTTTTAAACAGAAGGAGGATTATTGAAATGGCTGTTTACGTACTAGGACACAAAAGCCCTGATACAGACTCTGTTACTGCTGCTATTGCCTTTGCAGAACTGCAGAAGATGCTTGGTGTTGACGCTGTTGCCTGCATGCAGGGCGAACTCAACCCGGAAACAGAGGTAGTACTCAAAAAGTTCGGTTATGATCCACCTGAGATCCGTACCGACGTAGCCGGCGAAAAATATATGCTGGTTGACCACAGTGATATCAAGCAGGCCCCTGACAACTGGGACAAGGGTGAACTCCTTGCTGTTGTTGATCACCACAAGATAGGGGATATCACCACACCAAATCCCATATTTTTCTGCACCATGCCTGTAGGTTGCACAGGTACTGTTCTTTACACACTCTACAAAGATGTATACAAGAAGGATATCCCTGCCAATGTAGCAGGTCTTATGATGTCAGCCATTCTCAGCGACACTGTCCTCTTCAAGTCAGCCACCTGTACAGACGCAGACAAGGAAGCCGCTGAAGCCCTGGCAAAGATCGCCGGCGTCGACAACATGATGGACTGGGGCATGGAGATGGCCAAGGCCAAGAGCGCAGTTGAAGGTGTTCCTGTCCGTGACCTGGTATTCCGCGATTATAAGGATTTCGACATGAGCGGCAAGGCCATTGGTATTGGTCAGCTCGAGCTTGTATCCCTTGACCTCGTTGAAGGCATCAGGGATGATCTCTATGCAGAGTTGGAGAAGATCAAGGCAGAGAAGAATGCCCACAGCATCTTCCTCATGCTCACAGATATCATGAAAGAGGGAACAGACCTCATGGCAGTTACCGATGATCCCAGTCTGATTGACAAGGCATTCGGCAAGACCCTTGAGGGTAAAACTGTATGGCTCGAGGGCGTAATGAGCCGCAAGAAACAGATGGTTCCCAACTTGGAAAAGGCCTGCGCATAGTCCGTCAGGTCGCTTTTCCCCTGTCCCTACAAACATGTACGGACTGGTAAAGGCATAACAGGCCGGGGTTCAATGAGCCCCGGCCTTTTTTACGTCAGCTATACATGCCTTAAACGTAAACAACCTGAATTGAGAAACAACTTTCTGGAGGTTAGCCATGAAACCGGAAGTGAAGGAACTATTTGTTGATGCACAGATCAAATTTGTAAGCGATGATTACAAGGGGAGTATTGAACTTTTTCAGAAGGTCCTGGAACTTGATCCCAAATGTGCCAAGGCGTATCAGGCCATTGCCATTGCCAACATAAAGATGGAAAAGGTTGACCTGGCAATTGAAAACATAGACAGGGCCATTGAGTGCGAACCCGAAAATGCCAGACTGCACTATCACAAGGGGGCCATACTGTTTCAGGCAAAAAAACATGACGAAGCCATTGAGAGCCTGTCTCACGCCATCACTATTGATCCAACCTATGCGCCTGCATATACCCTGCGCGCAAGTGTATTTGAGGCACTGGGCGAAGAGGAGGCATCTGGCGCCGATTTCAACCACGCACTCAACCTGCGAAGAGAAGAGATAAAGAACAGCAAGATCGTAGACCTGTAATCCGTTACACACTGCCCAGGATTATAGCTTGAACCTTCATGTTGCCCTGATCTGCCTGACTGATTATGACAGGCGGAGAGAGGCTATGAAAACATATACATTTCAGGGCAATAAACTCTTGCCGCAACGCAACTAATGGCACAGGGCGTTCAGTACCTGTCTGCACAGGCCCCTTATCAGCCGAACGTCCCTGGACCTGAGTTCGCACCGGCCAAGGAAACGCCTGGCCCTACTCATCCAGTAGCCTGGCTCTCTCTTGCCATATAGGCCAATTGCCTGAAACATCTGAGAAAGATGCGCATACATGGCCTCAGTCTCATACACATTGGACAGTTTCGGCACATGCAGGTCTTCAGGCTCACCTGACACGAACAACTCATAGCAGACTATCATGACGCTCTGTGCAAGATTTATTGAACGAAAATCAGTGGTGGGTATGTTGATCAGGGTGTTGCAGAACCTGAGATGGGCATTACTGAGGCCCTTGTTTTCAGACCCGAACAGGATGGCAACCTGATTGTTCACGGCAAGCCGCCTTATCAGGACTGCTGCCTCCTTAGGGCTGTGGGTGGGACGCCTCTCCCTCCCCTGCCTGGCCGTTGTGCCCACAACATGACCAAATGGTGACAGGGCATCATACAGAGAGTCATAAATTTTCATGTTTTCAACAATATCTGCCGCCTCATGAGTAGCCATCTTAAACATCTTCTCCCTGTCTAAGAGTTCAGGCCTGACTACTATCAGAGACGATATACCCATATTGCGACAACATCGGGCAGCAGCCCCTATATTTTCAGGGAATCGTGGTTCGTTCAGAACTACTGAAACGTTTTTAACCATTGACTATTGTTGAACCTCCATAAAAAAATGGTTATCTCTGCCTGTAGATTGCTAATGGAATTCCGGAACGGTTTCAAATTATGCGACCAGCAAAACAGTCAGACCAAATCCATTAGGTGACAGACAATTTTACAGAAAACAGCAACAACTCACTAAGATCAAAGACCAAACAAAACCCCGCATAATTTGAAACGCTCAATTTGGGAGACACAGGAGACACGCTGTCAGCCAAAGACCATTCCCGGTTTCCCAAGGTGATTGTTATGTTTACTCACACAAGCATAAAAAAAATACGGCTTCTCATCCTGTTGCCAATTTCTGCCATGCTTCTCATGTTCCTTAACGGATGTGCCACAGTACCGGTAACCGGAAGGAGCCAGCTCCTGCTCATGCCGGAAAGTGAGCTTGACGCCATGAGTTCAAAGGAATACTCTCAATTTCTCGCCACACACAGGCTAAGCCACAACCGCAGGGAAGTGGAGATGGTGCAGCGGGTAGGGTGGCGGATTGCCCATGCGGTGGAAAAGTACCTGGCGCAACATGGCCAGTCAAACCTTATACGGGGTTATAAATGGGAATTCAACCTGGTTGAAGGCAAAGAGATCAACGCATGGTGCATGCCTGGAGGCAAAGTTGTAGTATATACTGGTCTTCTGCCCATTGCCAAAAACGATGCGGGCCTGGCAGTGGTTCTCGGACATGAGATAGCACATGCCATAGCAAGGCATGCCAACGAACGTATAAGCCAGCAACTTGCCCTTCAGATAGGGGGAACTGCTTTATCGTCAGCCCTTGGAACCAGCGGTTCTGCGGCAAACACCATATTCCGCGACCTTTACGGACTCGGGGCAAACCTCGGGGTACTGCTGCCCTACAGCCGCCTGCAGGAGACAGAGGCGGATCATCTCGGCCTGATATTCATGGCCATGGCAGGTTATGATCCCAGGGAGGCGATAAACTTCTGGGAACGCATGATGAAGACCAAAAAGGCAGGGGGAGCGCCTCCGGAACTACTTAGCACCCACCCTTCAGACCAGGCAAGGATACAACAGATAAAAAGATTCCTGCCAGAGGCCCTGCGCTACTACAGGGAATCAGGATACGGAAGATAATTTACTAACAGGAGGAAACCCGTCTTCAGGGTTTATAGACCATAATGGATAAAAAAGGAAAAAAACTAACTGTCATCGGTTCTGGCGCAGTAGGTACAGCGGCAGCGCAGTGGGCGGTAAGCCGCAACGCTGCAGACACCATTGTCCTTCTTGACGTCATAGAGGGAGTCCCTCAGGGTAAGGCCCTGGATCTTGCGCAATGCGCTCCAATATGCGGCTTTACAGGGACAGTCACAGGGACCAATAACTACGCAGACACAGCTGATTCAGACGTCATTATCATAACTGCCGGTCTTGCCAGAAAACCGGGCATGAGCAGGGATGATCTTCTGGAAAAGAATGTTCAGATAATCCGTGCAGTAACGGAAGAGGCGGTCAAGCACTCTCCCGATGCCTGCATAATCGTGGTTACCAACCCCATTGATGCAATGGTATACACCGCCTTCAAGGTATCAGGATTCCCACGGCAACGGGTAGTTGGCATGGCCGGAGTGCTCGACTCTGCCAGGTACCGCACGTTCCTGGCCCAAGAGCTGGGAGTGGCTCCGTCTGACATCTCTGCCATGGTCATGGGCATTCATGGAGACAACATGCTGCCCCTGACAAGACTTGCAAGCGTAAATGGCGTACCAGTAGAAGACCTGATTCCAAAGGAAAAACTCGACCAGATTGTGAGTCGAACCCAAAACGGCGGTGCGGAGATCGTCCAGCACCTCAAAACCGGAAGCGCCTTTTCCACTCCTGGCCTGGCTGCAGTTGAAATGGCTGAGTCCATCCTGAAAGACCAGAAGAGGGTCCTGCCATGTGCCGCATATCTTCAGGGTGAGTTCGGGATCAGCGGGGTATTTCTCGGTGTACCTGTAATACTTGGCAAGGATGGAGTAGAGCGTATTGTGGAATTTACACTCACAGAATCCGAAAGGCAGGCACTGGAAACCTCTGTCCAGGCAGTGAAGAAACAGGTTGCTGCCACTGGGGTTTAGAGACCTCACTCTGGCACAAGGCCGTTCATGCCCTCAAAAATAAAACTCACAGGCCCGAAACGCACCTTAATCAGCATCATCTCTCTTCTGATAGTCATCGCAGTGGCCGGGCTTATCCTCAGGACGGAGAGGAATAGACACAAACCAGCTGGTGCCAGAAACGCCATCTTAACAGAAGTTCCTG
>Ga0256914_1003923_pt1:0-2500 | contig 11486 bp, 7 predicted proteins | sample HulkmetaG_FD_191571 | JGI IMG/M metagenome (GOLD analysis project Ga0256914, IMG submission 191571) | Hydrothermal chimney microbial communities from Main Endeavour vent field at the Juan de Fuca Ridge, Pacific Ocean - Hulk | ecosystem: Environmental > Aquatic > Marine > Hydrothermal vents...
TACCCACGTGCACGTTTACACGAACGAAATCGGCCCCGGCAGCCGATGAAACCGCCACCGCGGCGCGCGCGTCGTTCCTGAGTACGTTGACCCCGATCCGAACACGCTGCCGTACCGCTGCCGGGAGCGAGCGAGCGATATGGTCCGTCAGCACTGCCATCATGGCCACGGTGTGAGGCTCGACGCGGTTCGGCAAGAAGGGGAAGTCTCCGAAGTTTTCGACGATGAGGCCGTCGAATCCGGCCTCGACCAGGGCGTTCGCGTCAAGGATGGCGCGAGCCACGATATCATCGAAGGGGAGATTGTTGAACGGAGCACCGGGCAAGGGTGGCAGATGGACGACGCCGATGAGAGCGAAGGAGGAATTGGAGAACATGATAGATCCGAGCGATGTCGCAAGGGTATCGAGGGAACAAAAAAGATATGCCCGGCGACGACCTACTCTCCCACACGCTTACGCGTGCAGTACCATCGGCGCTGGAGGGCTTAACTTCCGTGTTCGGAATGGGGACGGGTGTGGCCCCTCCGCTAAAGTCACCGGGCAAACCGGAATCGGAGAAAGATTCTACAAGTGGACCTGGACCGCGCAAGAATCAAGATAGAATCAGGTCAAGCCGCACGGGCAAATTAGTACCGGTCAGCTAAACACATCGCTGTGCTTACACCTCCGGCCTATCAACCTCGTCGTCTTCAAGGGCCCTTTAGTCCTTTCGGATGGGGATATCTCGTCTTGAGGGGGGCTTCCCGCTTAGATGCTTTCAGCGGTTATCCCGTCCGAACGTGGCTACCCAGCTATGCTTCTGGCGAAACAACTGGTCCACCAGAGGTTCGTCCATCCCGGTCCTCTCGTACTAGGGACAGCTCCTCTCAAATATCCTACGCCCACGGCAGATAGGGACCGAACTGTCTCACGACGTTCTAAACCCAGCTCGCGTACCGCTTTAATTGGCGAACAGCCAAACCCTTGGGACCTACTTCAGCCCCAGGATGCGATGAGCCGACATCGAGGTGCCAAACCTCCCCGTCGATGTGAACTCTTGGGGGAGATAAGCCTGTTATCCCCGGAGTACCTTTTATCCGATAAGCGATGGCCCTTCCATTCGGAACCACCGGATCACTAAGACCTGGTTTCCCACCTGCTCGACTTGTAGGTCTCGCAGTCAAGCTCCCTTATGCCTTTATACTCTTCGGCTGGTTTCCAATCAGCCTGAGGGAACCTTCGTACGCCTCCGTTACCTTTTGGGAGGCGACCGCCCCAGTCAAACTACCCACCAGACAGTGTCCTCGGCCAGGATTCACTGACCTGAGTTAGAATTTCAGACTAACCAGGGTGGTATTTCAAGGGCGACTCCACCAGAACTGGCGTCCCGGCTTCTCCGTCTCCCACCTATCCTACACAAGCTAGGCCAAAACTCACTGTCAAGCTATAGTAAAGGTTCACAGGGTCTTTCCGTCTTGCCGCGGGTAGAGGGCATCTTCACCCCCATTTCAATTTCGCTGAGTCCCTGGTTGAGACAGCGCGGAAGTCGTTACGCCATTCGTGCAGGTCGGAACTTACCCGACAAGGAATTTCGCTACCTTAGGACCGTTATAGTTACGGCCGCCGTTTACTGGGGCTTCGGTTCACTGCTTCGCCTCGCAGCTAACAGCTCCCCTTAACCTTCCAGCACCGGGCAGGCGTCAGTCCCTATACGTCGTCTTACGACTTTGCAGAGACCTGTGTTTTTAGTAAACAGTCGCTACCGCCATTTCTCTGCGACCCCCAACAGCTCCCAGAGCACGTCCGTTCACCATCAGGGGTACACCTTCTCCCGAAGTTACGGTGTCATTTTGCCTAGTTCCTTAACCAGGGTTCTCTCAAGCGCCTTGGGATTCTCTCCCCACCTACCTGAGTCGGTTTGCGGTACGAGCACCTGACCTTCATCGCAGGACGAGGCTTTTCTTGGAAGCATGGGCTCAGTCACTTCAAGGTTCCAAAGAACCCCTTCGTCATCACCCCTCAAGGTTAACAGAGCTACGTTTTATTCCTATAGCTCCCCTCTACAGGCTTGAACTTGCTTTTCCACCCGCAAGATGACCTACCCTTCTCCGTCCCCTCTCTGCTCCAGTCGGTGGTACAGGAATATTAACCTGTTTTCCATCACCTACGCCTTTCGGCCTCGGCTTAGGATCGACTAACCCTGCTCGGATTACCCTTGCGCAGGAAACCTTAGGTTTACGGCGAACGGGTTTTTCACCCGTTTTATCGCTACTCATGTCAGCATAATCACTTCCATGAAGTCCACAGCCCCTCACGAAACTGCTTCAACCCTCATGGAACGCTCCCCTACCAACCTGCGTCTCCGCAGGCCCTACGGCTTCGGTGATATGCTTCAGCCCCGTTATATTTTCGGCGCAGAACCACTTGACCAGTGAGCTATTACGCTTTCTTTCAAGGATGGCTGCTTCTAAGCCAACCTCCTGGTTGTCTGTGTGCTTCCACATCCTTCTCCACTTAGCA
>Ga0256914_1003923_pt1:7500-11486 | contig 11486 bp, 7 predicted proteins | sample HulkmetaG_FD_191571 | JGI IMG/M metagenome (GOLD analysis project Ga0256914, IMG submission 191571) | Hydrothermal chimney microbial communities from Main Endeavour vent field at the Juan de Fuca Ridge, Pacific Ocean - Hulk | ecosystem: Environmental > Aquatic > Marine > Hydrothermal...
GGGGGCTCGTCGTCCTCGAGGTAGGCGGAGAGGAGTTGCGCCTGGTCGAAGACCTTGGAACGGTGGCACCCCCACACGTCGCAGAGGGCCACCACCTGCCCTTCCTCGAGCGACGGGGTGAGATAAAGCGCCACCATGTCTCCTTGCCCGCAAGAACAGCGAGACAACCTGGGCAACGGAACATCGCAGATGGGGCAAGAGATCCGGACTCGAGTCCCGTCCTTGAAATCTGTGAACCCAAGGCGTGCGTGGTCCCCGTGGAACGGGCTCAGCACCACCTCCCCGCTTCGGGTCCCATCCGACACCTTCAGCCAGATTCCCGGCTGGCCATCGAACAGCCCCTTCGACTCGGTGACGAGATTGTGCCCGTTTGGACAGAAAACCTGCGTGACCTGGATGACGACGTCGTCGATCTCCTTGATGCGGACATCTTCCGAAGGAGGCTGCGCGCCTTGCGAACGAAACAGACGATCTCGTCGGATCTTGACCCTTGCCACCGGCTACCCTCCATGCCTTGACGCTGGACGCGGGATTGCGCCCTGCGACCTTTTGCCTGCCACTGTGGCCTTATAGACCGCGCGCAGCGAAACCACAAGGGTTTTTCCATCTTCCTTTTCGCCATCTCCTCTCGTGGGGCCGGAGACACCGGTGCCCTGCACCTCGACCACGAACTCGAGGAGGGGCCACGCAGCCTGGGTTTCCACCCGCACAAGGCGCAACGAAGGTGCGCCCAGTCAACAGAATCGAGTATACTCTCGGCCATTGTCTCTTGCTGTTCCACCCATGCCGACTTCAGACCAGAGGAGTGCTCATGAGCGTGAACACAAATGACTGGGTTCCTACCCATGCGCGGCCCACAGCGTTTCTGCCAGCCACGGTGGCTCCAGAAACGGTATTCGAACCGCCTCCGTTCGAGGTCTCCGAGTTCGTCAGGAGGGCGCTCGGGATGCTGGCTTCCGACCGATGGATTCGAGCTGCGGGCAAGGAGTTCGACCGGACCCGGCTCCTGCCTTGCAAGTGGAAGTGTGCCGATGAATCCCTGTTCTCGGTGGACCTCGTCCTCCATGCCTGCACGGGACAGTTTCCTTTCGACAAGGGCAAACTCGGGGGCCGCTTCAACCCCGAATCGCTCCCGGCCGCCTTTCACCACGGGCCGTACCACCTCGACCTCGGCGGCTCACACGTGGGGGTCGTCGAGGATGGAACAGGCCACCTCGAGGTCGGATACGTGACCCGTCCATTGCAGGGTACTCGCTCGACAGACTGCGGCTGGTTGATGCAGGTGCTGGCACCATTCAAGCGCGTCCATGATCAGGCATGTGAATCGATCCTCCTGGCCCGAACGGACGACACGTTGCGGCTGACCGTCCCCAACGAGTACCTGCACCCTGGATGGTCGACCAGTCCGGTGAAGCTGTTGCTGAACCTGGACGCGCTGGGCGCTCACCGGGCCGAGACATCGAGCGGGGACCGCACGCGCCGCCGCCAGGAACCCCTGAACAGCAGTCGCACATCCACGGCCGGACCGCATGCGACCGCAGGGCCGGTGGCAGGTTGCACAACCTTTGCCATCCCACCAGACTTCGTGGAACGCCTCTCCAACCGACAACGGCTGCGGCTCGAGGCGGGAGAAGTCGTGCCCGTGGGACAGGGACTTCGCCCGCACGACTTTCACCTGTATTCCACCGAAACCGTGACCGACCGCGACGGCCTCCCTGTGGACCGGCTCCTGCTCTACGTCAAGGAAATCGTGGCCGGTGGACGGGCGCCCTACCCACTGACAGGCGCACTGATCAACGCCTGTATCGAGTACAACGCACTCACCGACGCCCTCCGCCAGGACGCATTCCGGCCGTATGGCGCTGCGAGTTTCACCGGGGTGTTCATCGACCGCTACGACGAGGCGCTGGGAACCTATGTGAACTTTTTCGCGCCCGTGGCATTCTCCCTCAAGATCCCCGGTGCACGCGAAATCATCGAGCTGAATGCCGCCGAACTTCGGAACGAACTCCTGGAAGTGCGCCCTGCCGACCCGGCCCGACCGCTGACGGCGGTTCTGGGCTACGATCCCACCCGGGCGATTCCTCCACGGTTCGATTTCCCCCGGTCCCACCACCAGGATCTCTGAAACACTTCAGTACGCTTTCCGGTTGACATTTTTCAAGGGAGCAACTAGAAAGGCATTATTGTAGTGAGCACTCAGTACAAGAACTTCCTACGCGACGCCCGGGGAACCGGGGACGCTGGACCGGAGCGATGTCAAACAAGAAGCAGGCCATCCTTCGAGCAGCCACGATTTTCTTTGCGGAGAAGGGGTTCACGGAGACATCGATGGCAGACCTGTCGGAGGCGACAGGGGTTGCCGAGGGGACGTTTTACTATCATTTCGGGACGAAGACGGGGTTGTTTCTTGCCGCGTTGCAGGAGGTGCGGGAAGGGATCATCCACGAGTTTGATGCCTACTTTGAAGAGCGGGAGTTCGGGAGCGGGATGGAGATGCTGGAGGAAGTGATTTCCTTTCTCCTGTTCCTGGCGAGCCATCGCCCCGAGTGGTTTTTGTTGTTGCAGCGGCATCATGCGTTCGAGTTGGCCCGGACGAATCAGGCGTGCCGGGAACACCTGGAAGCGATCTTCAACACGCTCGTGGGTCTTCTCGAGGGAGTGATTTTGCGGGGCCAGGAGGATGGGTCGATTGGGCCTGTGCCGACGAGGCGGACGGCGCTTCTGCTTTTTTCGATGGTACACGGTCTGCTCTGGGTGAAGCTGCACGATGTGGCGGACACAGCGGTGCTTCATGAGGATCTGTTGTCGGCCTGTCGGAGGATCGTGGAGCCGCCCGAGGCCGGGCCGAAAGGAGCTTCGCCGTGTTGAAACGAATCTTTCCTTTCCTGGACTGGTTTCGGGGTTACGACGTTGGCAGCCTTCGGACGGATCTCGTGGCAGGTCTGACCGTGGCGCTGGTGCTGATACCGCAGTCGATGGCCTATGCGCAGTTGGCGGGGCTTCCTCCATACTATGGTCTTTATGCGTCGTTTCTCCCGCCGATGGTCGCGGCCTTGTTTGGGTCCAGTCGGCAACTGGCCACCGGTCCGGTTGCGGTGGTGTCGCTGATGACCTCTGCGTCGCTGGAGCCACTGGCCACGGCGGGGAGCGAGGGGTACATCGGATATGCCATTGCGCTGGCGGTGTGCGTGGGGTTGTTCCAGCTTAGCCTGGGTGTCCTGCGTCTGGGGCTTGTGGTCAACTTTCTATCGCATCCGGTGGTGAACGGGTTCACCAATGCGGCGGCGATCATCATTGCCACGTCCCAACTTTCGAAGTTGTTTGGAGTACATGTAGACAAGGCGGAGCACCACTACGAAACGATCCTGCGGGTGTGCCGGGCTGCGTACCACTATACCCACTGGCCGACGCTGTTGATGGGACTGTTTGCGTTCGGGATCATGTACGGACTGAGGCGGTATTTTCCTCGAGCGCCGAACGTTCTGGTGGCGGTGGCGGCGGCGACTCTGATCTCGTGGGCGACGGGGTTCGAGCACAATGAGCGGGTTCCCCTGTCGGCGATCCATGTTCCGGAGGCGGTTCGTCTGGTAGAGGAATTCAACGAGGTGATGACACGAATACCCGGTCTTGGGGAGCGGCGAACGGAGCTTGGGAACGATCTGGAAGCGGCGAGGGAATCGGGGGATGTATTTCGAGTCATCGATCTGGAACGGGACCTGGCTCGAGCGTCGGTGGAGTTGGACCTGGCCAAGGAACGTGCCCACGAACTTCGTGCGAAGTTGAGGGGGTTTCTTTTCGAGCGCCGGGAAGGCCCCGGGGGTGCGTCGAGCTTTGCGTTGCGAGGTGAAGGAGAGGGAGAGAGCGACGGACGGACGTGGCGATTGAAGATTGGGAATCGTGCGCTGGACACCGAGGCGTTGCTGATGGTGGGAGGAGGCGCGGTGGTGGGCACGATTCCCAAGGGATTGCCGGCGATCAAGGTA
>Ga0256914_1003924_pt1 | contig 11486 bp, 11 predicted proteins | sample HulkmetaG_FD_191571 | JGI IMG/M metagenome (GOLD analysis project Ga0256914, IMG submission 191571) | Hydrothermal chimney microbial communities from Main Endeavour vent field at the Juan de Fuca Ridge, Pacific Ocean - Hulk | ecosystem: Environmental > Aquatic > Marine > Hydrothermal vents ...
AGTCATCCGCCAAGGACTCATCGACACCGTCCAAGACCCAGATATGCGTCTCGCAATGAAACTCAACGCCCGCGGCATAACCATGGGACAAGAAGAACATATCCAGGGAACCGGCTTTAAGGGCCTAAGATCCCTCACGACCGACGATATTTCTTACGCCACCACTGACCACCACCCACCCGGGACCCTCAGAATTGAGTTCACCCTCTTCCACTCCAACACCAAAGCCGCAATCTTCATCGAACCTAACATGCCCGAAGACCGCGCCCTCATCGAGGCCATTGAAGAACGCGTCGCTACAATCGAGACATCCCAAAGCGAAACAAACCGCCTCTTCCCCGACCTGGACCCCGATAGATACGCCGGCCAGCTACGCCGCCTCTTCGCAAGCGCAGACCCAACCGGCAATATGACCACCGACGTCCCCGTCACAAGCGTCGACCTCGCCCGCGCAGGACGCCTCCATACAATGGAGACCTGGCTGGCTGAGAATACCAACACGCTACGCGCACAAGGTAAACTAACCGGCTCCTCCCTGCTGGAGGCCGCCGCTATCCACCTGCAATCCCAGTACGGCGCCGGAACAACCGAAGCCTTTATCAGATCCATCCCAACTAAGGCCAAAAAAGCGTTCCTCGACACCGCCAAACAACTCCAGCTTATTAAAGGCCTACTGGAATTTAAGCTGCGCAAAGCTATCGCAACAGCCGACGAACAAGTCCGCCGTCTCGCATTCGGCCTATCCCTCCCAGACGACGTATATAACGACATCACCCTCTTCACCGACCCAATGGACTTTATCATCGAATACGGCCTCAACCCCGACCTTAACGAACCCCTCGAAGTCGAAGATTAAACCTATCCCCGCCCCCCCCAAAAAAAACTTGACAAAACAAAACAAGGTTGTTATTTTAATCAGGACTTCATTCTTACACCCATTTTAACCCTCTACAAAGGGCTGGGGAGATCCCCGCGATACTCTCCAGCCCTCTCCGCCTATATAAGCCTTAAACGATAACCGGTAAAAAATGATGCGGATTGTACATCTGAAAATGCATGGGATCCCGGCCCGGATCCCCCACCGAACCCCACCGCGCACCCCAACCAAACCCCCAGCTTTCAATTATATTGCCCGGAATAAGATTTAACGGCCCCGTCAAAGTCGCTACATCACCCGCCATCCCCCTCTTGTTTCGCGACGGATTAACATCAAAAGCTAACCCAAACGAATGCAAACTCAGATGATACAGATCCTGTTTTGAATCCCCCGTCGCTGGCCGAATAAACCGCGGCACCCAAGTTTGTACACTATCAAACGAATAATCCCCGCAAGTTAAAATCGACGCCTCTAATAAGGCCGCATAAACGAACGACGCCACCTGCTTATGCAGCGACCGCTTGATGCTAACCAATTTCCCCCCCCGCGAGACACGCAGCGTCACATGCTTGATATAGTTCTTTACCCACGTAGACGATACATCTATAAAGCCGCCATCCTTCGGCGTAAAACTAAAAGACGCCAGGTCAAAAAGAGCCGTATCACTATACAGGTCGTCTTTACGATAAAAAACCAGCTTTTTGGCCACCCACTGCTTAACCGCAAGCATAAGAATCTCATGCCTCGGATTAAACACTTTGAGAGCCTCGTCCCGGTTTTCATAGTTGGGCACAAAATTCGGATCAAGCGTCTTTATCGCATCAAGCAAAAACGCGAACCGTGGCGAGCCACTACCGCTTATGCCATGCACAGCAAGCAAATAATTTGCTAACCGCGCCATGTATTTGTCAATAAGATCAACCCCGAAAACAGGATTCGACAGCCCGTAGGCCTCACATAAAGCCGAGACAGCCTCCTGCCCACAAGACGGCGTTAAGGGCCGACTAAAATCCTGTAACGCATCCCCACAACTACTCACGCGTCCGGCCCTCCCCTTCGAACCCGGGAACCTCCGTCTGCCCTAATTCAAGACGCAATAAAAACGAAAAGGCCCCCGCCGGATTCTCCGTTTCCACCATCTTCGTCACCGCCTCCTTGAATTCCGGCGACCATTTGTATTTGGCGCTGGCACCCTCTATCAAGGCCCTAATAAGCCGACGGCTTTCATCTTCCTCCTCGCCAGCCACCGAAGCCTGCTGAGGACCACCCGACTCTCCAGACGCCGTGGCAGGAGGAGCAGGCGTTGTATCCACCCCGCCACTCTCCTTGCCAAATTGCTCTTCCGCCGTAGCAGCCCCCTCTTCACCCGTCTCACCCGAACCAGGCGTTCTAAGCCCCAAAAACTCCATGGGATCCTCGCCCCGCATCATTACAAGCTGGGCTGCCTGCAAGACCGACGGGTTTAGAATCAAGTTGCCAACCGGCCCCGGTATCGGTTTTTTGTCGAGTTCGGCCCGGACCTCGTTTATCGTCGAGAAATTGCGTAACTCCTTGATTAACCTATCAATACGCTTGTCATCTGCCTCATCCGACAGGCCCGAAAAGATAAACCGAAACTCAGGCCACCGCGGTCGAATAAGATACGTATTGATCCATTCTTCAATATCACTCAAAAGAGGCCGCAACCCCTTATCCTTGCCAACCTCAACACGACTCTCAACATTCGATTGAAAAACCGGCGCCCGCGTCCCCTCCGTACCATAATTGAACCCGATCTCGGCAGGATCAATCTGGAAAATCGCGCCCATGAGTTTTATGAGGAAATTCATCCACTCCCGGTACTGCATGTCTCGCTCGCGGTCATCAAGACGCTCCAGCTTGACCGCGGATTTTTCAGAAGGATCCGCAAGTATGGCAATGCGATGGGCATTATCAACCCCCGTCATAACCATCGCAAGCTCGTTACGAAATTCATTTAATTTTCTCTCCGGAATAGGCCCAGAGATATGCAAAATGGCCGAGGCAAGCATCCCGTTTGTAAACATCCGGGTGTTGTATTCAAACCCAAAAAGATAAGACGTCAGAATGTCGATCATGAGTTCAAGCTCAGGATAGCCGTATCCCAACGACTTCAAATCAGTCCGCGGGTTACGAATACACCAGCCAATCTCATCCAATTCATAAGAGACACGCGGTATTTCTTCAATAACCTGAACAAAACCGTCATTGTTCTCGTTAATCCGGATTGTATCGCCCGCAATAGGCAAAAAGGCCACAGGACGACCATGCCTATCTCTCAGTATTTCAAACGCCGCCTGGTCATAAACCAACGAATCACGCGTAATAAGTTTCAGAAATTTTGAAAAGGTCAGCCCCCGGATATAGGTTTCGGCCCCCTTTGTGTTTACCTGATCCCAATCGCCACAAGTTGAAAGCCACGACTCAATACGCTTGATCAAGAGTTTTTGCCAGGGCTTTGCCGGCTCCTCTGGATCGGCAAGCACAATTTTATAGCCCGGCAAAACGCGACGCATCTGCTTATGCCCAAAGGCCGTGATTTGGTTGAGGCGCGTGGTGATGAAGGCCGAAATCACGCTCACCTTTGACATCCGCTCCAGCCATTCGTATCCGAGACGTTCTCCTAACTCACGGGCCGCCTTAAAACGGCCATATAGAGTTTTAAGGGCCAGAGGATCTTCTAAAAACGACTGAATTTGTGCTTCGGCTTTCTTGTTTGACGCTTGTCGTATTTCATCGGCTGTTGCCATGGGGCCTCCTCCTGTGCTCATTTTAGCCTTATTCGGTTTTTTGTAAAGTAAAAGGGAAAATATTAACCACAAAGGTAAATCGTGAAGGCAAACCGTATAAGCCATGTTTTTCTTTATTATCAACAGGTTACAAATATGGCGCGTATTAAGGATATTCTAACGCGACGTTTTTTCTGAATACTTGTTTTCGCTTACATTGTCTTTCTAAGGAAAAACAAAGAGTTGTAAGAATATACCCTTAAAACCCTTAAAATGCCCCTAAAATGTGTTTTGCCCTTGTCAGGGCCTTATCTATCGCATGGCACCGCTAAACCCGCAAATAAGCGCAGTTTTAGGGCCTGTCACCCGGCCTGGGCACAAAACCCCACCCCCGGTCAACCGCAGGACCCGCTACAACCCCCTCTCCCACCCTAAACCCTAACCGTATCCCCTGCACTGTCTCAAACCGATAATCCCCAGGCGATAAATCATATAACCCATCAGATCCCGACCACATAACCGCACCATCCTCAACCCGGATAATCAAGGGCGGAAAATCGTCCTCATACGCCGGGCTTATGGCATAAATTTTCACGCTCTCCCCCCGTTTAAGGTCAAAATTCGTTTTATTATAATGGCCTTATTCATGTTTATTAAGTCTTTATCGGATAAAACGCCCTGGCAAACCAAAATTAAGTGATGTAAAATTAATTGGCTTGGAGGTGTAATGTGGCAGCAGACATAACCAAAAAGTTTGATAAGCTGGTGCTGAGGCGATTCCGGCCGTCCCAGGGAACTGTCGGCGTAGTCCCGACCCAAAGTGGAACGTATATCCTTATCCCTAAGCCCTGTATTGAGATCGGGCCGCGCGGAGGATGCGTCACTTCCCACGTCGGAAACAAGCGGCGATGGAGTGAGATGGAAAAACAGTTCTTTACGTCTCAGACAAACATGACACCCGAAGAAGTCAAGGCGTACGTCAAAGACCAGACAGGGATGAACGCCACAACTGTCATGGATTACTCCCCGCTCCTCACGACAAACGGCCCGGCAAGTATGCCTAAACCCTATGAAGGACCAGGCGCGGCAAGCAGTGAGACGTCGGCGAACCAACGGCGGGAAACCGACATCATTGCCTTCAAACAACTGGTGCGCACTTTACGGGTGAAAACTCAGTACGAGGTCGGTTGGAAGTTAGAGGCTGCCACATCCGATATGTCTCGTGCCAGAGAAAACCTGGATATCCTGGGCGATACATTGCGTCGAAGGGCCGAGATTGCCCAGACCAGATTGGAAAGATATGTTAGCGCGGAAAAGGCCCACGAATACACAAGAGATCTCATGCGCCCATATTATGAGGACGCGGCGGCTCTTGAACTTGCCTACGCCCTTAGCGAAGGCCCCTTTGCAGGCGGTGAAAAGGACGGCCTCGCGCTGATAGACGAAAAGATGGCACCAAAAACACAAAAACAGCGGGAATTTCTCGAAAAAGCCCAAAGTCTCAGGAGACGACTTACAAATCTTTACGGCTCGCTCCATACCGAGCCCAGGCTTATCCAGCCGGGTTATATAACGAACTTGGCCTCCGACGTTAGGGAATTACTTATGGAGGTTACGACACAAGATATGGGCCTGGGCAAATGGGAAGGAGAGGTTTGCGATGGCTTAGTCCGAGACTTTGTCGGTTTGTCCAAAGCGTATCACTACATACGCAAGGCCGATGACCTGGTGCAACGAGCCGCCCCCGCGGAATTAGAGGGGGTAGCGTATAAGGTGAAAGGAAGAGCAGATAGACTTGCACAACTGCTTACGGCCCGAATCCTCAAAGAAACGCGTGATATTGTCACCCTGAAAAAAGGGCCAGACGCATTGGATTATGCCGCACGGGGGGTAACATCCCTCTTTGAGATGGCGAAGGCCCAGTTTGAAAGCATCCCTGGGATAACCCCAGAGAAAGCCGAAAAATACGCCTCCCGAGCAACTACGCCCGCGGCCTCTCGTGTGGCAGCAGCACTTGCGCGGGAGACCTTGACCCTGCTTGACGGATCGGGATTCGTTGTAAACGTAAACCTCGAACCTTTGACCGAGACATTGGAAAAGATCGCACCTAACACTGGGTTGACAGAAAATTTACTAACCATCAGCGATTCATTGGACTACATTTTACCCGGCCTTGACCAGGGTAAGCCCGATGTTATCGGGCTTTCTCATGCGCTTCGCCAGCTTGAATATATGGAGGGCATGAATAAGATAGGCGGGGTGAGTGAGGACCCCAATTTGGTGCCCAGACTTTGGCTCGCCGAATCGTTCCTGGCCGAAGCCGTTCCTATGCTTGATAAAATAGTTCGATAGGAGGAAAGAATGGCAGAGAAAAAAAAGATCCGCAAAAACCCGCCTCAAAAGTATGTAGAGATGGGGGCCAAAAAGCCCGAACACTACGCCGATCCCCAAAATTGGCGATACCCGATCTACGCGACTGATCCAGAAAAACGCAAAAAAATAATCCGGGCCGCAATCAGTTATCTGGCCAAGCCCCACAACGCGGCATTTTACAAGCCCGATGAATTGAAAAAGGTCTGGCGCCGGATTATCGCTGCTGCGCAGAAAAACGGGATCGAGGTCTCAGACGAGATCAAAAAACGTGCCGGCGTCAAAGTCAAAAAAAGTATGCTGGAGGGCTATCGCGCCGTCCCGCCCATGTTCAGAAAGGACCTGAGCGGCTTTACGGGGGAGGTTCGCCCCGTACAACTGCAGCAGCTTTCAGATGAAGACCTGGCCTTTATCATCGCGGCTGATACCGGGGACGAGATAGCCGGATACATCCGCGACTGGGTGCGTTACGAATGGCCAAGACTTGAATTAGACGCTCGGCAGGCCGGTGAGCCCATCCCGAATGTCTCGTTGATAAGGGCATTTGCCCTGGAAGAGAAGGAGTGGATCAGTAGGGCGATGCGCCACGTTGTAAACAAGGGCGCAGCCGTCGAGCTGATTGCCCGGATTGGCGCCACTGATTTTCTGGCCATGGTCATAGATTTTATCTACGGGCGTATTGCCGATATGCTGTCCGATTATGGTCTGGGTTTTCTTGTGGGTTTGGAATCCCCTCCCGGCGATGAGACCCTTATCTAAAACGGCGGGGTAGTAAAGACCGACCGCAATTTTTCCCATAAAAAGCGAAAAGCCGCCGGATTGTGCCGGACGGCGATGTACACTGCCTCTGTAATAACCCCGATCTCTTTGTTGGGCGACAGGGCCGCATATTTGCTGCCGCGCCGGATATTGGTACCGATTTTGCGTTCGACCCGCAGGGAAATTGTGGCGCCCATGGGCCAATTGTAGGCCGAGACAGCCAGGATAGTTTTGCCGGGTTCAAACTCGGGGGCCGTCGCCAGGGGCGAGTCGGCATGGAGCAGAGACAAAGAAACTGCTGGCGTAGCGTTGACAGGCGTAATGCGGCTGCCGGACGTTTTTTGAAAGTAGGGATGGGCGACACAAAAGCGTAGGTCTGCTGGCTGGACTGCTCGGATGGCGATAGTCCCGCCCAGCCGTGGGCATATATTGCGGGTTTTGCCTGACATATATAGGCCGACGTTGCTTCCCTCTCCAAAGCCAGGTCTGCTGGCCGTGGTTTCAGGGGAGATATCTGGTGGGGTTCCAAAGGGGACAACACCGAAGCCAATTATCGCTGTCATCTCGCTCATTTACGTCTCCTCGACGCTTGCTGCCGGCGTCGTCCGGCGATAAACAGGCCAGCCATGTAATGACCAATGCCTATCGCGTCGGCCACGTCCTCGGTTAGGGCAACGCCGGGGTGCATCATTGTCGCAAAATGCATGGCATGCAGTTTAGTCTGGCGGTTTCGGCCCAGGATGTTTGCCTGCCAGGTGTTTGCATTAACGAGATAAACGGGGGCCTTGTCCAAGCCGATAATTTCCAGGGCGTCGAGTATTCGCTGCTGGGCGCGTCCGAGGCCGAGGACGGTTTTTAGGTTGCGGGAAAACGTCCAGGTTTCGACGGCGATGATAGTGTTTTTTTCGTTGAGGCCGTAAGTCGTGAGCCAGTCCCCTATTTTGTTGACATAAGGAACCAGTTTGTCCGAATTGACTGCTCCCGCGTCGGCCAATTCAACACGCAGCCTGGTCGCCTCGCCAACAAGCCGAAAAAGGGCCAGCCCGGTCTTTTTTGCTGGGTCTACGGCCAGAATAAACTCGACAGAATTAAGCGTGCGCTTGTAGGCAAAAGCGGTTTTCAAAACGGCACCTCACTATCGGCTTGATCGGCGGTCGGCAAGGGAATATCGTTGGCAGGCGGGACAGCCCGGCGAACCGCGGTTGTCTCAGAACGCGTATTGGGTTCGCTTTGTGCCGTCTGCCCTGCCATTTGTGTAATAATTATGTTGTTTGCTACAATGGTTACGCCCCGCCTCGTTGTTCCTTCTTTCTGTATCGACCAGGCCTCTAAATAACCCTGGATGAGTACGGCGTCGCCTTTTCCCAGGATATCGTAAAACCTCTGGGCCTTGTCCCCGTAAACCATCACGTTAAACCACATGGTTCGCTGTTGCCATTCATTATTTTCACTGCGATAGTTTTTATTGACTGCCAGCCCGAACCTGAGACGCGGGGTTCCGTTCGAATTAAAAGTGAATTCCGGTTCTGCTATGCGCCCGGTGATTATCACTGTGTTTATATACATTAGCCGTTCTCCTTGGAGTGGTGGTGGCTTTGAAACGCCGGCAATGGGAAACGTAGCCTAAAATGCCGCCCATCTGTTTTTTGTTTTTTGTCAGTTGAAGTATCGTCCGGAATAGAATCGTAAATTTCTTCAATTTGGATAAGTTTGCGCTCCAGATCGTCCAGTTGTACTTCCAAGGCCGCCAATGCTTTGTTTAATTGTTTATTTTTGGGTTTCATATAAACCTCCTTATCGGTCATCTAACCCAAACAAAGTTGTCATTTTCAGGCAGCCATTGAAGGCCACCCAATTCTTCATCATGTTTATAAACTCAGAAGGACCTGCCGTATTAACCGCGTATGTGGCCAAGGCGCTTGTCTCGTCCGCTGGGATGCCGTAAATGAGACCATATTCTATGGCTGTGGCCCGCGAATAAAGCACGCTTCCGCTCCACCCGTCCCGGTAAAACCGTGCATGGCCGACGGCCACGACATCGTTGGGTAAAGTAATGCTTATTCTATATAGGGCTGTGCAGGACGCTGCTTGGTTGACGTCCCAGAATGGGGACCTCGAATCGTGCTGGTTTTCTGGTGCTTTATAGATTGGGATTATATTAACAGCCGACCGCGACATAAATCCCGAAAAGCCTATTGTTACGCCGGCTGGTGGCTGGGTCAATAATTTGACTTTTAGCTCGCTATAATAGCGGGTTACTGGCGCATCCCCGCCGTCTTCGATTTCTAATCTGTCAAACCAACGCAGAATCTGGCCTGCTATTGGCAGTGAAAATGGCGTGGTGCCGTCTCGCAAAACAATTAAGTCGCCTACTGAATATGCCCAGACCCCGTATTCTATCCGCAGAGTAAGCTCGTTAAGCGTGGCGTCATAGTCAGTGATTACGTATTCGACTTCCCTTTTTCTGCGCGGTTGTAACCACGCGAATATATTCATGAATTTATCCAGGGTAAGCTGTCGTGAAAGGGCAGCAGCATGGGATATAAGCGCCCGGAAATATCGCGTGTCAAACGCAGAATAAAGCAGGGAAGTTTTGAGGAGGAACTCGGCCAGGACCGGTGCTTTTTCCCCGCGTCCCGTATCCAGCGTAAGCAGCGCCAGGGCGTTAGATTCGGCTGAGACGTCGTCAATAAGCTCGCCCTCAGCGTTGTTTCCTACTGAATTGGCTGTTTCTGCTATTGAAAGAAGGGACCGGGGGACGTCGAGTATCTCGTCGGCGCTTAGGATTGAGGCCGTGAAGGGTCGTCCGGCCAGGATACCCGTTATGGGGAGTGCGGGGTTAAGCGGGGTGGTTGTGACGGGGGCTGTGTGGTTGATTTTAAGCCGGCCCCGTGTAGTGGATGTCTCTAACATCGTCCCCGTATAGGCCAGAAAACCGGTGGCCCGCCGCCAGATGCGAGATATGACCGCCGTCAGGCCCTCTATAATTCGACGTATCCGGCTGGGTGGCAGTAGTGGGCCTTCGGATTCCAGGGTGGGCCACGCCGCCAGGTCTGTATCCTGGTAGGCGTCGATTCCGGCCAGGATCCGGGAATGCGATCCGGTGGCGACGTCGGCTATTTTTTCGTTCCATCGGCTGGTCCAGTCCTGGGATAGGACCAGGGTGTACAGGCCGCCCGGTGTAGGGCAGGCGTCAAAGGGGATGACGACTGTGCAGGCCGCCTCGTAATCGGAGTGGATAAGCCCGGTCAGGGCTTCCTGGGCATCGGTAGGCGCATCGGCATAGAACATGGGGGGCTGGGGCACCAGTCCCGCAGAATGGGCTAAAATTGCCGTTTCTCGGCGTTTTCGTTCCCCAGGGTATAACCAGGCCCTGGGATAGCCTGAATTGGGTAAAAAAGGCGGTTTTGTGAATCGTACGCCGAGATAGGTGGTGCCATCAACGCATCGCCAGGTCACCTCGGCAATCTCAAACGCGCCTGGCGCCCAAAAGAGCTCGTAAATTGGTATCGCGCCCCACATACCCCTATAATACCATCCTTTTCTATCGACGCCACCAGTAACCGTCGTAATTTGTCAGCAGGAAGGGGCTTTCCCCCTTTGCACGGGGCTTGGGGGTTGTCCACCGTCGCCGCGCCCACGCCCTATAATGGGCCGTGTCATTGAACATCCAGAGGACCGCATCCCCCCGGATGATCCGAAACGAATCAACCGGAAACTCAAAAACGGAAAAACCGTCAAACCGCCGCAGGGCATACTGGAGATATTCCGCTTTTGAGGCCCACCACAACTCGCGCCTCTGCGGGGAAACCGCGATGGCAAGCGGACGCGTGCTTGTCCGCCCAAGCAGAAGAGTATCGTAAAAATCGAGATCAACTGCCGCGAACGCCGCGTCCCCATCAAACTCGCGCAGGGCCTTGTGGAGCCTTTTGTTCGTAAACCCAGCCGGCCCCGTCCCCATCTCCAGGAGATAGGCAAACGCCTCAGAGTCGACCTGCGAAACCCTCGGCATCTGAAATTTTTGCCGCAAATACAACTCGTTATGGACGCCTCCGTTGTGGGTCAGGATGATGGAATGCCGCCGCAGGGGATGGTTGTTTCGTGGATCTTCGGGCGATCCCCGCGTCGCCTTCCGTGTATGCGCCATCACGATCCGGACGTTTTCACGCCAGATCCAGCGATTCCAGTCCTCCGATAGGATAAAAGACCGCGAATCGACCGCCTCCTTGTAGATCGAATATTCGCCGTCCTCCTGGATGATGGCGACGCCCGTGGCATCGGTTCCCCGTTCTTTGATCTGGATCAGCAGATCCTCCAGGACCCGCTTCCGCCTAAGCCGGGACCACCTATCCTGGGCAGCCCCTTCCATTACGTAAACACCCGCAATCCCGCACATAATCACCTCCTCCTAAAAATATCAATAAGCCTGACACGTACCAATTCCCGCAGAAAAGAGCGCGCCAGTTCCTCATCCGTATCGCCGATGGGATGTATCTCGATCCCCATCACGTTTCTCAGAAAGTTTTGAACGCCCACCACGTAGGACCGGACAGGCGAAAAGCCCGGAATTGCCGGGTAGTGACTGCCGTCCAGCCAGTCCAAAACCCGATCCAGGGCACGCCGCCCATCCCATATATATTTTTTAGCCTTCATATTCATACTCCTGTTCTTCAACGATCCGCGCCTGCGTGATCGTGTACCACGCATCCCGCTCAGGCCCGTATGAAAAGCGG
>Ga0256914_1003925_pt1 | contig 11486 bp, 8 predicted proteins | sample HulkmetaG_FD_191571 | JGI IMG/M metagenome (GOLD analysis project Ga0256914, IMG submission 191571) | Hydrothermal chimney microbial communities from Main Endeavour vent field at the Juan de Fuca Ridge, Pacific Ocean - Hulk | ecosystem: Environmental > Aquatic > Marine > Hydrothermal vents ...
CCTGGGTCGCGTCGTCGTCGCCCGGAACCGGCGTGGGGGTCGGTTCGTCCTGGCCGGTGTCCGGGCAACCTGACGCGAAGGTCAGGATGAACGCGAGGCAAAGGAAAGAGCATGTTCGGCGGATCAAGGCATACCTCCTGGTCGAGTATTGTGTTGAGAGGCACGATCCCGTTGGCGTGCCGGAGTTGTGAAGGGATTCTGCGCGAGGAACGCTAGCAGGAGCGGGCACACGGATGGACGCGAACGGCCACAGCGACGGCTCAGCGCTGGAGGCGGGGGTCTGCCTCACGGAGACCATTATAGGCGACGGTCAACGGAAGGACAAGGGGTGAGAGATCAAAGTTGAAAACGGGTGTCATTCATGGCGGGCTGGTGGTCGAGGGATCAGTCGCAGGGGCCCCCTGCGAGTTCGAGGGGTTGCGGGTCGGTCTGGACTTCGAAGGTTGCCGCGTCGTTGACGCCGTCGCCATCGAGGTCCACGTCGAGGCTGACGAGTTCGGAGACGCCGCCCACGCCGGTTTCCTGCTCGATGCGACGAATCGCGTCCTCGGTGACCACGCCGGAGAGGGTGAAGGTCTCCATGGTTTCGATGGCGCCGCTGTAGACGAGTCTTCCAGTGATGGTGGCTTCCGAGACGTAGAGGTTGACGCCGAAGTCACCCACGTAGAGGGGGAATACGGCGGATTCTCCGGTGCACGTCAAGGATCCCTTGGTCTCGTTGAACTGGCCTTTCTGCACGTCACACCCTTCGAACGTCGAGGTGTAGCCGTCGGTTCTGAGCACGTTCGTGCCGTCGGGTTCGGTGTCGTAGGCGCCGAGGACGGCGTCGAACGAGTCGATGGGGAACTCCTGGGTGGGTTCGAGTTCGAGCAGGAACACGACCGGGTAGTCGTTTCCGTACTCCTCGAGCAAGCCGTTGAGGACGTTGACGACGACGGTTCCGGTTCCGCCGAGCTTGGTGACGGTGGTGCCGTAGCCGACGTCGACGGCGACGCCGCACGGTTTGCGTGTGGTGAAGCAGGCGGTGTGTTCGAGTGGCCATCGACCGGGGACGTCTTCCTGGTATTCGACCTCGGCGAAGAGGCAGTAATCGGAATCGGGGAGGAGCGTGGGATAGAACTTGGCGTAATCGGATGCGACGGTGACGACCATTTCTTCCACGTCGCCGTACTGGCTGACGAGGGTGACATGGACCTTGCTGGGGTCTCCGGTATAGGTTTCGCTGAAGTAGATTCGCCCGCTTGGTGTCAGGGAGACGGACTGATACCCGTTGTCCGGATTGGTGCCGAAGATGTAGAAGGTGGCCTCGGGCGCCGGGGTCGGGGCGGGTTCGCCGCAGGCGCCGTCGCCGTCGGGGTCGTCGGGGTTGTCATCCGGGCAGGGGTCGCAGGCGTCGCCCACGCCGTCCTGGTCGCGGTCCATCTGGTTTTCGTTGACCACGTCGGGGCAATTGTCGGCCTTGTCGCAAGTGCCGTCGCCGTCGGTGTCGGGGTCGGTATCGTTGTTGCATGGGTCGCAGGTGTCGCCCTTGCCGTCATTGTCGGTATCGGTCTGGTCCGGGTTGGGATCGTAAGGGCAATTGTCCACGTCGCCGCAGATACCATCCCCGTCGAGATCGTCGTTTGGGTCGTTGGGGCAGATGTCGCAGAGGTCGCCGTTGCCGTCGAAATCGGAATCGGTCTGGTCCTCGTTGGCGATGTCGGGGCAGTTGTCGATGTTCCCGCAGACGTTGTCACCGTCGCTGTCGTTGTCCGGATCCATGGGGCAAGGGTCCACGTCGGCACACAGGCCGTCCTGGTCGTAGTCGTTGAGGCCGTCGGCGGGGCAGGTATCGCAGGCGTCGCCGACACCGTCGAAATCGCCGTCGGTCTGATCCTCGTTGGGGATGTCCGGGCAGTTGTCGAGGTCGCCACAGACCCCATCCCCGTCGGCGTCGTTGTCGTTGTCATAGGGGCAAGGGTCGCAGGCGTCGCCCATGCCGTCCCCGTCCAGGTCGCTCTGATCCGGATTGGCCTGGTCGGGGCAGTTGTCGGTGTCTGCGCCGACGCCGTCCCCATCCAGGTCGTTGTCGGGGTCGTTGGGGAAGTCGTCGCAGGCGTCGCCCATGCCATCCCCGTCCGCGTCGGTCTGGTCCGGATTGGCGACCTCGAGGCAATTGTCCGTGCTGTCACAGACCTCGTCACCATCGGCGTCGTTGGGGTTGTCGGTGGGGCAAGGGTCGCAGGCGTCGCCCATGCCGTCCCCGTCAGAGTCGGTCTGGTCTTCGTTGGCGATGTCGGGGCAGTTGTCCTCGTCGGCGCACAGCCCGTCCCCATCCCCATCGTTGTCGGGGTCGTTCCTGCAATCGTCCACACAGTTTGCCACGCCGTCCTCATCATCGTCGGGGAAGTTTTCGTCCACGACGCCGTCCCCATTGTTGTCGAGGCCGTCGCACCGTTCGGAGGAGCAGGCGTCTCCGAGACCGTCCTGGTCGGTATCGGCCTGGTCCGGGTTGGCGACATCGGGGCAGTTGTCATCCACGTCGGGGATCCCGTCCTCGTCGGCGTCGGGCACAGAGGTTGGCGTCGGCGTATCCGCGATCGTGGTGTCGTCGTCGCCGGTGGGGGTGGGCGACTCGGTGGTGTCGTCGTCACCCGAAGGGCAACCGGCGAGCGCGAGACCCATCGCGAGGAACAACATCCAGGTCATTCGTGCGATCGTGGGAGAACGAGGGCAACTGGGCATGAGTACTTCCTCCATGGGATTCTGACTATTCCGGGCGAACTGTTCGCCGTGGTGACCCATCCGTCATTCTGAATCCATCGGCACACGAAAGCAAGCGGTGGATATCTTCCGGGTGCTTGACAGGGCGGGGGGGGGCACACTATCATGCCACCCGGTAACGGGCCGTGGCGAACCTGCCGGTGCCCGGGTCGGAGTGGGGGTTGCCATGCGTCCGGTGGAAGGGTCGAATGTCCTGTTGTGCGTCACCGGCGGCATTGCCGCGTTCAAGGCCGTGCAGTTGCTGCGTTTGCTGACCAAGGCCGGGGCGCAGGTACGGGTGGTGATGACCGAGGCGGCCACACGATTCGTGGGGCCGACCACGTTCGAAGCCCTCTCCGGGCGTCCCGTGGCCACCGACCTTTTCCCGACAAGCGGCGCCGGCGGGGAGTCGCACATCGCGCTGACCGACTGGGCAGACATCATCGTGGTCGCGCCGGCAACCGCCAATGCGCTGGCTCGAGCTGCTCTCGGCCTGGCGCCCGATCTGCTCGGCTGCGTGCTCCTGGCTGCCCGCTGCCCGGTGGTGATGGCTCCCGCGATGCACACCGCCATGTACCGTCACCCGGCCACCCGCTCCCACCTGGATACCCTGGACGCTCGAGGGATTCACCTTGTCCCGGTCGGGGAAGGAGACCTGGCGTCCGGGGCGGGAGAAGGCCGGATGGCCGAACCGTCCCAGATCTTCGAGACCATCGCCGGCGTCCTGTCCCCGAAAGACCTGGAGGGTATCCGCGTGCTGGTCACCGCCGGACCGACCCGCGAACCCATCGATCCCGTGCGTCACATCTCCAATCGCTCCTCGGGCAAGATGGGCTATGCCCTGGCCCGCACAGCCGCCCGACGCGGGGCTCGAGTGGTGCTGGTGTCCGGGCCGGTGGCCCTGGAGGTGCCCACCGGGGTGGAATGTGTGTCGGTCCGGACCGCTCGAGAGATGGCCAGGGAGGTCCACGCCCGGTACGCGGACATGGACGCCGTGGTGATGGCCGCTGCAGTCGCGGACTACACCCCGAAACAGGTGGCCAAACACAAAATCAAGAAGACCGGTGGCCCCATGACCCTCGAGCTGGAACCCACCGAGGACATCCTGGCCTCCCTCGGCAAACGTCGCGCCGGCTCAGGAGCGACCCGGCCGGTGCTGGTTGGGTTCGCAATGGAGACCGAGGCGCTCGAGGCCAACGCGCGCGCGAAACTGGCCCGGAAAGGATGTGACTTCATTGTCGCCAACGACATCTCTGCGCCTGGTGTTGGGTTCGAGTATGACACGAACCAGGTGACGATACTGTCCTCGAGTGGTCAGGTGGTGCCACTTCCCTTGATGAGCAAGGAGGATGTGGCGTCCGCGTTGCTCGATCGAGTGGCAGCCCATCTTCGGGGCGGGCACGAAGGATGAGCAGCATGGTGGAAGGAGCCGAGGTCCAGGCACTGATCGACGACATCCGGGCCCTGGTGGAGGACCTGAAGCACCTGGGTGTGGACGAGTTCGAGGTTGTCCCGGGGGGTGCGTTCAGGGCGCGGCGGCCGGAGCGAGGGGGGAAGGAGCGTCCGGGGCGGCCGCTGCGTGCCGACACCCGGTCGAGAGAGAGCGGTCGTCCCGGAAGCGGTCGTCCCGGAAGCGGTCGTGTCTGGCTTGGGCCTCGAGAAGTCCCCAAGGTGGACGAATGGCTGGCGTCCCTTTCCGGGGGTCGCCCCTCGGGGGAGGAAGCGGGGTCGTCCGCCCCCCCCGGAGAGGAACCGGGTGTCACGCCTGCTTCGGTGGAGGGCCTGGCCCGAATGGTTCGCGCCTGCCGCCGGTGTGCTCGAGCCCGGGAGCGTGTGCAGGCCGTGCCCGGGAGTGGAGATCCTTGCGCGGACCTCATGCTGATTGGATGGGAGCCGGACGAATCGGAGGAAGCGGCCGGAGTGCCGTTTCAGGGGGACGTTGGGAAGCGCCTGGACCGTATCCTTTCGGGCGTGCTTGGGCTGGACCGCTCACGGGTGTACCTGACGCACGTGCTGAAATGCCGGAGCCGGGGGGCGGGGCTGCAGCAGCAGGAAATCCGGGCCTGTGCCGGGCACCTGGAAGCAGAACTGAACGCGGTTCGCCCGAAGGTGGTCGTGGCGTTGGGCCAGGCGGCCGCCTCTTACCTGCTCCGAAGCCGCGCGCCCCTGGACACCCTGCGTGGCCGTCGGTACGCGCTGTCTCGAGGCGGGATTGAATTCACGGCCTACGTGACCCTGCACCCTGGGGAGTTGCAGGACGAAGACAGGGAATCCAAGCGCAAGGTATGGGAAGACATGGTGCGCGTGAAGCGCAAGCTGGACCTGTCGAAGGCCGCAGGGGGGGCGGGGAGGTCGAATCTCGACACGAAATGACGAGTTTATGCTTGACTTCCGCTGGAATTTCCCACATTCTGAACCCAGTCTGGCAAGCCAACTTTGAGCGGTATCCCGGCATGTGAACTCCTGAGTAGCGCTGGTTCCGAGGGGGCTGACACGGAAGTACGAAGGCTTGACTCCAGCGTGGGCATCAACTGTTTTCCGCACAGGAGTCCAAGAGATGAACAAGCCATTGATCCTTGTTTTTGGGTGTCTGATTGCCTGGGGTACGGGGTGTGCGTCGGAGCCCGATCTGGACGGCGAGTGGGATTTGACCTTGTCGTTGGTGGAAAATGCCGGCCCTGACGCGGCGGACTCGGCGACGGTGAGCTATGCGGGGCGTCTCTCCCTGGAGCAGACGTTCAATCGGTTCCAGGGGTCGGGGTATGTCCTGGGACCGGGGGGCCCGAGTTGCAAGGTGGAGTTCCTGGTGGACGGCGAGGTGCTCGACGAGAGCACGATTCCGATCAAGTTCGATTTCTCCAAGTCGGTCTGTGCCCAGGACGAGTTCGAAGCGGACGCCACCATGACCTTGAAGCTGATTGACGACGGGTATGTGCTTTACGGACATAGCAGCTACGTGCGGGACGACTTGCTGTTGTACGCATCGGCGAGCTTGAGGCTCTACGACTGAAGGGTGTGAGCCTTCCCTCGGCGCCCGTTCCCCCGGGGCGCCAGCGGGCCGTGGGGACGGTTCCGGATCGCCGCCCGGCCTGGATCACGTGGGTTCTTCCAATCGAATCGACTCGAATCCGGTCTGGTTACACGATGGCAGGCCGGTTCGTACCATTTTCTGGAGAAAGTATGCGACGACTGCGTGGAACGTGGGGGGCGGTGCGGTTGCGAGCGTGGTTCCTCCTGCTGTTCATCCCGGGGCTGATCGCCTCTGCCGGGTCTGCCGAGCCCACGCCGGCGCCGGATCCAGGGCCACCTCCCCCGGTCGTGAAATTGCACCTCGAGGGCGGGATTTTCGCCGGCACTGCGGACTACCTGATCGAGAACATCCACAAGGCGGAGCGTGCCGGGTCACCGGTTCTGATCGAACTGGACACCCCGGGCGGCGCACTGGACGCGACTCGAGACATCGTCAAGGTCTTCCTGGGCGCGGACGTGCCCATCCTGGTCTGGGTCGGACCGGCCGGGGCTCGAGCCGGGAGTGCGGGCGTATTCATCACCATGGCGTCGCACGTGGCCGCCATGGCGCCGGGCACGAACATCGGCGCCGCGCACCCGGTGGGCCTGGGCGTGGGCGCCCCGGGAGGCGACGACCGGGACGACGCCAACCGGCAAAGCAAGAACGACCAGGAGGTCATGGCGCAAAAGGTGGAGAACGACACCCTGGCGTTCATCGAATCCATCGCCAAGCTCCGGCACCGCAACGTGGAATGGGCACTCTCCGCTGTTCGGGACAGCGTGTCCATCACCTCGGACACGGCCGTGGAACTCAACGTGGTGGACATGCTCGCCCGCACGCCGGAAGCGTTCCTGGACGCCGTGGATGGACGGACCGTGGAAACAGCGTCCGGAGAACAGGTGCTACGAACTCGAGGCGCGGCCATTCAGGAAGTGGGGATGAGCCTGCGACAGAAGACGCTGGCTTTCCTCGGCAACCCCAACCTGGTCTATGTCCTGTTCGTCATCGGAATGCTGGGAATCTACATGGAGATGAGCCATCCGGGCGCAATTGTGCCCGCCGTGGTGGGTGGGGTCGCCATCATTCTGGCATTGACGGGGCTGAGCGTGTTGCCGTACAACGCCAGTGGGCTGATTTTCCTCATCCTTGCAGGCGTCTGTTTCGTGGCGGAAGCCTATGTGACGAGCTTCGGACTCCTTTCCGTGGCCGGGGCTGCATCGCTCGTCCTCGGTGCGATCCTTCTGTTTGACGGTCCGGAAAACCTGGGGGAATTCAGCGCACTGGAGGTTTCGGTGTCTCCATCGGTGTACATCACTGTGGCCGTGTTGAGCCTTGCATTCGTCCTGCCCATCGCCTACCTGGTGGCCCGGTCTCACCTGCGCAAACCTGTGAGCGGGCGTGAGGGGTTGCGTGGCGAAGAGGGGAAAGCCCTCGAGGAGATCTCGGCGGACCGGGGCCGGGTATTCCTGCACGGGGAGTACTGGGAAGCCCGTTCGGCAGAGCCCATTCCGGCCGGGCGTGCGGTCATTGTGGATGATATTCATGGTCTCGTGCTCAAGGTAAAGCCCAAACCCGAGTAGAAGGAAGGGGTCGTCATGCCGCTTGAAATTTTCGCAATCGTTGCCGCCGTGGTCATCCTCCTGTCGATGATCAAGGTCGTCCGGGAGTATGAGCGGGCGGTGGTATTCCGCCTCGGTCGCTTCTCGGGCGTGAAAGGGCCCGGGCTCATCATCCTCATTCCGGTCGTGGACCGGGCCTTGACCGTCAGCCTGCGCACGGTCACGCTCGACGTGCCTCCTCAGGACGTGATCACCCGTGACAACGTTTCGGTCAAGGTGAGCGCGGTCATCTACTTCCGTGTCATGGATCCGAAGCTGGCCATCATTGAGGTTGAGAACTACCTGTTTGCAACCTCACAGCTTTCCCAGACCACGCTGCGAAGTGTAACCGGCCAGGCGGAACTGGACGACCTTCTGGCTGAGCGTGACAAGATGAACCTCACGATCCAGGAGATTCTGGACAAGCACACTGAACCCTGGGGTATCAAGGTTTCTGCAGTGGAAATCAAGCATATCGATCTGCCTCAGGAAATGCAGCGTGCCATGGCGCGGCAGGCCGAGGCGGAACGTGAACGGCGTTCCAAGATCATCCTGGCGGACGCCGAGTACCAGGCAGCGGTGAAACTGAACGAAGCCGCCTCCATCCTGCAGCAGAATCCTGCGTCGATCCAGCTTCGGTACTTGCAGACCTTGTCCGAGGTGGCCACGGAGAACAATTCCACCACGTTGTTCCCGATTCCCATGGACATGTTGTCCGCCTTCACGCTCCGCAAGGAGAAGAAAGAGGAGTGACTGGAGCGGTGGTGACCGAGTTGTCTCGTGTTCTGGGCGGGATGGCCCTGGTGTGCCTGCTGGTCACCGGTCCTGGTGCCGTGGCAGAGGAGCAAGGGTCAGCCATCTTTGTCCGGGTGCTGGTGGCCGAGGCACTGGATGAAGCGACCGTGTGCGGCCTCGACATGACCGTGCTGGACGCGGATACGCGCCTCCCGCTGGTGAGTGCACCGGAGGACTGTGTCAAGTTGTGGCCGGGGGAAAAGGGTGTCCGGTACGGCACCGGGGTTGGCGAGACGGAACGGCTGGCCGTGACCACCCCGGCCGTGTTCGTGACGCTGAACGGGCACGAATTCCGGTCTCCTCTCGAGTTTCGCCTCAAGGACCGGCTGCTCATCGCCATTTCTCACATGGCGCTCGAGCAGTATCTCCCCGGGATCGTGGCCGGAGAGATGCCCTCGTACTGGCCGATGGAGGCGCTGAAGGCCCAGGCCGTGGTGGCACGGACCTATGCCTGGAACCGCGTCGTCGCGTCCGCAGATGCTCCGTATGACCTGGTCTCCGATGTGCGTGACCAGGTCTATCCCGGCTCGGACGGAGACAGTGTGCGCGCGGCTCAGGCAGTCAAGGCGACTCGAGGTATCGTCCTCGTCCTGAACGGGCAGGTCGCGGACGCCCGTTATCACTCAACGTGTGGCGGGGCCACGGAGCTGCCTTCCAACGTGTGGCCCGGTGCCGGACCCGGGCTTCAGGGGGTGCGGTGTTCCTACTGCAAGGATTCCCCCTTTGCGAAATGGCATCTCGAGTTGACCGGAGAGCGTCTGGCGCGCGCGCTCAAGCAGGTCGGATTCGATGGAGATCGCGTGACTCAGATCGACGTGACGCGAAGGAGTCGTTCCGGCCGTGCCCTTCAGGTGAAGGTCTTGGGGGACGAGGACACGGTTACCCTGGATGGAAACACCTTTCGGAAGGCCATCGGATACGGGGTGCTGAGGTCCACGCGATTCGTGGTGCGCGAGGAAGCGGGGACGTTCCAGTTCGAGGGGCAGGGATTCGGTCACGGAGTGGGACTGTGTCAGTGGGGGGCGCGGCGCATGGCGTTGGATGGGCGCAGCGCCGAGGAGATCCTGGACTTCTATTACCCGGGAACGGAGCGGCGCAGGCTGGTTGTGACCCCGTCCCGGGCCTTCTGACCGGACGGATGGGGCACGGAGTGGAATCAGGGAAAGCCGAAGGCAGCATCTTGCTCGAGGGCGTCGATGCTTCGAAGGAGACCGATCCAGACCTCCTGGTCGCTTCCTACGATTTCGAGTTACCGAAAGAACTCATCGCGCAACACCCTGACCCGGGGCGAGATACGGCACGGCTGATGCATCTGGACCGGGCGCGGGACGCGCTGGGCCACCATCGATTTCAGGACCTGCCCAACCTGCTCCACCCGGGCGACCTGCTGGTGCTCAACAACACTCGAGTCATCGCGGCTCGAGTTCGCGGGCGCCGAGCCACGGGCGGGCGGGTGGAAGCATTGCTGCTTTCCCGTCTCGAGGGAGCTTCCGAGGCGGGAGGTGGTGTGATGGAGCGATGGGTGGCGCTTTTGTCGCCCTCATCGCGCCTCAAGGAAGGGGAGCGTCTGGCGTTTCCGGGGGGCATGGTGCTGATACCGGAGCGATGGGCGTCCGGCGGGTGGCAGGTTCGAATCGAGAGTCCTGCGCCGGTCCTCGAGCTTCTGGAGGAGGTGGGAGAAACGCCGCTGCCCCCTTACATCAAGCGGGCGCCGGAGGCGCGGCGGAATCCAGAAGATCGGGAGCGATACCAGACGGTGTATGCGCGAGTGCCCGGTTCTGCAGCGGCCCCCACGGCGGGGTTGCATTTCACCCGTGAGCTGCTGGATGCCCTGAAGCGTCGGGGCGTGGCGCATGCATTTCTCACCCTGCACGTGGGTCTGGGCACGTTCAGCCCGGTGCGGGTGGAGCGTGTGTCCGACCATGTGATGCACACCGAGTGGTATCACGTACCGAAGGAGACCATTGAAGCTGTTGCCGAGGCGCGTGCGAGCGGGCGTCGTGTGGTGGCGGTGGGCACGACTTCGGTGCGCACGTTGGAGACTGTGGCGGCGCGGCCTGGGGGGTTCCAGTCCATTCCGGACGCGGGCGGTTGGACCGGTGAGACGGCCGCCTTCATCTATCCCGGCTACCGGTTCCGGGTCGTGGATGCCATGATCACGAATTTCCACGTACCGCGCTCGAGTCTGCTCATGCTCGTGAGCGCGTTTGCGGGGCGGGAGCGGATTCTGAAGGCGTACGGCGAGGCGGTGGCCCGTGGCTATCGCTTTTTCAGTTACGGCGACGGCATGCTCATCACGTGAGAGCGGGCACCCATGCCGGGTCCCGGGCTGGCCGGCGCCTGGAGGACGGCATCCTGGAGAAATCATGGAACGGTTGACATTCGAGGTGGTGGCCTGTGACGAGGGGACCGCGGCTCGTTGCGGCCGGTTGTCGCTTCCCCATGGCCAGGTGGACACCCCTACTTTCATGCCGGTGGGCACGGCGGGTTCTGTCAAGGCCATGACGCCGGAAGAGTTGGTCGGGATGAACACCCAGATGATCCTGGCCAACACCTACCACCTCTACTTGAGGCCCGGGCACGAGGTCATAGGCCGCCTGGGAGGCCTGCACCGGTTCATGCACTGGGATCGCCCGATCCTGACCGACTCGGGAGGATTCCAGGCATTCAGCCTCGGGGACCTGTCCCGGATCACTGACGACGGAGTTGTGTTCAAGTCGCACCTTGATGGGTCCGCCCATACCTTTACGCCGGAAAAGGTGGTGGACATCCAGGTGGCGCTCGGCGTGGACGTGGCCATGGTGCTCGACGAATGCGCCCCTTACCCGGCGAAGGAGGCCGAGGTGGCGCGGTCGGTGGCGAGGACCACGGCGTGGGCGGCACGTAGCCTCGAGGCTCGCGGAGATCATGCCATTGCCCTGTTCGGTATCGTGCAGGGCGGCACACTGGTGGAGCAGCGAATTGCGTCGGCCGATGCCCTGGTGGAGATGCCGTTCGACGGGTTTGCGATCGGCGGGTTGAGTGTGGGCGAACCCAAGGAACTGATGTGGGCCATGACCGAGGTGACCGTGCCGCGGCTACCCGCAGACAAACCAAGATACCTGATGGGCGTGGGCACCCCGGAAGATCTGCTCGAGGGCGTGGCGCGAGGCGTGGACATGTTCGACTGTGTGTTGCCCTCCCGGACGGCTCGGAACGGGTTGCTGTTCACCTCGCGAGGCCGACTGGTCATCAAGCATGCCCGGTTCCAGCGGGACGACCGTCCCCTGGACGAGGCTTGCTCCTGCTATACCTGCCGGAACTACAGTCGTGCCTACCTGCGGCACCTGTACCAGGCGCGA
>Ga0256914_1003926_pt1 | contig 11485 bp, 9 predicted proteins | sample HulkmetaG_FD_191571 | JGI IMG/M metagenome (GOLD analysis project Ga0256914, IMG submission 191571) | Hydrothermal chimney microbial communities from Main Endeavour vent field at the Juan de Fuca Ridge, Pacific Ocean - Hulk | ecosystem: Environmental > Aquatic > Marine > Hydrothermal vents ...
TTTAAACGATTTATCAAAAGCCTTCGGACATGGCCTAGGTTTTACATTAGGTTTGATATTTTTCCCAATAATATTTTGGTTAATACTAGGTTTTGGTAGCAGTGAATACCAATTAGAAAAATCTACAAAGACTACAACAGAGGTAACCCCACAAAGCGACACAAAAGAAACCGAAGTAGAAAAGGCATAAATTACAGTAGCAAACGCATTATTAAAAGCCGCTTGTATAAGCGGCTTTTTTGTTGGCATCATTGACCAAATACCCTTTCATTAACTTCCAACAAACTCAATCAACCTTTTCAAAAACCTTACATCTTTATTTTTTAAAATATCGTCGTCAAGAACCTTCCCGCACACTTTAACTTTCTCTTGTATAACATCACGACAATATTTATCCGCACCACATTTTACTAACAATCGCTTAAACTCTTCGTGTTCATCATCGGTAACATTACCTTTTCGCAAAATTTCAATGAACCTATTCTTATCACCCCTTGTCAAATGCATCAATCCATACTGTACAAGTAAAGTCATTTTACCTTCTTCTAAATCATCTTTGTTAGACTTGCCGGTTTTTGTAATATCACCAAACATTCCCAATAAATCATCTCGAATTTGAAATGCTATACCAATGTTTTTTGCATATTCAGATAAAGCATCAAAAACGTCCTTATTCGCACCTGCTAAAATTGCACCACAATGCATAGGGTTTTCAAAAGAATAAACTGTAGTTTTCATATACATCATATTTTCTATATCTTTTTGTGTTACATCAAAATTTTGGGAATTCAAAATATCTAAACCTTCACCACCACTAGTAATAAACATTCGCTTGCTTATGTTTTCTAACAGTTGTGCTTTTATGTTGTCTACAAGGGGTAACCGCCCCAACAAATTGTACGCAAAATCCCCGCCCATCAAACCGCTTACTATTGCTATTGAGTTCGAAAAATGTTCATAATCGCTAACCTGCAGGTTGTACTTTTCAACTAACCTAGAAACTTGTTTATGAGCAGTTGGTTCACCTCGCCTTAAATCGGATTTATCAAAAACATCATCAATAACAAGCCAGTGTGCGTGCAATAGTTCTATAATAGCCCCTACTTTTAGAGCGACCTCTTCATCTTTACCCCCAAGCATTTTATAAGTATAAAACACCAATGCAGGGCGAATTCGTTTTCCCTTTCTTAAAGCAATTTGAGAAAACAAATCAAAAATATCTTTTACTTGTTCTGGATATGGGGAAGTCAACCGTCTAACTTCCCCATAATAATAAGCTTCAAAAAAGGGGTCAAATATAGTTACAAACTCTTTTAAATTAGATGCATTCATATCACCACCATTTACGCATACTGTACAGATTATGTCAAAAGACTTGTTTTAGTCCAATTAAGTATTTACAATTCACATATGTCATTAAATCTAACAAACAAAACCGTGTTAATAACAGGGTCAACGGACGGTTTAGGTAAACTATTGGCAATCAATTTGGCAAAAAGCAAATTAAACATAATAGTTCATGGAAGAGATGAAAACCGGCTAAAAGAAACATTAAATGAATTAAACAAAATCAACCCTAGCGGAACACATTCATACATATTGTGCGATTTAAACCACCCAAACAAAATAGAGCCATCTTTTTCTGAAATAAAAAATCTCGACATCCTTATAAATAATGCGGGGATATGGTTAGAAGGCAACACAATAGATGCAGAGCCAGAAAAAATAACAGACCTTATAAATGTAAATCTGTCCTCATACATACTGATATTTAGAACATTATTACCCGCACTTAGGAACTCGGATTTCGGACAGGTATTAAATGTTATCAGTGTCGCTGGGTATGAAATCCCGTGCGGATATTATCATACTATTTATACTGCAACAAAATATGGGTTACAGGGATTTAGCGAAGCAACAACAAAAGAATTCGAAAATACCAACATTAGAGTCATGGGATTTTATCCCGGAGGAATGAGCACTTCACTATTTAAAAAGGCTGGCGAAAATTATTCGCAAAACGAGGGCTGGATGTTTAATCCGCAAGAAGCGGTAGACACTATCTGGTTCATGTTAACAAGAGATAAAAAAATTAACATCAAAAGACTTGACCTTGTTAACCACCTAGAGATTCCCCCGTTTTAGCAATAGTTAATTGTAATATAATCGTTTTCGTTTATAATAAAACTGCAATAACAATACAGTTATGGCCCGATAGCCAAGTGGGAAGGCAGGAGTCTGCAAAACTCTTATTCGTGGGTTCGATTCCCACTCGGGCCTCCATCACATGACACAAAAACATTCCTTGCGTGAAGCATTGCAACAACAAACGAATAGTGTATACAGCATTACAGAACCCATACCCGTACATATTAATTGTCCAAAAGAATTCGTACCAGTGGCAAGTGCTTTAGCACATGAGATAACAGTATTGGGCGGCCCTACTAAGTACATAACTGCAGTTGCAGATATATGTGACAGTTTGGGATATATCCCACAAAAGCACCCAAACCTATCCGTATACCGCATTTTGATTCCGGCTGGGAATGGGCGGTTTTTGGTCATAGAAATAGACGCCACACAAGCGCCACAACACAATATTTATCCTTCGAACAATTACACGATATCTTTAGGCGTAACTATTCCCCGAGAACCAACAAGTGGGGAATTTATAATTTACGACACCACAAATATGCTACAACTTGATGATGTTGCATTTCTAACTCAAAGGCTAGACAAAATTCACACTGATCCTAAATACATGCACCGAAAAGAGTTTCAAGCCCTGTTGCCACGAGAGATTTTACTAATGTAGTTAACGTCTATCACTCGTCCTAAAACATTGACAACGGCCTGCCTCGTTGATATTATTTATCACGAGATAAAAGTATAACTGAATAAAAGTCTGTTATGAAAATTAAACCTTTATCAGATAGAGTTGTCTTAAAACTGCTGACACCGCAAGACACAACCAAAGGTGGAATTATCTTGCCAGAAGAAGCTCAAGAAGAGTCACATATGGCAGAAGTGATAGCAGTCGGTACTGGCAAATTTACTGAAACGGGGCAACTTATTAAACCGAGCGTACAAATCGGTCAAAAAGTTTTAATTAGTGGTAAATGGGCCGGAAATACTGTAACATTAGACGGCACAGAATATAAAATAGTTAATGATTCGGATATTTTAGCAGTTTTAGAAGATTAAGGGGAATTCAACAACCGTGCTATTTTAATGGTTGTAGTTAACAAACACTCCCCTATTAAATTTCAAACACGGGATATAATTCCCATAAATAATTATGAGTTTATTTTAGTTTATTAGTTAGATTATAAGTATAAAATTCGAAGCATTAGAATGTATTTTTCTAATAGCTTCACAAAACAAAGTAGTATGGCAGCAAAAAAGATTATCTACGACCAAGATGCAAGAAAAAAACTTAAAGAAGGTGTAGATGCATTAGCAAATGCAGTCGGTGCAACCATGGGGCCTTTAGGCAGAAATGTAGGTCTCGAAAAATCATGGGGTGCACCAACAATAACCCACGACGGAGTAACCGTTGCAAAAGAAGTTGAATTAAAAGATAAATTTGAAAACATGGGCGCAAAATTAGTGCTAGAAGCGGCAACAAAAACCAATGATGTTGCTGGTGATGGTACAACTTCGGCAACCGTATTAGCTCAGGCATTAGTAGATGCTGGATTAAGAAATGTTGAAGCTGGTGCAAACCCAATGTTAATAAGACGCGGTTTAGAACAAGCTGTAAAAGAAGTCGTAAACGAATTACGATCAATGTCAAAAGAAATAAAAACAAAAGAGCAACAAGCACAAGTCGCAACAAATTCAGCTCAAGATGAGGAAATCGGAAACATTATTGCCGAAGCAATAGAAAAAGTCGGATCAGACGGTGTTATAACCGTAGAAGAAGGTCGAAGTTTAGACCTCGAACTAGAAACTAAAGAAGGTATGAACTTTGATCAAGGGTACTTGTCACCCTACTTCGTTACAGACCCAGAAAAAATGATAGCAGAAATAGAAGACGCATATATCTTAATCACCGATAAAAAGATAAGTAATATACAAGATATAGTTCCTATGCTTGAGAACTTAGTTAAAATAACACAAAACTTAGTAATAATTGCAGAAGATGTAGAATCACAAGCATTAGCAACATTAGTTGTTAACAAACTAAGAGGGTCACTTAAAGTTTTGGCGATTAAAGCGCCTGGATTTGGCGATAGAAGAAAAGCAATGCTTGAAGATATTGCAATAGTTACCGGCGGTACAGTAATCAGTGAAGATACAGGAAGAAAATTAGATTCTGTATCAATAGAGGATTTAGGTAGAGCAGACAAAGTCATTTCGACAAAAGACGAAACAACAATAGTTGGCGGAAAAGGTTCAAAATCCGACATAGATGCAAGAGTAGAACAAATAAAAAGAGCAATTGACGAATCTACAAGCGATTATGACCGCGAAAAATTACAAGAAAGATTAGCCAAGTTAGTCGGTGGCGTTGCAATAATCAGAGTTGGCGCAGCAACAGAAGCGGAAATGAAAGAAAAGAAATATAGAGTTGAAGACGCTGTTAATGCCACTCAAGCAGCGGTAGCAGAAGGTATTGTTCCAGGTGGTGGAATAGCCTATCTAAAAGCCCGAAAAGTATTAGAAAAGACAAAATTAGAAGGCGATGAAAAAGTCGGTGCAACAATTTTATTTGAGGCATTAGAAAAGCCATTTAGAAAAATCTTATCTAATGCAGGATTAGAACCAGGCAGATATATAAAAGAAATCGAAGAAAACCTAGATAAAAACTTAGGTTTAAATGTTTTAACAGGTGAACTATCTGACATGATAGAAGCTGGCGTTATCGATCCTGTAAGAGTTACAAGAACAGCAGTAGAAAATGCTGTTAGCGTAACTATAAGCATACTAACAACGGACGCACTCATAGCAGAAGAACCAGAAGATAAGCCAGAACCACCAGTACCCGCTGGCGGCGGAATGCCTGGCATGATGTAATTACAACTATAAAAAGTGCAAAGGCGGGGCTTTCAGCCCCGCCTTCTATTTGTATAAACAAACTCACCTAACACAAATCAGCACTAACTTAAATTTCTTCCAACAAGAAAACTAAATAAACCGCACCAGTTTCTATTAAAAACTTTATACCTTAAGTTTTTTCTGTTAAACTTAACACATGAAAAAACCTGCCTTTTTCAATAAAAGAAAGACGTTAAATGCCATAACAACAAAGCCAGAAAGTAATAACGAATCGCCAAGAGACAAGATACATAAAGATGACGAGTTTGCTAAGAAGAATTCATTATTATCACCTTCAGCAATAAAAAAAATAATCATAGCAGTGGTAGGAATATCAGCGTTTTTCGCGATTATATTAGCAATTATAATCATTTATAAAAACATAACCGCACCAAATGTAAATGTAAAAATAGAAAAACATTTAGTTTGTCAAAACAACGCCTGCATAGAAATCCCCGGTGCAGGAACAAATGAATGTCAAACCAACTCCGAATGCGTTCAAACAAAAACAGAAGATGTCCCAAGTTTTGCATATATCAAGGACGATTCGAGTATCTACACTGCTCTAGTTAACGGTGAAGATAAAAAGAAAATCCTGTCCATCCAAAACGACACGCAGAACTTTACAACTTTAACCTGGAAATCTGAAAACTTTCTAACCTACTCTAAATGCTCAAAAAGAAAACAAAACATGTGTACTATAGAAACATTAAATTTGCAAAATAGATCTATAACTCCTGAAACAGCACAAACAAAAGCCATAAACATACGCAAGATAAAATTCAGCAACGATAAAAAATATCTTGCATATATCGGCGAAACCAATAGCACCTCAATACCAGATGGAGAAACAACCCCACTTCCCCAGTTAACATTCTACTTAAAAGCAGGCGCGGTAACTCAAGAATTAAAAACAATAACCAGTAATGTAGATCCATCCAACACACAAACACGAATATTATTCACACCAAAAAACGATTATGTAGTCTTTTCGGCAATAAACACAAATTTGGCTTATAATAAGAAAAAACGCACAACATTAGTAACAAACACACCTAATATATATGTTTTCCAAATAAACGGTGTCCTGATAGATCAAATCTCAAATGCTAGTGACCCGTTTCTTATAGAAAATACATCTATTGGATTTTCTAAAAACGGAAGATTGTATTATAAAAAAATAGGCACAAATGCAGAAACTCAAATTACAACATTTAATCAAAGTTACAACCCCGTAATCTCTTTTGATAAAAAGAACATAGCCTACTGGAAAAACGAGGGCGGTTTTAGTGATGTATTGTTAGGAATATACAACATAGACCTAAGTATACATCGAAACATCTTAAGGGGTGTTATTTTGCCTTCGTGGGTAACAAACGATTCTATTGTTGGCGTAAAAGCAGATGGTTGCATAGGGCAAGCTTGCTTACTCTACGAATTCCAAACGACGAGTCTAGTTTTAGTAAATGTAAACACCGGAAATGTTAAAATAATAGATCAAGGGAAATTTATATCAGACATTGATTACTTAAATAATACACAAACAAATTTTAATTAGTTGTACCAATAAGTCTCATGCCTATAGAAGAATCTGCAGCAAACATGATAAATGCCGGACGAAAACATCCGGTTCCACAAAATGTTATGGATGTTGAATTTAAGGTTGTTGGTGATTTAACGGTTAGACAGGTAATGTATTTATTTGCTGGAGGAATGCTCGTTTTTATATTTTTTAAATCGGGGTTGCCTTTTATTTGGCGATGGTTTTTTATGATAGCAACAGGAATTCTCGCAATCGCAGTAGCATTTATACCTATCCAAGAACGCGGCCTAGATAAGTGGTTAGTTAGTTTCCTTTCTGCGATAAAAAACCCAACACAGCGTGTTTGGCGAAAATCATATAACCCTCCAGAATATTTTCTCTCTGATTACGCACAAATTATAAAGAACGAAATAATAACATTGACCCCTGCAAAAAGTAGAAGTAAATTAGACGAATACCTAGGCACACAAACATCTGAAATAGATTATGACGAAAACGAATTAAAATCTTTAGAAAATATACGCAGTTTATACACATCAACAACTCCGGTTACCGAAAAATTAAAAGGAGAGGTAAAACTTCCCACACTTGCCGAAATTCACAAAGACGAAATGACATCAAAAGTTTCAATGGTCTCTGGCGAATCCGTAAATAGAGCCTTGCACACCGTACCAAAATCCCAAGATAAGGATATAGAAATTAATGTAAAATCTAAAATGCCAGATACAATTATTTTAAGCGACATAAATGATATGAAAAAACAAGAAGATGTACTAAAAAAACAAATAACCGACCTACTAAAAACAACAAAAAAAGCAAAGAGACAATTTGAAACAGTTGGTGTATCAAAGAAACACAAACAAAACAAGCTCGCATTTTTCAATACTAAATACTCCGAGCTAGAAGAAGAAAAGAAAAAATTAGAAGGTAGAATTCAAGCAAAACAAGCCGAATTCGACAAATCAGAATTCCAAAGTTCCGATATAAAAGAACAAATACAGATGTTGCAAAAAGAAAATCAGATATTAGAACAACAATTATTACAACTGCAAAACGAAATAATGAAACTAACAAACATAAAAGCAAAGCAAACAGGCGAAAAACATCAACAGCCCCAAATAGAATCTCATAACATTCCTAAAAAGAAAAAGGCAACCATAAAAATTCCACACCTTTCAATCTTTAACACTAAAGAAAACAAACAAGGCGACCCCTCTAAATACTCTTTGATTCAAGAAAAGCCAAAGACACTCGCAGACACTGAAATGCCAAAAGAGAAATTAGAAAAGATAGAAATCGCACAAACACAACAGATTGTCAACAAAAAACACGAAGAAGAAATAGCAAAGGCTTTGGAAAAAGAGAAAACTTCTAATATAGTTGACATAAAACAGGTAAAGCCAACTAAAAACAAGCACACGCCATCCGTAACCAAATCAGATACTCACGAAAAAAATATAATACATGGGGTTGTTAAAAACCCATCTGGCAAACTCATTGAAAATGCTGTAATCTTAATAAAGAACGATAAAGGCGACATAGTTCGAGCCCTTAAAAGTAATAAGCTGGGGCATTTCAAAACACAAACAGAACTAGAACCTGGAAAATATACAATTGAAGCAGTAAAAGGAAAGTTAAAATTTGATATAATTGCAGTAACGGTTAATAATTCTGTGTTACCATCTGTAACACTTATTGCAAAGGAATAATATGCCAAAAATAAAAGCAACAACTCAACAACATTTGGATATCGCAGACATAAAAAAAGATACAGTAGTATTAAAAAATGGCGGTGCGGTTATGATTTTACAAGCAAGTGCAATTAACTTTGATTTATTGTCGATGCAAGAACAAGACGCAGCAATAGCCGCATATAGTTCGTTATTAAATTCTCTATCATTCCCTATACAAGTAACAATTAGATCCCAAAGAATGGACATATCAGATTATATTGAACAAGTAAAAGAATTAGAAAGCAGGCAATTTAATAAAAAAATTAAAGACCAACTTAAAGCGTATAGACACTTTATTCAAGATGAATTGGTAACAAAAGAAGATGTTTTATCAAAAGAGTTTTATGTAACAATTCCATATAATACATTTGCTGTCACTTCAACAAATGCATTCGGCTTTGTTGACGAATTATTTGGCTTTAGTACGAAAAAGAAAACGAAAGTAAATGTTGATAAGGTTTTACAAGAAGCTCTTGCCGACTTAGAACCAAAGAAAAACTTTCTAATAAAAGAATTTGCAAGAATTGGAATAAAAACAATACCTTTAACAACAAACGACTTAATCAAATTGTTCTATAATATATATAACGCAGAGACCGCACCAACACAAAAAATTAAAAGTAATGCATCAGATTATACTGCTGCTTTAGTTGAGCCAAAGATTGCATAATTATGTTTAACCTGCTCAAGAAAAAGAAAAAAGAAGAAAACACTCAAACACAACAAGAAACTGTTGTAAGTAAAAATGTGCAAGGACAACTAGTCCAAAACAAAACACAGCAAACACAACAAGACAAAAAGAGCGCAAACATTACCCCTCCTCCACAAGCAAAACGAACCAAACAAGAAACTGGTGAAGCAAAAATTGCAAAAGGCATAATGGGAATTCAAGACATTATTGCCCCAAGCGCAATAGAAGTAGATTACAATTATATTAAAATCGGCGATAAATATTATCAAACATTATTCATTTCGGGTTATCCAAGATTTGTGGGCGCAAACTGGCTAGAACCAATAATTAATTTCGATCATACATTAACAATATCGATGTATTACTATCCTATGAATGCAAGAAATGTTCTCGATGATTTAAGACGAAAAATCGCTGAAATGGAAGCAACAATAAATATTGCTCGCGAAAAAGGTAAAGTTATAGACCCCGCTGTACAAGCAGCACTAGGTGATGCTAAATCACTACAAGAGCAACTTGTTAAAGGTATCGAAAGGTTTTTCCATTTTTCTTTTTATGTAACGATATCAGCAGACTCTTTAGATGAATTAAGAAGCGTTGCATACCAAGTTGAATCAACATTAGGTTCTATGTCATTAATCTCTAAAAAGGCGACACTTGATATGGAAAATGCGTTTCAAACGACACTACCTCTATGTTTAGACAAACTAAAGGTTATAAGAAACATGGATACTACATCTGTTGCTACAACGTTTCCATTTACCTCAAGCGACTTAACAATGAACAAGGGTATTTTATACGGAATAAATAAACACAACGGATCTCTGATTATCTTTGATAGATTCTCACTAGAAAACGCAAACGCAGTTGTCTTTGCTAAATCTGGTGCTGGTAAGTCTTATTTTGTAAAGCTTGAAATTTTAAGATCAATGCTTTTTGGTGTAGAAGCAATTGTTCTAGACCCAGAAAACGAATATAAACGACTTTGCGAAGCATTAGGCGGTGAATATATAGACTTTAGTGTTAACAGCCCTGCTAAAATAAATCCGTTTGACTTACCTTTAATACAAGAAGAAGAAGACCAACTTAGCTTAAAGATTTTAAGCTTACACGCACTCTTTAAGATTATGATTGGGGAAAGTAGCAGTGCAGAATCCGCAGTACTAGACAGAGCACTTGTCGAAACCTATAGATTAAAAGGAATCACACCTGATCCAAAAACACAACGAAACGAACCACCTTTAATGGAAGATTTATACAAAGTCTTGTTAGCCATGGACGAACCAGAATCAAAATCAATCGCAGAAAGACTAGAACGATATATAAAAGGTTCCCTTGCGGGTGTATTTGATCAAAGAACAAATGTAAATTTAGATAACCCTTTTACAGTATTCTCTATTAGAAACTTAGAAGATATCTTAAGACCAATTGCAATGTTTATGATATTAGACTTCATTTGGACAAAAATAAAACACGATCTTAAAAAGAGAATCCTTGTTCTAGACGAGGCATGGACACTTATGCAATACAAAGACTCTGCTATGTTTGTGTTTTCAATTGCTAAAAGAGCTAGAAAGTACTATTTAGGATTAACAACAATATCACAAGATGTAGCAGACTTTCTCGGGTCAGATCAAGGAAAGGCTGTTGTCACAAACTCATCACTACAAATATTACTAAGACAACACCCAGCAGCAATAGATAAAATAGCAGAGGTTTTCTACTTATCTCAAGGAGAGAGAAATTTCTTGTTATCCGCAGGTATCGGTGAAGGGTTATTCTTTGCGGGAAGTAACCATGTCGCAATGAGAGTAAAAGCATCTAAACAAGAACATATGTTAATAACGACAAACCCTCAAGAAATAATAGAAATAGACAAAGACCAGCACTTAAAACAAATAGATCAATCATTAGAAGAACAAGTAGAACAAGCGAAAAGAAATATTCAACAAAACATATACAATGCACAACAGACAACAAATACAGAAGAGAAGCCAACCCAAATAAATGTACAAAGCAACAATGCCACAAAAACAACCCAGCAACCTGCCCCACAACCCACATCAACACCACAATCTCAACAAGAAAATGCTTCACAACAAGAAGACAAACAACTACAAGATCAGCTCAAAAATGCCTTATCGGTAGACGACACACCACAACAACAAAATTCTGAAACTCAGCAAGCAACCACCCAGCCTACTCAAAACCCGCCGGTGCAAACACAGTCACAACCAGATCAACCACAGACACAAAATCAAACAGTTCAAGAAACTACACCAACTCAACAAACATCTACACCACAACAACCACCACAATCTCAACCGACTCAACAAAACGCACAACAACAAGATAAAAAAAACCAACACCCAATGCCTAACCCTTACAGCACAGTTGATAAACACCAAGGTGCAGAACCTCACTATATGTCCGGGTCAATAATGATAGGAAAATAAAAAAACGATTTAATTCCTCGTA
>Ga0256914_1003927_pt1 | contig 11485 bp, 8 predicted proteins | sample HulkmetaG_FD_191571 | JGI IMG/M metagenome (GOLD analysis project Ga0256914, IMG submission 191571) | Hydrothermal chimney microbial communities from Main Endeavour vent field at the Juan de Fuca Ridge, Pacific Ocean - Hulk | ecosystem: Environmental > Aquatic > Marine > Hydrothermal vents ...
AAATTCAAGTTCCGCTGCGGGCAGGACCCCGAAAACGGCAAGCCCGCGCCGGCGTGAATGGCAAATTGCGTAGAAATAAACAAAAGGCGCTTGCGTTTGTGCCGGTGACGGCAAAACTCTTCATAATTCCACCCTCTTTACTGTACTGTGCTCAGCCCGAAAGAATTTTTGCAGGGATGCCGGTCAGTTGGGTCTGTTCCACCCCTTTACCTGTTTTTGCGATTTATAATCCTGTGTAAAAGCACATTCAATACCCTTTTCGCGCATCTTTTTATTGTGTCCTATTTGCGATTTTGGAAATTTTCCGTTTTTCTTTATCAAGATATTAATCGACATTGCGGTAAACGCTATTGCCAGCAAAACAATCGAGACAATAATAATTTTAAAAATCATAGTGATACAAAAATAGAAAAAATCGAACTTTACATTTAAAGCCGTACCTTTGTTTTTAAAAATATTATTCTATGTCATGGTAAAAAGCATTTATAATAAACGGTATTTTGCTTTTGTATTAATGTTTCTGTTTTTACTGCCATTAATTTTTATCAACAGGCAAATATCCTCCGACTGGGGTGGCGATTTTGCAATGTACATAAACGAGGCTATGAACATAGCGCATTTTCAATCCATTGACGACACGCATTACATTTATAACGAAAACGCCCCTATGCTCGGACCCGGGATTTATCCCGCAGGTTTTCCTTTGATGCTTGCGCCTATATGTTTTTTGTTCGGAAATAATATTTCGGTTTTCATAATTTACATGTCGTTGCTTTTAATAATTACGGCATTGGTTATATATGTTTTTTTCAAAGACTTTTTTTCGGCTCCCGTTGCTGCGATTTTAACTCTAACAATAGCTTACAATCCCTGGATGTTATCGTTCAAAAACGAAGTTCTTGCCGATATTCCTTTTACTCTTTTTTTTATTTTGACCTTGGTTTTTTATTTGAAGAAAGCTCCGGCATGGCTTACGGGAATTGTTATGGGATTTGCAATTTTGGTAAAAACGGCCGGGTTTGTGTTGCCTGTGGGTTTTGTTCTCTATTATTTTTATAATCTTGTAAAGCGGAAGAGATATCCCGGGTTGGTTTTCACTGCGATTTACGCATTAATATTTGTTTTTGTCATAAATACTGTTTTAAAAATGCCTTTGGGTTTGGGACTCTATTCGGGGAATTTCGATTTTTCATCATTAAAACACAACATTCTTATAAACATATCTTTATATATCGAAATATATCAATCGTTTTTTTACAGAGTTCTTCACGACTGGAAATTTATAATGCTTGTTACCCGGTCGGCAATGCTTACCTTTCTTATTATAGGAATTATAAATGTCAAAAAGGATTTAATCTATTTTATTTTTGTAGCCTATGTTTTTTTATTGTTGGTTTACCCTTATCATTCGTCGGGTTTCAGGTTTCTTTTACCGGTAATGCCCTTGTTGTTGCTTTTTGCACTTTACGGATTTAAGAGTATTAAATGGAGATACAAGGTCGATAAAAGGTTGATTGTTATTTTCGCCGCCCTTGTTTTATTGGGTCAATATTTTCCCGAAACGGTAAAACTTATTGAAAAAAGGGTGGAGATATTACCCGGACCTCAGCAAAAAAGCTCTAAAGAGGCATTTGATTTCATTAAAAAAAATACCGTTGACGGCGATGTAATACTATTTACCAAACCGAGGGTTTTGGCTCTATATACGGGCAGGAATGCAGTGTGCAACGAAATTTCGGACAGCAGCAAAAAGCTGGAAGAGTTGTTGAAGAACAAAAACGTAAAATATATCCTGACAAATAGCGACTTAAGCAATAAAGCGGCAGAGAGGTTTTTGAAACAAAACGGTGATAAAGTTGACCTTATTTGGCAAAATACAAAGTTCAAGTTTTATAGAATAAATCAGCCGTAAACTGTTACCACCAATTTTCTTCTTCCTCCATGGTTACGGAATTCGCACAAATAAATTCCCTGCCATGTTCCCGTGTTAAGTTTTCCGCCGGTTATTGGTATTGTCAACGAGTTGCCCGTTATTGCGGTTTTAAAATGTGCCGGCATATCATCAGCGCCCTCTATTGTATGTACATATACGGGGTCGCCTTCGGGGGCTATACGTTCGTATAGCGAAAACAGGTCGGTACGTACATCGGGGTCGGCATTTTCGTTGAGCATTATTGCCGCCGAAGTATGTTTTAGAAATATGTTTATCAAGCCCGTTTCGGGCAGGGGTGATACCGCCTCCATAATGTAACTGTCTATTAGGTGAAAACCTTTTCGAAACGGCGGTAACGATATCTCTTTTTGTCTAATCATTGTTGATAATGCTAATTTATTTTTATAAAAAACCCTGTGCCGCAAATTTACGACACAGGGTTTAATAAACCGGAACGGTAAATTACTATTTTTTTATTCCAACCATCTCTTCGAGCATGTCGGTGGTAATGGATTTAGGCCTTTCTATGGGATAACCGAGAGCGCGGTCCCAAATAATATTTGAAAGCACGCCGAAAGCACGTCCTATTGCAAACAATACCGTGTAAAAATCGTATTGTGTAACTCCGTAGTGCCATTGGATAACACCCGATTGGGCATCAACATTGGGCCACGGATTTTTTGCTTTGCCGTGTTCCCTCAATATGTCGGGCACAACTTCGTAAAGCAACGAAACATAGCGGAACAGCTCGTCGTCGGGCATGTGTTTAAGAGCAAATTCGCGTTGTACCATGTAACGCGGGTCGGTTTTACGCAAAACCGCATGTCCGTATCCGGGAATTACCTGTCCGCTGTTAAGAGTATCCCAAACAAATTTTTTCATCTCCTCTTTCGACGGAACTTTGTTCCCCATTTTCTCCCTTACCGACTGTATCCAGCGCAAAACCTCCTGGTTTGCCAAACCGTGAAGCGGACCTGCCAAGCCGTTTATCATTCCCGAAGTGGCATAATAAACGTCTGACAACGAGCTTGCTATAAGATGTCCCGTATGGGCACTTACGTTTCCGCTTTCGTGGTCGGCATGAATAATGAAATACATACGCGAAACATCGTCATACGGCTCGTTTTTATCTATCATATATGCAAAGTTGCCGCCGAAATCCAAATCGGGATTGGGATATACATCCGTTCTGTTCAAATAGAGCTTATTGTAAATATATGCCCCTATCAACGGCAATTTTGCCAGCAGGTTAACGGCATCCTCATATGTGGGATCCCAATAATCCATCTTGTTCATACCCTTATGATACCGCGTGTTGAATACCGATTCGCGTTGCATCGACATAACCGCAGCCGACATTATTGCCATTGGATGACTGTGATTCGGAAATGCGTCGATAATTTCAAATACGTACCGTGGTAATAACCGGCGGTTACTGAAATCGTAAATAACGTCGGCTATTTGACTTTCGGTGGGTATTTCGCCCGTTAACAACAGGTAAAACATCCCCTCGACATAAGGCATCTCCCTGCCTTCGGGTTTCGGAAGTTTTTCAAATACTTCGGGTAATGTATAGCCTCTGTATCTTATGCCTTCGTATGGGTCAAGATAGGATATGTCGGTTACGAGACTTTTTATTCCGCGCATACCCCCGAGAACCTGTTTTACCGTAATCTTATCGACAACATAGTCGCCATGTTCTTTCATAAGTCTGGTCGTCCTCGGTCTGTGAGCTTCTATCTTTTCGTAAAGTTTTTCTTTTAATGTTCCCATCTTATTACTTTTTAAACATTATGTATATTAAATTTCTTTGTTTTCACCGCCTTGCTTGCATTCTGTCTTGTACTGCGCCAATTCCGTTTCAAAAAAAACCGCTCTCTACAAAACACCCTTTTTAATAAACCCTGCAAAAATGCAATATATGTAAATTACTTGCATATATTCTTGTTGTGCAAAAATAACACATTTTATCGTGATTTATTTTAATTTAAGATAATTTATAAGTGTTAAAAATTGCATGCAAAACACAAGGAGCGTCATCTTATTAAAAACTGCCGTTTACCCTTGTCACCACCCGGTAATCATGTGTTTGAAACGAAATTAAAGGGCTGATATTTTTTTATAATGGGCGGCAAACGGGCTGTCCGCTAATAGTCCTCGGCGGAGGCGCTGTTCGGCAAGGGCGTTTTCAGGGGCTTCCTCACGTCAGCCCTGCCTCCGCCTGCCTCACTACCGCCTCCGCCTGCGGGCTGCCGCTTCCATCCCTGCCGCACTCTTCCCTTGCGCCCCTCTTTTACCCTTTGCAAAACCTTGACGGGTTTGGCATGACGCCGTGAAAACAGCCATCATTTAACGGGAAAATAAAATCGTTGGTCTTTTATAAGCCCGATTATTGTTAAACGGTTTATCTTTGCAAAAATTTTATAAAAAGAAACGGAATATGCGACTCACCGAACAGGAAATAGTAAGGCGCAATGCTTTGGAAGAATTACGCAAGCTGGGTATTAACCCCTATCCTCAAGCCGAATACAAAGTTAATGCTCATGCAAAAGAGATTAAAGAGAAATTTCCGGAAGACAACACCCTTTTTCAAGACATAAGTTTTGCGGGACGCATAATGAACCGCCGTATAATGGGAGCAGCCTCGTTTGCCGAACTTATGGATTCCACCGGAAGAATACAAATTTACGTGAAAAGGGACGAAATATGTCCCGGCGACGATAAAACCATGTACAATACCGTCTTTAAACGACTGCTCGACATTGGCGATTTTATCGGTGTTAAAGGATACGTCTTTGTTACCAAAATGGGCGAAATAACAATCCACGTTAAAGAGTTTACCCTGCTTTCAAAATCGCTTCGTCCGTTGCCCATAGTTAAAGAGAAAGACGGAAAGGTTTACGACGCTTTTACCGACCCCGACCAACGGTACCGTCAACGGTATGTCGATTTGATTGTAAATGCCCACGTAAAAAATATTTTTGTGCAACGTGCAAGAATAATTCGTTCAATGCGCGATTTCCTCAACGAAAAAGGTTACCTCGAAGTGGAAACCCCGGTTTTGCAACCCATTCCCGGAGGTGCTGCCGCACGCCCTTTCATTACACATCACAACGCCCTCGATATCCCTCTTTATTTGCGAATAGCAAACGAACTTTACCTGAAACGGCTTATTGTGGGAGGCTACGAAGGCGTTTTCGAATTTGCCAAAGATTTCCGTAACGAAGGTATGGACAGGTTTCACAATCCGGAGTTTACTCAAATGGAAATGTATGTGGCGTACAAAGATTACATTTGGATGATGGAAACCACCGAGCAAATGGTACAGAAAATTGTTCTCGACCTCCACGGTACCACAAAAGTTCAGGTGGGCGAAAACACTATTGACTTTAAAGCTCCTTTCAAAAGAATAACCATTCTTGATGCAATTAAAGAGCATACCGGTTTCGATGTTAGCGGTATGGACGAAGAACAACTGCGACAGGTTTGCCGTAAACTCGATATAGAAACCGACCCTTCTATGGGAAAAGGAAAACTTATTGACGAAATTTTCGGCGAAAAGTGCGAACCGAACTACATTCAACCCACCTTTATTACCGACTACCCCGTCGAAATGTCGCCCCTGTGCAAACGTCACCGTAACAACGACCGGCTCACCGAAAGATTTGAGCTGATGGTAAACGGAAAAGAGCTCGCAAACGCCTACACCGAACTTAACGACCCCATTGACCAGCGGTTGCGTTTTGAAGAACAGGTACGCCTTGCCGAAAAAGGCGACGACGAAGCAATGTATATCGATTACGACTTTCTAAGAGCACTCGAATACGGAATGCCCCCAACCTCGGGAATGGGTATAGGAATTGACCGTTTGGTGATGTTGCTTACCGCTCAACCCTCAATACAAGAGGTTATATTTTTCCCCCAAATGCGTCCCGAAACACCCCAAAAAACATATTCGGCAAAAGATTTTATCCGGATTGGCGTGCCCGAGTCTTGGGCCGAACATATTATTAATGCCGGTTACGAAAATCCCGGTGACTTGAAAAACGAAAAACCAACGGTAATACAACAAAAACTGAACGGTTACCGCAAAAAAAACAAGCTTTCGGTTCCGGCGGTTCAAATTGACGACATTAACCTTTGGATTGCCAACATTAACGATAACAAAGAGTAATCTTTTTTTAATTTCTCTTTTTTACGGTTTTATACCTTGCTAATGGTGTAACCGTTTTGTATTTTTGCTGATTAAATATATACCGCTTTGGATAAAATTGTCAACAGCTTGCGTCCCAAACGAATTATTTACCCCATTCTTATAGGATTGGGTGTAAGTGCATGGATGTTGTTTCGCAATTTTAATCCGCAATCGTTCTCTTTTGTGCATTTTTCGTGGTACACCCTTTTTTATCTGCTTATTGCCGTTGTTATGATGTTTATGCGCGATTTGGGTTACATATACCGCATAATTATTATGACTGACAAAAAACTGAATTTCAAGCAGGCATTCAATATAATCATGCTTTGGGAATTCAGCTCGGCGGTATCACCTTCGGTGGTGGGCGGAACGGCTCCGGCAATATTTTTTCTATCGAAAGAGGGTATCAGCCTCGGCAAAAGTACCGCGGTTATACTCGCCGCAATTTTTCTCGACGAAATGTTTTTCCTTGTCTCGCTGCCCGTTGTTTATCTCATTTACGGAATAAATATTTTTCCGCCCGAATCGGCTGCGGTTGACAGTATTAGATATGCCTTTTACGGTGGCTTTGCCATAATATTTGTTTATACCCTTTTCCTTACATATGCACTGTTTATAAATCCCTTTTTGTTCAAGTCGTTTATCTCCTGGGTGTTCCTTTTCCCGCTGTTGCAAAGATGGCGTATGCGTGTCCGAAAATCGGCAAACCAATTGATAAGAACTTCACGCGAATTGAAAAAAAAACCGGCATCCTTTTGGATAAAAAGCAGCATTGCAACGATTTTCTCATGGACGGGAAGATATTGGGTGGTAAACTTTTTGCTGTTGGCCTTTTTTCACGAAAAATACGGCATTTACGACCAATTCCTTATTTACGGAAGGCAGCTTACAATGTGGATAATTCTTTTGATAACCCCAACCCCGGGAGGTAGCGGTGTTGCCGAATATATTTTCAACAGCTTCCTTATCGATTTTATCCCCAACGAAACCTGGGGAACAACACTTGCAATATTTTGGCGACTTATTTCATATTATCCCTATCTGTTTATCGGGGTGATAGTTTTACCCGTTTGGATAAGAAGGGTCGTTAAGAAAAATACCAAATACAAAAATATTAACTAAAAGACAGATTAATTGATTTTTATCGCGTTGTTTGCCTTAAAAATCCAACGACAATAAAGGGTTGTCATCCTCTTCTTTTTCGACTACGGCTACAGTTACGGTATCGTTTATGTTTATGTTCAGCAGTTGTGATGCTTTTGCCCGGTTCAAGGCTATTTCCAGATAACCGTTACTGTTGAAATAGCAAACAAGTTCGCTTTCGGGAACTTCGAAAAATGAGTTCACAATACGTTTTTCGCTGTTTTTCTTTATCGAAATTTCAAAAGGCTTGCTTCCTATAACCTTATTAAACAGGGTTTTTGTGATATTGGTAATGCAATTGTCGTATGCGTCGATATAAACCACCAATCCTTGAATACGGGTTTTGTTGGCGGCGGGCAAAAAAGGTGTTATTTGTTTCAATCCCTCCTTGGGTGTTCCCAGTTCCGAAAGCGGTTTTCCCTGTGCCAGCATTACTGCCGCCGGAACAAACCTGTCGCGTTCGGGAAATGTGGTGGCATCCGGATTGGTATAATATATGTCGAGGCTCACAATATCTTGCGGGGGTTCAGCAAAAAGCAGCGAAAATATCCCGTTGTCGGCTCCTATAAAGTAGTGTCCCTTGTAATATACGGCAACATGTAAATTTTCGTCGTTCTCTTCGCTAAGTACATTTATCATGTGAATGGTGCCTTCGGGAAAATTTTCCCACACATTTTTTAATATGAAAGAGGCATAATTGATGTCGAAATGGGGTACGTTGTGTGTAATGTCAACAATAACCGCATCAGGCAGCGATTTCAATATGGCTCCTTTTACCGATGCCGTATAATAATCCTTGTCTCCCCAATCGCTTAACAGAGTAATTATTGCCATTGCCTTACGGTTGTTATTTGAAATTCAAAAATACAACATTTTTTTAACGGTTTGGTATCCCGATTTCAAACGCTAAGATTTCTATCTTTGCCGTAATATTTCGTCGTTTTGTAAAATGACAATCGCAAAGAGGGTAATTTGATGAAAAAACTGCACAAATACATGTTAAGTTCCTATTTGGGACCTTTCGTTTTCACCTTTTTTGTGGTGTTGTTTATTGTTTTGATGCAGTTTTTGTGGAAATATGTCGACGATTTGGTGGGTAAAGGTTTGGAATGGTATGTTATTTTGCAACTTTTGTATTATGCTTCCGCCACCTTTGTGCCGTTGGCTTTACCCCTTGCCGTTTTGTTATCGTCGCTTATGACCTTCGGAAACCTTGGTGAACACTACGAGCTTGTGGCTGCCAAAGCGGCGGGAATATCGTTGCGCAAACTTATGAAACCCCTTGTTATTCTTGCTTTTCTTATCAGCATTTTCGCCTTCCTGTTTTCCAACTACGTCTATCCCGTGGCTTACCTTAAATTCGGCTCTTTACTTTACGATATCCGGCAAAAAAAACTCGCTTTCGATATTAAAGAGGGTATTTTCAATAACGATATCGACGGATATGTAATGCGTGTTGGCCACAAAGCCAAAGACAACAAGACAATTTACGATATCCTTATTTACGACCATTCGCAACATATGGGCAATACAAAAGTGACCACCGCACGCAGGGGCATTATGGAACTTACACCTAATCAACAAAAAGTGCTTTTTAAACTTTACGACGGATACACCTATCAGGAGGTCATAGACCAAAGAAACTACCGCAAAACCAGGCCGTTCGAATATATGAAATTCAAAACCCAAACATTGTCGTTCGACCTGTCGCAATTGCAACTGAACCGTACCGACGAAGCACTCTTCAAAAACCATTACAGCATGCTTAACGTAAAACAACTCCGTAAATCAATAGATTCGTTAAGCAAACAAAATGTAAAAAGGAAAAAACTTTTCAGAAAAAATTTTCTAAATCAATATACTCTTTTTAGGAAAAAGGATACGGCGGAAAATAAAACGTATGAAACTCCCGGCTCTTTCGACACGGCAGAAGTGATGTCAATAAAATACCCCGTTTTGAACAATTTGAGAAAAGACGGAAAACTGAGAGCCGTTGATATAGCCCTTAGAAATGCCAAACGCCAAAAAGAGAGAATTGTTTATGCCAAAAAGGAGGCCGACAACAAACAGCGCTTGATTATAAAACACGAAATAGTTTGGAATCAAAAATTCCGCCTCTCGCTTGCCTGTTTGATATTCTTTTTCATAGGAGCGCCTCTCGGAGCCATAATCAGAAAAGGCGGATTGGGGTTCCCTGTGGTGGTGTCGGTTCTGGTATTCGTTTTTTATCATGTAATTACAATGCTTGGCGAAAAAGCCGTTATTACCGGCGAGTGGAGTGTCTTTTGGGGTATGTGGCTTTCAACGCTTTTAATAGCTCCAATGGGATTGTTCTTGACGTATAAAGCCACAACCGATGCCCCGCTGCTCGACGCCGAAAGCTGGAAGCGTTTTTTCGAAAGATACGGACTTAGCAAAATAATTGAAAAAATTAACAAACTCTCGGAAAAGTGAGAATAATACTCTTTTTATGGCAACATTGTCGGTATGCGGATAATTCCGTAACAGTTTGATATCATTGCAATTTTTTAACATATGAAAAATATCCTATTTATCTGTAACAAGTCGCCGTGGCCGCCCAAAGAGGGAGGTCCCATTGCAATGAATAATCTTATTGAAGGCTTGTCGGATGCGGGATGTAACATTAAAGTGTTGGCGGTAAACACAAACAAATATTCGGTAAAACGGGACGAAATCCCCGAAAGTTACCGCCGCAAAACGGGAATAGAATTTCAATATATCGACCTGTCGGTAAAACCGCTGCCCGCATTTTTTAACCTCTTTACAAACAAATCGTACCATGTACAAAGATTTATCTCGAAAAACTTTGAAAAATTACTTATAAACACCCTCAAAAGCAATAAGTTCGACATAGTACAGATAGAAACCCTGTTTATGTCGCCTTATATGGAAACCATACGCAAATATTCCGGTGCCAAAATAGTTTTGCGTGCCCACAATATTGAACACCTCATCTGGAAACGGCTTTGGCAAACCGAAAAAAACCCTCTGAAAAAACTCTATTTGAAACATTTGTACAAAACCCTCGAACGTTACGAAACCGGTATATTGGACAGTTATGACGGAATAGTTTCCATTACCGCAAAAGATGCGCTCTTTTTTAAAAAACATTCTAATACCCCTGTTGTTTCAATATCTTTCGGAATAGATACAGAAAAATTAAAACCCTTTATTAAACCTCCTGTCGAACATGCCCTTTTTCATATTGGCGCCATGAACTGGATGCCCAATCAAGAGGGTATTAAATGGTTTTTGGATAATGTTTGGAAAGATGTTTTAAGCGAAGTTCCGGGAGCAAAACTCCATTTGGCGGGACGCGAAATGCCCGCTTGGCTTACAAGTCTTAACCGGAAAAATGTTCATGTGGCGGGCGAAGTTGACAACGCTTACCAATTTATCAGCCGCTATACCGTTTCCGTTGCGCCGTTACTCTCGGGAAGCGGCATCAGAATAAAAATAATCGAGAGCATGGCCATGGGGAAAGCCGTTATCTCCACCTCCATTGGTGCCGAAGGAATTGAATACGAAAACGGTAAAAACATTATTATTGCCGATACCCCGCATGAGTTCGCTTCGGCGGTAAAAAAACTTTTAACCGATAGAAAATATTGCGATTACATAGGTAAAAACGCTTCAAAACTCATTTCCGAAAAACATGTTAACAAAAATTTAATATTGGATTTATTGGCATTTTATGACAAAATTTTATGATTTTTGCCGCCGGTACGACAATATTGATTTTTTTCATAATAATCTGATTTATGAGGGTTTTTGTTTTGCTTTCGAGAATACCGTACCCTTTGGAAAAGGGTGATAAGTTGCGTGCCTTCAATCAGATTAAAGTCTTGTCACGTGAAAACGAAATTATTCTGTGTGCCTTAAATCCCTTGAAAAAAATTGACAAACAAAAGGCTTTTGAAGAACTTCAACCCTATTGCCGCTCGGTAAATTTTATCGACATAAAAGCTCCCGTCAGATTGCTGAATATTATAATTGCTTTTTTTAGGGGATTACCCTTGCAGGTGGGCTATTTTTACAGCCGCAGGGCTAAGAAAAAAATAGATGCTCTGTTGGACGAATATAAACCCGAACACATATATTGCCAGCTTCTCAGAACCGCCGAATATGTGAAAGATGTTCCTTTGCCTAAAACGCTGGATTATCAGGATGTCTTCTCTTACGGAGTGAAAAGA
>Ga0256914_1003928_pt1 | contig 11485 bp, 8 predicted proteins | sample HulkmetaG_FD_191571 | JGI IMG/M metagenome (GOLD analysis project Ga0256914, IMG submission 191571) | Hydrothermal chimney microbial communities from Main Endeavour vent field at the Juan de Fuca Ridge, Pacific Ocean - Hulk | ecosystem: Environmental > Aquatic > Marine > Hydrothermal vents ...
GTTCAACGTGGCGGACTCACTTCACACTGGGGCACTGAGAACACAGGGATATTTCTTACCCCATTAGCCGTTTTCGACCGCAGGCCGTGTCAGATTCCAGCGCCTCTCGGTCGCCTTCCTACCTGAGGCTGGAAGCCAACAGACCAAGTAAAAGGGATGGCCTCAAGGCGACCTAATGCGTTAAGTCCTGGAAAGGAGGGTTCTTTTGACACACCACAGAGGCTTGAGTCATGTGTGGAGTTCAAATGGATACCCTTTACTACCTACAGACTGGCGCAGTTAGATCATATTGCGTATTCAAATCAACTTCTAGCGCTCTGGTTAGTCAATTGTTTCTCGCTCAGGTTTTTCTTCTCAAAACAATCAGATAAACAGCAAGTGCCACTGACCCCCACGGATTTGACAATAGAGGACGTCTCTGTATAATAGGGACACTTATGAAATCGTTCCCATAATGTCCAGGATCACTCAACCCATGAAACACAGGCCTACTATCTGGGATGTAGCCCGTTACGCGGGTGTTTCAAAAACAACAGTATCTCGAGTGCTCAACGGGGATATTGAGCACGTGCGCGAGACAACTCGGCAAAAAGTGCTTGCCGCTATTGAAGCCCTTGGCTATGAGCGTAATGAACTTGCGCGTGGACTACGTACCCGTAGTACTCAGATTATTATGCTCGCCATCCCTGACATTACTAATCCCTTCTGGCCCGAAGTGGCTCGGGGCGTGCAGGACCGCATGGAGGAGGAAGGGTATTCTGTAGTCTTCGCGAATAGCGACTGGCAAGGACACCGAGAACGGGAGTTCTTGCGCATGGCTCGACGACAGCATTTCGACGGTATTCTTATCAATCCCATCCAAGTCTCCCAGGACGATCTGCTCTCCACTGGAATTCCTACGGTCATCCTGGGATTGCGGGAGGCGTACACGAATTTTGACATGGTGGGGTCAGATACAGTTGGGGCAACTATATCCGCATTGGAATATCTTGCCTCTTTGGGTCATGAACACATTGGACTGCTGTTAGGCAAACATGCAAACCGGATATCCACTTCTCGATTGGATGGGTACAAGCAATTTTTGCGCTCCCAGGGTCTTCCCTTCGATCCTGCTTTAGTTATTGAGGTGCCTTTTTCCCAAGCTGGAGGTCGGGAGGGAGTGCGACGTTTGCTGGATTTATCTCCTCGTCCCACTGCTGTGCTGGCAGCTAACGATATTATTGCTATCGGCGTACTCCAGGCATTACACGAAGCCAATATTCGAGTCCCTGAGGAGATATCGGTTATGGGTATGGACGATATTCCCGCAGCCGCGATGACCATTCCTCCCCTGACGACCATTGCTAAACAGAAATATCGCTTGGGGTACCGGGCTGCATCACTTCTATTAGAACGGATAGGGGCAGGCTCCGGGTTAATTTCGCGTCGGGAAGTAATCCCGTGCAATATTATTATTCGAAAATCTACGGGACCGGTAAGATATAGATAAGAAAGTACAAATATTTTTATGGGACCTTATGGAAACGTTACCAAAACAAAACAATAGGTATTACGTAAAGCATCATAATTTAAGAGGCTTATATGCGTACACGAGATGAATTATTGGCGGACCGGGAATTGTTCCAAAGCCGAGCAACCGCCACCTTGCTTGGTCTGGCTATAGGTGATGCTCTAGGTGACTTGGGCCGGAAGGATACGTACCGCCAAAAGTACGGCATCATCACAAATCTCTATGACGACGCGATGGGCACCGATGACACAGAGTTTGCCCTGCTTACTGCCCGAGCTCTTATTGACGCCCGCGGGCATCTCACTTCTGACGCGGTAACAGATGCGTGGAAACGTTACATTCTCGCTCAAGGTGGCGTTTTTCAGCGTGCGGGGCGACCCTTATACGGTGCGGTGGAGAACTTGCGGCGGGGATTGCGCCCTCCGCTATCCGGTACCGATAACGTGCTTAATATCGATGATGGAGCAGCTATGCGTGTGACTCCTATTGGCATCTACTGTGCGGGAGATCCCGATACAGCCGCTCGATTGGCTGCCATTGATGCTCGCATCAGCCATGATCGGGACGGGGTGTGGGCAGCCCAAGCTGTCGCGGCCAGTATATCTATGGCCTTGGTAGACGCTCCCCCGGAGAAGGTAGTAGCTATTGGACAAACGTATATTCCCCAGGACAGTTGGCTTGGGCGCGCGATGGGCCGTGCTTTAGCCATTTGTCAGAATACAGGAACTATTGAGCGTGCATGGGAGCAACTACACACGGAGTTATGGACTCCCGTTCATTCGGTGAGTCCAGAGGCCATCCCCCAAATGTACGCTATCTACCTCCTTACCCAGGGCGACTTTCGTAAAGGACTCTTCTGGGCAGCAAATTTTGGCCGCGATGCGGATACAATCGCTGCATTGGTAGGCGCTTTGAGCGCAGCAGGTCAGGGAATGAAAGTGATTCCTTCCCAATGGGTGGAAAAGGTCCGCACTCCTGCGGGAATTAGCTTAAAGTTCGCGGCGGATATCGATATTCCTACTCTAGCTGCGGAGTTGATAGCCTTAGTGTATGGGGAAGGGGAAAAAGATGACGGACCTGCATAAACATCTGCGTGGAGAACGACTCCGGGAAGCAGTAACCGGCTACGTGTTTATCCTTCCCTGGGTACTGGGGTTCACTGTGTTCTTTGCCGGTCCCATCATCGCGTCCTTTGTGCTTAGTTTTACCCAGTGGAGTATTGTAGATACCCCTCAATGGATAGGGATGGCCAATTACCGTCGTATCTTCACTAGAGATCCTGACTTTTATCAAGCCTTAAAGGTGACCCTGAAGTATTCAACTGTCTACTTGCCTTTGGAGATTATCTTAGGTATCACGATGGCTCTGGTGATGAATATCAAGGCTCGGGGTATTGGATTATACCGTACCCTGCTATATCTTCCTTACGTAGTACCTGCGGTAGCCGCAGTCATTGTGTGGATATGGGTACTAAGTCCCTACTTTGGGTTGCTTAATTATCTGTTGGCTAAGGTGGGTATTCATGGCCCAGATTGGTTTGGCAATCCTCGGTACGCGCTGTGGGGCATTGTTATGATCAGTCTATGGACCGTCGGCGGGAGCGCGGTCATTTACCTTGCAGGGCTACAAAACATCCCACCGCAACTGTACGAAGCTGCAGAAATCGATGGAGCAAGTGGTTGGCAGCAGTTCTGGCATATTACTTTGCCCATGCTTAGTCCTACTATCTTCTTTAAATTGGTACTGGGCTTGATTGGTACCTTTCAAACTTTCACCTCCGCGTTTGTAGCTACTCGGGGAGGTCCCATGAAGTCTACCTTATTCTATATGCTTTACATTTATAACAAGGGCTTTGTCTCCTTGCAGATGGGGTACGCAGCTGCACTCTCGTGGATTTTGACATTGATTATTCTGATTATTACAGTACTCGTATTTAAGAGTTCTCCTTATTGGGTACATTACGAGGCTGAGAGGAAATGACATATGGTGGTGCGATCAAGATATAGTTACCTGACGATCTTCTGGAGTTTGTGTATTTCAGAGTATATATCACGGACACATCCATAATGAACACGCAAAACCAAACTCATGTTCATTGGCTTAATCTATACCGAATACGACACCATATTTTGGTGGGATGGCGGTATCTTATACTAACTCTTATTGTGGTTATCTTGCTTACTCCCTTATATTGGATGGTCGCAACATCTCTTAAGTCATCAGAGCAAACTTTCGCACTGCCTCCGGCGTGGATTCCCCACCCACTCCGCTGGCGAAACTATGTAGACATTTTTATTCAAGTCCCTTTTGGCCGATTTCTTATCAACACCCTAATTCTAGAATGCTGGATCATATTAGGCCAACTCTTTTCTTCCGCAGTTGTGGGGTATGGCTTTGCTCGGTTGCGTTTTCCTGGCCGTAACGTGCTTTTCCTCCTTCTCTTAAGTACACTCATGATTCCTTATCAAGTCACCTTGGTTCCCCGCTTCATCCTGTTTACTAAACTGGGATGGATAAACACGTATCTTCCTTTTATCGTTCCAGCGTTTATGGGGAATGCATTTCTCATCTTCCTGGTACGTCAGTACATGATGTCTATCCCCTTCGACTTGGATGAAGCTGCAACTATCGATGGTGCTAATCGTTTTCAGATCTTCTGGCACATTATTTTGCCCATTGCCAAACCTGCACTAGTGCTGGTGGTGGTGTTCACTTTCGTAGACGTGTGGAATGATTTTTTAGGGCCTCTTATTTATCTGAACGATACTGAGAAATTCACGGTTGCCTTAGGTCTAAACTTCTTCCGTGGCGCTCGAGAGACCAGTTGGGAATTGCTAATGGCCGCGGCTACCTTGGCCACTGTTCCCCCTACACTACTCTTTTTTTTCATGCAGAAGCAGCTTATAGGAGGAATCGCATCTGTAGGATTAAAAGGTTAGGTTTTTGTTGTTTGCAAGGGTTATTTTTTAGGCCCATTTTGGGAACGTTACCATATATAGCACCTTATGTTAACAGAAAGGAGGTAGTATAATGTCTCGTCAATGGTTTGTCGTTCTCACGTTATTAATCGTATCCTCTTTCCTGGTTGGAGCCTGTGCCCAACCCACGCCAGAAGTCAAAGTAGTCACCAAGGAGGTAGAAAGGGTTGTCACTAAAGAGGTGGAGAAGATTGTTAAGGAAACGGTAGTGATTACCAAGGAAGTGGAAAAAGTAGTTGTCGCCACTCCCACCCCCATATCCCAGACTAAGAGCGAGGTGGTCACTGTGAACTGGTGGGCCACGGAGAAGGGGCGGGATACCGCAGCTACGCGCGAGATGCATTTTCAACTTGCCCGTGCATTTGAAAAGAAACATCCCAACATTAAAGTTGCACTCTCTCTCTTCCCTAGCCGTGGATTTGGAACCCGTGTAGCTACAGCTATTGCTGCAGGACAAGGACCAGATGTGTGGTATCACTATTATGCACCTGAAATCGCGGATCTGGGCTTTCTCGAGGACCTAACCCCTTACATGGAACAGGATGGTATCACCCCAGAAGAACTTTGGTTCCCCATTGGTCGCATTCGTGCTCGCTTCAAAGGGCACTACTATGGTGTGCCTCGGGACGCGACCGCGGGCTTCATTGTATATAATAAGGATATTTTCGATGCTGCAGGTGTGTCCTATCCCGAATCTGGGTGGACTTTTGAGGACTTCCGCCAAAAAGCTTTAGCGCTCACAGATTCTGATAAAGGCGTCTGGGGCGCGGGCGCCATCATAGGCAGTATGGGAGGACTAGAGTGGTCCCCCTTCTCTTTCAATCTTGGGGCGGACTTTGTAAGTCCTGATGGGCATCAAGTGGTGGGTTACATGGATACACCTGAGGCTATTCACGCATTTAAGATATTCATGGACTTAACCCGAGAGGACAAGGTGACCGCTCCAGCCGGGCTACAGCAGCAGTTTGGCGAATTAGTCTTCCTTTCTGGCAAGATAGCGATGCAGTCCGTGTCCACCTGGGAGATACCGGCTCTGACTGAGAAAGCTAACTTCAATTGGGGAGTCGTAGAGCCTCCACGCTTTAATGAGAGCAGCAATGGTATCCCATGGACAGACGCGTACGTTTACTATGTATGGAGTGGCAGCAAAGTCAAGGACGCTGCTTGGGAACTAGTGAAGTTTCTCAGTGGTCCTGAAGCCGCCGAGATTATTGCTGAAAGTCGAGTCTGGACGCCTAACTCGCCGCAAATTTGGAAAGAGACAGGTCTGGATAAGGATCCCGTGTGGGGCGTGGCCTGGAAAGAATTGCAGAAACCCAATGCCAAAGTGCCTAATTACCTGCGTTCACGTTATCAATGGGATTGCATCCAACCCGCGTTTGACAACATTTGGACTCGATACGTGGTTAACGGCGAGAATGACCTGGAATCTATTGTCAAAGAAGAAACTGTTAAGGCTCAAAAATGTCTGGACGAGAACTATGGTGCACAAAAATAAATAAAGACGACTCTAGGGGAACTGTCCCGGAGTATGGTGCTAGCCCCATACTCCGGGGCTCCTCTGAAACACTGTGAGCGTCTCATGTCAAACATATATATCGAACAACATCCGCAGGATTACCAAAATCGCGTCTATGCAGGTTGGCTTGGCAAATTGATTGGAGTTCGATTGGGAGCCCCTGTTGAGGGGTGGACCTATGAGCACATTCAAGGTGTATTGGGTGAAATTCGCACTTATCTTCCTTTGCCCCCCCACACGGTTTTTAAGCCGGATGATGACACAGCTTTTCCTATGATTCTTATTCGCGCACTCGCGGATGAGGGCCCCCCCCTTACGCCTACAAAGGTGGCCCAGGCCTGGCTCAACTATTTGGGCGATGAGCGCGGCACCCTTTGGTGGGGAGGATACGGCGTGTCCACCGAACACACAGCTTACATTAACCTGAAATCCGGTATTCCTCCCGTCCTTTCAGGCTCTACGCAACTCAACGGACGTGCCTTGGCCGAGCAAATCGGCGGCCAGATATTCAGCGATATTTGGGGATTGATCGCGCCCGCGGACCCTATGCGGGCTGCACACATGGCTGAAATTGCGGCTCGGGTGTCTCATGATGGAGAAGCCCTCTACGGCGCTCGCTATATTGCCGCGTTAGTTAGCCTCGCTTTTGTTGAATCTCATCCGGAGACCCTAGTAGCAAAGGGACTAGCCTATATACCTGAGCATAGCGAATATGCACGCGTGGTTCGCGCGGTTCAGATGTTCTATCAGCAGTATCCCGATAACTGGCGCGCGGCTTTCCATCTCCTGGCCCAAAATTTTGGATATGAACGCTATCCGGGTAAAGTGCCCATCATTCCTAACGCAGGAGTTGTGGTCTTAGCATTGCTTTATAGCGAAGGGAATTTCTCTAAAGGCGTACAAGTGGCCACCATGTGCGGATGGGATACTGACTGCAATGCAGGTAACGTGGGAACAATCATGGGTGTAGCTGTGGGCTTGGAAGGCATCGATGAAGAAACGTGGCGATACCCTCTCAACGACGAATTCATCGCCGCCAGCCTCGTTGGTGCTTGTAATATCTGGGATGTCCCAGCAGCAGTAGACTTGTTCATACATCAGGGATATTCTCTAGCTGGAAAAAAGCCCCCTCCCCCAAGACCCCGTTATCATTTCACGTACCCTGGCTCTACTCATGGGTTCCGTGCTAAGGTTGCAGGCAATGGAGCCATCGTGGACGTACGAAATCGGAACAATGCGCTGAGCGTGGTGGTACGTAAATTGAAGAAGCAGGGAGAGGTCAAGGCGTTTGTACGCACGTATTATCGCGCTGGTGAGCTAGCATCCAACTACTATGGTGCCAGTTTCTCTCCCAAGATTTACCCGGGACAACGTATATGGGCGCGCGTACGAGTACCTAAAGAAGCCTCCCCACTTTTGCGAGCAGGGCTTTATGTCTGGGACGACAATGCCGGTCAGGCTCACTATAGCCCCGCAACACCTCTGTCCCCAGGTGATTGGATAGACCTGGAATACCCACTTCCTGAAATGCATGGAGTATGCTTAAGTGAAGTAGGAGTATACTTGCGTAACGTGGGGGGGGAACCCTGGACTGGAACATTGGATATAGACGTGCTAGACTGGAACGGGGTCCCTCATTTCGCTTATGATTTCGCTCGAGAGCAATCAGAGTATGGGGCGATTAGCCAATGGACTGTTCTGCGAGGGTACTGGCGTCTAGAAGATGGTGCATATCATGGTAGCGGTGTAGGAATCAACGAAACGTACAGCGGTGCCCCAGAATGGGAGAACTACGCCTTCACTGTCCGCTTGGTACCTCTGTTAGGTGAATATCACAATGTGAACGTACGTGTTCAGGGCGCGCTACGTTCCTATGCTGCAGGCTTGGCTCCTGGCCGTTTAGTTTTGTATAAGAACCAAGGGAAATATATGCCCGTAGCCAGCATAGCTTTCACATGGGAATATGGCCGTGCGTACGAGTTTACCATCACCGTTTGGAGGAACCGTCTTACTCTATCCGTGGGTGGACGCCCTTTGCTCACCTGGGAAGACCATGATAACCCCTATCTTCGGGGTCAAATCGGCTTTTCTAATTTCGCGGGTTGTCATACTCGGTATGAGAAAGCGACGATAAAGGGCGTGGACGACATTGCGACCGAAACCTAGGAGGTTAATGCACAGTGAAGAAGATGATAAACAATTCACGCCTTATCCCCTTTTTTCATCCCCGGCGTGTCGCAATTGTTGGGGCGTCAGAACAAGGTATGTACCCAGCCGGGATCATTCGTAATTTGCTAGAACATGGGTTTAAGGGGGAGATTTATCCCGTCAATCCCCGACGTAAGCAAGTGTTTGGTCTGACATGTTACTCAGATATTACTCAAGTACCCATACCTCCGGACCTAGCCATCGTCATCGTTCCTCGAACAGCCGTATTACCTATCCTTCAACAGGTAGCACAGGTAGGCACCCCCGCAGCTATAGTCATCACCGCCGGGTTCGCCGAGGCCGATGAAGAAGGACGTCGTCTGCAGAAAGAGATGGCCAGGCTATCTAGGGAAACTAATTTAGCTATCGTAGGGCCCAATTGTGCAGGGGTGGCCAATGTGCCCGAACATTTTATCGCTACTCGCCTACCTATCTCCCCGCGAACGGGAAGCGTTACCCTTCTCTCCCAGAGTGGTGCGTTAATGATGGCCCTTTACGGCGTGTTTGCGGACTATCACGTGGGCATAAACAAATTACTTTCTCTAGGTAATCAGGTAGACGTCACTATCAGCGAGGCTCTGGAATACAGCGTCATGGATCCTCGAACTCGGGTGATTGCCATGTTTGTGGAAGGCGTACGAAATGGGCCTCGGTTTGTACAAGCTCTTCGCGCGGCCAGAGAGGCGAAAAAACCCGTAGTCTTAGTGAAGAGTGGACGCACTGAACAAGGACGAAGAGCTGCAGCTACCCATACTGCGGCCTTAGCTAGCTCTGGCCAAGGCTTTGATGCAGTGTGTCAACAATTTGGCGCGATACGCGTGGACGATGTCATGGAATTAGTTCACAGTGTTCGTATGTTCAATCAAATAGGCCAGAATATTGCCCGAGGACGATTGGCCGTAGTCACCCAATCCGGAGGGCTAGGTTCTTTAACCGCAGATTTAGCAGATCTGGCAGGACTCTCCTTGCCACCCCTCTCCTCTCAAGTGGAAAAACGCCTGCGACAACTTCCTTATATTGCCTCGGTGGGGGTTCTAGGCAACCCCACGGATGTGCGAGGTGCGGCCGTCATCGGGTCAGCCACCAGAAAAACTCTCGCACCCTTTATGGAGGATCCTGAGACTGATGTGGTGCTCCTACTGTTGGCCAAGCCCGCAGTACGGGAGGAGGATGTGACAACCGCACAGGCTATTATACATGTGGCAAAAACTTACACTAAGCCTCTCATAGTTGTGTGGGTAGGCCTGCGCTATCCTCCGAGTGCGCCTGATCGGCCCCTGGCTCATAGAATGTTGGTTGAAGCAGGTGTTCCTTTGTTCGAACAACCCGGTGATGCGATTCGCTCACTGGCTCGAGTAGTGCACTATTACCGTCGTTATCCAGAAGAATCACAACATAATATAACGGCTCATACCACCTTTATGGATTCTTTCCGCCATAGGGGTGCGCGAGCAAGAAGGGACCCCTCCCATCCGATACCTTTTGTAAAGGCCGCTCGCATCTTAGAACGTTATAACATCCCTTTAGCGGCCTATCAGTGGGCACCTCGTCCTGAGGATGTCCCTCATGCGGCCGAGGTTTTGGGCTTCCCCGTAGCACTTAAACTGATTAGTCCGACTTTGACTCATAAATCAGACGCAGGTTTAGTCCGATTAGGCTTGAAGACTGTAGAAGAAGTACGAAAAACCGCAACCTATATGTGGGCGCAAGCTAGAGGACATTCTGTAGAAGGATTTCTAGTACAACGAATGGTGGAACCTGGTGTAGAGACTCTAGTCGGAGTATTTCAAGACCCCCAATTTGGGCCGATGGTGATGTTAGGTCCAGGGGGGACATTGGTAGAATTAATAAACGACACGGTTATACGTTTACCTCCTCTGACGCATCAACAAGCCCGGGCTATGATTGAGGAGGTACGCATTTTAAGTCGGCTCTTACACGGTTATCGGAATTATCCACCTAGCAATTTGGATGCGCTGGCGGATTTATTGGTGCGCGTGAGTCACTTAGCCGTAGCCGAGGAGATTGTTTCTCTAGATTTAAACCCGGTTATCGTGAATGCCCAGGAAGCTGTGGTAGTAGATGTACGTATGTTCTTTTAAGAAAGGAGAAAGTCGATGCCCATCAAAACCGCTATCTCACAAATCCTTCCCGGTAAGATTCTCATACGCGGGTACAATCTGGCCGAGTTTATCGGCCGCCGTTCTTTTGGCGATATAGTGTATCTGCTCTTTACCGGGGAGCTGCCTCAAGAGAGAGAAGGTGAAATGATAGAAGCGATTTTGGTGAGTTCTGCAGATCATGGTTTAACACCTCCTTCCACACATACCGCTCGTGCAGTGGCCAATGTGGGGAACCCATTTCAGGCTGCAATGGCCGCGGGAATTCTCGCCATTGGGGAACATCATGGTGGCGCAGGGGAAGCATGCGCGTATCTTCTACAAGAATCTGTGCGTGCTTATCCAGATGACTTACCCGATGCTCTGGCTACGCGTGTGGTCGCAGAAGCTCGAGCACAAAAGCGTCGCCTTCCGGGTTTTGGACATCGCTTCCACAACCCGGATCCTCGTGCGGAGCAATTACTTGCGCTGGCAAACGAGTTAGGTATCAGTGGTAAACACGTAGCACTGGCCCAAGCCATTGCTAAAGAACTTGAACGAACCACTGGCCGTGCACTTCCCTTGAACGTAGACGGTGCAATCGCGGCCATTCTTTCCGATATGGGTTTGGACTGGCGATACGGTAAAGCTCTGTTCATCATCGGTCGAGCCGCAGGTATGGCTGCACACGTTTATGAAGAGATGGCAACGGGTACGCCTTTCAAGTTCATTGCGCCTTTGGATGTAGAATACGTAGGCGTAAAGGAACGCGAACTCTAATGAGTTCATTTGAATGTGTCTTTTAAGGCTCAAGGAAAATGGCGGAGGGGGGGTATGAGCGTGGCCAAAATCGTGGTTATTGGCAGTCTGAACATGGATCTTATCATTCAGGCGCCTTATTTCCCTGCACCCGGGGAGACAGTCATTGGTGGAATGTTTCACACCGCTGCCGGAGGGAAGGGGGCTAATCAGGCTGTGGCTGCGGCTCGCCTAGGAGGACGGGTGTTCATGGTGGGCCGTGTGGGAATGGATGCCTACGGCGAAGACCTCCTCACAGGCTTGGCTCGTGACGGGGTAGATATTTCCTGGGTGACCCGTGACGAGAGCGCACACACGGGGATCGCGCTTATCGTTGTGGATGATAGGGGGCAGAACAGCATTGTCGTCAGTT